>ULOY01023959.1_pt1 | contig 16264 bp, 12 predicted proteins | sample 1952991 | NCBI WGS metagenome assembly ULOY01 (sample SAMEA4835615, study PRJEB28245) | human gut metagenome | biome: gut microbiome; material: fecal sample | place: Denmark | collected 2008 | reverse complement strand
GGTTATCGAAATCTGGAACCTGGTGTTCATGCAATACAACCACAAGGCAGACGGAACTTTGGAACCACTTCCTGCGAAAGTAATTGATACCGGTATGGGATTTGAACGTCTGGTACGTACACTGCAAGGAAAAACATCCAACTATGATACAGACGTATTCCAGCCTATCATCAAGGTGATTGGTGATTTGTCTGGCAAGAAATATGGAAACGACGAAAAGACAGACGTGGCTATGCGTGTAGTTGCTGACCACATCCGTACCATTGCTTTCTCTATCACAGACGGTCAGTTGCCTTCAAATGCAAAGGCTGGTTATGTCATCCGTCGTATCCTGCGTCGTGCTGTTCGTTACGCTTACACCTTCCTCGGACAGAAACAGGCATTCATGTACAAGCTGGTTCCGGTGCTGATTGAAAACATGGGTGGCGCTTACCCTGAACTGAAAGCTCAGCAGGCTTTGATTGAAAAAGTGATGAAGGAAGAAGAAGAATCATTCCTCCGTACCCTGGAAACAGGTATCCGTCTGCTCGAAAAGACAATGAACGAAACCAAAGCTGCCGGCAAGACAGAAATCAGTGGAGTAGATACCTTTACACTATATGATACATTCGGTTTCCCATTCGACTTGACTGAACTGATTTTGCGTGAAAACGGTCTGACAGCCGACGTGAAAGGCTTCGAAGCTGAAATGCAGAAACAGAAAGAACGTGCCCGCAATGCCGCTGCAGTAGAAACTGGTGACTGGGTTACCCTGAAAGAAGGTGAAACTACTTTCGTAGGTTACGATTATACAGAATATGAAACTAGCATCCTGCGCTACCGCCAGATCAAACAAAAGAACCAGACTCTCTACCAGATTGTATTGAGCGAGACTCCGTTCTATGCAGAAAGTGGTGGTCAGGTAGGTGATACCGGTGTATTGGTAAGCGAATTTGAAACTATCGACATCATTGATACAAAGAAGGAAAACAACCTTCCTATTCACATTGCCAAGAAACTTCCGGAACACTTGGAAGCTCCGATGATGGCATGTGTAGATACTGATAAGCGTGCCGCTTGTGCAGCTAACCACTCTTGTACGCACTTGCTAGACGAAGCTTTGCGTCAGGTATTAGGTACTCATGTGGAACAGAAAGGTTCTCTTGTAACTCCTGATTCACTGCGTTTCGACTTCTCTCACTTCCAGAAAGTGACTCCGGAACAGATTCGTGAAGTAGAACACCTGGTAAATGCCAAGATTCGTGAAAACGCACCTTTGACTGAATACCGTAACCTGCCGATTGAAAAGGCTAAGGAACTGGGTGCTATCGCTCTGTTCGGTGAAAAATACGGTGACGAAGTTCGTGTCGTACAGTTCGGTTCATCTATCGAATTCTGTGGAGGTACACATGTATCTGCTACCGGAAAAATCGGTATGGTGAAAATCATTTCTGAAAGTTCTGTAGCTGCAGGTGTACGCCGTATTGAAGCAATTACCGGTGCGAAAGTAGAAGAGATGTTCGATACCGTACAAGATACTATTAACGACCTGAAGGCATTGTTCAACAATGCGCCCGACTTGAAGGCTGCCATCTCCAAGTACATTGAAGAAAACGCTGGTCTGAAGAAACAGATGGAAGAATTCATGAAGGAGAAAGAAGCTGCTGTCAAGAACAAACTGATTGAAGGCGCTAAAGAAATTAATGGCGTAAAAGTAATCAAAGCTGTACTTCCGATGCCGGCTGACGCAGTAAAGAACATTGCATTCCAGTTGAAAGGACAGTTCACAGAAAATCTGTTCGTAGTTATCGGTAGTGTATTTGAGAACAAACCGTTGCTGACTGTAACCATGAGCGAAGATCAGGTAAAAGCCGGACTGAATGCAGGCCAGTTGGTACGTGAAGCCGCCAAGCTGATTCAAGGTGGTGGCGGTGGTCAGCCTCATTTTGCAACTGCAGGTGGTAAAAATCCTGACGGATTGAATACGGCAGTTGACAAAGTGGTTGAACTGGCTGGATTCTAATTTTCAGAAAACCCTATCAACACTTAATTTTTTACTTTTCATCCCCCCTTATTTGCCCTTTTTAGGAAAATGAGGGGGATTTTTTTCGTACTTTTGCTCACATTCTACAAGCAGACAACCTATGCCTCAAGACAAATATACGCTTATGACCACAGCACCGGTACCTCGCCTTATCCGAGGATTGGCCGTTCCTACCATCATCAGTATGCTGGTCACGTCTTTCTATGTCATGGCCGACACTTATTTTGTCGGGAAAATCAATACTCAGTCTACTGCGGCTGTAGGTATTTCTTTTTCCATCATGGCCATTGTTCAGGCATTCGGTTTTTTCTGCGGACATGGTTCAGGTAATTTCATTTCCAGAAGATTAGGTGCACGTGACTATCGCAGTGCGGAAAAGATGGCGGCTACGGGCTTCTTTAGCGCATTCCTTATCGGTTGTGCCATCGCGCTTGTCGGCCTGCTTTTTCTGGACCCTATCTGCCGGGCATTAGGTTCTACCCCCACCATTCTTCCATACGCCAAGACCTATTTAGGAATTATCCTGTTGGGAGCCCCTTTTATGGCCTCCTCGCTGGTGCTCAACAACCAGATGCGATTTCAGGGAAACGCCGTTTATGCCATGATAGGCATCATTGTGGGAGCCGTACTCAACATCGGACTTGACCCATTATTGATATTCGTATTCGACATGGGAATTGCAGGAGCTGCCTGGTCGACCTTCATCAGTCAGGTATGCAGCTTCACCATCCTGCTTTTCATGGACCGGAAAGGAGAAAACATCCGTATCCATTACCGACACTTTACTCCGACTCCAGCCTATCTGAAAGAAATCGTATACGGAGGAAGTCCTTCTCTTTGCCGTCAGGGTCTGGCCAGTGTATCGACTATCCTATTGAATGTAGCAGCCGGAAACTTTGGAGATGCTGCCATTGCCGGAATGTCCATTGTAACCCGCATCTGCATGTTCATCAATTCCTTTGTCATCGGTTTCGGACAGGGATTTCAGCCGGTATGCGGATTTAACTACGGAGCAGGATTAAACCGTCGTGTCCGCCAAGGATTCTGGTATTGTGTGAAGGTAGGCGTTACCTTCTTGGCTATCTGCTCCCTCATCGGCTACATTTATGCCCCAGAAGTAGTCTCCTGGTTCCGGAAAGAAGACCCACAAGTTATCGCCGTAGGAGCCGAAGCTCTACGCTGGCAACTCATCACGCTCCCATTAGGAGCCTGGGTGATACTGTGTAACATGCTGCTACAAACTATCCGCCAGCCTCGCCGGGCCGTCATTCTTTCCTCCTCCCGCCAAGGTTTATTCTTCATCCCCTTGATACTGATTCTGCCGTACTTTTTGCAGTTGCAGGGTGTGGAAATGTGTCAAGCCGCAGCCGACCTATGCTCTTTTCTACTGGCTCTTCCTCTTACCATTCCAGTATTGAAGTCACTGCGCGTAGACAGGACTCCCATGAAAGAAGAAAACACCCGATAAACACGAAACTCCTTATTCGTCTTTTCTTCGATAATCATTAAGAGTCATTCCAGCCATTCGCCGAAAATATTTACTGAAAAATGACGCATTGGGAAAGTTCAATTCATCGGCAATCTGATACACCAGCTTATCCGTGTGGCGCAACATCAGTTTAGCTTCCTGCATTACCGCCTCATTTACCCAGTCCATCACCGTGCGTCCGCTGGCCTGACGAACCAGTGTACTCAGATAACGGGGTGTCAGAAAAAGCCAGTCGGCATAAAACGCAATGCTTCGCTCGCGAACTGCATATTTGTTGACTAATTCCAAAAAACGATTGAAAATGTCCTCCTGACGCGTATGCTGCTGACGTTCGGTCGATTGGCTTCTTTTCCTGACAAAATCCAGTTGATGAAAGTACAGAGAAATCAGACTCTGCACGGAAGCTCTCGGAAAAGGCCGATCGTGTACGACTTCCCATAACAAGGCAAACAACTGCTCCATGCGCTGCCTTCCTTCGCTGTTAAAGATAGATGCAAAAACAATCTACCCTGCAAATAGGTCTGCAACAAATCCTCTTTCTGCCAGTTCTCCATTAAGCTGTTTGAAAAGGCCAGCATAGCTAAATCCAAATCAGATGATATATAAAGGAACTCAAATACCGTTCCCGGAGATACAGCCAGCAAATCGCTCTCCTTAAATTCCACTTCACGAAGGTTGATACGCAGCCGAAGCGTCCCCGCACGAAAAAACACCACTCGCCCCTCGGTCAACCGATAAGGCTGTCCTTCTATCGGGATAAAATGAATTACATCGGCTATCCCCTGAATGGAACGAAGCAATTCCAATTCGGAAGTAAGAAAGCGGGAGGTGTTCGTCCCTTCTCCCACATGTTCACGCACTTTCTTCAATGCCAGCAACAACAGATGATTCGATTTCATTTGACACCTTGCTTTCCTGCAAAGATAATATTTCAAGCCTTTTTTACAGCAAAGACAAACATTTATCGAACAAAAAGAACATTCCGTCACACATATAGGACCGAAAGATTACACAAAACCCTCTATCTTTGTCATATAACCTTTTAATAAACACCCAATGCCTATGATACGAACATTTCTCCTTTTGTGTGCATGGAGCCTGAGTGTGATAAGTCAGGCACAAATCACCTTGGAAAGTTGCAAGCAGCAGGCCCGTGAAAACTATCCGCTGGTACGACAATACGACTTGATTCAACTGTCCGAACAATATACGCTATCAAATGTAGCGAAAGGCAATCTGCCCCAAATCAGCGTGAGCGGAAAAATATCTTATCAAAGCGAAGCCACTACCTTTCCTTTCGAGATTCCGGGATCGGGCATGAGGGGACTACCGAAAGACCAGTATCAGACATTGATTGAAATCAAACAAAATATATGGGACAGAGGAAAAATCCGCAACCAAAAAGCTCAGGTCAAAGCCGAAGCAGAAGCAAACGAGCGACAGCTTGATACCAGCCTTTATGCACTGGAAGAAAGGGTGAATCAGGTATTCTTCGGTATCCTGTTACTGGACGAGCAGCTGGCACAAAATGTATTATTAGAAGAAGAAGAACTCGCACGCAACCAGAAAACGGTGGAGGCTTATCGGATAAACGGCACCGCCAATGATGCGGACGTAGACGCGGTAAAGGTAGAGATTCTTCAAACCAAGCAACAGCGTATCCAGTTGGGAAATAACCGTATGGCCTATCTGCGCATGCTGTCCTTACTTACAGGAAAAGAACTTCCGGCACAAACCCAGTTAGTACGTCCAGCCCTTGTGGAAACGAATGCATCTGAATTCAACCGCCCTGAACTACGGTGGTATGAAGCACAAGAACAGACCGTCGCCGTACAACGAAAGGGATTGCAAACGGGTTATCTTCCAGCTTTTAGTCTTTTTGCGCAAGGAGCCTATGGCAATCCGGGACTGGATATATTGAAAGACAAATTCAGAACCTACTACTTAGTCGGAGCCCGGTTTACCTGGAATTTCGGAAGCCTGTACACTCTGAAAAACGACCGGAAAAACCTGGACAACCGCATCCAGCAAATTAGAAACGAACGCGACTTATTCTTATTCAACACACACTTACAACTGGCAGAAGAAGACGGCACCATCCAAAGTCTTCGGCAGCAGATGAAAGAAGACGAGGAGATTATCCGATTACGGGAGAACATCCGACGGTCTGCCCAAGCCAAAGTAGCCAACGGCACCATGAGCGTCAGCGACATGCTAAAGGAAATTACAGCCGAGAATCTCGCGCGCCAAGCCAAGGCCGTACATGAAGTACAATTGCTTATGCATCTACACCAAAGAAAACACCTGACCAACGATGAACGGGACAACCAGGTATATGCCGTCAAAATAGCCGTCGAAAACGACGGACACATCAAACTGGGCATGTACGGGAAAGTCAAATTCTGAAAACCGAAAGTGACATGAAAAACCTTATCGAAGTCAGCCATGTAAGCAAAAGCTACGGAAAGGTACAAGCCCTGCGCGATGTATCCTTCAGCGTAAAGCAAGGAGAACTGTTCGGCCTCATCGGTCCCGACGGAGCCGGAAAAGTACCCTGTTCCGCATCCTGACCACCTTGCTGCTACCGGACCAGGGAAGTGCCCGGGTACTTGATGCGGATGTACGAGCCGACTTCCGTACGATACGGCAGAGCGTAGGGTACATGCCGGGGCGCTTCTCCTTGTATCAGGACCTCACGGTAGAAGAAAACTACGAGCGGATACGCGCCATTTATGAACAAATTGCCCCCTTCAAGCAGCGTCGGGCAGGTGCATTATCGGGAGGAATAAAGCAGAAACTGGCTTTGTGCTGTGCACTGGTTCACGCGCCGAAAATCCTCTTTCTGGATGAACCGACTACCGGCGTAGACCCCGTTTCACGCCGGGAGTTCTGGGAGATGTTAGCCTACCTCCGACAGGAAGGTATTACCCTTGTCTATCCACTCCTTTCATGGACGAAACCTTGCGATGCGACCGAGTGGCGTTTCTTTACGAGGGAGAAATTAAAGGCATCGACCGTCCGGAAGCCATACTGAAGCAGTTCAGCGAGATTCTATGCCCTCCCGGCCTGCAACGAAAAGCCGCCGATAAACATACTCCGCCCATTATTCAGGTGGACAACCTCGTCAAACGGTTCGGCTCGTTCACGGCTGTCGACCACATTTCATTTTCTGTACAACGGGGAGAAATTTTCGGCTTCCTAGGGGCCAACGGGGCCGGAAAGACTACCGCCATGCGTATCCTGTGCGGACTCAGTCTCCCCTCTGAAGGAAAGGCTGAAGTGATGGGGTTTGACGTACGGACACAAAGCGAGGAAATCAAAAAACGAATCGGCTACATGAGCCAGAAATTTTCACTTTATGAAGACCTGACCGTACGCGAAAACCTCCGTCTGTTCGGAGGTATCTATGGTGTCAATGCCAAGGAAATCAGCAAGCGTACGGAAGAAACCTTACAGCGTATCGGACTCTACGAGGAACAACATACCCTGGTGCGTTCGCTGCCTTTAGGATGGAAGCAACGACTGGCCTTTTCAGTAGCTATCTTCCACCGTCCGGAACTGGTTTTTCTGGACGAACCGACAGGAGGAGTCGACCCGGCTACCCGCCGTCAGTTCTGGGAGCTGATTTATCAGGCCGCCAACCGGGGGATTACTATTTTTGTCACGACGCACTACATGGACGAAGCTGAATATTGCGACCGTATTTCCATGATGGTGGACGGACATATTCGGGCACTGGATACTCCCGACGGACTGAAACGCCGTTTTGATGCCCGAAACATGGACGAAGTCTTCCAGAAATTAGCACGTGAAGCCCAACGAGGAGAACATGCTTTTACTCACACGCAAACAGAACAGCCATGAAACAGTTTATCGCTTTTGTCAGAAAAGAATTTCACCATATCCTGCGCGACCGGCGTACCATGCTGATACTGATAGGCATGCCGATTGTACAGATTATCCTTTTCGGCTTTGCCATCTCGACTGGTCACCCGACGAAATCGAACGGCTGTTCCGGCGCAACCTCATAGAACTGGCCGTAGTTTTTCCTTCCGACCTACATCGCCTGCGTTTCGATTCGGAAGAGATACAGATTTTAGCCGATGCCACCGACCCGAGCCTGGCCGTCACACGGAGTACGTATGCACAGACAATTCTAAGGCAAGCCCTACAAACCATCCGTCAAGCTACAACCACCCCAGCCTATTCACACCCGGATAAACAGCCTGTCATGGTGTACAATAAACTGCTCTATAACCCGCAGATGAAGAGTGCCTACAACTTTGTACCAGGAGTCATGGGATTGATTCTGATGCTGATTTGTGCCATGATGACCTCCATCTCCATCGTACGCGAAAAGGAAACAGGCACGATGGAAGTCCTGCTGGTCTCTCCCGTCAACCCGCTGTTCATCATTCTGTCGAAGGCAGCTCCCTATTTCGTGTTGTCCCTACTGAACCTGACGACCATCCTGCTGCTTTCCGTCTTTGTGCTCGACGTACCGATAGCCGGAAGCCTGCCTGCCCTGTTAGTGTCGGCCATGGTACTGATGATACCCACCATCATCCTGTCGGGCATTATCTTCCCGATAGAAAGTATGCCGGGCATTCTGCAGGTCCTCTCCTGCCTTATTCCCGCACGCTGGTACGTAGAAACCGTCCGCCGGCTGATGATTGAAGGTGTACCACTGGTGTATGTATGGAAAGAAGTGGCAGTGATGTGCCTCATGGCAGTGGTACTGATTACGGCTACTGCTCGCAAGTTTAAGAACCGACTGGAATAAACCGCCAAGCCTATGATGTTACGTTACCTGATAGAAAAAGAATTCAAGCAGTTGAAACGCAACAGTTTCCTGCCCCGCCTTATCCTGCTTTTTCCCTGCATGATGATGCTGGTCATGCCCTGGGCCGCCACACTGGAAATAGAGAACCTGCGCATTGCCGTCATCGATAACGACCGCAGTCCTTCTTCCGAAAGGCTGGTGCACCGCATCGAAGCTTCCCGTTATTTTCAATTGACGGCACTTCCCCCGTCCTACGCACAAGGACTGCAAGCCATCGAGACAGACCAGGCCGACATGCTGCTGGAAATTCCACGCGGCTTTGAGAAAGCGCAAGCCAACGGACAAAGTCCGGCGGCACTCATTGCAGTCAACACCGTTAACGGCACGAAAGGCGGACTGTTTACCCCCATCAGCAGCATGCCGGAATGGGCACAAGGCATCACCTACCTCAATCCGTTACGCTACTTTATGGAAACCATGCGCATGGTCTACCTGAAGGGAAGCGGCATCTGCGATATCGGCTTCCAACTTTCCGTACTTTCGTCCTTTGCCTTTCTGCTCTATGCATGGGCCATACGCAGCTACCGCAAACAGCAATAAGCCCAAACGCGCCTGCCATCTTACCTCGACACGTACGTGCGGAGCTCTCATCACGTACGTGTCAAGGTCTCGTCACCTTCGTGTCAACACCTCGTCACGTACGTGTCGAGGTATTTACGCTAAGAAATTTCTTCAAAAATGCCCTTTTCGGGGGTAAGAATTGTAAGTCAATTATTTCCACCACACAGAATTATTCAGTAACTTTGCCCGAATCTCTTTACATAGGAACCATTTTAATATGAGCGAAGATACTTTTGACAAGGACGAAAAAGAAATGGCAAACTTGCCCGAGAAAGAAGAACACTCTGACTACAAACCGGTATCGACCACTGACGAGGCAGTAAAGCACCAGTTGAGTGGCATGTACCAGAACTGGTTTCTGGACTATGCTTCATACGTTATCCTGGAGCGTGCCGTACCGCATATCAACGATGGATTGAAACCGGTGCAGCGACGCATTCTCCACTCCATGAAACGGCTGGATGACGGACGCTACAACAAGGTGGCCAACATTGTGGGACACACCATGCAGTTCCACCCTCACGGAGATGCTTCTATCGGAGATGCCCTTGTACAATTGGGACAAAAGGACTTACTCATTGACTGCCAGGGAAACTGGGGTAACATCCTGACGGGCGACAGTGCGGCTGCTCCCCGTTACATCGAAGCCCGGCTTTCCAAGTTTGCGCTGGATGTGGTGTTCAACCCGAAAACGACCGAATGGCAGGCTTCCTATGACGGCAGAAACCGGGAGCCGGTCACACTGCCAGTCAAATTCCCGCTGCTACTGACCCAGGGGGTAGAAGGTATTGCCGTGGGACTTTCTTCCAAGATTCTTCCACATAACTTCAATGAACTGTGCGATGCGGCCATCGCATACCTGCACGGAGAAGACTTCCAGCTTTATCCGGATTTTCAGACAGGTGGTTCGATTGACGTATCACGCTACAACGACGGCGAGCGAGGAGGCGTAGTGCGCGTGCGTGCCAAAATCTCCAAGATTGACAACAAGACCCTTTGCATCAGTGAAATCCCTTATGGAAAGACTACTTCTTCGTTGATTGACTCCATCCTGAAAGCCATCGAGAAGGGAAAAATCAAGGTAAGAAAGGTGGACGACAACACGGCCGGAAAGGTAGAAATCTTAGTACACCTTACTCCTGGCGTATCGTCCGACAAGACACTGGATGCCTTGTATGCCTTTACTGACTGCGAGGTAAACATCTCGCCCAACTGCTGCGTCATCGACAACAAAAAACCGCATTTCCTTTCAGTGAGCAAGGTGCTGAAGAAATCGGTCGACAATACGCTGGCACTGTTACGCAAGGAACTGGAGATACAACGGGACGAAACACTGGAAACCCTGCACTTTGCTTCGCTGGAAAAAATCTTTATCGAGGAACGTATCTATAAAGACAAGCAGTTCGAACAGGCTGATTCCATGGATGCGGCTTGCGAGCACATCGACGAACGTCTGACGCCTTACTACCCGCAGTTCGTACGCGAAGTGACCAAAGAAGATATTCTCCGCCTGATGGAAATCAAGATGGCACGTATCCTGAAGTTCAACAAGAACAAGGCAGATGAGTTCATCGCACGCCTGAAAGCGGAACTGAAAGAGATAGACAATCACCTGGCGCACATCACGGAATATACCATCGACTGGTATCAACGCCTGAAAGAGAAGTATGGTAAGAACTTCCCGCGCCGCACGGAAATACGCAACTTCGATACCATCGTGGCTACCAAGGTGGCCGAAGCCAACGAAAAACTATATATCAACCGTGAGGAAGGTTTCATCGGTACCGGACTGAAGAAAGACGAGTATGTATGCAACTGTTCTGACATCGACGATGTAATCATCTTCTACAAAGACGGTAAATACAAGATTGTCCGCGTGTCCGACAAATTGTTCGTCGGAAAGAACATCTTGTACGTCAACGTATTCAAGAAAAACGACAAACGTACCATCTATAACGTTATCTACCGTGACGGAAAGGAAGGTTATTATTATATCAAACGCTTCAATGTTACTTCCATCATTCGTGACAGGGAATACGACGTAACGCAAGGTACTCCGGGCTCTAAAATCGTGTACTTCACCGCCAATCCGAATGGAGAGGCAGAAGTCATCCGTGTAGTACTGCGTCCTACGCCCCGCATTAAGAAGCCTACGTTTGAAAGGGATTTCAGTACCATCAATATCAAGGGAAAACAATCCATGGGTAACTTGCTGACCAAGGCTGAGGTACACAAGATTTCCTTGAAACAGCGAGGAGGTTCTACGCTCGGAGGCAGAAAGGTGTGGTTCGACCACGATGTGCTCCGACTCAACTACGACGGAAGAGGACAGTATTTGGGAGAATTCCAAAGCGAGGACAGCATCTTAGTGGTACACAAGAACGGAGAATTCTATACTACCAACTTCGACCTGAGCAACCATTACGATCCGGATATTCTCTGCATCGAGAAATTCAATCCTGACAAGGTATGGACAGCCGTGCTCTACGATGCCGACCAGCAGAACTATCCTTACCTGAAACGCTTCACCTTCGAAGCAACCACCAAAAAGCAGAATTTCCTGGGAGACAACAAACATACACAACTTATCCTGCTGACCTGTCAGGTGTACCCGCGCATCCAGGTAGACTTTGGCGGACACGACAGCTTCCGCGAAGCACTCATTCTGGAAGCCAGCGACTTTGTAGGCGTGAAGAGCTTCAAGGCAAAGGGTAAGCGACTGACGACTTATACCGTCGGCCAGATTACGGAACTGGAGCCAACCCGCATGCCGGAACCGGAGCCGGAAGAGCCTGAAAAGGAAGAAGAAGGCATGGAGGAAGATGAAAGCCAGGAAGACGACGGACAAATGAAACTCTTTTAAAACCGTATGAAACTACGAATTTACCTTATACTTTGCGCATGCTGGGCGGCTTTTTCGCTTCAGGCACAAGAAGACAGCCTGCGTGCCACACGTTACGTAATGCGCTCCGTACTCTATGGAGCGGGAATGAGTAACGTACTCGATACGTACCTTTCCCCCTTGGAATACAAAGGACCGGAGATTCGTATCCTTCGCGAAAACATGCGTATGACCCGGTTAATGAACGGAAACGTTTCGGCCCAAAATCTGTTGCAGGCTAATGTATCGTACACGCATAATCCGAGCCAGACCGCCAATATGTATGCCGGACTCGTAAACTGGACCTATGCACTGCACTATCAGTTTCGCCTGAACGAGCAACTGAAACTGCTGGCAGGTCCGATGATTGACCTGAACGGAGGATTCGTGTACAACACACGCAATTCCAACAATCCGGCACAGGCAAAAGCATACGGAAGTGTAGGTATATCCGGAATGGCCATCTACAAGTTCCGTATCGGAAACTATCCGCTGGTGGTACGTTATCAGGCCAATCTTCCGCTGTTGGGAGCCATGTTCTCTCCTGAATTCGGACAGTCATACTACGAAATGTTTTCCTTGGGACACAAAGGAAAGAACGTACTGTTTACTTCGCTTCACAACAACCCGTCGCTCCGACAGATGTTGACGCTTGATTTTCCCATCCGGAAAGTCACCATGCGCGTGGGGTACATCTGTGACCTCCAGCAAGCGAAAGTCAACCACCTGAAATACCATACTTATTCACACGATTTCATGATTGGCATCGTGAAAAACTTCTACCTGCTGAAAGGGAAGAACCGTATTTCCATGCCTTCAAACGTTACGCCTTATTGATATGAAACGGATTTATCATTGCTACTTATATGGCCTTCTGCTGATGCTGTCCTGCTTCACATTCTCTTCCTGCATACGGGAAGACATTCAGGGTAATTCTCCAGAAGCCAACTTTGAATCGCTCTGGAAAATCATCGATGAGCAATATTGTTTTTTGGACTATAAGCACGAGACGTATGGACTGGACTGGGATGAAGTACATACCCGCTATGCCAAGCGGATTTCTTCCTCCATGAGTTGGGAATCACTTTTCGAAGTCTTGTCGGAAATGGTCAATGAATTAAGAGACGGACACGTCAACCTGAGCAGTTCATTGGGTACATCGCAATATCGGGAATGGTTCGATGCTTATCCACGGAATTTCAGCGACAGTATCCAGAGCAACTACCTGAAAAAGGATTACATCATTACCTCCGGACTGACCTACCAGATTCTGGAAAATAACATCGGTTACATCTATTGTGAAAGTTTCTCCGACGGTATCGGCGACGGAAACCTGGACCAGATGCTGAAGAAACTGGAGATTTGTGACGGACTGATTATCGACGTACGCAATAACGGAGGAGGCAACCTGACTACAGCACAGAAACTGGCCGCACGGTTTACAAATGAGAAAGTACTGGTCGGCTACATCCGTCATAAAACAGGTCCGGGCCATAATGATTTCTCGGACCCTGAACCTGTATATCAGGAACCATCCAACAGTATCCGATGGCAGAAAAAGGCAGTAGTATTAACTAACCGCCGTTCTTACAGTGCCACAAACGACTTTGTGAATACCATGCGTCAATTCCCCAATGTAACTACCATGGGAGATACCACCGGAGGAGGATCTGGTCTCCCCTTCAGTTCGGAAATTCCCAACGGATGGTCCATCCGTTTCTCTGCCAGCCCGATGTTCGACCCGGACATGAACCAATTGGAATTCGGTATCGAACCAGACGTGAAAGTAGATATGACCAGCGAAGATATGCAGCAAGGAAAGGACACCATTATCGAAACCGCCATCAAAAAGCTAAAGAATTAAGGTGCAGTATTTGGAGAATATGAAAATTCTTCCTATCTTTGCCCTCGCAAAACAGAAATACATATTTCTGCATGCGCCTGTGGCGTAATTGGTAGCCGCGCCAGACTTAGGATCTGGTGTCGTGAGACGTGTAGGTTCGAGTCCTATCAGGCGCACACGAGAATGGATTTAATAAAACCGGAAAAAAGGTTTATTAAATCCATTTTTATTTATGTTCCAATTACCACTATGCAGACCAGTCGCACGCAGGACCTTACTTCAGGAAGCATCACACAAAGCATGCTCAACCTTGCCTATCCGCTTATTTTAGGAAACTTGCTCCAGCAAGGATACAATATTGCCGATACATTCATCATTGGAAGGACATTGGGCGCAAAAGCCTTAGCTGCTGTGGGTTCTTCATACACACTCATGGTCTTTATCACCTCCATCTTCATCGGATTATGCATGGGATGCAGTGCATTGTTCTCCATGCGTTACGGAGCAAAAGATTACGAAAACCTGCGACGTACACAAGCTGCTTCCCTGCTGATTACAGGAACTTCCACACTGATTATATTCGCCTTCTCCTGCTACTATATACAAGATATTATCACCCTCATGCAAACTCCACAAGAGTTGCAGGATATGACCTACGACTACCTAAAAATCATTTTCATGGGAATCTGGTTTGTCTATCTTTATAACTACTATGCGTATCTTCTACGCGCATTGGGTAATTCACTGACTCCTCTTATTTATTTAGCCATTTCCGTGGTATTAAACATTGTACTGGATATATGGTTTATTGTAAAACTTCATTACGGAATAGAAGGAGCTGCGGCAGCAACCATCATTTCCCAAGCTGTTTCGGCTATTGGTTTGTGCTTCTATTGCTGGAAAAAAGTTCCAGAAACCAGACTCTCCAGAAAGGATTTCAAGGTCAGCAGACAGCTCCTGAAACAAGTCTTTTCATACGCCTCACTGACCTGCATCCAGCAATCTGTCATGAATTTCGGTATCCTCATGGTTCAAGGCCTTGTCAACAGCTTCGGCACAGCCGTCATGGCCGCTTTTACAGCAGCCGTAAAGATTGATTCGTTCGCCTATATGCCTGTACAAGATTTCGGGAACGCCTTCTCTACTTTCACTGCACAAAACTACGGAGCCGGCAAAAATGCCCGCATTCTGAAAGGTATAAAAAGTGCATTTGGAATAACCACTCTCTTCTGCCTGCTTCTCTCATTGGCAATCTTCCTGTTTGCACCGCACCTGATGCAAATCTTCATCTCTCCTGAAGAAACGGAAATTATCCGTATCGGTACTGAATACTTGCGGATAGAAGGCAGTTTTTACCTCGGTATTGGGTATTTATTTTTATGGTACGGATTCTACAGAGCCGTCTGCAAACCGGAAATGTCCATCATTTTAACGATTCTCTCTTTAGGAACCCGAGTGGTGTTGGCCTATGCACTGGCTGCCATCCCTTCCATAGGTGTACACGGCATCTGGTGGTCAATCCCTATCGGATGGGCATTAGCCGATATATATGGCTGGATGTATTACTGGAGAAAGAAGAATGCTATGCTTTCCTTCCCTACCAAATAAAGAATAACACTTTATATCTATCTTTCTACCACTGAAAATAGTATATCCTCGTATCAACTATCGGAACTACACGCAAATAGTCAGCCCCGATACTCCTGCCATCTCTACTCTTCAGCCAAGTATCATCCAACTCAAACTAGCACATAGAATAGATACACAAAAAAAGGCCGCCTCATAAGAGACAGCCTTTTTTCATATTTATAAAACTATTACTGACGCTGAGTAGCTGAATAGTTAATCTTCAGTGCGTATGCCTGACGAAGAGCCTGTTTTACTTCTGTTACGATACCCATCTTGGTTTTTGCATCCACCTTCAGGGAAACAGTCATAAACGGTTTGTCTTCCTCTTTCATGTTTTCACGTTCCTGATAGATGTAGTCCTGAACTTCTGAAGATTCAGCGAATTTATCGTTCAACTGAATACGGTCGGTAGTACCCATCTTTTTCTGGAACTCCGGCATCGGCTTACCGATGTAGATGAAAGACACCAAAGATTTCTTTTCCAATTTTTCCAACTCTGTAGCCTGAGGAACCTTGAACTGAACCTTCAATGTAACTTCACGCATGGTTGTTACAATCATGAAGAAGAACAACATGGTAAAGATAAGGTCAGGCAAAGAAGAGGTATTCAACTCCGGCATGCCACGCTTACCAGTCTTATTAAATTTTCCCATGATTATTTTCCTCCATATTTTTTAGGTTCTGCTTCAGAAATCTTCTGCGGATAATAGTCTGTGATAGCTTTCTGTTCATCTTCAGAACATTCAGCGAATGTTTTACCGAACTGAGACTGAGCCAATTCGTTACGCAACTCATTGTAAGCTGCTACCAATTCGTTCTGAACCTGAATATAAGCATCGTAGCTAGTACCCACGTCATTCTGTACAGAGATTACATGCTTTTCTGTAATCATTACGTCACCGAAGAACGGAAGATGTTTTGCATGCTTTTCAGGCAAGTTCTCATCGTTATTCGGATTGGCAATGAATTCTTTTGCCTTTTGTCTCAACTGTCTG
>ULOY01008258.1_pt1 | contig 16386 bp, 9 predicted proteins | sample 1952991 | NCBI WGS metagenome assembly ULOY01 (sample SAMEA4835615, study PRJEB28245) | human gut metagenome | biome: gut microbiome; material: fecal sample | place: Denmark | collected 2008 | reverse complement strand
ACCGCCTGAACCGGATGAGAGAAGCCGCCCGCAATTTCAACGAATATCTGTCACTCACCCGGCAGAGGGATACGGAAATGTTTGCCCTTGCCTACTATAACCTGGGCTACATCGCTTTCCACCAGAAAGACTATTCGACGGCAGAGAACCGTTTCCGCAACTTTGTCCAACTGGAGAAAGGCGAAAACCCGACCGCATTGGCAGATGCCTACAACCGCATCGGTGACTGTAACCTGCACGTCCGCCGTTTCGAGGAAGCCAAGCAATACTACGCCAAAGCTGAGAACCTGAACACTCCCGCCGGAGACTATGCCGTCTATCAATTAGCACTGGTATATGGCATGCAGAAAAACTATACGGAAAAGGTGAGCATGCTGGACCGACTTGCAGCCAAATATCCCAACTCGCCCTACGCCATCAATGCCCTCTACGAGAAGGGACGCTCCTACGTACAGAGCAACAACAGCCGCCAGGCTATCGCCACCTTCCGCGAGCTGCTTGCCAAATACCCCGAAAGCCCCGTCAGCCGTAAAGCCGCCGCCGAAATCGGCCTGCTTTACTACCAGAACGACGACTATGACCGTGCCATAGAAGCCTACAAACATGTAGTCACCCAATATCCCGGAAGCGAGGAAGCCCGCCTTGCCATGCGCGACTTGAAGTCCATCTACGTAGATGCCAACCGCGTGGATGAGTTTGCCGCCCTTGCCGCCCAAATGCCGGGAGAAATCCGCTTCGAGCCCAGTGAGCAAGACTCGTTGACTTACATCGCTGCCGAAAAAGTATATATGAAAGGCGAAGCCGCACCTGCCAGAGAGAGCTTCACCCGCTATCTGCAAAGTTATCCGGGAGGCGCTTTCAGCCTGAATGCACATTACTACCTTTGCGTCATAGGCAAAGAGCAGAAAGATGACGAGGCGGTATTGGAACATGCCGGGAAACTGCTGGAATACCCCGATAATCCATATTCTGAAGAAGCTTTGCTGATGCATGGAGAAATTCTGTTTAACCGCCAGCAATATGACCTGGCATTGGCCGACTACAAGAAATTGCAGGCCAAAGCCACCACGGCAGAGCGCCGCCAGCTTGGCGCTATCGGTGTACTGCGCTGTGGAGCACTGATGCATGATGATGCGGAAATCATCAACGCCGCCACAGCCTTGCTTGCCGAAGCCAAGCTATCTCCGGAGCTCCGGAACGAGGCATTGTACTACCGTGCCAAGGCATACCTCAACCAGAAAGCCGACAAGAAGGCAATGGATGACCTTCAACTGCTGGCCAAAGATACCCGTACCCTTTATGGAGCCGAAGCCAAATATCTGGTGGCATTACAATGGTACAACGCCGGTAATTATGCCTCTGCAGAAAAGGAAATCCTTAATTTCATCGATCAGAGTACACCGCATGCCTACTGGCTGGCACGCAGTTTCATCCTTCTGTCTGATGTATATGTAGCCATGGACAAGAAGCTCGATGCACGCCAATACCTATTGAGCCTGCAGCAGAACTACCAGGCCGACGACGATATAGCAAGTATGATTGACGAAAGACTGGAGAAATTGAAGTAAGAAATATAGCACATTATGAAAAAGAAACAATATATCCTCGCAGGAACTATGCTTGTCTCCCTCTCTTGGGGAGCACAAGCCCAGACACAACCCCAAGACACCACCATGAACCGTACGGTAGTCGTGGAACAAGAATATAATCCGGACATCATGGACGCCTCCAAAGTGAACGTACTTCCCAAGGTGGAACCTCCTACCGTCAGCAAAAAGGCGGTGGAATATGACGCCACCCTGATGCCGGCAACCCATATCCCGGCAGGTATCATGCAAGCCTATACCGGAAAAGAGACGCAGGCGAAAGCGCTGCCCGGATATGTACGCTTGGGATACGGTAACTACGGTAACCTCGATGTACGCGCCAACTACCTCTTCTCCTTATCCCCCAAAGACCGCCTCAACCTGACATTCACAATGGATGGCATGGATGGCAAACTGGACTTACCGGATAATGGCGGAAAGTGGAATTCATTCTACTACCGTACCCATGCTGCCATGGATTATGTACATGCCTTCAGCAAAGTCGATTTGAATATTGCCGGAAAGTTCAACCAAAGCAATTTCAACTTCCTGCCCGACTTCGTCAGCAACAAGCAGAAATTCGTTTCGGGTGATGTACATTTCGGGGTAAGTTCCACAAGCGACGATATGCCTCTCCAATTCCGTGCCGAAACCAATTTGTTGGTCTACCAGCGCCAACACGACCTCATGGTGAGCAATATCAAAGAAAATATCGTGCGTACCAAAGCCGATGTCACCGGTTCCATCTCCGATGAGCAGACCATCGGCATGGCTTTTGCCATGGACAATACATTCTACAGCGACGGACGTTTCGAGAATCACACCGACGTAGACTTCAATCCATACTATCTCTTTCAGAATGACGACTGGAAAATACGTCTCGGCGCACACGTCGACCTGGCTTTCGGTTTCGGCAAGAAGTTCCGCGCCGCTCCCGACGTAGAAATACAATACATCTTCTCGGACAGCTACATCCTCTACGCACAAGGTAAGGGAGGACGGCTACAGAACGATTTCTGCCGTCTGGAAACCATTACGCCTTATGGCATTACAAACCAGCAGCTTGACAATACCTACGAACAGCTCAACGCAGCCATCGGCTTCAAGGCAAGCCCGGTCAGCGGATTGTGGTTCAACCTATACGGCGGGTATCAAGATTTGAAAAACGACCTGATTGACACTCCGACTGTCAAGTTCGACGGGATAAGCAATGTTTTCCTCACAAAAGACACCAAGAACCTCTACGCAGGAGCTGACCTGAGCTACAACTACAAGGATGTTTTCTATCTCGCCGCCAATGCCGTCTATCGCCATTGGACAACGGACTCAGACGGTTCTGATGTCGTAGTAAGCTTCAAACCGGCCGTAGAAGGCAATCTCAATCTCAAGGTACGCCCCATCTCCCCATTGCTTGTCGGCATCGGCTATCAGCACATTTCACGCCAGGGCGTGGAGGGCAACAAGGCAGACCCCGTCAGCAATCTCTATCTAAACGGCAGCTACGAACTCTTCAAAGGTATCTCCGTGTATGCGCGCGTGAACAACTTGCTGAACAAAGATTACCAGTACTACTGGGGATACCCTTCAGAAGGTCTCAGTTTCTTAGGCGGAGTAAGCTTCCTCTTTTAATAGAGGCAGCACAAGCCGGAGCACTAATTTGAACAAAAAAGGTCATTTTTGCTAAATTCTCCTTATATTATAAGGTGGGAAGAATCTTTTTTTCCTACTTTTGCGGGCGAATTCAGTGGCGGGAGTCACTAAAAAACAGAAATTTATGCAGAAAAACCTTGTCATAGTCGAGTCTCCGGCAAAAGCAAAAACTATCGAGAAATTCCTTGGAAAAGATTTCAAAGTCCTTTCCAGCTACGGCCATATACGTGATTTGAAGAAAAAAGAATTCAGTATTGACGTAGACAAAGACTTCAAACCGCATTACGAGATACCAGCGGATAAAAAGAAACTCGTAACCCAGCTGAAAGAAGAAGCCGAGCAGGCAGAAACCGTATGGCTGGCTTCCGATGAGGACCGCGAAGGGGAAGCCATCGCATGGCATTTGTACGAAGTGCTGAAACTGAAACCGGAACACACCAAACGTATCGTCTTCCATGAAATCACCAAAGGTGCCATCCTGAAAGCGATAGAAAATCCCCGTGACATTGACCTCAACCTGGTCGATGCCCAGCAAGCTCGACGTATCCTGGACCGTATCGTAGGTTTTGAACTTTCACCGGTATTGTGGAAGAAAGTGAAACCTGCCCTTTCTGCAGGCCGTGTACAGTCCGTAGCCGTCCGTCTCATTGTAGAGCGCGAACGCGAAATACATGCATTCCAGACCGAAGCATCCTACCGTGTTACCGCCATATTCCTCGTTCCGGACACTGACGGCAAAACTGTGGAAATGAAAGCCGAACTGGCGCACCGGCTCAAGACAAAGGCAGAAGCCCGGAAATTGCTGGAGAGCTGCAAAGCAGCCACGTTTACCATTAGCGATATCACTACCCGTCCGCTGAAGAAAACTCCCGCCGCCCCGTTCACCACCTCTACCTTGCAGCAGGAGGCTGCCCGCAAACTGGGCTTCACCGTGGCACAGACCATGATGGTGGCGCAACGTCTGTACGAATCCGGATTGATAACCTACATGCGTACCGACTCCGTCAACCTTTCCGAACTTGCCGTCAACGCCAGCCGTGAAACCATCTCCAACCTGATGGGCGAACGTTACGTGCACAACCGCCACTTCGCTACCAAAACCAAAGGAGCGCAAGAAGCCCACGAAGCTATCCGTCCCACCTATATGGAGAATGCCAAGATAGAAGGTACCCCGCAGGAAAGAAAGCTGTACGACCTCATCTGGAAACGTACCATCGCCTCGCAGATGGCAGATGCCGAAGTGGAAAAGACAACCGTAACCATTGCTATCAGCAACGAAACAGAGACTTTCACTGCAACCGGCGAAGTGGTGAAATTCGACGGCTTCCTCCGTGTCTACCGCGAATCATACGATGATGACGTAGAAACCCAGGAAGATGAGGCACGCCTACTGCCCCCTCTGAAAAAAGGACAGAAGCTCGAACATGAAGGTATCACCGCTACCGAACGTTTCACCCAACACCCTCCCCGCTACACGGAAGCAAGCCTTGTGCGCAAATTGGAAGAACTGGGTATCGGACGTCCGTCTACCTATGCTCCGACCATTTCCACCATCCAGCAACGCGAATACGTGATAAAAGGAGAAAAAACGGGTGAAGAACGCACCTACAATGTGCTTAACCTGCAGGGTAATGAAATAACGGACAACAACCATACAGAAATCACCGGAGCCGAAAAGTCAAAACTGATGCCGACAGACACCGGTATTGTGGTCAATGACTTCCTGATAGAGTATTTCCCGGACATCCTTGACTACAACTTCACAGCGAGCGTCGAAAAGCAGTTCGACGAAATAGCCGAAGGTGACAAGCAATGGACCGCTATTCTGAAAACATTCTATAAGAAATTCCATCCCTCAGTAGAAAACACGCTTGCCGCGAAAACCGCCCACAAGGCAGGCGAACGGATTCTGGGAACAGACCCCGTTAGCGGAAAGCAAGTGTCTGTAAAAATCGGACGTTTCGGCCCAGTAGCACAGATAGGTACTGCCGAAGATGAGGAAAAGCCCCGTTTCGCCCAGGTAAAAAAAGAGATGTCCATCGAGACCATTACACTGGAAGAAGCGCTGGAGCTGTTCAAACTCCCCCGTACCCTCGGAGAGTACGAAGGTAAGAATGTAGTCGTAGGTGCGGGACGTTTCGGACCTTATATCCAGAACAACGGCTTGTATGCCTCATTACCCAAGACAATGGACCCGATGACTGTTACGCTGGAAGAAGCTATTGAACTATTGCAAAAGAAACAAGAAGCAGAAGCCCAGAAACATATCAAGAAGTTTGAGGAAGAACCAGAACTGGAAATCCTGAACGGACGCTACGGTCCTTACATCGCTTATAAAGGCAGCAACTACAAGATTCCTAAAGACATCATCCCTCAAGACCTGAACCTTCAGGCTTGTCTGGAAATTGTGAAACTGCAAAGCGACAAGGATACGGGCAAGTCTAAGCGGACTGCAAAGGCGGTGAAAGCAACGAAAACTACGAAAACAACCGCCAAGACGAGCAAGACAAAATAGGACTTAGTCTACACGTATAAAATGAGGAGAAAGGGGACTATAATTTAAACTTTCATTATTTCTATCACAAATATAAATATCACACTATAAAAGAATAAGCCCGAGGAAATTTCCTCGGGCTTATTCTTTTATAGTGTGATATTTACATCCTATCCGGTACCTCAATTCCCAGCAATCCCATGCCTAGACGTACCACCTTGGCTACATTCTCGGACAATGCAAGGCGGAATACCTTCACTGTTTCGTTCTCCTCACGCAGAATGCTGAAGTCATGATAGAACTGGTTGTATTCCTTCACAAGGTCATACGTATAGTTTGCAATGATGGACGGGCTGTAATCCTCACCTGCCTGCTTCACAATAGCGGCAAAGTCGGCAATCATCTGTATCAGTCCCTCTTCCTTCTCACTCAGTTCAATGCCGGCAGGCAAGTGGGCAGGGATTTCAATACCGGCCTCTTTTGCCTTGCGGAGAACAGACTGAATGCGTGCATAAGTATATTGGATGAACGGTCCCGTATTACCATTAAAATCGATGGACTCTTTTGGATTGAATGTCATGTTCTTGCGGGCATCCACTTTCAGGATGAAGTACTTCAAGGCACCCAGACCAACGATACGGGCGATATTGTCCGCCTCTTCCTTTGTCAGACCATCCAGTTTGCCCAGTTCATTGCTGGTTTCCTTGGCTGTATCAATCATCTCCGCCATCAGGTCGTCAGCATCAACTACGGTACCTTCACGGCTCTTCATCTTGCCCTCGGGAAGTTCTACCATACCGTAAGAGAAGTGCACCAACCCTTTACCCCATTCGAAGCCCAGTTTGTCGAGCAGAATGGAAAGTACCTGAAAGTGGTAATTCTGTTCGTTGCCTACCACATAAATCATCTTGTCGATGGGATAATCTGCAAAGCGGAGTTTAGCGGTACCGATATCCTGCGTCATGTAGACGGAGGTACCATCCGCACGCAGCAGCAGCTTGTGATCCAATCCCTCGCCCGTGAGGTCCGCCCATACAGAGCCATCTTCTTTCCGGTAGAAGAAACCTTTCTCCAGGCCTTCCATTACCTTCTCCTTACCTTCGAGGTACGTGTTTGATTCGTAATATATCTTATCAAAAGTTACACCCATCATACGGTAAGTCTCGTCAAAACCTGCATACACCCAGTCGTTCATCTTCTTCCAAAGCGCACGTACTTCCGGGTCATTGGCCTCCCACTTTACCAGCATTTCACGAGCCTCCTTCATCAAAGGAGATTCAGCTTCCGCTTTAGCCTTAGCTTCTTCCTCATTCATGCCTTCACTTTGGAACTTGGCCATCAGTTCTTTCACTTCCGCTTTATAATGCTTGTCGAAGGAAACATAGTAATCGCCAATCAAGTGGTCTCCCTTCTTGCCGGATGATTCGGGAGTTTCACCATTCCCGTACTTCTGCCATGCCAACATGGACTTGCAGATATGAATTCCACGGTCATTGACAATATTTGTCTTTACTACCTTATTACCGTTGGCAGCCACTATATTAGCCAACGCATTTCCCAAAAGATTATTGCGTACATGGCCCAAATGAAGCGGTTTGTTGGTGTTGGGAGAAGAATACTCAATCATCACCAATGGAGAGTTGTCAGTAGCGGCCACGATGCCGTACTGCTTGTCTGCATGAATGCCATTCAACAATTCTATCCATGCAGAGGAGGCAATGGTCAGGTTCAGAAAGCCCTTGATGACATTAAATGCTGCAACCGAAGGCTCATTTGCCTGCAAGTATTCACCGATTTCCTGTGCTGTCTGCTCCGGTCCTTTCTTGGACATACGGAGGAAAGGGAATACAACCAGTGTGAGGTGTCCCTCAAATTCTTTCTTGGTTTTCTGCAACTGCACTTGTGCGGCAGGAACATCCTGTCCGTAAAGCGCTTTCAGCCCGCCGATAACGGACGATACCAGTTTCTGTTCTATATTCATGATTCAAATGTATTTTCCTGCGTGCAAAGATAGCGTAAACCGAAATCAGAACAAAACAAGCAGGCTTGTTTTTATTGACTCACAAGATATTCAACATACAAAGAGGGGACGCTCTTTGCAAAACGTCCCCTCTTTGTATGTTGAGTATACTGTTTTTATTCAGCTGTCAATTCTGCACCTGGTTTGAATTTAACAACTTTCTTTGCAGCAATCTCGATAGGCTTTTTAGTAGAGGGGTTGATACCCATACGCGCTCCTCTTTCCACCACACTGAAAGTTCCAAAACCAACCAATGATACTTTATCACCGGCCTTCATTGCCTTAGTGACTGATGCGATAAATGCATCCAATGCTTTCTTTGAATCAGTCTTTGACAAACCAGACTCCGCTGCCATAGCGCTAATAAGTTCCGCCTTATTCATAATGCTTAAAATTAATTAATATGTTACACAAAAGATATTTTTACTTTTCATCACAAACCTCCACAAAAATAGAGCAATATTTCTGAATATCAAATAAAAACATTAAAAAAATATTGGAAAACAACGAAAAAGAAGGAATAGAATCTGCTTTTTCTGTTATAGAACAGAATTTATTCGTATTTTTGCCGGAGAAAGCAAAAACAGGCAACTGTTTTTGAACTGTAAAATGAATTGAAACAACAGATTATGAATACTATACCTACTGTAACCAAGAACCTTTTAATCATTAATGTGCTGATGTTTCTGGGTACCATCGTCGCCCAAAGCTACGGCATCGACCTCGCCCAATATCTGGGATTGCATTTTTTTCTTGCCGAAGATTTCAATGCAGCACAATTGATAACATATATGTTCATGCACGCCGGATTCGCGCACATATTTTTCAACATGTTTGCCGTATGGATGTTCGGACGTATTTTAGAGCAGGTATGGGGGCCAAAACGATTTCTGTTCTACTATCTGGTGTGCGGTATAGGAGCCGGAATTATCCAGGAGGTGGTACAGTATATTCATTATGAGACAGTACTTTCCGCCTATGACAGCGTAAATACCGGCATGGCCATCATCCCGATGGAGGAATATCTCAATATGATGACTACCGTGGGAGCTTCGGGAGCAGTATACGCCATTCTGCTGGCATTCGGCATGTTGTTCCCCAACCAGCAAATGTTCATCTTCCCACTACCGGTTCCCATCAAGGCCAAATATTTTGTTATCGGATATGCCCTGATTGAGCTATATGCCGGATTTGCAAATAACGCAGGAGACAATGTGGCACACTTTGCACATCTGGGCGGTATGGTATTCGGTTTTATCTTGATTATGTATTGGAGAAAAAAGAACAGAGGAAATGGCTACTATTATAACTGATTTGAAAGAAAACTTTCGCAGAGGAAATATCTATATCCAGTTGATTTACATCAATGCAGCGGTATTCATATTCACCACTCTGACTGAAGTCATGCTCCAATTGTTCAATCGGAGTATGATGGGAATATTCGAATGGCTGGAATTACCGGCATCACTTTCACGCTTCATTCTGCAACCGTGGTCACTGCTGACGTACATGTTCATGCATGCAGGATTCATGCACATTCTTTTCAACATGCTGTGGCTTTATTGGTTCGGAGCACTATTCCTGAACTTCTTTTCTGCAAAGCATCTGCGTGGTGTGTACATTTTGGGAGGAATCTGCGGTGGTTTGCTCTATATTGCCGCCTATCATATTTTCCCGTACTTCCACCCCATGATAAATTACTCTTTCATGCTGGGTGCCTCTGCTTCCGTGCTTGCCATCGTAGCTGCCACAGCCTATCGTGAGCCCAACTATCCGATACATCTATTTCTTTTCGGAACCATCCGACTGAAGTATCTGGCGCTTATCGTTATAGGCACCGATTTGCTATTCATTACCTCCAGCAATGCCGGTGGACACATCGCACATTTGGGAGGTGCGCTGGCAGGGTTATGGTTTGCTGCCAGCCTCAGCAAAGGCAGTGACCTGACCTCATGTATAAACAAATGTCTGGATGCTTTAGTTTCCATCGTCAGCTTTAAACCCCGAAAGCCGAAAATGAAAGTACATTACGGTACCAGTAAACAAAAAGATTATGATTACAACGCACGGAAAAAAGCCCAATCCGACGAAATAGACCGCATTCTCGACAAATTAAAGAAATCGGGATACGAAAGCCTTACTACGGAGGAAAAGAAAAGCTTGTTCGACGCAAGTAAACGTTAAACAAATGGAAAACGGAAAGTGGAATATGGAGAATGAGAAAATAGCCGCCACTCTTATTTTCAGTTTTCACCTTTCAATTTTCAATTATTATAATGAAGTATTTAGGTAATTTTGTCGCCCTCCTGATTTTGGCGGTCAATGCCTTGTTTACGGGCTTGCTACTGTTTACCGCCTATAGTCCGCACATACAGCCGGTCACACATCCGGTGCAGTCGTGCCTGGGACTGACATTTCCCGTTTTTCTGATGATAAATATAGGCTTCTTCATCTTTTGGCTGGTCATCCAGCGTTACAAAACCGCATTGCTTCCCTTGATAGGATTACTACTTTGTTATTCACAGACACGCACTTATCTGCCCATCAACTTTCATACAAACAAGTTGCCTGAAACAAGTTTCAAATTACTCTCATACAACATCATGGGATTTGACGGAGCCATCAAGCAGAATGGCAAGAATCCCATACTGACTTATTTAAAAGAAAGTAATGCCGATATCCTCTGCCTCCAAGAATACTCCACGACAGAATCATCCCGGCACCTTTCGCAAAAAGATGTGGAACAGGAACTCAAGGCATATCCATATCACCGCATCAACACGGTGGGCAGGGAAAAAGGGCATACCAACAAGATAGCATGTTATTCCAAATATCCGATTCTCTCGGCACGTGTACTAGATTATTCCAGCGAGTACAACGGTTCGGTACTGTATGAAGTAAAAATAGGAGAGGATACAGTCACCCTCATCAACAATCATTTGGAGTCCAACAAATTGACCAAAGCCGATAAAGCCGTGTACGAAAACATGCTGAAATCCCCTGAAAAAGAAAAGGTGAAAAGCGGTATGCGCCTGCTCATACGTAAATTAGCAGAGGCATCAGCCATCCGCGCACCGCAAGCTGACACGATTGCACACGAAATAACAGCTTCACCACATCCTTGTATCATTGTATGTGGCGATTTCAACGACACCCCCATCTCTTATACTCATCGTACCATCGCCCAAAATCTGGACGATGCATTCACCAAATCAGGACGGGGATTAGGAATTTCTTACAATCAGAACAGATTCTATTTTCGGATAGACAATATATTGACCAGCAAGAACCTGAAAGCCTACAATTGTACAGTAGACCGTTCCATCAAGGATTCAGACCACTATCCGATATGGTGTTATATCACCAAAAAGAATTGAGAATTAATACTTAACATTTAATACTTAGAAAACAATGTTCAAAAAATGTATTCTAATTTTAGCAGCAAGTTGTATGATGTACTCCTGTGCCACCCAGACGGAAAGCAATCCGTTCCTTACCGAGTTTCAAACACCCAATGGAGTGCCTCCATTCGATAAAATCAAGTTGGAGCACTATGAACCCGCATTCCAGAAAGGTATAGAAGAGCAGAATGCCAATATCCAAGCCATCATTGCCAATACGGAAGCTCCCACTTTCGAAAATGTCGTTGTTGCTCTCGACAACAGCTCCCCAACTCTGGACCGTGTAGGCGGTGTATTCTTCAACCTGACGGAGGCCGAAACTACCGATGAACTGACAGCCCTTTCCATGAAACTGGCCCCGACATTGGCCGAACACGAAGACAACATCTCACTCAATCAGGAGCTTTTCAAGAAAATAGATGCTGTCTACAATCAGAAAGATGCTCTCGGTCTGACCCGTGAGCAACAAAGACTGCTGGAAAAGACTTATAAGGGTTTTGTCCGTTCCGGCGCCAATCTTCCGGCCGACAAACAAGCCCGCCTGCGCGAAATCAACAAGCAGCTTTCCACGCTCGGAATCACGTTCAGCAACAACATCCTGAACGAAAACAACGATTTCAAGCTTTATGTAGAAAAAGAAGAAGACCTCGCCGGACTTCCCCAATGGTTCCGCGAAAGCGCCTTGGCCGAAGCCCGTGCCACCGGACAAGAAGGCAAATGGCTGTTCACCCTGCACAATGCAAGCCGCCTGCCTTTCCTGCAATATTCAGCCAACCGCCCGCTGCGCGAGCAGATGTACAAAGCCTACATCAACCGTGGCAACAACAATGACAAGAACGACAACAAAAAAATCATTGCCGACATCGTAAGCCTGAGACTTGAAAAGGCGCAATTGCTGGGATTCGATTGTTACTCCAACTTTGTATTGGACAATACAATGGCAAAGAATTCCGCTACCGTGATGGACTTCCTCAACAATTTATGGAGCTATGCACTCCCCAAGGCAAAAGCCGAAGCAGCCGAGCTGCAAAAGCTGATGGACAAGGAAGGCAAAGGAGAGAAACTGGAAGCATGGGACTGGTGGTACTACACCGAGAAACTGCGCAAAGAAAAATACAATCTCGAAGAAGAAGAAATCAAGCCCTACTTCAAGCTGGAAAATGTACGCGAAGGCGCCTTTGCCGTTGCCAACAAGCTCTATGGCATCACACTGACTAAACTCGAGGGCATCCCCGTCTATCATCCCGATGTGGAAGTGTTCGAAGTGAAAGCCGCCGATGGCTCACAACTGGGCATTTTCTATGTAGACTACTTCCCCCGCCCCGGCAAGAGTGGCGGAGCATGGATGAGTAATTACCGTGAGCAACAAGACGGCGTACGCCCATTGGTATGCAACGTATGCAGCTTCACCAAGCCGGTAGGCGGCACTCCCTCCCTGCTGACTATCGACGAAGTAGAAACTTTGTTCCATGAGTTTGGCCATGCTCTGCACGGATTGCTAACCCAATGCCAGTATAAAGGTACTTCAGGCACCAATGTCGTACGCGATTTCGTGGAACTCCCCTCCCAAATCAACGAGCACTGGGCCACCGAACCCGAAGTGCTGAAAATGTATGCCAAGCATTACAAGACTGGCGAAGTCATCCCCGACAGCCTGATTGAAAAGATACTGAACCAAAAAACGTTCAATCAGGGTTTCATGACTACCGAGTTGCTGGCCGCCGCCATCCTCGACATGAATCTGCATAACCTGACTGACACCGAAGGTCTTGATGTCGTTGCATACGAAAAAGAAGCAATGGACCAACTGGGGCTGATTCCGGAAATAGCTCCCCGTTATCGTACCACGTACTTTAACCACATCATTGGCGGCTATGCGGCAGGCTACTACAGCTATCTCTGGGCCAATGTTCTAGACAATGATGCCTTCGAAGCCTTCAAAGAACACGGTATCTTCGACAAGCAAACAGCCGACCTTTTCCGCCAAAATGTTCTGGAAAAAGGAGACAGCGAAGACCCGATGACTCTCTATAAGAACTTCAGAGGAACTGAGCCTCAATTAGACCCGATGTTAAAAAATCGCGGTATGAAGTAAGATTTGTGAAAAAAAAGCTATATTTGCAGCCTTGTATGCAACAGAATTTAATTAAAAAGTAATCATAATAAACTAAAAGTAACATGCAAAACAAAGGATTTGTAAGGGTTTTTGCGATATTGCTCACACTGGTGTGTGTGTTCTATCTCTCCTTCTCTTTTGTAACTCGCCATTACACAAGTAAGGCCAAAGAGTTTGCAAAAGGCGATGTGAAAGTAGAGCAGGACTACCTCGATTCTCTGGCTAATGAGAAAGTGTATTTTGGCAATTGGACGCTGAAACAATGTCGTGAGATGGAGATCAGTTTAGGTTTGGACTTGAAGGGCGGTATGAACGTCATCCTTGAAGTATCCGTACCCGATGTCATCAAAGTATTGGCTGACAACAAGACTGACGAAGCATTCAACCAAGCATTGGCCACTGCCGCCAAACAAGCTACCACAAGCCAGGATGACGTGATCACCTTGTTCGTCAGAGAGTATCACAAGCTTGCTCCGGGTGCTCCGCTGTCACAGCTGTTCGCAACCCAACAATTAAAAGACAAGGTAACTCAGAAATCTACCGACGCAGAAGTTGAAAAAGTATTGCGCGAAGAGGTAAAGGCGGCTGTTGAGAATTCCTATAATGTACTCCGTACCCGTATTGACCGTTTCGGTGTAGTTCAGCCTAACATCCAAAGTCTGGAAGACAAGATGGGGCGCATCATGGTGGAACTTCCGGGTATCAAAGAGCCTGAACGTGTAAGAAAATTGTTACAAGGTTCCGCCAATCTGGAATTCTGGGAAACATACACAGCAAAAGATGTTACTCCTTATCTGCAAGCTGCCGACACCAAGTTGCGTGCCATCGTTGCAAGCGAAACTCCGACAGAAGAGGCAGACAGCGCAGCTACCGAAACTCCTGCCGTAGCACAAGCTACCAGCACAGCCGACAGTCTTGCCGCTGCTTTAAAAGGCGAAAACAAAACACAAGCTGTTGACCTTGCGCAGATAAAGAAAGAACACCCGCTGTTCGCCATCCTGCAGGTCAACCCCAGCGGGCAAGGTCCTGTTGTTGCTTATGCCAACTACAAGGATACTGCTGAAATCAACAGATACCTTTCCATGCCGGAAGTTCAGGCCGAAATGCCGAAAGACTTGCGTCTGAAGTGGGGCGTATCTCCTTATGAATACGATCCGAAAGCCCAGACTTTCGAACTTTATGCCATCCGTTCTACAGAACGTAACGGCAAGGCGCCTCTGGAAGGTGATGTAGTGGTTAGCGCCAAAGACGAATACGACCATTACGGTAAACCTGCCGTAAGTATGTCTATGAACACTGACGGTGCCCGCCGTTGGGCTCAGCTCACCAAACAGAATATCGGCAAAAGCATTGCTATCGTGCTGGACGGTTATGTTTACTCAGCACCGAACGTAAACAATGAAATCACGGGCGGTAACTCACAGATTACCGGTCACTTTACTCCGGAACAAGCAAAAGACTTGGCAAACGTGTTAAGATCAGGTAAGATGCCGGCTCCTGCACACATCGTACAAGAAGATATCGTAGGTCCTTCACTGGGACAAGCTTCTATCAATGCCGGTATCATGTCATTCATCGTAGCATTGATTCTGCTGATGGTTTACATGTGCTCTATGTACGGATTCATTCCGGGTATGGTTGCCAACGGTGCTCTGGTACTGAACTTGTTCTTCACATTGGGTATCCTTTCTTCTTTCCAAGCAGCATTGACGATGTCCGGTATTGCCGGTATGGTGCTGGCACTGGGTATGGCTGTAGATGCCAACGTATTGATTTACGAACGTACCAAAGAAGAACTCCGTGCAGGCAAGGGTGTAAAGAAAGCATTGGCTGACGGTTACTCCAACGCCTTCTCTGCAATCTTCGACTCCAACTTGACGTCTATCATCACCGGTATTATCTTGTTCAACTTCGGTACAGGTCCTATCCGTGGTTTTGCTACTACATTGATTATCGGTATTTTGATTTCGTTCTTTACTGCCGTATTCATGACGCGTCTGTTCTATGACCATTTCATGAGCAAGGACAAACTCCTGAATCTGACATTCTCTTCCAAGATTTCAAAGAACTTGATGGCGAATGTACACTTCGACTTCATGGGTAGAAACAAATTGTGGCTGACCACTACTGGAGTTATCATAGTTATATGTATCGCTTTCCTCGCTACCCGCGGATTGAGCCAGAGTATCGACTTCACTGGTGGACGTAACTTCAAAGTACAGTTTGAGAATAAGGTAGAGCCGGAACAAGTTCGCGAGCTTATTTCCAGTAAGTTCGGTGATGCCAATGTCAGCGTTATCGCCATCGGCACGGACGGCAAGACAGTACGTATCAGTACCAACTACCGTATCGAAGAAGAAGGTAACAACATCGACTCTGAGATCGAAGCATACTTATACGAAACATTGAAACCGTTGCTGACTCAGAACATCACTTTGGAAACCTTCATCGACCGCGAAAACCATACGGGCGGAAGTATTATCAGTTCCCAGAAGGTAGGTCCGAGTATCGCAGACGACATTAAGGTTTCAGCCATCTGGTCTGTTGTACTTGCATTGATTGCCATCGGTATCTATATCCTGATCCGTTTCCGCAATATTGCATACAGTATCGGTTCAGTATCCGCATTGGCTTGTGATACTATCATCATCCTGGGTGCCTACTCCATCTGTTGGGGCTGGATGCCGTTCTCTCTGGAAATCGACCAGACCTTTATCGGTGCCATCCTGACAGCTATCGGTTACTCTATCAACGACAAGGTGGTAATCTTTGACCGTGTACGTGAATTCTTCGGTCTCTATCCGAAGCGTGACAAGTTCCAGTTGTTCAATGACTCATTGAATACAACTTTGGCACGTACCATCAATACTTCACTGAGCACCTTGATTGTGTTGCTGTGCATCTTCATCCTCGGTGGTGATTCCATCCGCAGCTTCGCATTCGCCATGATTCTGGGTGTTGTATTCGGTACACTGTCTTCTCTGTTCGTTGCATCTCCTATCGCATATCTGTTGATGAAAAACAAGAAAGGTACTGAAGCAGCTGTAGAAGTAGCCAAATAAAAATTTAGACAAAAAACTATAAACTAAAAAGAGGTTGTGTCAAAACGTTGGCACAAC
>ULOY01005113.1_pt1 | contig 18499 bp, 16 predicted proteins | sample 1952991 | NCBI WGS metagenome assembly ULOY01 (sample SAMEA4835615, study PRJEB28245) | human gut metagenome | biome: gut microbiome; material: fecal sample | place: Denmark | collected 2008 | reverse complement strand
AAAAATGGAAAAATCGGGGACACGTATAAAGGGTGTCCCCGACTTGAAAGTGTTTGATATATTGTAACCTATTGAATCCAATAAATCAATACTTCGTCACAACAAAACAAGATCGATATTTCTTTGTTCATCCATCAAGAATTGTATGTGTACGAATCTCCATTCTGATGAATTACTTCTCGATAGCAGCTACGCCTGGCAATACCTTGCCCTCGATAGCCTCGAGCAGAGCGCCACCACCTGTAGAGATATAAGAAACCTGATCAGCCAAACCGAACTTGTTGATACAAGCTACAGAGTCACCACCACCGATGAGTGAGAATGCACCCTCTTTAGTAGCTTCAGCGATTGCCTCAGCGATTGCCTTAGAACCACCAGCGAAGTTGTCGAACTCGAATACACCGGCAGGACCGTTCCAAAGGATAGTCTTAGCACCCTTGATGGCAGCAGCGAAAGCCTTGCGAGTGTCAGGACCAGCGTCCATACCCTCCCAGCCGTCAGGGATATTGTTAGATGGGCAAACCTGTGTGTTGCAGTCGTTCTTGAAAGCATCACCGCAGATAGAGTCAGTACCGAGTACGAGGTTTACACCGTTCTCCTTAGCCTTCTTGATTACGTCGAGAGCTACATCGAGCTTATCGTCCTCGCAGATAGACAAACCAATCTTGCCGCCGAGAGCCTTAGAGAATGTGTATGTCATACCACCACAGAGGATCAGGTTGTCAACCTTTGTCAAGAGGTTCTCGATGATACCGATCTTGGTAGAAACCTTAGAACCACCCATGATAGCAGTGAATGGGCGCTTAATGTTGCCGAGTACAGCGTCAACAGCCTTTACCTCTTTCTCCATCAAGAAACCGAGCATCTTGTGGTCCTTGTCGAAGCTGTCGGCGATGACAGCAGTAGAAGCGTGCTTGCGGTGAGCAGTACCGAAGGCATCCATTACATATACATCAGCATAAGAAGCCAACTTGGCAGCGAACTTCTTCTGACGTTCCTTCATCTCAGCCTTGGCAGCATCGTACTCAGGAGTACCCTTCTCAACGCCTACTGGCTTGCCTTCCTCTTCAGGATAGAAGCGAAGGTTCTCGAGCAGGAGAGCCTCACCTGGCTTCAGCGCAGCAGCCTCTGCATCAGCATTGCCGCAATCTTTAGCAAACTTCACCTCTACGCCGAGAGCGTCGGATACGTTCTTTACAATCTGTGAAAGAGAAAGCTCTGGCTTAACTTTGCCCTTTGGCTTACCCATATGGCTCATCATGATAAGAGCACCACCATCGGCCAGCACCTTCTTCAATGTAGGAAGGGCACCGCGGATACGAGTGTCGTCTGTTACATTACCATTTTCATCCAATGGCACGTTGAAATCAACGCGTACGATTGCCTTGTGACCGGCAAAGTTAAAATCTTCGATTTTCATTTTACCTAACGTTTTTATTATTAGTTATTTAATTTCTCTCTATATTATGAATAGAATGTTCTTTGTTGTAATCTGTCTCGTTCGTTCTGTCTGTTTATTGTTCTCCATGACAATGATGAACAGGACTTGTGTTTTAGACTTTGTGCCAACTGTCATGGGTGTTGCCTTTTAGGCGTTTTACTCATTTGAAGTCGACTCTGCTGAAACTGTAGGCAAAGGTATGAAAAATAACTGAATGTTGCAAATTTTGGTGTTCTTTTAAGGATTTTTTTTATCAAAGAGGCTGGTAATGTAATATCGGCTTTGCAAAATGTATCCTTTTGATGTGAAAGTGTGGCGAATATTTGGCGAAAGTGAAAAAATAATGTACCTTTGTCCTTGATTTTAATACTCATCAGAATATGGCAAAAGACAAGATAGCTTATGTTTGCAGCAACTGTGGTCAGGAGTCGTCGAAATGGATAGGCAAGTGCCCGAGTTGTGGACAATGGAATACGTTCAAGGAGATTCGTATAGCCAATGATACGGGCTCCCAGGCTGCCCGCAACGCTGGCATGAGCATGCGGCATGGAGGTGCTGCCACTATGTTTGGCGGCAATCACAGCGATGGGGGAGCAAGGCCTGTACGTCTGCGCGATATTTCTGCTCATGATGAGCCGCGCATTGATATGCACGATGGTGAGTTGAACCGTGTGCTGGGTGGAGGACTGGTTCCTGGCAGTATCACGCTCCTGGGCGGTGAGCCGGGCATCGGAAAGAGTACACTCACACTTCAGACCATTCTTCATCTGCCCGACATGAAAGTGATGTATGTGAGCGGCGAGGAGAGTGCCCATCAGATTAAACTGCGTGCTGACCGACTGGCTTCTGCATCGATGGGCGATGAGAGTGCTGATGGCAGGGCCTCGCTCGACAATGTGTCTATTCTTTGCGAGACATCGTTGGAGAAAATCTTCACGCATATACAGGAACAGGCTCCCGGACTGGTGGTAATAGACTCCATACAGACGATTGCCACCGACGAGGTGGAGAGCTCGCCAGGCAGTATCTCCCAGGTGCGTGAGTGCGCAGCTGCCTTGTTGAGGTTTGCCAAGACAAGCGGCATTCCTGTCATCCTTATCGGACATATAAATAAGGAGGGAACCTTGGCCGGACCGAAGATACTGGAACATATTGTCGACACGGTGGTTCAGTTTGAGGGCGATCAGCATTATATGTATCGCATCCTGCGCAGTATCAAAAACCGATTCGGAAGTACCTCAGAGTTAGGTATCTACGAGATGCAGCAGGGTGGACTCCGACAGGTGAGCAATCCTTCGGAACTCTTGCTTACCGACGATCATGACGGTTTGTCGGGAGTGGCAATCAGCAGTGCCATCGAGGGCGTCCGTCCTTTCCTGGTCGAGACGCAGGCGCTTGTATCTACCGCAGCCTATGGCACACCACAGCGCTCGGCTACGGGCTTCGATCAGCGTCGGCTCAACATGCTCTTGGCTGTGCTCGAGAAGAGGGTAGGCTTCAAACTGATGCAGAAGGACGTGTTCCTGAACATAGCAGGCGGACTGCGTGTCACAGACCTGGCGATGGATCTCAGTGTGATAGCCGCCGTATTGAGCAGTAATGTGGACACGCCTATCGAGGCTGGCTGGTGTATGGCTGGCGAAGTAGGTTTGAGTGGTGAGGTTCGTCCGGTGAGCCGCATCGAGCAGCGCATCGCCGAAGCCGAGAAGTTGGGCTTTCACGACATCATCATTCCCCGTTACAACTATCATTCGCTCGACAGGTCGAAGTACAGCATCACCATCCATCCTGTGAGGAAGGTGGAAGAGGCGCTCCGCTGTCTGTTCGGATAAGTGTGCACGAAGATTTCGTGGATTACGCAGATTTTGCTAATATTGGATTGCAATATGATTTTTTATAAATAATAAATTCAAATACAAAATGAAGGATTCTGTAATCATTGTGAGCGGCGGTATGGACAGTATCACGCTGTTCTACGATAAAAAGGACGAGATAGCCTTGGGTATCAGTTTCAACTATGGCAGCAACCATAACGAGCGTGAGATTCCTTATGCCAAGATGCACTGTGAGCGTTTGGGCATCAAGCACATCACCATCGACTTGGGTTTCATGCATCAGTATTTCAAGAGCTCGCTCTTAGAAGGAGCCGATGCTATTCCAGAAGGACATTATGCCGACGAGAACATGAAGTCGACGGTGGTGCCTTTCCGCAACGGCATCATGCTGAGCATTGCCATCGGCATAGCTGAGAGCAACAACCTGAAGAAGGTGTTGATAGCCAATCATGGAGGCGACCACACTATTTATCCCGACTGCCGTCCGGAGTTTATCTCTGCCATCGACCGGGCTGCCCAGGCAGGAACCTTTGTCGATGTGCACGTGTCAGCTCCTTATACCAACATCACCAAGGCGGACATTGCCCGTATAGGCAAGCGTTTGGGAATAGACTACTCTGAGACCTGGAGTTGCTATAAGGGTGGCGAGAAGCATTGCGGAAAGTGCGGTACGTGTGTAGAGCGCAAGGAGGCTCTTGCCGAAGCCGGCATCGAGGATAAGACCGAGTATCTGGAATAAAAAAAATGAAGTTAGCTTCCATGACGAGTGAAGCTAACTTCCTTTTGTTTTTATATCCTTTTGTTTTTATATTCCTTTTTGTTTGCCTTGCCTTTTAAGCAGAGTGAGGATAGAGAGATTTATCAGTCTTTCGATACAGCCTGCAGGCGTGCGATGTATTTGCCAAGGATGTCGAACTCGATGTTGACAACGGTTCCCACTTCTATGTTGCAGAAGTTGGTGTGGTCGTGAGTATAGGGAATGATAGCCACGGTGAAGGTGTTGTCGGTAGGCTCACAGACAGTGAGCGACACACCATTGACAGTGACCGAACCCTTGTCGACAGTGAAGTAGCCCTTGCGAGCCATCTCGCGGTCGAGTCTGTATTCGAAAGTATAGTAGGTGGAACCATCAGCATCACGTTTGTTAATACAGGTGGCAGTCTGGTCTACGTGTCCCTGTACGATGTGTCCGTCGAGCCTGCCGTTGAGCATCATAGAACGTTCCACATTCACCTTGTCTCCCTCTTTCAGCAGTCCGAGGTTGGAACGGTCGAGTGTTTCCTTCATGGCAGTAACTGTATAGGTGTTTCCTTCTAAAGCCACGACCGTGAGGCATACTCCATTGTGCGCCACACTCTGGTCGATACTCAACTCGCCAGCAAACGGGCATTCCAGTGTAAGGTCGATATTCTCCTTGTCCCTTTTCACAGCCACGACAGTAGCCATGTTTTCTATGATTCCGCTAAACATGATGTGATATTCGTATGAATTTAAAATGTTGATGAATGTTTTCTATGATGTTGAATATTGTTCAAAGAATGATGAGAGTATTCAATGACAAAGTTCTAAGAATAAAAAGAAAAGGGTCGCCCGATGATGTGATGAAACTCCGAACTTAGCAATAAGTTTGAGAGCCCCCCGCTTTTGTAATCCACCGGCTTTGCAGCTTCACCGAACGAAGTCCGGCTTATTGTGGCCCGCCATAGGCAAGAGAAGTCTTCTCGGTTTCATAATTTGTAATGTGATGAGTATCCCAATCTAACCGAAACGACCCTTATGTATTTGCAAAGATACTGCTTTCTTCTGATGCAGCCAAATTTTTTGGCATTTTTTTACAGCATTCTTTCTGCTTGTTCTTCTTTTTTTTACAGCATTCCCTTCGATGAAGGCAGTTCGAAGTGATAGATGTCTCGCTTCACTGCCATCTTGAGTGATCGTGCGAGTGCCTTGAAGATACCTTCTATCTTGTGGTGTTCGTTCTCGCCTTCTGCCTTGATATTGAGGTTCATCTTGGCAGCATCGCTCAGACTCTTGAAGAAGTGCTTGAACATCTCGGTGGGCATTTCGCCTACTTTCTCGCGATGGAACTCTGCGTCCCAAACGAGCCAGGGGCGTCCACCAAAGTCGAGAGCCACCTGGCACAGGCAGTCGTCCATAGGCAGGCAGTAGCCGTATCTCTCGATGCCTCTCTTGTTGCCCAATGCCTGAAGCAGACATTCGCCCAGTGCGATGCCTGTATCTTCGATGGTGTGGTGCTCATCCACGTAGAGGTCACCCTTGGTGTGGATGGTGAGGTCCATCATTCCGTGCTTTCCTATCTGCTCCAACATGTGGTCGAAGAAGCCCAGTCCTGTGGAGATGTCGCAGTGGCCCGAACCGTCGAGGTTCACCTTAATATATATGTCAGTCTCCTTGGTGGTGCGTTTTACCTCGGCGATGCGGTCGCCGGCAAAGAGAATTTCGGCTATCTTGTCCCAGTCCATGCCGTCTTTGCCCAGTATCAGACTCTTGCATCCCAGGTTCTCGGCCAGTTGAGCGTCGGTTTCACGGTCGCCGATGACATAGCTGTTGGCCAAGTCGTATTCTGGATTGTCAATATAGTGGGTCAGCATGCCGGTGCCAGGCTTTCTCATGGGCGAGTTGTCCTCGGGGAAATGGCGGTCTATCAGCTGCTCCTCGAAGTGGATTCCCTCACTTTCCAGTGTCTGGATAATGAAGTTGTGCACAGGCCAGAATGTGTTTTCCGGGAAGGAGTCGGTGCCTAATCCGTCCTGGTTGCTCACCAAGACGAGCTGATAGTCTGTGTGTTGGGCAATGAAACTGAGGTTTCTCATCACGCCCTTGGTGAAGACAAGCTTCTCGAAGCTGTCAATCTGTTCATCTTCCGGCTCCTGAATCAAGGTTCCGTCGCGGTCGATGAATAGCAGTCTGGTTTGTTTCATGTCTATGTCTTTTTTATGTTGAATGATTTTTAGCATTTAGCATTTAGCATTTCAGTTTTCTTCATTTCGTCGTTCTCTATACTGCCATAGAGATAGATGTACGAGATAAACAACCAGTGCAGGATGTATGCGAAGACGAACAACAGGAGAGCTGTTACGACGATGAAGAGGAAGGTGAAGTAGGAGGGCGTTCCTACCGGGTCGCCTTCGAGAGTGCCCATCTGTGCCGATACCTGTGCGCCTATCAGGATGGCAAGAGGAATGTAGATCAGGATACCTGCCACCAGGATGACAAGACTGCCCAGGAAACCCATCTTGAAGATGGAACCCATGTGGCGGAATCCGCACTTGAATGATTTCCAGGGGCGTAATTTCTCACCCTTTTCCTGCAACATGTATTTGGGAGTGAGATAGGCGAAAGGCAGACTCACCGCCATGCAGAGGGCGGTGGCAGCGACGATGGCGAGTGCAAAGAGCACGATGATGAGGAGCGAGGGCGAGCCTGCTGTCGAATCTGCTGTAGCAGCCGAGCCTGAGGCTGTGAAAAATGCCGTAAGGTAAAAGCAAGTTAGGGCAAACGTTGCGGCGAATGTGACGACGAAACTGACGACAGCCGAAGCGAGATAAATCGTAGTAAACCGCTTCAACATTCTGCCAAAAGGTTTGTCGGTCAGCCAGCGCCATGCTGCTGCTCCCATGAGGAAAGCCGCCACGATGGCACCCAAGTAAACGACCGTCTGCAGGCAGAACGACAGCATCATGTTTTCCTCGCCCCAGTCGTGAAGCATCTTGTTGGGTGTGCGTAGGTAAACCATGAATGCCACCATGAATGCATAGATCATAAAAGCCCACCATGTACTTTTCAGCAGGTTCTTCACATTGCCAGTCATCAGACTGTAAGCTTCTTTCATGCAGGCAGTTACACTGCGATGCTTTATCAAATCATTTATCTTCATAGTTTCATTGAATGCTTAGTTTTTAATGTTTAATGTTTAGTGTTTAATTGTGGGTTAACAACCTTTCTGCACATTAAACACTAAACATTAGTTTCATCTCCTTCCTTGTCTTCTGAATTCCGAGCAGGTGATGGCCGTGGCTATTGCTACGTTCAGACTGTCGGCAGTAGGTCTTTCTGGAGGGAAGTTGGGGATGAGTAGCCTGCGGTTCACCCTTTGGGTGAGTTCGGGCGAGATGCCTTTTCCCTCGTTTCCCATGACGATGAATCCACGGTTGTCGAGCTGTTGTGCATAGATGTCCTCACCGTCGAGCAGGGTACCGTAGACAGGCACGTCGGCAGGCAGCGAGGCGAACAGCGCCATCAGGTCGCCATACAGGACCTTCACTCTGGCGATGCTTCCCATCGTGGCTTGCACCACCTTGGGATTATACACATCGGCAGTTTCGGGTGAACAGTAAATGTTCTCTATGCCAAACCAGTCGGCGATGCGGATGATGGTTCCCAGGTTGCCCGGGTCCTGCACTCCGTCGAGGGCGAGGTTCAGACAGTTGAAGTCGATGTTGGCAGAAGCGAAGTCTCTGTTGTCCCTTTGGTCAAAGACGGCGAGCACCTGTTGCGGATGCTGCAGGAAGCTCACCTTTCTGAGTTCCTCCTCGCTTACCGTGACCACTTCAGTCCTTGGGTCAATGCTTTTGTCTTTGAGCCATTCTTCGGTAGCCACAATAAGCGATGCAGGCTGCAGCACTAAGAGGTCGTCCACCACCTTGTGTCCTTCAGCCACGAACTTACCTTCCTTGTTGCGGTTTTTCTTCAGTTCGAGCGACTTGATATATTTTATCTTGTTCTTGCTGATCATCGTTGTATTTCTTTCTCCTGAATTTTTTGGAGTTTCTTCTTTTTATCTATGCTCTTTGGGCCGCATGGTGATTTTTTCAAAGGCGAATCTCAGCCCTCTCTCTCCATAGCTCACCTTTCCACAAAGGCAGAACCCCATAGACGAGAGCAGGCTCACCATGGGCAGGTTGTCGTAGTTGGTGTCCACCTTGATGCTGGGCACGTGCTCCACTTCGCACAGGCTGCACACCTTGTTGATGAAAATGCGTGCGTATCCCTCTCTCTGCAGTTTGGGCAGGGTTGCGAACCGGTGTATGACGTAATAGTTGCTGTTGGTGAGCCATTTTCCTTCGAGAAACTCGTAGGCAGGTTCTCCGTTCAGCACCACCGCTCCGTAAACGGCTATCTGGTCGTTCACGGTGAGCACATAGGCATTGCCGTTGTTGATGTCTGCCAGGATGTCCTTGTAGGCAGGATATTGCTCTGTCCACTGGTGACGTCCCGACTTGATCATCTGTTCTCTGGCTTCGTTGATGACCGTCCAGCAACCGTCAAAGTCTTTCATGAAAGCTGGTCTAAAATCAATCTTCATGCTGTTTCTTTTTGTTGCGTATTATGTTGTGTTTAACTTCCGAACTTGCTGAAGTTCAGTTACGTATTTATGTAATTTTTCTGCTGTGTGTCGACTTAATCCACGAGGCATTTGTCCAATTCCTTGCAGATGGCCTCTTTCTGCAGATGCTGACCGATGAATACGATTTTGATCATTCTGTCGCCCACCTTGTCATCCCATTCCTTTCTGAGCTGTTCCTCACGTGCCAGCAGCTCGTCGAGTTGGTCTTTAGGCATGGTGGCTATCCATTGTCCAGCCTGCTTCACGGTCTTCTGTCTTCCAGCCTGTTCGAACACGTAGCACATGTCTCTCTCGTCGGCAAAGTAGCAGATTCCCTTGGCTCTTACCACGTCGCGTGGCCATTTGCGTGCCACGAAGTCGTCGAAGAGTCCCAGGTCGAAAGGCTTGCGGCTGTAGTACACGAAGGTGCCGATGCCGTATTCCTCAGCCTCTCCCTCATCGTCGTGGTGATGATGGTGATGGTCGTGGTCGTGATGATGATGATGCTCGTGTTCATCATGCTCGTGCTCATCGTCGTCATCGTCATCATCGTGATCGTGATGATCTTCGTTGCGTTCTGCCTCAATCTCCTGGATCCATCCAGCCGATGTGGCCACGGTTTCCCAGTCAAACTTACGTGTGTTGACAATCTTGTCGAGGTCTACGTCGCCGTAGTTGCACTCGAAGATTTCAGCCTTTGGCTGTATGGCTTTGATGATGTGCTTCAGTTTGTCGAGGTCTTTGGGTTCCACCTCAGCAGCCTTGTTGAGCAGGATGATGTTGCAGAACTCTATCTGCTGGATGACGAGCGACGCCAGATCTTCCTCGTCGATGTTGTCCTTCATCAGGTCGTCGCCGCCTGCAAACTCGTCTTTCATTCTCAGAGCGTCCACAACGGTAACGATGCTGTCGAGTCTCAGCACTCCGTTCTTGACGTATTGTGGTCCGAGTGTAGGAATCGAGCAGATGGTCTGTGCAATAGGCGCAGGCTCGCAGATGCCGCTTGCCTCAATGACGATGTAGTCGAACTTCTGCATGTCGACGATTTCCTTGAGCTGTTCCACGAGATCCATCTTCAGCGTACAGCAGATGCATCCGTTTTGCAGAGCCACGAGCGAGTCGTCTTTCTTTCCTACCACGCCTCCTTGTTCTATGAGGGCAGCATCGATGTTCACCTCGCCGATATCGTTGACGATGACTGCAAACTTGATGCCTTTCTGGTTAGCCAAAATCTTGTTGAGTAGTGTTGTCTTTCCACTGCCTAAATAGCCTGTAAGCAACAGGACTGGAATTTCTTTTCTACTGTTCATAGTTTTATTTATTTTACTCGAGTTTTACTTTCTGTAGTTGTCGAGTCCCTTATTCAGGAACTCAAGATATGCGTTGACGTCTTCCTTGAAGCTAAAAGCTGCGGTGAGCGGATTGCCGTCGTTGTCGACAGCCACGTAGAAGGGCTGAGCGTTGGCACCAAACTTGCTTGCCTGCAGATAGCTCCACTTGTCGCCGATGGTTCGCAGGGTGCGCTTCTCGCCGTTGAAAGTCACTTCCATAGGCTGTGGCAAAGGTGTCTTGTCGTCCACATAGAGCGAGATGAGCACGTAGTCTTTGGTCAGTTTGTCAGCCACGTTGGCGTCGGTCCATACCGAAGCTTCCATCTTGCGGCAGTTCACGCAGCCGAATCCTGTGAAGTCTATCAGCACGGGTTTGCCCTGAGCCTTGGCAGCAGCCATTCCCATCTCGTAGTCCTTGTAGGCAGGCTCTACGGTCTTAGTGTTCAGATTGAAGTCCTGTGTGTTGATAGGAGGAGCGAAGGCACTTACCGCCTTGCAGGGAGCGCCCCAGAGTCCTGGAACCATATACACGGCGAAGGCCAGCGAGCACAGACCCAGCATGATGCAGGGCACGGGCATAGGCTTGTCTATCTCGCCTCCGATGGCGTCCACCTGGAACTTCAACTTACCGATGAGGTAGAGACCCAGGGCGGCGAAGATGACTATCCAGAGCGACAGGAACACCTCGCGGTCCAAGATGTGCCAGCCGTAAGCCAGGTCGGCTACAGAGAGGAACTTCAGCGAGAACGCCAGTTCGACGAATCCCAGTACGATCTTGATGGTTTCCATCCATGAGCCAGACTTTGGAGCCGACTTAAGCCATGATGGGAAGAGTGCGAAGAGGGTGAAGGGCAGGGCGAGTGCCAGGGCGAATCCCAGCATGCCCACGGTAGGAGCCAGCCAGTCGCCCGATGTCACCGTCTGAACCAACAGCAGTCCGATGATAGGTGCTGTGCACGAGAAAGACACCAGTACGAGTGTGAAGGCCATGAGGAAGATGGATATCAGTCCAGTGGTGCTCGATGCCTTGTTGTCTACGGCGTTGCCCCAGCGGTCGGGCAGTTTGATTTCAAACCATCCGAAGAATGAGAAGGCGAACACAGCCAAGAGTACGAAGAGAATGATGTTGAATACTGCACTTGTAGACAGGGCGTTGAGTGTGCTTGGACCTGCGATGGCTGTGACGGCGAGACCCAGAGTCAGATAGATAACCACGATGCTGAGTCCGTAAGTGCAGGCATCGCGAACGCCCTTCTTCTTGTCGTTCTTGGCACGTTTCAGGAAGAAACTCACCGTCATGGGAATGATAGGCCAGATGCAAGGCATCACCAGCGCGAGGAGTCCGCCCACCAGTCCCATCAGGAAGATATAGATGAGTGAGTGGTTGGCTATGTCGTTGGCGCCTCCAAACGCCTGCAGCTCTTTCACTACGGGCTGCCACAGCGCCTTGGTGTCGAGCTGTTCGGCAGCTTGAGCCAGGGCTGCGCTGTCCAAGGTGTTCTGCTGTGCGGTGTCGGTCAAGGCAGCCTGCATCATGGCGATAGAGTCGGCTTTGGCCTTGGCTGCCATTGCAGCGTCCTGCTTGTTGTCGGTCTTGGCTTCCAGAGCAGCCTTGCTGTCTATAGCAGGCGCCTTGCCTGTGTGCTTGAAGTTGACCTCTGAAGGAGGCAGACAGCTCTGGTCGTTGCAGGCTCCGTATTCCAAGTATGCGTCGATAACATACTGAGCAGCAGTGAATTTTACCTTCTGCACGAAAGTGGCGCTTCCTTCGAAGAAACGCAGCTTCATGCCGAACATATTATCGTATTTCGACACCTCGTTGCCTCGTGCCTGCAGTTTGCCGACGAGTTCTACGCCTTCCATTTTGTTGACGTTGAAGGTTGCCGAGATAGGTCCGTCGCTTCCCAAACCTGTAGAGTAGACGTGCCATCCTGGTTGAATCTTTCCGCTGAATACAATCTCTGCAACTGCAGTCCCGTTTGTTTTCAACTGACTGGTGAATTTTACAGGGCTAAGCAGTTGTGCCTGTGCAATAACTGCGAACAGCAGTAATTGCAGCGTAAATAACATTTTTTTCATCCTAATCTTTATCTTTTTTATATTTGAGTGCAAAGTTACTAATTTTAATTGAAATAGTAACCATTTAGGGCGATTTTTTGTTAAGAAGATAAAGGGGAAGAAGAGGCAGGAATATTTTATTTTTGTCAGGAATGCTTCTCAAATTCTTGACTTAAAAATTATTGGCTCGAATCAAATATCTCATTCAGAATAATTCTTGAGTTAGGATAGCCTTTGTTTTAACTCCATTGAATTCTCCTTGACTTCAGAGAATGCTCTCGTAAATCTTGTCGAATTCCTGTCTTAGCAGCGCTTTGTCCTCGATGATGTCGCGCAGCATTTTCAGTTCCTTCTCGTTGGGCGAGTTGGGAATCCAGAGTTTGATGTATCCATGTACTGAGTACTTCTCGTCCATGTGGTGGGCGAAGAGTTCCCATATTTGTTCCTTGTCTTTACCGGGATTGTTTTCCTTGGCATAGAGGATGGCACGGAGGAAGATCTCGTGGGTGTCGATGTCGCGGTCGGCTTCAGCCACGATTTTTCCGTAGATGCTTCTGGGCTGACGGCTTGACGAGGCCCTGTGGTCTTCCACCGCCTCTTTCATGATCTTTATCTGGTCTTGGGAGAACCATCGCTTCAGCCGGGCATCTGCCATGAGAATCTTTCCACTCGTGATGTGGTGGATAGCTCTCGGTCCGCTCATTCCCAGGTCGTGGTAGGCAGCCACGACATACACCATGTTGATGTCGGCACCCGTAATGCGTGCCAACTTCAGAGAGTTCTTGATTACCCTGTTGACGTGTCTGAGTCCGTGGCTTTCACCGAACTCTGTATATTTTGGCAGAATCTGTGTTTCCACAAACTCCATGATTTCCATACTTACTTGTTGTATCATTGCTTTTTCTCCTCATTATATTTCCAATGCGAATCCCAGGACGATGGTCAGGAATACGATTTGTCCATAGATGAAAATATTGCGTGCCGTACTTCCCAACACCCTGTTGAGTTCCCTGCCGTGGTTGATGGCTTTCAGCTGCCGGTAGGTAGTATGGTGCATGCCGGCGTAGACGGCGTAGAGGGGGAGGGCAAAGGTAGAGGTGTCGCGCACTACGGCATCGTGGATTCCCATGCCCATCATGATGGCGAGGGGCACATACCCCAAGAGCAGATAGAGCCAGAGTGCACTCTTCTCGTCCCATCTGTCGATTAACTTGACGATGAGTGTGCGTTTGCCAGCCTCGCGGTCGTTGTCTCTGTCGCGGAAGTTGTTCACCACCAAGAGTGTGTCCACCACCAGTCCGCAGGCGATAGCGGCCATCACCACCTCAGTACTTACTGTCTTGTAGCCCTCGGGCATGATGACATAATAGGTGCAGCACACCGGTACGATGCCAAAGAACAGCAGCACCAGTATGTCGCCCATGCCGTGGTAGCTGAAGGTTGTGGTGTAGAGGAAGCAGAACGCTACGCAGGCCACTCCCACCCATATCATGGCCATTCCTCCGTAGATGACGAGTGGCAGACCGATGGCGCATCCAAGGAGCGTGGTCACGATGATACCCGTCTTCATGGCGCGTTCGGTGATCCATCCTTCGGCGCAGGCCCTCTTGGGGCCTAATCGTGTCTCGTCGTCATTTCCCCGTTTAAAGTCGAAGTAGTCGTTCACGAAGTTGGAGTCAATCTGCATCACCCATGCGAAGAGCAGACACAGTAGGGCTGGTATGTGCAGGATGTGAGGCTGTGCAGCATCGCCAACTGTTTTCATCAGATAGCAGTCGCGCATAGCGAGTGCGATGGCTATCAGTACGGGTACAGCCGCAGCCGACAGCGTTTTGGGGCGCGCTGCCAAAAACCAGGCCTTTATCGAATTTGTTGCAATCATCAATTGAAGAAGTTCCAGCTAACACCGAATCGGAACACGCTGCCATTGAGCGGATAGTGGGGCACGAAGAAATAGTTCTTGTCGCCCGAACCCTTGTTGACGTGTGTCATCATTACGAAGAAACGTGTATGCTTGATGTGCACGTTGGCATAGACGTTGACGATGGGGTAGTTGCCCACTTTCACATTCTTGTCGCCATTGTCCTGTACGGTGTACTGACTCAGCGCAGGCGAATAGTCGGGTGCCTCATAGCTTGTGAAGTATCTCACGTCGGCACCCAGGTCGATGTTGAGCACCTTCACCACAGGGAATTTCAGATACAGGTTGCTGTACACGTTGAGCGCAGGCACGGGGATGACGTCCGTCTTGCTCGAGTGCTGATAGGTAATGACGTTCTCCCAGTTCAGTATTCCCCATCTCACGTCCTGGAACAGCTGGGCTGTCAGCAGGTTGACGGGGCTTCCGCTCTGCTTGGCCTGCACCGTTACTCCAGTACGTGCCGACTGGTTGTTGTCCGTCACGTTGTAGCTCTGGCTCAGGTAGGCATAGTTCTTTATCTCGTCCACAGCCACTCTGAGCATCGTCTTTGTCTTGGCAAACTTCAGCGTTCCCATGATGCGTGTGTGGATAATCTTGTCGAGGTCGTTCTCCCACCAGAAGTGACGACCGTGATAGTTGCGGAAGTAGAACGAAGGAGTGATTCTGTGGAAGAAACCACTACCGATGACCGACAATGTGTCGCCGAGGAAGGGGATGTTCACATCCACGTCGCCGTCGACCGCCAGTGTTCCTGCATCCTCGCCGGCCACACCGATTTCGGCCACGGCATTATAATGCAGCAGCTTGCCCTGTCGCTTGCTCAACTGTCCGCCCACACTCACCGAGTGCTCGTTGTATTTCATCACACCGCCCTCGGTGTCAGGCAACTCGAAGTGGCGCAGGTCGTAGCTCACGAAAGCCTTCAGTCCCGCTTTAGCCCACTTGCTGAATCCCTCCAGTGTAGCCAGCGCCAGGGTGTTCTTCATCTCCCAGTGCTTGGTGTTGTCGTAGATGGAGTCGCCCTCGTATTTTCCCGCCGTGTAGTATTCGTTCAGATAGTAGTCGGCAGGTGTCTGATAGGCGATATAAGTACGGCTGTAGTTGTCGAACTTCAAGGTGTGTATAAAGCTTGTCACCGGCACGTATTCGTTTTTCATCCAGGCCGTGTCCTGAGCCGCCTTCTTCTCCTGTGCCATGATGCTGTCGGCGGCGCTCTTACCGTTCACGGCGATGCGCTCTGTCTGCTTGGCATTCTTCTTGTCTGCAGCAGGCTCGTCGCCCGCAATCTTTGCGTCGTCGGGTCGTCCGGCAAACTTAGGTGTCTTGCCGAAGGCATCCTCGTCGAACTTCTTGCCCTCCTGGCGAGCCTTTTTCCTTGCCTCCTCCTTGGCGTCCTCGGCGGCATTCTCCTTCTTCGAGGCCATGGCAAACTTCTTCGCCTTGATCTCCTCGTCGGTCATGCGCACCTTTCTGTTGAATCCCACATTGTACCTGTGGTTGAAGAACACGTGTATGCTGTTGTTCCTGTTCCAGTTCTGTTGCAGCACGGTAGGAATCTCGTTCTCGGCATAGGTGTCTTCGAAGAGTTCGGGGTGCTTGATGTAGTCGTCGTTGGTGATTCCGCCGTTCTCTGTCGCCTTCTGGTGCAGGGTAGAGAAGAGCAGGTGCGCCTGGTATCTGTCGCCTATGTACGATCCCCACATGGTGTACTTGAAGTGCGAGGTGCTCTGGCTGTCGTAGTAGCCACGTCCATACTTATAGTCGAATCTGAATCCCATTCCCAGTCGTTTTCCCGCGTTGACGGCAAACATCGCCTTGAAGTCGTCCTCGCCGTTGGTACGGTTTCCGCAGCTGTTGAGCGTCACGTTGGTGATGGGCGAGTAGGTGTTGGTGAAGTGGAATTCGCTGACGGGCGTGCTGATGCAGTCGAAGGGCTGTGCGAAGATAAACTGCCCCTGGTCCAGCCGTCGGTCGATAAAGATACGGTTGATGCGGGGCGAACCCAGATTGCCCAGCGAGTTGTATTCTCCCCTCAGTCCCGAGGTGAATGGGGTGTTCATGTACATGTGCTGCAGGGTGTCCACCTGTGCCTCCTGTCGGTCGCCGAATCGCTCGTCTATGGTCCACACCTTCAGTCCCTTGGGTATTTCTTTGTCCGACCCTAATGAGTCGGTTCTGACGTTCCTGTTGTTGACGGGTGCAAACATCGAGTCCTCGTTGTTGCTAAAATCGGTTTGTGCCACGACAGGCGATGTCGCAGCACAAAACAGAGTTATCGTAAGGATTACTTTACTTTTCTTCATCATTTTCTGAATAGTCGAATACATACTTCGGCGATTTTCACCACTACTCCTACGAGCAGAACTACGTAGGCAGGTGTGTGTGTGTCCATTGTGTACCACAGCGTGATGCCCACGATGACCAATAGGATGAAAGCCGTGTTCAGCTTGTTGCGCACTTTCAGGTTGGTCGGGTCGCTGTAGTCCAGTCGTTTATAGTGGTGGTGAGGTCTCACGGCGTAGGATGTCTTCTCCTGAGCCTCTTGCTGTTGCTGCTCCTTGTTTTCGGCAGTTTTGTTGTTATTTTGTTCTGTTGTCATATTGCGTTTGTTACTGTTCTATTCCCTCTAAATTTATTTCACCAGAGCTGCTATTTCGTTGAAAATCTGGTCTTTTCTGTCGATGGTCTTCTTGCGGAACTTACCGAAGATGCGTGCCAGGTCGTTCTTTTTCTTGGTCAGCGCCACCTTGTCGATGATCACCTCTTCGGCTGGCAGTTTGAATCCGGTCTGTCTTCCCTCCTCATAAGTATAATTAATGTGGTTGATCGACAGGCTCACCTTTCCGTCTGTTATCTTGGCGATGAGGTTGTATTTGCATTCTGTTCTGTCGAGCGAGATGAAGGAGTTGCTGAACACGAGCCATTCGTCCATCGTGTTTACGATGATGTGTTCGTCTTTGTTCACCAGCGCCATTCGGCTTGCCTTGCTCTCTTTGTCCTGAGTCAGGCCGCTCATGTAGTCGAACACCAGGTTGTAAAGCTGGGCTGCGCTCTTGCCGGGGGCTTCTATCTCTGTGTCAAACACGATTTTGCCCTGTTCGTCGAAGGTGATGGCGCCTTCCAGGTATTTGGGGTCTTCTTTCAGTTTCGCGCCGTTAACCTGAGCAGCAGGTTTAGGTGTCTCTTTCTTTGTTGCCGTAGGAATTACCCATCCCGAGCCCTGCGATGCTGTGGTGGCAGGAGCAGGAGTCGCTGTGGTTGCTGCAGGAGCCGCTGGGGCAGTGGTTGCCTCAGGAGTAGCTGTTGTTGCCGCAGCACCATTGGCTTCTGCGTTCAGTCTTGCCGCCTCAGCCTTCAGTCTTGCAGTCTCAGCCTCAGCTTCCTTTATCTGTTGCTGTATCTTTTCGGCCTTGGCTTTTGCCTCCTCAGCCGCCTTTCTCTTAGCCTCTTCCTCTGCTTTTTTCTTGGCAGCTTCGGCTGCAGCCTTTTGTTTGGCAGCTTCCGCTTCCGCCTTCTTCTTGGCAGCTTCCGCCTTCTTCTTGGCTTCCTCTACCGCCTTTTTGGCTTCCTCAAGCTTTTTCTGAGCCTCCTCCAACTGCTGTTGGGGTGTGAGGACACTTTGCGCTTGAACAGACATCAAGGGCAAAAATAAGAGTATGGAAATGATTATTTTTTTCATGATGGTTTCACCTTAGGTTTGCGGAAGATGAGGGATTCAAACCCCCGATACCCGGAAAAGGGTATACCGGATTTCGAGTCCAGCGCATTCGGTCACTCTGCCAATCTTCCTTTTCTTTAAAAACAAATGCAAAAGTAATACTTTTTTCTTATTCTACAAAGAAAATGAACATTTTTAACACTAATAACTTGAAAAACGAAAACGCGTAGTGAAAGACATATGTCTTGAGGGAATATTTTCCCCAAGGAGTTAAGGGAAGTTAGAGGGAAGTTAAGAGAAGTTAAGGGGCTAATGCCTTTGTGGACATGCCCCAAATTCCCATTCCAAAAGGGCTGTTGTCCCTTAACTTCCCGAATGACCGAAGGGAGTGATAACTTCTTTAATTTCTATAACTTCTGAACTTGCGAAAGTTAAAAAGGTTAGTGTTTGATTTTGAAGATGACGAAGCAAATAGTTTTTTTTATTTTCCCAACTGGGGATTTTTTTTCTCCAGTTAGGGAAGTGATTGAAGATGTCTTTTTGGATCATAATCAAATATTCGTAAACTGTCCTTTATTACAGCCCGAATCGGCCACGAGATTGCCCATCATGCCGCACATTTCCTTCCACGAGAGGTCGGATACATGAATTTGGCTCCACTGACGTGTGCTCCGAGAACAGGGAAAATCATCGGAACGATAGGTTCGTGCATGTCATTTGATGCCTGTGAGAGCAAAAGCGACACAATTTCCGTTCCTTTTCCCAGTTTTGGCATCTTCGAAGCGGTCTTTTTTGAGATATTATACTTCATATTGATCTATTTGTCTTTTTGTTAAGTAATTGATTATTAGTCTTTTAGGGAAGAAGCTAAGTGGTCTGCTGTTTCAGTTTCAGTTGTTTCAATTAAT
>ULOY01005076.1_pt1 | contig 19191 bp, 9 predicted proteins | sample 1952991 | NCBI WGS metagenome assembly ULOY01 (sample SAMEA4835615, study PRJEB28245) | human gut metagenome | biome: gut microbiome; material: fecal sample | place: Denmark | collected 2008 | reverse complement strand
GACCGCCCCTAATGTGGAGATGATGATCGACAAAGGGGCCGAGCTTGTGATCGTTTCCCCTTTCCAGAATAGTGGCTACGGGCCGGTCGAGAAGTTGGGAATCCCCATTATCGAGGGAGCCGATTATATGGAATCGCTGCCGTTGGGACGTACCGAATGGATTCGTTTCTACGGGATGCTGTTCGGTAAGGAAGCGTTGGCCGATTCCATTTTCAGGCAAACGGAAAAGAGTTATCTCGATCTGAAACAGCTGGTCATGGCCGATATGCCTCGCCCGACCGTTATCTCCGAAAAGAAGTTCGGTGCTTCCTGGTTTATGCCGGCGGGAGATAGCTATATCGCCAATATGTATGCCGATGCCGGAGCCGATTATGTTTTCAAGGAACTCCCCGGAGCCGGAAGTACGCCTTTGGCTTTCGAGACGGTACTCGACCGGGCTATCCATGCCGATATGTGGCTGATTAAGTATAACCAGTCCGAAGACATGACCTACGGTGACCTGCGTGCCGAATACGCGCCGTATGAGAACTTCGATGCCTTTAAGAACCGCCGGATTTATTCCTGCAATACGGGACTTGTCCCTTATTATGAGGAATTTCCTTTGCATCCCGATTACCTGCTGAAAGACCTGATCTGGGTGTTCCATCCGGAATTGCTGCCCGGCTACAGTCCGCGTTACTATCGGAAGATGCAGGACTAACCGGCAACGAAAGTTTGTGGAGAATAATCTATATGTTTGTTGCATAGTGGATTGTGTAGGTGAAGGATTTTTTTTCATTATCGATGACAGTACGAAGATAAGGCCCCGCTACAGGTAGGAATACAGTTTCGGGAAGATTGGCGAAGATCGGTGCAGAAACAGGTAGGAAGAGGTAGGAAATAGATGTCATTATATTTTGAATATCAGCATTTATTGCTTATCTTTATAGGGCAATGAAACGATGGGGATGAGGAGGAGGAATGAATTCGACGTCAGGCGTTACGGGTAGCAGGTATAGACGGCCCTTTACGGTCCGGATTCGATGCCGGCATCAGTTGGATAACGGTTGTCCAGCTGGATGGGGGGCAACCCCGGAGCTGCAGGTGAGGATGATCGTGCAATATCAGGGTGAGCCTTGAAACAAGGGACTTCTGTGTACGAAACAAGGGACTTTGACGTGTCAAACCAAGAAGTTCGGGAGGTAAAAGACCGGACTTCCGGATGCGAAAGAAGGGATTTTTCTCGTTCCTGTCGTGTCTTTTTCTATGCCGGTTTAAAAGGGCACAAGGAAATGAGTTTATATATATATATATTATTAATATATTTATTCTAAGATGTAGGATTGAAACGTAATGAACGAAAAACCTCTGTAATCTGCTTGCAATGAATGGTTTATATTGAGACATTGACTGCACCGTTTGTTTGCCTTGGTGAAATCGGAGTGGCGGTAATTGTTAAAACACAGGTACAGTTAAGGTCCATCAGGTATTCGTTTTTTGTAATGAAGTCGTTGATAAAAGAAGTATGTGTCAGACCATATTCCACAATTAATGATTACATTTGTGCGTATAGATTGTGATTGAGTCTGAATAAGATAGTTCAATATGGAACCTTCCTTGTCGTTTTGATTCTTGTCGTGGCATGCAATCAAGACAAAAGGAAGGAAGTAGCGGTGCAAAGTGTCACCAACAAATGAATAATGAAATATAATTTCAATTTGCAATGAAAAAAAGAATAACGATTGGGACGCTTACCCTCTTATCTCTCATGGGAATGTTCGGCTGTAAGCAGCAGGAAACGGTCGAGGCACTTATGACTCTTGATGTAAAAGCCGATTATCCGGAAAAGGAATGGGTTGTTCAAGACTTTTTGGATGTGGAATACATCCCGTTGGAAACGAACGACGAGTTTATCACCCAAGGCAGTGTCAAGGCGATAGGAAAGCGGTTCGTGCTGGTGACGAATCTGCTCAACGATGGCAATATCTTCGTTTTTGACAGAAAAACAGGCAAGGCGGTCAGGAAAATCAATCGGAAGGGACAGGGAGCCGAGGAGTATGCTTTTATCAACGGGATCATCCTGGATGAGGAAAAAGACGAGATGTTTGTCAATAGTGCTTCGAACAAGAAGATATTTGTCTATGACTTGCAAGGGAATTTCAAGCGGAGTTTCCAGCATGCCGAGGGCGCGCAGTATCTGGATGTGTTCAATTATGACGCCGACAATCTGATCTGCTACGATATGTCTGCTTCTTATAAGGACGGGCAGAAAAGGGATAAGGAGTTTTACCATGCACTCATATCGAAGCAGGACGGAAGTGTCACCCGGGCAATTCCGCTTCCTTTTGACATTATCAAGGCTCCGTTTGTTCAAAAGGGGGATATGGTTGCTGTCGCTTCCGTTCGCTCTATCACGCCTGACCAGGGAAACTGGCTGCTTGCCGATACCTCTTCCGATACGGTGTATCGCTATATTCCCGGAAAAGACAAATTAATCCCGTTCATCGTAAAAAAGCCGGCGGAAAATCCGGATATGTTCCTTACGATGGGGGTGAACACTGGTCGTTATTGTTTCATGCAAACCATTGGAAAAGAGTTTAATTTTGAAAAAGGAAGGGGTTTCCCGACTACGGATTTGATGTACGACAGCCGTGAAAAGGTTGTATTCAAACCGATAGTGCTCAATGCTGATTATACGACCCGGAAAAGGGTGGACTTGATATCCCGTCTCGGAAACGAGGAAGTGGCCGCCTATGAGATTCTTTCTGCCGACCGGCTGGTCGAGGCCTACGGGAAAGGTGAGTTGAAAGGCGGGTTGAAAGAGATTGCGGCCGGTTTGGACGAAGAGTCGAATCCCGTGTTGATGTTGGTCAAGCATAAGAGATAGAACCGGAAGGAAATAAAATCCCCCCGTACTCTTACAAGCGAGCCGGGGGATTTTCAGTTTGGCATTTTTATTATAGGGAGTTGTTTTAAGTTATCATGCCCAGCCGTTCAACATTCCGTAGAAGTACATGGGTTTCAGGAAATAAACCTTCAACAGCCATGCGGCCCATTGCTCTTTCGATGTGTCCAGCAACGTGAACGGGAACGAGTTTTGCGCCTCTTTCTTATAGTTGAACTCACACAAGAGAACATGCCCGTAGTCCGTCACGATCGGGCAGGCGGCATATCCGTCGTATTTCTCTGCCGGTTCTTTGCCTTCCATCAGCGAGATCAGGTTCTTGGCTGCGATCGGCACTTGCTTGCGGATTGCAGCGGATGTTTTGCTGGTCGGGATTCCGGCTACGTCTCCTAGGGAAACGATATTCGGATATGTTTTGTGTACCAGTGTCTCTTTGTCTACCATAACCCAAGCATCGGCAGCCAGTTTACCTTCCGTCCAGCCCAGTCCGGCTTCTCTTACAAAATCGGGGGCCGACATCGGCGGTGTGAAATGCAGGAAATCATAATCTTCTACAAACGGAGTGTAGACTTTCTGATCGCCCACTGTTTCGATCTTCTCGAAATGAACCTGCTTGGCAGCCGTATCCACACCTTTCACTCGTACATTCAGGTTGATAGGAATGTTACGCTCTTTGTAGATTTCCAACAAGCGGGGAGTGAAAAACGGGACATCATACAGCTCTTTGGATGCTGTGTAAAAATTCAGATCCACCGTTTCGCGTGTACCCTGTTTGCGGGTATAGTGTTCTGTCAACAAACAGATTTTCTTGGGAGCACCTCCGCATTTGTGCTTGGTATAAGTATCAGTGTAGATTCCACGTCCACCCGTCTTGGAGAATTCCTGTATGGCTTTCCAAGTCTTTTGTGCACCTTCGAAATCATAGATGCTGTGGGCGTTCCCTTGTCCAAGTGTCGCTTGCGTGATACCTTCTACCTTTTCCCAGTTGATTTGGATTCCGGGAGTCAGGACCAGGAAGTCGTAGGCGATCTTTCCGTTATTTTTGGTCGTTACCTGATTCCATACGGGATCGACGGCAGCAACAGAATCTTTAATCCATTTGATGTCATTGGGTATGCAGTCCTCCTGCTTTCTCCAGACGTCATCCGGTTGATATACACCCGATGCGATTAAGGTGAACCCCGGCTGATAAAACTGACGGTCACTGGGATCGATCAAAGTGATATCCGGCTTGTCCAGCCAACTCTTTAAACGGGCAGCCATACTGATACCGGCAGCACCTCCGCCGATAATTACAATTTTACCTTTGGCTTTGCTTGAAAATGCTTTTGCCTTTTGGGTACTTGCAGCAGTCAGTAAACCGGCCATTGCCATCAGTTTGAAAAAGTGGCGGCGGTCGATACCTTTCTTCTCGAACGCCTTTAATTGATCTTCCAGTTCGTGTTTCATCATGTATGAAAATTAGATTTTGATCGCAAAGAAAGGATAATCCGTAGGAGCGTACAAAGAAAGGACTACTACATGGCTTGCGCAAGTGCTTTGAGTGGAAAGAAATACTACAACATTACTTTCTCATATCTTTTTATGATGCATTTAATTATCTGATATGTAATAGTATATAAGATGTAAAAATCTGAGAAAATATTTTCAGAAATTCATTAGGAAATCGACGAGATTCGTATCTCCTTCCAGCTCCAAACGCTTCCTTAGACGGTATCGGCGCAGCTCTATTGCCCGTACGGATACGTTCATGAGGGATGCTATTTCCTTTGTGGAGAGATTCATGCGGAGCAAGCAACAGATGCGGAGATCGCCTGTCGTGAGATCGCTGTATCGCTGTCTGAGGCGGTCCATGAAATTTTGGTGCGTGCTGTTGAAATAGCTTTCGAACAGTACCCAGTCCGCCTGGTTGTTCAAAGTCTCTTCCATCAGCGTCTTCATGCGGATGTAGAGTTTGTTCGGATAACGTTCGCCTAGCGTTTCTTTTTGTTTTTCTAGTTCTTCCAACAGGCTTTGGATGGCCTGGTTGCGTTTGACGAGGGCTGTTGTCTGAAGTGTCAGTTCGTTGTTCTTGTTTTGCAGTTCGGCTTCGAGCATCCGGTTTTTTATGACCTGCATCTGCTGTTGCTCGGCTTGCCGTTCGGCTTCGGCTTTTTCCTGTTCTTCCTTATGCAGGTTCTTCAGGTTGTAGCGGAGCACGGCCTGCACGAGAAACCAGACGAGTGTGATATAGACCAGCCATGCCCATACGGTATTATACCAGGGAGGGCGGACTTCGATGGGCAGTGTGAGTTCGGGATAGGGACCCTTGATGACGTATTTGCGGACTTTCAATTCATACCTCCCTTCCGGCAATTGCAGGAAAGTGATTTTCCCGTCGTGTTGCCAGGCTGACCAGTCTGAAGATACGCCTTCGATCTTGTAGCTGATCTGGTGGTTGGAGGTGAATATCGTGGTGCCTGCCCAGACATTGAACTCCTGGAAGTTGTGCGGGAGAGAAATGCGTTGCGTGTTGATCGGCAAGTGATGGATACCGGAAGCATCGACGTATTCGAGTCCCGAAACTTTCAGGGGAGTGCTGCCCAGGCTATTGCCGATCAGTTCCCGGATATTGACCAATAAAGTTCCTTGCATGGCAGAGACCAAGACCAGGGAGTCGTTCAAAGGGATGATCCGTTTGCCTCTCGTCACGAGGTTCATATTGTAATTGTCGAAGAGCAGGCGGCATTTCAATGTTCCGATGCCGTCCGCTACGTGAAACAGTCCGGCTTCGTTTTCGATGGAAAGCCAGTAGAGGTTGTCACCGGCCGGATAAACATGTTCGGCATCGGCAAATACGCCCACTGCTTCCGTGTCCCTAAATAATTTCTTAACGGTCGGAGCGGGGCCTTTTTCGATCCTAAAGCAAGGTTGCGCTTCGGCTTTGCTTACGGCGATGAAAGGGCTTGTGGCTCCCAATGAGCGCTTGAAATAGCCGAGGTTGGTTTGGATATACAACTCTTCGCCATCTAGTCCGGCATTCACCAGTTTGCCGATCTCGCTTCTTTTTCCTAACAAAGTGATCGGAGGATCGAAAGAGATTTGTGATAATCCGTTGTCGAGCGCCACCCAGATTTGCCGGTTGTCCTGTACGCAGATAAAGCGGACGATATTGTCTTGTAGTTGGTTCTGTAAAGACAGGTGTTGCAGGATCGTACCGTCGGAGTCTGTGATATATAATCCTTGTGTGAGGGTTCCGATGAAAAAGAGCGTTCCGTTGGTAGCGAAGGCACTCGGCTGTGCATCCTGTATTTCTTTCGGTAAAGTAAAAGGTATTTCAACAGGGGGTGGAGTGAAGCGGATTTCTGGCGGGACCGTGTCCAACGGGTGGTAGCGGAGGATTCCGTCTTTGTCGTATGTCCAGCTTCCCAACATCGTCTCGTTGCGGGTGTAGATCGTGTCGTTGTAGTTCGTTACGCCGGTCACCTCTTCCTGTCCCGGCAGCGAATATAGTTTCCATGTGTTGCCGTCGAAAGCAAGCAGGCCGGAATTGTTGGCGACATACAGCATACCGTCGGGTGTCAGCGAAAAGCCCCAGTTCTGGCAGCTCGCTTTATAATCGTCGACCGTATAGTTTTTTACAAATACATAAGGAATGGCTACTGACGCGCGCATGGCATGTGCCGTGAACAGAAAAGAAATGAGAATGGTCAGCAGTCTGTACATAAGTCTAAATGAATATAGGCACGGAAGTCCAATACTTCCGTGCCTGAATGAGGTTACAAATATAATGAAATTCCTATTTACTTGTATTCCTGCCAGCTCTTAATCTGGATGTCTTTTTCGTCCATATTACAGAAAGCGCTGATGAAGGCACTTGCCAAGCGGGCGTTGGTGATCAATGGAATGTTGTGATCGATCGCTGCACGACGGATCTTATAGCCATTGGTCAGCTCGCGCTTGCTGTGGTCTTTCGGAATGTTGACAACCAGTTCGAACACGTGCTTGCTGAACATATCCATGATGTTCAGGTCGCCCTGTTCGTCCGGCCAGCAAACTGCTGTCGCAGAGATGCCGTTTTCATTCAAGAATTTAGCCGTTCCAGCCGTTCCGTAGATGTTGTAACCTTTGGCTGCCAGCATATGGCACGGTTCCAGCAGTTCAGCCTTGCTCTTGGCGGCACCGGAAGAAACCAGTACGTTCTTCTGCGGGATTCTATTTCCGACAGCGATCATGGCAGAAAGCAATGCTTCGTTGAAGTCGTCGCCGATGCAGCCTACTTCACCTGTAGAGCTCATATCTACGCCCAGTACAGGGTCGGCCTTATGCAGACGGGCGAATGAGAACTGCGAAGCCTTCACACCGATCCAGTCGATGTCGAATGCACTCTTGTCCGGTTTGGTGTAAGGAGCGTCAAGCATGATGCGGGTTGCCGTTTCGATAAAGTTGCGTTTCAGGACTTTTGATACGAACGGGAAACTGCGGGATGCACGCAGGTTACATTCGATAACCTTCACATCGTTGTTCTTGGCCAGGAACTGGATGTTGAACGGTCCGCTGATGTTCAACTCTTTGGCGATCATTTTGCTGACCTTCTTGATACGGCGGGCTGTTTCGAAGTAGATCTTCTGTGCCGGGAATACCAATGTCGCGTCACCGGAATGGACACCGGCAAACTCGATATGTTCGGAGATGGCGTACTCGACCACTTCGCCATTCATGGCTACCGCGTCGAATTCTATCTCTTTCGCCCCTTGCAGGAATTCGGAAACAACTACCGGATATTCTTTGGAAACCTTGGCTGCCAAGTTCAGGAATTCGATCATCTGCTCCTTACTGTGGCATACGTTCATGGCTGCGCCGGAAAGCACGTAAGACGGACGGATCAGGATTGGGAAACCGACCTTTGCGATAAAGGCGTCGATCTCTTCCATGCTGGTCAACTCGGCCCAACGCGGCTGGTCGATACCTAACGTATCCAGCATTGCGGAGAATTTGTGACGGTTTTCGGCACGGTCGATCGACAGTGGTGAAGTACCCAATACAGGTACGTTCTGGCGGTACAGCTTCATGGCCAGGTTGTTCGGAATCTGTCCACCTACGGAGACGATTACGCCCTTCGGCAGTTCTAAGTCCATGACATCGAGTACGCGTTCGAACGAAAGCTCGTCGAAGTACAGACGGTCGCACATGTCATAATCAGTGGAAACCGTTTCCGGGTTATAGTTGATCATGATGGATTTATAGCCTAACTTGCGGGCTGTCTGTGCGGCATTCACCGAACACCAGTCGAACTCAACGGAAGAACCGATGCGGTAAGCGCCCGATCCCAGAATCACGACGCTCTTGTCGTTCGGATAGTAAGAGATATCGTGCTGGCTGCCGTCGTATGTCATATACAGGTAGTTCGTCAGTTCGGGATGTTCCGATGCGATCGTATTGATGCGTTTTACACTCGGCAGGATACCTAATTTCTTACGTAGGTTGCGCACGCGGATATTTTCCTTTTCCATGTTGCCTTCCGGGTTTTCAACATAACGGGCAATCTGGAAGTCGGAGAATCCCAGGCGTTTTGCTTCCTTCAGCACATCTTCCGGCAGGTCTTCGATCTTATCGTAAGCAGACAATACTTTCGTATAGTCTACGATGTTTTTCAGTTTTTCCAGGAACCACGGAGTGATCTTGGACAGTTCGTGGATGCGGTCTACCGTGTAGCCTTTTTCAAGCGCTTTGGCTACGGCGAAGATACGGAGGTCGGTCGGGTTGGCCAGCGCGTCGTCCAGGTTATCGAATTCCACGTCGTTGTTGCCGACGAAACCGTGCATGCCCTGTCCGATCATACGCAGACCTTTCTGCATGATTTCCTCGAAGCTCTTACCGATCGACATAATCTCGCCGACAGATTTCATGCTCGAACCGATCTGGCGGCTTACACCGACAAACTTAGTCAGGTCCCAACGCGGGATCTTTACAATCATGTAATCTACTTCTGGTGCTTTGTAAGCGGAGTTGGGAGTTCCCATCTCACCGATTTCGTCAAGGCTGTAACCTAATGCCAGCTTGGCAGCCACGAATGCCAGCGGATAACCGCTCGCTTTGGATGCAAGTGCGGAAGAACGGCTTAGGCGGGCGTTTACTTCGATCACACGGTAATCGCAAGTATCGGAGTTGAATGCGTACTGGATGTTACATTCGCCGACGATACCTAAATGGCGGATCGTCTTGATCGAAAGTTCTTTCAATAGGTCCAGTTCTTTGTCTGTCAGTGAACAGGTAGGAGCGACAACGATACTTTCGCCCGTATGTACGCCTAACGGGTCTACATTTTCCATGCTTACAACCGTAAAGCAGTGGTCGTTCTTATCGCGGATTACTTCAAATTCAATTTCCTTCCAGCCTTTCAACGATTCTTCCACCAATACCTGGGGAGAATAGGCGAAAGCGCTTTCTGCCAGCGTACGCAGTTCTGCCTCGTCTTTGCAGATACCGCTACCCATACCGCCCAATGCGTATGCGGAACGGATCATGACCGGGAAGCCGATCTCGTAGGCTGCCTTCACGGCATCTTCCAGGTTTCCGACAGCGTGGCTAACCGGAGTTTTTACTGCTATCTCGTCAAGTTTCTTTACAAACAGGTCACGGTCTTCCGTGTACATGATCGCTTCGACCGAAGTTCCCAGTACCTTTACACCATATTTGGCCAGTGTTCCGCTGGTATACAGTTCGGTTCCGCAGTTCAGGGCAGTCTGTCCGCCAAAAGCCAGCAGGATACCGTCCGGTTGTTCTTTTTTGATCACTTCTTCAACAAAGTAAGGAGTGATCGGCAGGAAATACACCTTGTCGGCTACCCCTTCTGATGTTTGAATGGTTGCAATGTTCGGATTGAGCAATACGGTGCTGATTCCTTCTTCTTTCAGCGCCTTCAGTGCTTGTGAACCAGAGTAGTCAAATTCTCCGGCTTGTCCGATCTTCAGGGCACCCGAGCCCAGAACAATCACCTTTTTGATACCACTTTTCGACATAGTAATTTGGGTTGTTTAATTTATTGATTTTATAGAATGTTATAATTGCCTTACGAGATCACAAGGTGCAAAAAAAATGCGTTAGTAAAAATAACTAACGCATCCTATATAACCAAATGATAATCCTTTAAAATAAAAAAATGAGCTTCATTGTCCGACATATAACCGGAAAAGTACGCTGGATTATCCTTATGTGCTTTCTGTGTCATGAAACTCTATCTTCAAAATTTCGGCAAAGATAAGGCTTATATTTCAAACATGCAAGAGATGTTGGTGCCCTCTTTCTGAAAAATACTTTTCAAGTTGACCGAAATGTCCGGAAGATAATTTTATTTTCCTATCTTTATCCCCATCAATCATTCAAATAATTCTGATATTATGAATAAGACACTTTATCTCATTTTTATTTGTCTCCTTTTATGTGCCGGCACCCATCTTGTTGCCCAGACTTTTGATTATAACCGAGTGAGTGGCCATCCCCGCTTATTGATGAAGCAGGGTGAGGAGCAGCAGATACGAGAAAGCCTGAAAGATAACCCCGAAATGCAGCGCGTCTATAAGCAGATTGTCGGAGAAGCCGACCGGCTGTTGGTCTGTCCGACGTTAACATATAAGAAAGAGGGACGTCGTCTGTTGGCCGTTTCCCGTGAGGCTTTGAAACGTATTTTTGACCTTTCGTTTGTATACCGGATGACCGGCGAAGATAAATACCGCTTGCGTGCCGAGCAGGAGATGGTGTCCGTCTGCTCTTTCGGCGACTGGAACCCGTCTCATTTCTTGGATGTCGGCGAGATGACGATGGCGGTTGCGATCGGTTATGACTGGCTGTTCGATAAGCTGTCTCCGGAAACAAGGAGAGTGGTACGTGAATCGATTCTTCAGAAAGGTTTTGCTCCGTCGAACGACAAACAATATAACTGGTTCCTGAAAGCAGAAAACAACTGGAACCAGGTTTGCAATACCGGGCTGGTATATGGAGCCCTTGCCCTTTTGGATTCGGACAGCAAAGAAGCGGCTGCTGTTATTGAACGGGCTATGTCGTCTGTTCCTCTGTCGATGAAAGTGTACGCGCCTGACGGCAACTATCCGGAAGGGTATAATTATTGGGGATATGGGACGAGTTTCAATGTGATGCTAATCGCCGCTTTGGAATCGGCTCTCGGTTCGGATGGAGGACTGAGTGCGGTGGAGGGCTTTATGTCTTCGGCCCGGTTCATGCAGTATATGGCGGGAACGACCGGTCTTGCCTTCAATTTCAGTGATGCACGCGAAACGACTCAATCTTTTCCGGCCATGTTCTGGTATGCATCCAAATTAGGCGATCCTTCCTTGCTCTGGAACGAAAAAATATTCCTGACACGCGAGGATACGCATTTTACTGCGGAAGAAGAGCGTTTCCTGCCGATTATCTTGATCTATGGTTCCCGCTTCGATATGAAGGAAGTGACGCCTCCTGTCTCGAAAATCTGGACCGGATATGGAAAAGTGCCTGTAGCTCTGATCCGTACCGGATGGGATAAGGGTGAAGGTTTTTATGTCGGGATAAAAGGAGGAACGGCTTCGGCCAACCATGCTCATATGGATGCCGGATCATTTGTGTTCGAAGCTCAGGGAGTTCGTTGGGCACAGGATTTGGGTATGCAGGAGTATTATTCTCTGGAAAAGGAAGGCGTACGACTGTGGAACGGTGATCAGGACGGGCAACGTTGGGATGTCTTCCGCTATAATAACTTTGTGCATAATACGTTGACGGTAAACGGAGAAAAGCACCAGGTAAAAGGAACGGTTCCGATTCTCGCTACTTATACGAAAGATGCACGGTTGGGAGCCAGCTTGGATATGACTTCTTTGTTCGGTAGTAATCTGAAGAAAGCGACACGCGAGGTCGTGCTTGTGAAGGAACGGTATTTGCAGGTAACGGATCAGGTGCAGGCTGCCGGCCAACCAGCTTCTGTCCGGTGGACGATGGTCACCTCCGCCACTCCTAAGCTGCTCGATTCCCACACGATAGAATTGACGAAAGAAGGTAAGAAATTACATGTGATTATCGACAGTCCTTCGGCTGCCGCCTTCTCTGTGGTCGATAATGTTCCGTCGCATAGCTACGATGCTCCGAATCCCGGTTCTGGCCGGATTGTTTTTGATGTTGATGTGAAAGCCGGTCGGAAGGAAACATTGAAAGTGCGGCTGGTTCCGGTTGTGGAATAATATATGAATGTACCGATATGCCGGGGTACGACAATACCGTTGAATGGGCATATCGGTATGCTTCAATTCCTATTTGTTATTTGCCGAAATTCCAGTTCCTGATGATTTGCAGTATTTCCTCTTTCATTTCCTTCGTTATGTTGTTTTGTGTACTGGGCTGGAAGGCGAGAAACCTCTTGGCTGCTTTATGGAATTTGTCCGGATGTAAAAAAGAGGGGTTTGTATACAATTTGGCGAGTAGGAAGTAGGTATATCCCTGTTCCGGTAAAATCCTGCTGATTTCCAGCAGGTAACTTTCCGCTTTCTGGTATTGCTTGATCGCCTTTTCGTTTTTTGCAATTGCATAGTATAGTTCGGGGGCTGCACTTAGTTTTAATGCCCTGTCCAACCATTTGATGGCAATATCGTGCTGTCCGGTCTTATAGAAACATTCTGCTCCCTCATATAGAAAATCTGTTCGGTGGTATAACTGGACAAACAGACCGGCATACCGGCTGGCTGCTTGTTCGTACTCCTGATTATGATATAATTCCTGAAGCGTCTTCCATTCCCTATAGGTATAGTAGGTATCTTTCTGTCCGTAGAAAAGAATGTAGGTAAGAATGGCGGCGATGGCACTGATATACGGGATACTCCTCTGTGCTCGCTGCTTGTTATGCTTCGGATTGGTCACACATATGGCGGTCAGGAATAAGAGCAGAACCCAGTAGGTCGGGAGTTGGAGCGGATAGGAATAAAGGGCGAAGATTCCGAGTGCCAGAATTCCGCCGGATGCCCCAATCTGTCTGTGTCTGATCCCATAATAAAGGGAAAATGCGAGCCAGAAGATAAAGAACAGCAACCCCGTAATACCTAACTCAAGTCCTATTTGCAGATATTCGTTGTATGCATACTGGGGACAGGTTGCGGTTTGTTTTTCTTTGGAAGAAGCGGTATCGGTTTCGAAATAGGCAGATTGTTCCTTTGCGTATGTAGCTGGAAAGCCGCCTATACCTATGCCGGTTACCGGATGTTCCATGATAGCCTGGGTCGTGATATTCCAGATCAAAAGCCGGCGATCTCCGGCCTGGGCTTTTTGGATATTCCCGACCAAAATGACTGCCGTGATCGCAACAAACAGGATAATCGAAGAGATGGCAAACAGCTGGATGTGGTTCTGTATGGCTTCTTTCGTCTGTTTCCATCCGATCAGCCTCATCCAGCAAACCCAGATTCCGGAAAGGAGGGCTGCAAGCCATACGGGTTGGTCTGTTTTGAATATTAAGGTGGTGATAATCAAAGTAGATCCGAGAATGGAGAAATAGAACAGGAAAGTACGGGATTTCCACAAAGCGATCTTGTCGCAATTCTTAAAACGGAGTAATGTGTTCAGACAGACTGGAAAAATGACTGCGATATAGCCATAGAAAGGCTCTGGTTTCAGCGATGTTTCAAGCAGCCTGAAGACAGGATGGGTGATGGGAGCAGGATTGATGGTATGGCTGATCCCCCAGATGGCCGGAACGATTCCGGTAAATATGATGATCGTAATGAAAAACGGTCGTAATTCCTGATGCGCCTGTAAAGCACCTCTGAGCATAAACCAGAGAGCAACCAGCTGAGCGATGAAAAGGAAACGTTCCGGCTGAAGATTCTCGTCTTTGTCGTAAGAAACCAATACGATACCGAACAGAAGTAATAATAAGGCATCCGGTAATGAAAAGATAAAACGGCTTTTCTTTGTTGTGAATTCCATAAGTAGAACCCCACCGGCTAACAATAGAGATGTGAAATGAAACCAGCAAATTTTTCCGGACAGCGTGCCGTCTGCTAATTCCGGATTCATGGCGAAGATTATACACAATAGTAACATTCCACTCGTTGCGAGTAAAAGTAATCTTAGATAACTAAAAAAATTATTCATAATTATATTTATTAAAATGTGAAAAAACTCTGCTTTCTGTGGGTTGAGAGGCAGAGACCTTCTCACAACTTATCTGTCAGGCATTGCCAAATGGATGGCAAAGAAATGGACCGATGCAAGTATACCCTATTTAAACAGAAAGAGAAGCCAGTGTGTTTTCCTTTTGGGAGGAAAGATTTGAACAGGTCTAAAGAGGTCGCAAAAGTATATTATGCTTTATTGGAGGGTGAATGTTAGAGTTGACATTTTGTTGACAATATGCAAACGGCTGGCATACAAAATATTTTGATGATAAACGGTAATCCTTATTTGAAAGGGGAAAGTTAAGGTTAGGGTTGTTTTTTTAATGTGAAAAGAGGTAAATAGAGGAAGATTCCTAATATAGACATGGCAAGCCCGCCGATGGTGCCGGCGGCCAGCGGGAACCAAAACGCTTCCTTATCCGGACCTAACATGAATGGGATGAAGCCTAAGATGGTCGAAACGACTGTGAGGAAAATGGGCGTGATCTTAGCATTCCAGGCTTTCAGATATGCCTTGTAGGGCGACATCAACGGTTTGCGTTGCCGGATTTGGTTGTATTCATTCAAAATGTAGATGCTTGCGTTAACGGTTATGCCGCACAACAGGACGAAGGAGGCAAATCCTCCTTGGTCGAAATTCAATTTGAACCAATAGAACGTGAGGAATACGCCAATGTAAGAGATCGGTATTACAAAGATAACGGCCAACGGCTGTTTCAGCGAATTGAACAGGATACTGGTGGTAAAGAAGATAATGACGATGATCAGCAATAACAGAAGATATTGTTTATTGTCCTTTTTGTCCCAATACCAGTAAGCGCTTTCCGACTTGGCGGTATAACCCATCGGCAGTATGGCATTGATTTCCTTCAGGTCGCGTTCCTGTATCTTATTTCCCTGATTGGAAGCCCCGATATATTCGTATTGCAGACAGAGGCGGTATTGTTGGTTTACTTTGCAAACCTTCTGCGGCATCTGTCCTTTTTCGACACTTGCAAGTTCTGCTAACTTGTAGGGCTTGCCGTCAATAGTTTGTGGAACATACTGCATGCTCCACACATCGTATTCCTGTGACTGGCGGGAGGAGAGTTTCAGTTTCTCTGTCTCTTCGTTGACGACGATCGTCCCGGTATAAATGTCCTTTCCGAAAACGGGATTGATGGAGGCGAACAGGTCGATCGGCTGTATGTCCTCCTGGGTCAGCCGGGCTTTGTTGAGGTTGAAGTAGAACTCCTGGTAATCGTCTTTCCACCACGAGAACTCTGAATTGATCAGCACTTCCTTGATGCGGCGGTGGGTGAGCAACTTGGCTTTCAGCTGTTCGGCCCATTCGTACAGCTCGTCGTAGTTGTAACCATACATCACGATACGGAAAGAACCGGCTCCTTCGCGCACATCGTTGCTGAATCCCTGGTCCTGCAAACCGTAGACTTGCCAGCTTCCCCCCCCCAATTCAAGAGCTTTGCTGATGATTTTGCTTTTCAATGTGTACGGGAAACCACTCCGTTCACTCTCTTTCGTAAAATAGATGCGGATACCGGCCTGGCGTGCGCTGTAGACGTTTGTTTGGAACTGTCGTATTTCTTTGAAGGTGCTGAGATAGGCTTCCATCCGGCTCATCAAGGTATTCATTTGTGGCAAGGTCGTCCCGTTCGGGAGCGATGCGCTGACAGACAGGACCGTTTCTTCGTTGCGGGTGAAGTAACTTCCTTCATAAACTTTTTGTACGAACAGGCGTAGGGTCCCGCCCAACGCCTTATCGACGATGGGTTTGATCTTCTCCTTGTACGTCTCGTTGGAGGCGAATTTATTATATGTATCGATTAGTAGGGTGTCTGTTGCCGTGTAGACCTTCTTTTTGTCTTTCGTGTCGTATTCGATTTTTTCCGGTAACAGGAAAACCGGGATGCCGAATGCTAACAGTAAAATGAAACATGCCAATTTCTTCCATCCGCAAAGGAAATCGATCTGACATTGATAGTACCGGTTGTAGTAGACAGGGAAACGTTTGAGAAAGCGGTTCGTTCTTTTTCTGATCCGGCTTTTCCATGTATACCTGGTCTCTTCTCTGGATATGTTCTTTTTTCCGCTTTTTTTCCATTCCAGGTTCATCTTATCGATCAGGGCGGGAACCAGGAAAAGCGCGATCAATAGGGAGACTCCTAAATTGATGATGACGACAGCCGCAAAATCCTGCAGATTGAGGCGTATCTTTTCATCTAAGAAAAAGATAATGACCAGTGCACCTATCGTTGTCAAAGTGGCTGCCAATATGGATAGGATTGCCTTTCGGTTATGTCGGTTCCGGATATGTTCCGTCATGACGATCGTGTTGTCGATCACCAGGCTGAGTGAGATTGTGACGCCTGCCAACGAATAAAGCTGCATTTCCAGTCCTGACAGATAATAAAGGATGACAGCAATACTGAGGTTGATCGAAAGGCTGATGATGATCAGTAACAGATATTTTATCTCGCGTGTGATCAGCAAGACAAACATCAGTAGGATCAGGACGGTGAGCCCCGTACGGACATAAATCTTGTTCAGTTCGTCCTGAATGAATTCGGTCGCGTCATAGCTGGTATGTATTTCATAACCGGGTGGAAGCAAGGTACGGATATATTCCATTTCGGCTCTTACCCGTTTGGCAAGTTCCAGCTGGTTCGCCGTCTCCTCGGCGCGGATGGACAGATAGATGGAATTCAAGCCGTTGATACGGTAATAACTCTGTGGAGCCTCTTCCTGACGGGTGACTTTTAGCAGTTGGTCCAGGCGGATCAGCTTGCCGTCTTTGTTCAGGACGGTTATAAGCGATGGGTTGAATCCGTCTGTTTCGTTTTCAGGAACCAAAGCGAGACGTATCCACTGGCTACTTTGTCCTTCTTTGCACGAAGTCGCCAACTGGGTTTCCACGTTTCCGGTTCCTAAGAATTCTTTTTGATAATACTGGCTGATCGCTTTCTGTATATCCGGGATGCTGATACCTAACGTTGCCAGCTGACGGCTATCATATTCCAGTCGCCATTCCATCGGGGTGGCACCGCTGACATCGATGCGGTAGATGCCGGGAATCCCGCTTAGGCGAGGTTTTATCTGGTCTTCGGCAAAGCGTTGTATGAATATGGGTGTTGCTGCCGCATTCAGTGTGTAGCTCATGAAAGGCCGTACTTCCTTGTCGTCCGGCCGGCTCATTTCCAGGACTGGATAGCTCAGTCCGTCCGGTAGGCTGGGCCATGTCTGTCGGATGATGGTAGACGCTTCGAAACGGGCGGCATCGATATTGGTATGCTTGTCCAGCTCGAGCGTGACATATCCCCATCCGTTGCCGGAAGTGGAATTGATCTCCTTGATCCCCTTGATGCGTGCCAACATCGCTTCGAGCCGCGAGGTCACTTCCATCTCTATCACGCGTGCCGAATTGCCCGGCATGTTATAGCTGATAGTCAACTGTGGCAGCGTGCGTGACGGCGACAGCTTGATCGGCAGCAGCGGTATAAAGGCAATCCCTGCCAGCGCCACGCAAAGGAAGGTGACGATGATGGTGAAAGAGGATATTTTAGGAGATGCACTCATTATTCATTTTTTGTTACAATCCGTATTTATATTCGAACTCGTTCGAAAGGGAAACTCCCGTTTCGAAATCGTGCAACGTCAGTTTTCGGATCTTATAATAGCTCAGCCAGTAGTTCTGTAAAGCCGAAATATAGTTCCGCTGCGCTTCCTGTTGGCGGTTCAGCGACAGAGTAAGACTGTTGATATCCGCTTTTCCGATCATGAAGCGTTGCTTGGTTTCGCTGTAGGCTGTTTCTGCCAGGTCTACCGCTTCTTCGGCACTCCCAATCAGGGCTTGCTGGATATTGAAGTCGCCGACTGTCATAATCACGTCTTCTTCTACTGTCAATTCTTTTTGTTTGGCGGATGTTTCGGTGACAAGCAGGTTGTTCTTGGCAATATTATGCTTCCCTTTTCGTACGCCCCAGTCTACCAACGGGATCGAAACAGACAAAGAGACGATTTCCTGCTGTTGCAGATTTTTGTAGGCGTCCTGTATGTTCTTGGACACTTGGTTGAATCCGACGCTGGCATTGATCTGGGCGTTGAACATCGCTTCTTTCTTGGTTTTGTCTACCTGCTGCTGGGCTTCTAATATTTGCTGGCGCAACTCCAGAAAGGTCGGGTTGTTTGCACGTGCCAATTCGAGTGCTTTGTCGACCGAGATTTCCATATTGCGCGGGCGGCTTGGGAGGCGCAGGCGTATTTCTGTATTCTTGTCGAAGTTCAAGTAAGAGGCGAGGCTGAACATGGCACGTTTTAGGGCGATTTCCGCATTTTTCAATGTGTTGCGTGCGTTTACGGCATCCAATTTCAGTGTCAGCAAATCCGCTTGGCTGATAGAAGCTATCTTATGCCGTTCCTGCCCTGTCCGGTACAGTGTGTCGGTCGTGGCGACATTTTCCTTGGCCAGATCATATTCCACCTGTGCCATTGCCAGAGCGAAGAAATAGGTCGTTGCTTGCTCGCTCATTTGCTCTACATTATATAATAGTTCTTTCTTGACCTTCTCGTATTTCAACGGTTCGATTTTCCGTTCCCATTTAAAAGCGTTATACCCCAATAAGTCTTGCTGGTAGCCGAGGCGGATCGGAACCGATGAGAACTGGTTATAAGTTTGGTCGCCGAAATAGCACATATAATCCAAGTCTGTATCCAAATAGAATGTACCGCCTAAGAGGTCGAAATTCTGTTCGATCTCCAATTGCCCGCCCGCATAAAACGATTGTTGTTTTCTATATACGTCGATATCAGCCTCCGAGTCATATCGTTGGGTAAAATAACGGCGGTATTGTGCCGGCGTCAGATTTAGGGTAAGGCTTGGCAGACGGCCGGCCTTGTAAGTTCGGTATTCCCAGTAGCCGGCCAGATACATATTTTTGTATCGGAAAGCGTCCAGCGAACTGTCGGCCGCCAGTGTGATAGTTCGTTCCAGCGTCAGTGTGAGCTGCGCTTTTCCTCCGAATACGCATGCAAGCATCAACAACGTGATGACATATCTATAAATGAATTTCCTGTCCATAACTTCCAATTTTCAATTTTCAACATTCAAATTACCAACCTCATGTTTGCGATAAATGAACCAGTATATCAGTGGTATGACAAAAAGGCTGACTGCCG
>ULOY01029421.1_pt1 | contig 19464 bp, 14 predicted proteins | sample 1952991 | NCBI WGS metagenome assembly ULOY01 (sample SAMEA4835615, study PRJEB28245) | human gut metagenome | biome: gut microbiome; material: fecal sample | place: Denmark | collected 2008 | reverse complement strand
GAAGTATTTATTAAGCGACCATTCTGGGCGCACGAGTATAAATTTGAGTTGTTTTGACATTGGTATGTCCCATTAAAGACTTTATCGTATAAATATCTACGCCGTTTTCAAGGAGCAACGAGGCGAAACTATGACGTAATGAAAAGTTACGTGCTTCTTTATGCCTGATGCCTCTATCCATTCTTTCAGCGGATGGGAGATCCAAGATATATCCGTCAGGCCCTCGAATACCAGACGTTCATCGTCATCCGGGCGTTCACCACACAGTTGCAACGCCTGTGCAGTAACGGGCTTACAATCGAGCTTCTTTGTCTTTTGCTGTACAACCACGGCCTGCCACGTTCCTTTGCTTGTCTGCTGAATCTGTTTCCACTTCAACGGCTTTATGTCACTGTGGCGTAAGCCGGTCAGGATTGAGAACAGGAACGCACGTTTCAGCACATCATCCTTGCAGGGCGTATCTACCAGCATCTGCACCTCGTTCATGCTGAGTGCGACACGGGGTTTTTCAATCTGACTAATGCCTTTTACCTTTGCGCTGATGTCAACCGTGAGATATTCATCTATAAAAGCCTGTTTCAGCCCTGCCTTGACAATGGAGAAATAGGTGGATGCCGTATTCTGTGAGATTGTGCCTTTCTTGTTACCTCCCATTGGGGCACGGAGCAGAAACATCTTGATGTCCTCAAGCAATTTTACGGAGATGGATTTGAACGGAATGGGATTCCCTTGCGAATAGATTTTCAGCAACTCGCCCACACGCATCCAATTGACGATAATCGAATTTGAACTGTTGGGATGGCGTTTGCTGATGATACCGTTGAAGTATTTGATGAAGTCCTGTTCACTACGCTCGTTCTGCGCTGCAAGTTCATTCTCCTTATCTGTATAGAGAATGGCACTATCGTACTCATGCTGACGCAACTTCCGGACATTATCGGCATAGATACAGGCCTCTTGGTCGATTGTGGAACGGCATTGAATAATTCCGTTCAAATCCCTCTTCGGCTTGTAGTTGAAACTGCCATCCGGCAGAATTCGTGCGATGGATGACTTATCCCAAATAGGTGTGGATATAGTCCGATTGATTGACTCTACAACTCGACTTGCTCTGTTTGAGCCGCGTTTGTACACTGGGTATGATTCGATAATCAAATACCACTCTTCCTTGTATCTTGACCTTCTGAGCTTGACGGTCACTTTGGTGTTAGGCAATGCTTTCTTCATAATGACTTGTATAATTTATCTATTTCTGTTTTTGGCACATAAACATAGTTACCGATTTGACGTGTTGGGATAGAATTACGGCGAATATGCGTAAGTACAGTACCCTCATTGATGTGAAACTTTTGGGCTATTTGTCCGATTGTATAACAGTCCTTGGGGTCAAAAGACAATGCTTCCTTTTTCTTATTCCTTTGCCTAGGTTTCTTCTTGAAGTGCTCATCCATATACTGACGACTTAAACGTGTTTGGCGTTGGCCGAAATTGTGTGACGGAAGAAGTTCTTGCCTGATCATACGATAAAGAACATCTTTACTGATGCCATAAATCAATACGGCTTCCTTGACGGTCAGATAACCTTTACTCGACGGTATTTGCCTGACTAAAGCCTGACGAATTGCCTCTTTTTCCTTTGCGATTTGCCTTTTCTTGTACGCTTTTTTAGAACAGGCTGAACAACAATACTTTGACATCAACGTAGGAGGAGTGAATATTTTACCGCACTCTTCACATACTCTTTGGATTTTGTAATTACCTCTTGGCATATCTTTCTCTTTATAAATGGTTTATGTATATTTAAGTTGTACCTTTTCGCCAAATAAGACGTGATGCAAATATGTCGCAAATAAGAGATAAAAAAGGGCGTAAAAAAGGCATATAATCCAAGAACCCCATAAACGCAAAAAGCGTGCAACTCATTGAGCTGCACGCTTTTGCTTGCGATTTAGTATGTATTTACTTATCGGAATCATTTGACTATCCATCATTCGGAAGTAGACAATATGTCGCTGATAAATAAAGATATCATTAGTCGTTCCTCTGCGATGATTACGAGTTTTGTTTATCTGACTGATAAAGTAATGTGTTCGGAAAAATAATAGTTGCCGCATTGATATAATGAAACAATCTTATGTTTAAACTTATAGATAAAGATAATTGGAAAAGAAAGCCGTATTTTGATCATTATTTCAGTCAGATACGGTGTACATATAGCATTACTGTAAACATAGATATCTCCGGGATTATAGCGTTTAAAAACAAAAGTCGTTCGAAACTTTATCCTCTTCTGATTTATGTATTGACAAAGGCGGTAAATAATCATGAAGAGTTTCGAACAGCAATCAATGACAAAGGGGAGTTGGGAGTGTGGGATACCTTACTGCCGTGTTATACTGTTTTTCATGAGGAGAATGAAACCTTTTCCAATCTGTGGACGGAGTGGAATGATGATCTTATAGTTTTTCTTTCAAACTATGAACGGGATATTGAAATGTTTGGTGGTAATTACGGTATAGATGCCAAACCTGATACGCCAGCTAATACTTTTCCTATATCTTCATTGCCCTAGGCTACGTTTACAGGTTTCAATCTGAATATATTTGCGGATGGAACTTATTTGTTGCCAATCTTTACTTATGGAAAGTACTTTCAGCAAGATGATAAATACCTTATTCCTCTTTCTGTCCAGGTTTACCATGCAGTGTATGACGGGTTTTATGTTTCAAGACTTATTAATGAAATCCAGCAAATATTAATGATATAAGATAGGTTGTTAATAAATATATTTTACTATTATAAAATTAAGAGAATTATGAAGAAAATAAGTTCATTTGTGTTATGTGCTTTGCTGATGTCCTGTTCATTCAGCAAGAATGAGAAAGGCAGTGCTTCTGATACTACAGCGAAAGAAGATATGAATATTACGAAACAGGAGGTTAGTGAAGAAAGCTTCAATAAAGAACTGACGTATCCAGGAAGCAAGATTTCTTTTATGGTAAGTACCAAAGGTGACAGCCTTATAATTCAGCCTTCCGGATTAAGCGTATCCAACGAAACATTGTATCATGATATAACCGGATATACGATTGTAAATGCTGAGATAGGTGATTTGAATGTTGACAGCTATCCGGAAGTGTTTATCTATCTGACATCGGATGGTAGTGGAAGCTACGGTAAATTAATTGGATACTCTGAAAACAACGAAGTAAACAAGGGCTATATGGGACATGATGAGATGGCTATCGTGGAAAATACATTTTGCCAACGTTTTCCAGTCTACAAAGAAGGCGACAGTAATGCTAATCCGACTGGCGGAACTCGACAGATACAGTATAAACTGGTAGATGGAGAAAGCGGTAGAATATTGAAAATAGATAAGGTCGTAGAATTTTAGTATGTCTTCTAATTCCTTTTACATAAAAGATATTGATTCTCAATAATATTTGGTTTGAAAAGTACAATGTAATAAATATAATGAACATACCAGCGAATCTATCACTTTCAATATATAGTCAAGTTGGTATATATTAAAGGCAGATATATCTTATATATAAATAAAGCCGTTAGAAAGTTCTTGCTACACAGAAGTGCAGTTCATACTTTCTGACGGCGTTATTTTTTCTCCATTGATAACATCCGTTTAATGTGCTCTTCTTTGTCATTTCTATCAGTCTGAGTATTAGGTATCATATCACAATAATAAGATCAATTTATCAAATTGAGAAAGTTGGAATAGTATTTTGTATCTGGTTTTATTTCTTTAATACATTGATATATAGATTATTATGTAAGTTATTCCTCCTTTGGCATACCTTTTGTATTGCTAAGAATGAATTTTAAACATAAAAAATGATGGAACTATTTACAATTGGTTTTGTAGTCTGCATGCTGATAGGTATGAGCTGCTTTTGGTTATTTGAGAAATGTATTGATTGGTTTGAAAACATTTAAGATGAAAAGGAGAAAAGATTTATGTATACGGTATTATTTATTGTGAGCCTTATCATGTTTGGCTATTTGATGTATGTCTTGGTTAAACCGGAAAATTTCTAAATAATGAATTGACAGTGTATTGCAACTGTCTACTAAAAAATAATTAAAGTATGAATACAGAAATATTAGGTGTCATAGCGCAAATCGTTTTAATGGTGGCATTAAGCTATCCATTAGGAAAATATATTGCAAAAGTTTACAAGGGAAAAAAGGTTTGGAGTGATTTCATGAAACCAGTAGAAAATTTAATCTTCCGGCTTTCAGGAATCAATCCGGAAGAAGAAATGAACTGGAAACAATTTTTGAGAGCTTTGCTTGTAGTTAATGCATTTTGGTTTGTATGGGGTATAATTTTACTTGTCGTGCAAGGTTGCTTGCCTTTAAATCCGGATGGAAACATCGGACAAACGGCACATCAGGCTTTCAATACTTGCATTTCTTTTATGGTAAACTGTAATGAACAACATTATAGTGGTGAAACCAATCTTACATACTTCACCCAATTGTTTGTCATTATGTTATTCCAATTTATTACAGCAGCTACTGGTATGGCTGCGATGGCAGGCATCATGAAAGCTCTCGGTGAAAAAACAACCCAAACGATAGGTAACTTTTGGAAGTATCTTGTGCTGAGCTGTACACGTATCCTTCTTCCATTATCGCTTGTGGTTGGTTTTATCCTTATAACACAGGGAATTCCTATGGGATTTGATGGCAAAATGGAAATAACTACTCTCGAAGGTAATTCTCAGACTATATCGCAGGGACCTGCTGCAGCTGTTGTTCCTATCAAGCAGCTCGGAACGAATGGTGGGGGATATTATGGTGTCAACTCTTCACATCCGTTGGAAAATCCTACTTATTTATCTAACATGACAGAGTGTTGCTCCATTCTTATTATTCCTATGGCAATGGTATTTGCATTTGGTTTCTATGTGGAGCGTAGAAAATTAGGTTATAGCATATATGGTGTGATGCTTGTTGCATTCCTTATAGGTGTATGTATCAATGTATCTCAGGAGATGGGAGGTAACCCAAGACTTGATGCAATGGGTATAGCGCAGGACGGCGGAGCTATGGAAGGTAAAGAGATTCGTCTTGGCGCCGGTGCAACTGGTCTCTGGAGTGTCGTTACGACTGTTACATCTAATGGCTCTGTAAACGGTATGCACGATTCTACAATGCCGCTGTCTGGTATGATTGAAATGCTTAATATGCAAATTAATACATGGTTTGGTGGGGTAGGAGTAGGTTGGATGAACTATTTTACATTCATTATCATAGCAGTATTCATAAGTGGATTGATGGTAGGACGTACTCCGGAGTTTATGTGTCATAAAGTTGAAGCAAAAGAAATGAAAATAGCTTCGATAGTTGCACTTCTTCATCCGTTCGTTATACTTGTCGGTACTGCTCTTGCTGCATATCTCTATGTTCATGCTCCCGCATTTGTAGAAAGTGAGGGTGGGTGGCTGAATAATCCTGGCTTTCATGGACTGGGAGAAATGTTGTATGAGTTTACGTCTTGTGCAGCCAATAATGGTTCTGGGTTTGAGGGACTTGGTGATAATACCTGGTTTTGGAATGTATCATGTGGTATTGTATTAATATTGAGCCGGTTCGTCCCTATTATCGGGCAGGTTGCAATAGCAGGTCTTTTGGCACAAAAGAAATATATACCGGAAAGTGCCGGAACTCTTAAAACGGATACTGTAACATTCGGGGTCATGACATTTGCAGTTATATTCATTGTCGCAGCTTTGTCGTTTTTTCCCGCACAAGCATTAAGTACAATTGCAGAACATTTTTCATTGTAATTTAAATAACAAAATGTGAGCTGGCAAGTAGAGCTTTTGCACTAAAAAAGCTTGTATTCTTGTCAACTTATAAATAAAAATTGTAAGATATGAATTCAAAGAATCAAAATACGTCATTGTTTCAAAAGGAGCAGGTTATAGATAGTTTGAAGCAGTCGTTTGTCAAGCTGAATCCGAATATAATGATAAAGAATCCTATTATGTTTACAGTGGAAGTTTCGACTGTAATTATGTTGTTCGTTACTGGATATTCTGCATTCAGCACATCACAAGGTTCATTTGTTTACAACCTGTGGGTATTTATAATACTTTTCCTGACCTTGTTATTCGCTAATTTTGCAGAAGCAATTGCAGAAGCTCGAGGCAAAGCTCAGGCTGACAGTTTGCGTAAGACTCGTGAAGAAACTCCTGCAAAACTTATTGTAAACGATAAAGTAAAGACTGTAAGCAGCTCACAGCTTAAAAAAGGTGATATATTTGAGTGTGAAGCTGGTGATGTTATTCCTGCTGACGGTGAAATAATAGAGGGCCTGGCATCTATCGATGAGAGTGCCATCACTGGTGAATCTGCTCCTGTAATTCGTGAAGCGGGTGGAGACAAGAGTTCTGTAACAGGCGGTACAAAAGTCCTTTCAGATCATATTAAGGTAGTTGTAACAACTCAACCGGGTGAAAGTTTCCTGGATAAGATGATTGCATTGGTAGAAGGGGCAAGCCGTCAGAAGACACCTAATGAAATCGCTCTTACAATTCTTCTTGCTGTATTTACTTTGGTGTTCCTTGTTGTTTGTATCACGCTTAAGCCAATGGCAGACTACTCTAATACCGTTATTACCATTGCAGCATTCCTTTCACTTTTCGTTTGTCTGATACCTACTACTATCGGTGGTTTGCTTTCTGCAATTGGTATTGCCGGGATGGACCGTGCACTACGGGCAAATGTAATTACTAAATCAGGTAAAGCTGTTGAAACGGCCGGTGATGTAGATACACTTCTGCTTGATAAGACTGGAACCATTACAATCGGTAACCGTAAAGCTACAGATTTTTTCCCGGTTGAAGGCTTTGATAAACGTAGTTTTATAGAAGCGTGTATGTTGTCTTCTGCTTCCGATGATACACCGGAAGGAAAATCTATCATAGAGTTAGGTCGTGAACAAGGATTGCGTATGCGTAATCTGAACACAGAAGGAGCTCACATGATCAAATTTACGGCTGAAACAAAATGTTCAGGAATAAATTTAAAGGATGGAACGCAAATAAGGAAAGGAGCATTTGATGCCATTCGTAATATTGTAAGCGAAGCAGGAAATGAATTTCCTGAAGAAATAGAAGAAATCATTAAGCGAATTACCGGCAATGGCGGTACTCCGCTGGTAGTGTGCATTGATAAGAAAATAGCAGGAGTTATCGAATTGCAAGACATTATCAAACCTGGTATAGAGGAACGTTTTGAACGCTTGCGTAAGATGGGTGTAAAGACGGTAATGGTAACAGGTGACAATCCACTGACTGCAAAGTATATAGCAGGGAAGGCTGGCGTAGACGATTTTATAGCAGAAGCTAAACCGGAAGACAAAATGAACTACATTAAGAAGGAACAGGCCGCCGGTAAACTGGTCGCTATGATGGGTGACGGAACAAACGATGCACCGGCTCTTGCGCAGGCAAATGTAGGTGTAGCTATGAATAGCGGCACTCAGGCTGCCAAAGAAGCTGGTAATATGGTCGATCTGGATAACGATCCGACCAAACTTATTGAGATTGTAGAAATAGGCAAACAGTTGCTTATGACTCGTGGTACGCTTACTACATTTTCTATTGCAAATGATGTAGCCAAGTACTTTGCTATCATCCCTGCATTGTTTATGGTTTCTGTTCCACAGCTGGGTGCACTTAATATTATGGGATTGCATAGTCCTGAAAGTGCTATCCTTTCTGCTATCATATTCAATGCGGTCATTATACCTATTCTGATACCATTGGCTCTTAAGGGTGTTGAATATAAGCCGATAGGAGCTAGTGCCTTACTTCGCAGAAACCTTCTTATCTATGGGGTAGGTGGTATTATTGCACCCTTCGTGGGGATCAAACTTATAGATTTTTTTGTAGGATTATTCTTCTAATAATAAAAAAGACAATTATGAAAAATTTAATGAAATCAATTCGGATTACCTTGGTGTTTTGTGTGTTCTTTTCGGTATGTTATATATTGGTATTATGGATTTTCGCACAGTTTGCTGCTCCTGGAGAGGGCGGCAATGCTGAAACGGTAAAACTTAACGGTAAAGTTGTTGGGGTAGCAAACGTAGGACAAGTCTTTACTAAAGATGTGTTCTTCTGGGGCAGACCCTCATGTGCCGGTGACGGATATGACGGCACAAGCTCTGCAGGTAGTAATAAGGGAGTTACCAACGAGGAATATCTTGCAGAGGTAGAAGCACGAATTGATACATTTCTGATTCATCATCCCTATTTGAAGCGTGAGGATGTTCCTGCAGAAATGGTTACAGCAAGCGCTTCTGGTCTGGATCCAGACATAACACCTGAATGTGCGTATGTACAGGTAAAGCGTGTTGCAGAGGCCAGAGGGATGAATGAATCGGATGTTAAAGCTATCGTAGATAAAATGGTAGAAAAACCATTGTTAGGCATATTCGGTCCGGCTAAAATTAATGTTTTAAAACTTAATATAGCAATGGAAGAAGCTAATCCGACTATAGGAAGATAAATAGCAGGTTTCTTTTAATATATTTTCAACCATCTTTTTCTTCTATGATATTTCTGTATCTGCAAAAGATTGTAGATACAGAAACCGGGAGATGGACTGGCTGAGACAATACATGTATTATAAAATGAAATAAGGATATTTTATACATTACTATAATTATAAAAGTATGATTATAAAAATATTAGTTGCTGTAATTGGTGCTGTTATACTATTATTCCCATCTAAAACGTACGCTCAGGGTAAATTCACTGTTAGTGGTAAGGCTGATTTTGTTTCTGATTATATATGGCGTGGAGTAGATCAGAATTCAGGCTTTTCGATACAGCCATCTTTAACTTTAGGGTATGCTGGCTTTAGTATTAACGTATGGGGGAGTCAGACATTAAGTAGATGGAACGTTGAATCTCCCGCTAAAGAGTTTGATATAAATTTGAGTTATTCATTAAATAATTTCTCCATAACTGTATCAGATTATTGGTGGTCTGGAGTAAATCAACCGTATGGACACTATAAAGATGCTCATTTTTTTGAAGGAACTTTAGTCTATTGCTTGGGGAAATCTTTTCCTTTGATTCTTTCATGGAGCACAATGTTTGCTGGAGCAGATAAAAATGAGGAGGGAAAACTTCAAGGTTCTACCTATATTAATGCGTCATATCCAATTTCATTGCCGGCAGATATAACTCTTACTCCTGCAATGGGGTTCACACCTTGGAAAGGATATTATCATAATAAGGCGGCATTTACAGACATTTCTTTAAAGGCCAATAAGGATGTTAAGGTTACAGATAAGTTTTCAGTTCCTGTTTTTATACAAGTTATTGTAGCACCTGTGTACGATCGTACGTACCTTTTAGCGGGATTTAGCCTGGGATTTTAATAACCGATTAGTGTTACCTTTCTCATTATGGAGATATATGTTTGAAGTATTGCACTATGATGAATGCAAGACTGGTTGTTACCTTTCTCATTATGGAGATATATGCCTATCATAATGAGAAGGGTAACTTATTTTTATGAAGAGCGGATTTTTATAATTGTTTGTCAATTAGTGCATTATAATATGAGCTGCTTCTGTGGCATGTGTTTTGTCTGTAAGGCTGTAAAAGATGTTATATATGGAAGATATTTATCAAACAAATTCGTTATCATTCAAAAATAAGAAAGATGGTCTGATTAATTTTAGAACGGTTTCTTATGTTTTAGGGATACTAGTTTTAGTTGAAGCCGGATTATTTGCGATCTGCGCTGGTATATCAGCTATTTATCATGAAAGTAGCTATATCTGTTTTGTTTGGGCAATATTAATAAATATAGGTATTGGTGGAGTGATGATACTTGCTGGCAACCGTAAAAGTAACATAGTTTCCAGACGTGATGGATATTGCATCGTAAGTATCTCCTGGATATTATTTACGCTTCTTGGTATGTTACCATTCTATTTAAGTGGATATATACCATCAATAACTGATGCTTTTTTCGAAACGATGTCAGGATTCACAACAACAGGAGCTACTATATTAAATAATATAGAATCATTACCACATGGGCTACTATTTTGGCGCAGCTTTACACAATGGATAGGAGGTCTTGGTATAGTTCTTTTTACTATAGCATTACTTCCATTATTCAGTGGCAGCAGTCAGCAGTTATTCTTATCAGAAGCAACCGGGGTAACACATGATAAGATCCACCCTAAGATTAAGGTTATGGCACGTTATCTGTGGCTTATTTATATAGGACTTACTTTACTGGAAACCATATTATTGATGTTTGGTGGAATGAATTTGTTTGACGCTTTATGTCAGTCTTTTTCTACAACTGCAACAGGTGGTTTTTCTACAAAACAGGACAGTATAACTTATTGGAACTCACCTTACATTGAATATATTGTGTCCATTTTTATGATTTTATCAGGAGTCAATTTCTCTTTGTATTATTTTGCCTTAAATGGGAAATACAAGAAATTATTAAAGGATGGAGAATTACACTGGTTCCTTACATCAATAACAGTTCTGACTCTAATAATAGCATTTGCCCTATTTATAACAGACTATTATGATGTTGAGACTGCATTTCGCAAAGCCTTATTCCAAGTAGCTACCACCCATACATCATGTGGATTTGCTACAGACGATTATAATTTATGGCCTTCATTTACATGGATGCTACTCATTTTTGCCATGATATCTGGTGGTTGTACAGGTTCAACTAGTGGAGGTGTTAAAAATTTACGTTTATTAATCATGTTTCAGAATATAAGGAACCAGTTCAGGCAAATGTTGCATTCGAGAGCTGTTCTGCCAGTTCATATTAATAACGGTCAAGTTCCAGTACAAACATCGGCATTAGTATATACATTTTTTGTTACATACTTAATATGCATATTTATAGGCTGGACATTGCTGATGTGCTTTGGAGTTGGTTTAACAGAATCTTTCAGTACAGTTATATCTGCAATAGGTAATGTTGGACCGGGGTTAGGCGCTTTCGGACCGGCTTTTTCATGGGCCTCTCTGCCTGATGCCGCAAAATGGATTCTTTCTGCTCTAATGCTTATTGGACGACTTGAGATTTTTGGTCTGCTCCTTTTATTTAATCGTCATTTTTGGAAAGACTATTAATATTTAGAATTTATATGAAACTGTATATTATATCAAATCGTTTACCTGTCAAAGTAAATAAAGATAATAACGGACAATTGATCTTTTCTCGTAGTGAAGGTGGATTAGCTACCGGATTGAATTCTTTGGAAATATCCTGTGAGAAGCATTGGATTGGATGGCCTGGAATATGTACTGATAATGACGAAGAGAAAAAAGAGATTCGCTCTCAGCTTGAGGAAATGATGTTTCATCCGATTTTCCTATCTGAAGAACAATATGAAAATTACTATGAAGGGTATAGTAATAGCACCATATGGCCTTTGTGCCATTATTTCTATGCATATACACAATACAAACAGGATTATTGGTCTTCATATCAGGAAGTAAACAGGTTGTTCTGTGAAGAGACCATTAAAATAATACAGCCAGATGACTGGGTATGGATACAGGACTATCACATGATGCTATTACCTGGGTTGTTACGAGAAAAATGTCCTTATCTTCATATAGGGTATTTTCATCACATACCATTTCCATCCTATGAACTATTTCGAATTTTACCAGAAAGAGGAGAACTTATTAAAGGATTATTAGGATCTGATTTTATAGGATTTCATACACATGACTATGTACGTCATTTTATAAGTACATCAGAAAGAGTACTTAATATTGAATTTAATTTGGAAGAAGCTCGCATATCCAATAGAATAATTAGAGTTGATGCTCTCCCTATGGGAATAAATTATGATCTTTATCATAATTCATCACTAAATGATAAAGTGCATGAAAAGATAGATCATTTACATGAAAAATATGGAAACATAAAATTAATCCTTTCTGTAGATCGTCTTGATTATAGTAAAGGCATATTGCATAGATTAAATGGCTTTTCAAATTTCTTGGAACATCATCCTGAATATAGAGGCAAAGTTACATTGGTAATGGTACTTGTACCTTCCAGAGATAATGTAAATAGTTATGCTGAACTGAAGACTAATATAGATAAGGAAATAGGTTACATTAATGGGCGTTATTCTTCAGTAGATTGGATGCCTGTGAATTATTTCTATCATGGATTTTCCTTTGAAGAATTATCGGCTTTGTATTATATTGCAGATATAGCTTTGGTAACTCCACTGCGTGATGGAATGAATTTAGTCGCTAAAGAATATGTAGCGACTAAACGTAATAACACTGGAGTATTAATTTTAAGTGAGATGGCTGGTGCTTCTGTTGAATTGCATGATGCCTTGACGGTTAACCCTAATGATATTCATCAAATTGAAGATGCTATTTATAATGCATTGTCAATGACAGAAAGCAAAAGGAAAGAACATATTGATAATATGCAGAATATCATCTCAAAACAAACGGTTAACAAATGGGCTAAAGATTTTATGGATGAATGGAAGCAAACGGTTTACAAAAACAAGAAACTGATTGAAAAAAAAATAACTCCCAAAATAACCGAGCAGATCTTGCAGACCTATAATTTATCCCATAAACGTCTTATTATTTTAGATTATGATGGAACCTTGGTAGGCTTTAAAGATAGGCCGGAGGATGCATCTCCAACCCAGGAACTTATATGTTTATTGACAACATTGACTGAAGATCCATGCAATCATGTAGTTATTAACAGTGGACGTGATCATTTAACTTTAGAGAAATGGTTGGGTAAAATACCTCTTTCCTTTGCAGCTGAGCATGGTGCTTTTTATAAGGAGAATGGTGCATGGCATAAAAATATAAATGAAACAACCTGGAGTGAGGGTATATTATCTATCTTGAGACTATTTGTCAATAAAACCCCTAAGTCAAGGCTGGAATATAAGAATACATCATTGGTATGGCATTATAGGGAGGTTGACAATTGGTTAGGAGAACTTAGATCAAAACAACTTGTCAACTCTCTTGTAGATATTTGCATAAAACAGAGACTACAAATTATGCAAGGTAATAAAGTTGTAGAAATCAAACATGCTGATTGTACTAAAGGAACAGAAATAAATCGTCTTTTACAAGATGAAAGATATGATTTCATTTTAGCAATGGGTGATGATGTAACAGACGAAGATATGTTTACAGCTCTACCATATAGCAGTTATACGATTAAAGTAGGGAATGTTTCAGACAATGCACGCTTTAATATACTATCCCAAACTGAAGTTCTACCTTTTCTTTCGTCTTTGGCGACTTATAAATGTAATGAGCATAATAATACTCCATTTAATTTAAATGTAAGGATAAAATCCGTATTAAATAAAATAAGAAGAATTGTTGATAAATAAGAAGTATATGCAGAATGGTTTAAATTATGGTGTAATAGGAAATTGCACTACAGCAGCTCTTGTATCAGAAAAAGGTTATATTGAATGGCTTTGCTTTCCATATTTTGATTCACCTTCTGTTTTTGCTGCAATTTTAGACAAAAATAAAGGTGGCTGTTTTGGATTTGAAGTATCGAATGATTATAAAATTACCCAATCATACGTACCTCAAACAAATATCCTTTCCACAGAATATGATGCGGGTAGTGATGCTTTTGCTGTCGTTGATTTTATGCCATGTTACCATCTAAACGACAACAAAGAGAGTTATAGACCAGCTGAAGTATATAGGTATATACGTTGGATTAAAGGTAAGCCTAAATTTAAGATTATCTACAATCCGGCTCCAGACTATGCACGTGGAAACGTTATTATTAATCAGACCCCTACATTTATAGAATCATACTCAGTTACAGCAAATAAATACAGGCAATATCTTTATTCCTCGTTACCATTATCGGAAGTTATTTCCGGTAAATCAATAACACTAGAGAAAGATGAATTCTTTTTATTATCAAGTAATGAAAAGGTTGTTCCGGTAGATATAGAAAGAGAAAAACTGGAATATTGCCGTACTTTAGTTTATTGGTTAAACTGGACCAATCAAACTAAAAAATATAATTTATATAATGATGTTATAGAACGAAGTATGTTAGCTCTAAAATTAATGACATTCAACAATGGGGCTGTATTGGCTGCATTAACAACAAGTCTTCCGGAAGAAGCAGGAGGAATCCGTAATTGGGATTATCGCTTTTGTTGGCTTCGGGATGCATCCATGTCAATAGAAACGTTATTTAAGACGGGACATGCTAATGCGGCACGCAAATTCATGAAATTTATTCAGAGTTGTTTTGTTTCAGAGCATAATAGTTTCCAAATAATGTATGGTATTCACGGAGAACGTAAGTTGACAGAGATAATATTAGATCATTTGTCTGGCTATAAGGAATCCAGACCTGTCAGAGTGGGAAATGATGCTTATCATCAAAGACAAAATGATTCTTTCGGGTATCTTATGGATTTAATATATCAGTATTATAGACTTATGGCAGGTTCTTTAAGTGAAATAGAAGATATGTGGGAAATGGTAAGATGTATCATGACTACAGTAACGGAAGACTGGCATAAGCCTGATAAAGGAATATGGGAAATCAGAGGTAAAGAGAAGCATTTTGTTTCCTCTAAAGTCATGTGTTGGGTGGCAATGGATAGAGGATGCAAAATAGCGGAGATGCTTGGAAAATACAGTTATGCACAAAAGTGGAAGGAAGAAGCTGAGAATATTTATAATGATGTAATGATAAATGGCTGGAAAGAAGAAATACAAAGTTTTTCACAGGCATATGAGAACTTTGATTTAGATTCTTCTCTACTGCTTATGGAAATGTATGGATTCATAAAAGCTGATGATATACGTTATCATAAAACAGTCAAAGCTATACGCAAAGAACTTTTGCATAACGGATTGATGTATAGATATAATACACATGATGATTTCGGGTATCCTTCATCGGCTTTTACAATATGTACTTTTTGGCTTATACGGGCTCTTTTCGTCATTGGAGAGAAAGATGAAGCAAGATCACTTTTTGATCGGGTCTTAAAATATACGAATCATGTAGGACTGCTCAGTGAGGATATAAATTTTGAGACAAAAGAGTTATTAGGAAATTTCCCTCAAGCCTATTCTCATTTGGCAATAATAAATACAGCCATACTATTTTCTCAAGAGTGTAAACAATTGGCTTTTTAAATTTAAAATAATAAATTCGCACTTACTTATAGAATTAATTTAATGGATAATAGAGAAGAAAGTGTACGTCATTTCTTAAATCTGATAAAGCGCTCTCAAAGAGGTGTATTTAAAATCTATATTGGAATGATCGCCGGTGTAGGTAAAACATACAGAATGCTGCAGGAGGCGCATGAAATGTTGGACAATGGAATTGATGTACAGATTGGTTATGTTGAGACACATGGTCGTCCTGGCACCGTAGCACAGTTGGAAGGGTTGCCTGTTATACCTCGTAAGAAAATATTCTACAAAGGTAAAGAGCTTGAAGAGATGGATTTAGATGCTATCCTTCAGTTGCATCCAGAACTTGTTATAGTTGATGAACTTGCACATACCAATGTTGATGGTAGCCGGAATGAAAAGCGTTGGCAAGATGTAATGGATCTTTTAGAGGCCGGTATTAATGTTATATCAGCAGTTAATATTCAACATATTGAAAGCCTGAATGAAGATATCAAGGGTATAGCCGGGATTGAAGTAAAAGAACGTATCCCTGATAAGGTCTTAGAGGAGGCAGATGAAGTCGTTAATATAGACTTGACAGCCGAGGAACTTATCAATCGGTTAAAAGCCGGGAAAATATATAAGAAAGAGAAAATACAAACAGCTCTTAGTAATTTTTTCAAGACGGAAAACATTCTTCAATTACGAGAATTGGCTCTTAAAGAGGTAGCGTTCAGGGTTGAAAAGAAAGTTGAGACAGAAGTAATACCGGAAGAAAAAGCAATTCACAGGGAATTGTACCTTGCATGTATCAGCAGTAATGAAAAAACGCCAAGGCATATCATACGTCGTACTGCACGGCTTGCATCTCGATACAATACTGATTTTATGGCTTTATATGTTCAAACTCCTTCTGAAAGTCCGGACAGGATAAATTTGTCAGTTCAGAGGCACTTGCTAAATCATTTTAAACTAGTTACAGAACTGGGAGGTGAATTGATACAGGTTGCATCACCTGATATAATACAGACAATTATTGATGTTTGTCATGAGCGTCACATTACAACAGTTTGTATTGGACAACCAACATTAAACTTTGGTAGGATTTTAAAAATAAATCGTTACAGGTATTTTCTTAAAAGTCTTTCAGAAATGGATATAAAATTGATTATCTTTCCGCAATAAAATAAATGTGTTATGAATATTAAGACAAAATTAACCATGGTGATAGGAGTGCTTGTTGCAATGATTGTACTTCTTGTTTCACTTTCTATTGTAAATTTACAGATTTTGACAGCTACAGAACCTAATAGTCCTGCAGCAGGACCGGGCTTACAACGTGCTTTACTTTGGATCTCAATCGTAGGAGGATTTTGTATTGTAATAGGCATTTTCATGCTGACACTACTACCGGCCCATTTTAATAAGCCTATAAAAAAAATTATAGATGGAATAAAAGATATAGCGAACCATAATTATGACTGCCGCCTGAATTTAGAAAGTCATGAGTTTGCAGAAGTTTCAGAGAATTTTAATCGAATGGCAAAACGGTTGTCTGACTATCATTCAAGTACACTGGCAGAAATAAAAGCTGCAAAAAATTACATGGAGACTATTATAAACAGTGTAAAAGAACCTATTATAGGTCTGAACAATGAGTTGACCATTTTATTTATAAATGATGAAGCGTTGAATGTGCTTAATTTAAAGCGTGAGGAGGTTTTACAAAAATCAGCCCAAGAAGTTTCGATGAGAAATGATTTACTGAGAAGACTCATCCGTGAACTTATGGACTCGCAAAAAGAAAATAAAGTTGGTAAAACAGAACCTTTGAAAATATATGCCGATAATAAGGAAAGTTATTTTCAGATGAAATATATGCAAATAAACAAACCAAGCAGTAACAATTCTGGTTCTGCAAAAGAAGGGTATGTTATCTTACTTAAGAATATTACAGAATTTAAAGAACTGGATTCTGCTAAGACAACTTTCATTTCGACAATATCACATGAACTTAAAACTCCTATTTCTGCAATTATGATGAGTTTACAGCTACTTGAAGATAGTCGAGTTGGCAACTTGAATGATGAGCAAAAAGAATTGGCTCAAAGTATTCAGGATAATAGTGAACGTTTGCTGGGCATAACCAGTGAGTTACTTAATATGACACAGGTAGAGTCTGGTAAATTACAGCTAAAGCCACGTATTACCAAGCCTATAGAACTAATTGAATATGCCATAAAAGCTAACCGTGTACAGGCTGAAAAATTCAATATACAAATTGAAGTACAATACCCTGAAAATAAAATAGGAAAACTGTTTGTTGATAGTGAGAAAATAGCTTGGGTATTGACCAATCTGCTCTCGAATGCAATTCGCTATTCTCCTGAAAATGGCCGTATAATTATTGGTGCCCGCCAAACAGCAGACAATTATATCGAAATGTATGTACGTGATTTTGGCAAGGGAATAGATCCACGCTATCATCAGAGTATTTTTGATCATTATTTCCGAGTACCTGGTACAAAGGTTCAAGGTAGTGGACTGGGATTATCAATTTCGAAGGATTTTGTAGAAGCACATGGTGGTACTTTAACCGTAGAGAGTGAAGTTGGAAAAGGAAGTTGCTTTACATTACGATTGAAAGCATAATCATTAGATTTGTCAATTCTTATTTCTTATTATCAGTGTCCGATAAATATATTAAATAGGTTGATTATCAGTATTATCTTTATGAATAAGCTTTCTTGTTAAAGTTGATGTCTAATTTTATGTATATCAATAAGTTATTGATGACTTAAAAAGTTTTATCGAACAACAATGATTTCTTATAAAACCGTTTATAAGCATATCAGACGAATGCTTATAAACGGTTAATTTTATTTTATACACTTATTTTATATGCTTCAATTTTACGATAAAGAGTCGCCAGTCCTATTTTTAAAAGACGCGCGGTTTCTGTTTTGTTCCCATTGGTATATTGCAATACTTTGATAATATGCATTCGTTCGATTTCCGCCAGTTCAAAACTATCTTTCATCGGTGAAACATCTGACTTACGTTTCTGTAAGTCGAGAGGCAAATCTTCGAATGTTATTTGCTCTTCGCATACGATTGAACATCTTTCTATAACATTTCTAAGTTCCCTGACATTTCCTTTCCACTCTGCATTTTTTAATATATTAAGCACTTCTGGGGTTATTCCTGTAATTCTCTTTTTAAGTTTATTGGCAAATTTCTCCAAGAACATATATGACAGACTTTCAATGTCGTCTTTTCTCTCTCGCAGCGGAGGTAAGTTTATTTGAAAAACGGATAATCGGAAATATAAATCTTCACGGAAATTACCATTTTCTATTTCTTTCTTTAAGTCCCTGTTTGTGGCTGATATAATTCTGACATCTACTTTTGTTGGTTTAGTGTCACCTATTTTTATATACTCTCCAGTTTCCAGAACACGTAGAAGCCTTGCCTGGAGGTCAAAAGCCATTTCTCCTATTTCATCTAAAAAAATGGTCCCATGATTAGCTACTTCAAATAGTCCCTTTTTATCCTTTAAGGCACCTGTAAAAGCGCCGGCTTTATAGCCAAATAGTTCGCTTTCCAGCAAGTCTTTACTAAAAGCCGAACAGTTTATATCTACAATTGGCAGTGCAGCTCTTTCGCTGGTCTGATGAATGGCATGCGCAAAGACCTCTTTTCCTGTTCCTGTTTCTCCGGTCAGCAATACAGCTGCATCTGTTTTGGAAACTTTCTGTGCCAATGTTATAGCCTGTTTAAGTTCTTTTGATTTTCCAACAATAGAGTCAAAAGAGTATGCTATAGAGGTCGTTTTTTTACCTTTCTTTTTTTCAGTTTCATCGACTGCACGATTTATCGTAGGGATAATTTTACGGTTATCATCCCCCTTGGTGATGTAGTCAAACGCTCCATTCTTGATAGCTTGTACACCATCTTCAATATTTCCATGCGCGGTTAATAATATTATGGCGGCATCGCTGGAATATTTTTTGATTTCAAAAATAAAATCGACTCCATTTCCATCAGGTAAGAATACGTCGCAAAGAATCACGTCATACTGTTGCTTGCGTAATTGTTGCAATGCATCGCTACAACAACTCGCTGTGGATATTTTATAACCTTCTAATTCTATAATCCTCGCTAATAATTTACGAATAGGTTCTTCATCATCTATTACTAGAATTTGTACCATACTACTATGATTTTTGCAAGTTTTTTATGA
>ULOY01025830.1_pt1 | contig 22327 bp, 24 predicted proteins | sample 1952991 | NCBI WGS metagenome assembly ULOY01 (sample SAMEA4835615, study PRJEB28245) | human gut metagenome | biome: gut microbiome; material: fecal sample | place: Denmark | collected 2008 | reverse complement strand
GTGCAGCCTTATTATTACTAACGACAGCGGGCCTATGCATGTTGCCATCAGCCAAAAGGTGCCCATTGTAGCCATGTATGGGCCGAGCAACCCAAAACTGTATGGCCCTTATACCAAGGACGCTGTTATTGTAACTGCTCAGCCGCCGTGCCTTGGCTGTGCGGGCGGGATGAAGCATAAATGCGACGATATGCAGTGCATGACGCGCCTTACCGTAGCACAGGTTATCGAAGCGGCAGAGAAAATGTTGGAAAATAAAAAATAAGAGGCGTAAAAATGCAGCGTTTTCAAATTTTTTGGCATAATTTACAGCAAGATTTAAAAATATTTTTATATTTTACTATCCTGTTTAGTGTTTTCAGATTAATTTTTATAGGTATTTTTAATACTTATTTAAGTGACTGTACTATGCAGGATATTTTATTGTGTCAATGGTACGGCTTCAGGCTGAGCCTGAAAACAGCGGGAATGATAGCGCTTATAGGCGGTGTTTTGGCAACATGGCCGCAGATTGGTTTTATGAAATGGCCGTCTGAAATTATCCGCAAGATATGGTCGGCGTTAATGACTGCTGTATTCAGCATTTCTTTTTGTGCATCCATACCGTATTATGAAATTTTTAATTCCGGCTTTAATATTATGCTTATAAACGGTGCCCATGATGACTGGGGTGCCATTTTAGATACGGCGATTAATGAATATGGCTTATTGTGGCGTTTGCCGCTGGCATTTTTGCTGACCGGTATTTTAATATGGCTTTTACTGAAATTTTTAAACATAAAAACACGCCCGGCAAAAATTACAAACAGCAGGCAGCTGTTTTTTGCCGTAGTTCGTGTAGTAATTGTGCTGCCGGTATTTTTTGTATTTATTCGTTACGGCGGAGCCTTTAATTATGCAAATTCAATTAACTTTGAAAGTGCGGAAAGATTGAAATCAGCCTTTTTAAACGAAGCAATACTCGATGATGGGCAGGCTTTTTACCGCGTTTACAAAACATATAAAGAACAGCAGAAAATAACGGATGTTAATATAACTGCTGAAGAATTGCGCAAAGAAATCACGGTTCTCGGCGGTAATCCGCAGGCAGATAATATTGAAGACGCTTTTATCAGAACGGTTGATGAGCCTAAACTTGCAAATCAGCCGGATAATGTAATTGTAATTTTAGGCGAAAGCTATGCCCTGTGGCCTATGCTGCCGAAATATCAGCCTATGGGGCTTACCGATGAAGCCCTGCGCATGATAAACAGCGATAAAAGTTGTACAACGGCGCTTATGCTTGCGCATGGCAGCGGTACTATGCCGGCAGTTAACGGCTTTGTAACAGGCCTTGCCGAGGCAGGCATTACGGAAGAAAGTATACCCGAAAGCTATAAAAGCCAGTATGCAACAGGCCTTGGCAAAATTATGAAAGATGCCGGGTACAGAACGGTATTTTGGTATGGCGGCATGCCTTCGTGGCGCGATATTAAAAACTATGTGCTTGCACAAAATTTTGACGAGTGCTATTGCGCCAGTGATTTTAAATACAGCGGTGGTAACTCCTGGGGCTGCCCGGATAAAACATTGTTTGAACAGGTATATCAGTATATTGAAGGGCATCCTGCACAGAAAACATTTCATATTATTTTGACAACCACCAATCATCCACCTTATACTATTGATGTAGGCAAAGAAGGTTTTGACAAAAACAAAGTTTTGCAAAACCTGCCGGATGATATTGCTGCTGACAATGAAAAAATAATTGAACTAGGGCATATTTGGTATGCTGATATGGCAATGGGCAGTTTTGTGCGCAGCGCAGAAAAATTAAAGCCGGATACCTTGTTTGTAGTAACCGGTGACCATGCGGAGCGTTTTACTTTCAGTAAGGATGTTGACGATAAAACGTATTCTGCTATACCTTGTATTATTTACGGGCAGGGCGTGCAAAAAGACTGGCTGGCTGATGATGCTACCGGCTGTGCCATGCAGATTTTGCCAACGCTGGCAGAAATAGCAGGCAAACCGAACATGCAGTACAGCAGTATTTTACCAAGCTTGTTTAATAACGATAAGCCGGTATTCAATCATAAATTTTACGCATGGGAAGATAAAATGTATGATTTAAATGCCAAAGCACCGGATGATATTAAAAATCGTGCAGACGCCGCTAAAAAAATAACTGCCTGGCGTGTTGTAAAGGGAAATGAGATAAAATAGTTGTAAAAATTTGCTTGGAATCAACATTTGGGAGAGCTGAAATGAATAATTTAACCGTTGTTATTTTAACAAAAAATGAAGAAAAAAGCATAAAACAAGTTATACAAAATGTGCAAAAATGTGCAGATAATGTTTTAATTGTTGATTCCGGCAGCACAGATAAAACGGTTGAATTTGCCAAAAGCTGCGGAGCAAAAGTAGTTTACCGTGCCTGGGATAATGACTTTGCAGCGCAGCGTAATTTTGCTTTGCAGCATGTGACAACGCCTTGGATTTTGTATCTGGATGCGGATGAATTTTTGAATGATGAATTGATTGCTGCTATAAAAAATGTCTTAGCCAAAGCAGATGAAAAACAATACTCCATGATGAGGCGAGTACATGCTTTTGGTTTTAAATATAAGCACGGTATTTTTAAACCAGATGAAGTTGTAAGGTTATTTCGTACGGATAAAGTACATTGGGAAGGTAAAGTACATGAGCGTCCAATATGTGATATGCCTAAGGAATGTTTAAAAGGTTATATTGAACATTATACCTATGAAAATTGGCAGGACTGGTGGGATAAAGCCGGACATTATACATCTATCTGGGCAGAAGATGCTTATAAAAAAGGAAAGCGTACAAATGCATGGGCGGCATTATTTCATGCGTTATATGGATTTTTTAGAGCTTATATTATAGAATTAGGTTTTTTAGATGGTTTGAGTGGATTATATCTATGTATTTTTCATTCAATTTATACTTTATTAAAATATTGTAAGTTACACGAGCTGCAAATAAAAAAGATATAAGGGAATAAAATTTATGATTAAACTTATTAGTAAACATTTAATGCGTTTAAAAAATACTTTGTATCGAAGAATTAAAGTATTTTCTTTTAAATGTCAATATGGAAATCAATTTAAAGCTCAAAAATTTCATTTTAGAGAAGGATTTCATATTTTTATTGAAGAATCAGGAGTTGTGCGAATAGGTAAAAATGTATTTTTTAATAACAATTGCTCTATTACTTCTAGAAAACTTGTAGAAATTGGTGATAATTGTATATTTGGAGAGAATGTTAAAATTTATGACCATAATCATAAATTTAAAGATAAAAATAAATTAATAGCAGAACAAGGCTTTATTTCAGAACCGGTAACCATTGGTAATAATTGTTGGATTTCAACAAATGTTACGATTTTAAAAGGAGTACAGATAGGCGCAAATACGGTAATAGGTGCAGGTGTTATAGTATATAAAGATATACCGGAAAATTCTATTATTATAAATAAGCAAGATATTATAAATTTAGGAGAAGATAGTATATAAATAACTTTATCTTATATTACATATACATTACTGCATGTAGTTTGCTATTTGTTTTAATAAAATATTTAATTCGTAGTTATTTACTGCAGTATTATATCCATGAACAGAAATTTTTTCTCTCTGTAAGTTGTTATTTAAATAAAAATCTATTTTTTTAATCAAATCTTCGCTTGTTTTAAATTCGACTAAATCTTGATTATTTTTTAATAAAGTCTGACTAATATGGCCTTTATCAATTATTTCAAAACATTGACAGCCAAGTAACTCAAATGTACGAGGATTAGGACCTGTATGCATCCCTGCATGAGTTGCAACATGTATGTTAAGGCATATTTTACTATTATTATACAAATCAGTTAACTCTTGTCCTAAAATTGGCTTATTTATAATACATTTCATTAAATGTGGATATTTATAATTATATTTTAAACGTCTGACTAAAAGTTTAGGGGCTAACCAAATATTTGGAATATGAAATAATTGAATACTTGTATAAACAACGAAATTTAGTTTGTATTCATACGCATATTTTGCTACTTGTTCAAGAATATTTAGTCGATGATTGTCAAGTCTGCCCACAAAACATAAATCATATTTTTTTATTTGATTATTTTTAGTTGGTTTATAGATATTTGAGTCAAATCCAAGAGGTAAAAATTTTACAAATTTTCCGTGATTAAATTCAATTTTTGAATCAGATGGTTCATAAGAAAATATTTCGTCATAATAGTGCATATGCTCTAATGCTTTGTCACACCAACGAATAGAATCAATACAATACATAATTAAAGGAATTTTATTTTGATTACAGTACTGTAAAAATTCAGTGTTCATTCTGCTGTTGTTTATAACAAATGCATAATCTGGTTTAAATTTTTTGGCAGCGTCTATATATGCTAAATTCTGGCGATGAAAAAAATCGGTTAAGAATTTTTTGCGGAAAAAGCGTTTTTGGAATGAGTTTTGATCTTTAAATCTTAAATATTCTGGTTCAACTATATTAAATCCTAATTTTATAAAGCAATTTTTTATGGATTTTGAATATAATAAGATTCCAGGTGTACCTATATATAATATTTTTTTACACATAATAAAATACCTCTATTTTTAATTATATATTAATAATAACATAAAAAATAACTAAAAAAAAGGAGCTTCATTATGAAAGGCATAATTTTAGCAGGAGGCAGTGGGACACGTCTTTATCCACTGACGATGGTTACAAGTAAACAATTATTACCAATATATAATAAACCGATGATTTATTATCCGTTATCTACGCTTATGCTTGCAGGGATTAGAGAAATTTTAATAATTTCTACGCCGCATGATTTGCCTAATTTTGAAAAATTGCTAGGTAATGGCGAAAGATATGGGCTTAAATTAAGCTATAAAGTTCAACCTTCGCCGGATGGCTTAGCGCAAGCCTTTGTTTTAGGTGAAGAATTTGTTGGCAACGATAGTTGCGCTTTGGTTTTGGGTGATAATATTTTTTACGGTGCAGGCTTAAGCAAATACTTAAAACAAGCTGCTGGTAATAAAACCGGCGCAACTGTGTTTGGTTATTATGTAGATGATCCGGAACGTTTTGGTGTTGTCGAATTTGATGTTGACGGCAAAGCCGTATCTATTGAAGAAAAACCTGCTCAACCTAAAAGCAACTATGCAGTAACTGGCTTATATTTTTATGATAACAATGTTTGTAAGTATGCTAAAACACTTAAGCCATCCGCCCGCGGCGAATTGGAAATTACCGACTTAAACAAAATTTATCTGCAAAATGATAAATTAAATGTAATTACTTTGGGGCGTGGTTATGCCTGGCTTGATACTGGAACAATAGATAGCCTTAACGAAGCAACTGAATTTGTAAAAGCAGTAGAAACAAGAACCGGCATACCCATTGCCGTGCTGGAAGAAATTGCCTATAACAACGGTTGGATAACTAAAGAGCAGCTTTTGGAAAGCGCAGAAAAATATGGTAAAGCGCCTTACGGCCAATATCTAAAAAAAGTAGCAGAAGGAAAAATAAAATATTAATCATTAGGGGATAGTAACTATGAAAATAAAAAAAACAAAACTTGAAGGTGTAGTAATAATAGAACCAGATGTATTTGGTGATAACCGCGGTTTTTTTATGGAAAGCTGGAATAAAAAGAAAATGGCAGAATTGGGCTATGATTATGACTTTGTACAGGACAATCATTCTAAAAGTACGGTTAAAGGTACATTGCGTGGCATTCATTTTCAAAAAGATGATAAAGCACAGGCAAAACTTGTACGCTGTGTGAAAGGTGTTGTACTTGATGTAGCTGTTGATTTACGCAAAAATAGCCCTACTTTTAAACAATGGGTAGGAGTAGAATTAAGTGCAGAAAATAAAAAGCAGCTTTTAATACCGCGCGGCTTTGGCCATGGCTTTGTAACTTTAACTGATGATGTAGAATTTTTGTACAAAGCAGATAATTACTATGCACCAGAAGCGGAAGGTGGCATCCGGTGGAATGATCCGGATATTGGTGTGGAATGGGGCGTAGAAAATCCTATATTATCTGAAAAGGATAAAATAAATCCGTTATTGAAAAACTGCAAAGATTTATATTAAGGTGATTAATATGCAAAAAAGAATTTTAACAATGTTTTGGTATGATGATGCCGGAGAGGTGCATTTATACAAAGATGTTGGAGGCATTCCGTATGCTTTGGCAAAATATTGCGGATGGAAGGCTACATTTGCTTATAATGATGCTAATGGCGTTATTCATAATGAAGATTACGAAAGATATGTAAAACTTGACAGAATAAGATTTCCTAAAATTTTAGAAAAATTAAAACTTAGATACATTAAATATTTTCAGGTTATAAAATATGTTTATTTTAATGCACCGAAGTATGACATAATAAATTTTTATCATTGCCATAGATTTATAAATTTTTTATGTTGGTTAGCAAAAAAACGTAATCCTGATATTATTACTTATGTTAAATTAGATATGGGTAAAGCCGGACTAGAAAAAGAAATGGAAAAACAAAAGTGTAATGGGGGGGTAAAGCACTGGACTAACACAGATTTATTTACTGTTGAAACTAAAAAGTATGTTGATCTATTGAATGATTTAAATAAATTTAAGAATAAAGTCAAATATTTGCCTAATGGATTTTTTTCAGATTTAGCTGATATCGATTTAAGTAAAGTAAAGAAAGAGAAAATAATTTTAACAGTTGGAAGATTAGGTTCTTATCAAAAGAATACGGAACTTTTAATAGAAACTTTAATAGAATTGGAAAATGACTTAGAAGGCTGGCAAGTTTATCTTGTTGGTCCGATGACTGAAAGTTTTGAAATATGGTTAAATGAGAAGTTAAATGTTCATAACAAACTAAAAGATAAAATAGTAATTACAGGTAATATAGCAGATAAAAAAGAATTATATCAAATATATGCAAAATCGAGTATTTTTGTATTGCCATCAAGATATGAATCATGGGGATTGGTTTTATCTGAGGCTATGTATTTTTCTAATTATGCCATAGTTGCAGAATGTTGCGATGCTTTTAACGAAATGCTATGTAATAAAAAGGAAAAATATGGACTTATTGTTCAAAAAGAAAATGGCGATGCATTAAAATCGGCAATAATTTATGGTATTTCTAATATAAATAATAATTTGAACAGTGCGAAATTAGGTTCAGATTTTATTAATAAGAATTTTAATTGGAAGATAATTGCACACAGATTGGAAAATTATGTGGATGATATTTTAAGTAAAAAATTTTAAGAGGTTTAGTCTTATGAAATTAATTATCACCGGCGGTGCAGGATTTATAGGAAGTAACTTTATATATTATCAGCTAAAGCATCATCCGGAAGATGAATTTATTTGCTTGGACAAGCTGACGTATGCAGGTAATTTAAGCAGTTTAAAAGATGCGATGCAGCAGAAGAACTTTAAGTTTGTTAAAGGCGATATTGCAGACTGTGATTTTGTTTATAATTTGTTTGAAGCAGAAAAGCCTGATGTTGTGGTAAACTTTGCGGCAGAGAGTCATGTTGACCGCAGTATTTTAGAGCCGGAACTGTTTTTAAAGACTAATATTATCGGTACAGGCGTGTTAATGGATGCCTGCCGCAAATATGGCATAAAGCGTTACCATCAGGTAAGTACGGACGAAGTGTACGGCGATTTGCCATTGGACAGACCGGATTTATTTTTTACTGAAACAACGCCGCTGCATACTTCAAGTCCGTATTCGGCATCTAAAGCCAGTGCAGATTTATTGGTTTTGGCATATCATAGAACTTATGGCTTACCTGTAACAATTTCTCGCTGCTCTAACAACTATGGTCCGTACCACTTTCCGGAAAAATTAATTCCATTGATGATTATTAACGCATTACACGATAAAGCATTGCCTGTTTATGGCAATGGCGCTAACGTGCGCGATTGGTTATATGTAGAAGACCATTGTAGCGCGATTGATTTAATTATCCGCAATGGGCGAGAGGGAGAAGTTTATAACGTTGGTGGGCATAACGAAAAAACTAATTTAGATGTAGTAAAAATTATTTTAAAGGCACTTGGCAAAAGTGAAGATTTAATTACTTTTGTGAAAGACCGTCCCGGTCACGACAGGCGTTACGCTATTGACCCGACAAAAATACACAATGAACTTGGATGGCTTCCACAGACAAAGTTTGAGGAGGGTATAGAGAAAACTATTGACTGGTACTTAGCCAATAAAGACTGGTGGCAGAAAATTATAAGCGGCGAATACCAAAATTATTATAATAATATGTATGGTGAAAGATTATGAAAGTTCTTGTAACAGGTGCTAATGGGCAACTTGGTTATGATGTTATCAAAGAGCTGCAAAAACAAAATATAGAATGTTTTGGAGCAACGCGTAAAGATTTTGATATCATTGATTTTAAAGCTACAGAAAATTTTATTATAAAGTATATGCCTGATGTTGTAATACATTGTGCTGCTTATACTGCCGTAGATAAGGCGGAAGATGAACCTGATCTTTGTTATAAAGTTAATACTTCTGCAACAGAAAGTATTGCTGAAATTTGTAAAAAAATAAATGCTAAAATGCTCTATATTAGTACAGATTATGTTTTTGATGGTGCAAAAGAAGGTTTTTATGAAGTTGAAGATAAACCAAATCCTATAAATGTTTATGGTAAAACAAAGTTGTTAGGAGAAGAAGCAGTACAAAAAATATTAGATAAATATTTTATTGTGCGTATATCTTGGGTGTTTGGTGAGCATGGCAATAATTTTGTGAAAACTATGCTGCGCTTAGGTGCAGAAAGAAAAGTGTTAAATGTTGTTGCGGATCAATATGGCAGTCCAACATATACAGCTGATTTAGCACCATTATTAGTTGAAATGATAAAGACAGAAAAATATGGCATTTATCATGCAACCAACGAAGGAATATGCACTTGGGCGGAATTTGCTGAGGAAATTTTTAAAATTGCTGGTATGAATATTAAAGTAAATCATATAACAACATCGGAATATCCAACAAGGGCTAAAAGACCATTAAACAGTAGGTTAAGTAAGAATAAACTTAAGAAAAATTTTAATTATAATTTTAGAAAAATAGATGAAGCCTTAAAAAAATTTATAATAGGAGAAGATAAATGGAACCATTAGTTTCGGTGATAACTCCATGTTATAATGGAGAAAGTTATTTACATCGATTTTTAGATTCGGTATTAGCTCAAACTTATAATAATGTAGAATTTATATTTGTAAATGATGGATCTAAAGATAAAACTGAGGAAATAGTTTTAGAGTATAAAAAGCGCTTTGAAAAAAGAGGCTTCCGATTCATCTATATTTATCAGGAAAACTCTGGACAAGCAGCTGCTATAAATAAAGGATTAAAAATCATAAAAGGTAAATACTTAATTTGGCCTGATAGTGATGATATTCTTGATAAAGATAATATTAAATCAAAGGTAGAATATTTGGAAAAATATCCAGAAAAAGGTATTGTTGCAGCAAAGTGTAAAGTTGTGCATGAAAATGATTTAAATAGAATTATTGATTGGCAGTACAATGAAAATGAAGATAATTGGGTAGAAAATTTATGTTTTTCTGGTAAGTATACGACCTTATCTGGTGTTTATATGTTACGGACAGAGTTTTTATTTCAGATCTATCCTGATAAACAGATTTATGAAAGCAGAGAAGATCAAAATTTTCAATTATTATTGCCAATGCTTCATCGTTTTCAGTACGGTAATATAAGTGAAGTATTATATACTTATGTTGTTAGAGAAAAAAGTCATTCGCATCAAAAAAAATCAATAAAAGAACTTATTGAAAGATATGACAATTTTACTATATTATTTGAAAAGATAGCAGAATTATTTGATGATGCGTATAGAAAGGTATTTTTATATAAAATTTATAATTACCAAAGTAGAGAGAAATTTATTTTAAGTATTCAATATAATAATTTACAAATTGCTAAAGAATGTTACAAAGATTTAAAAGAAAGAAATTGTGCAACAATTAAAGACAATTTAAAATATTGGAGATATAGAATAAAGATGTTTTTTATAAATATAATAAAATAGCAAGCAGAAATTTGAACTACTCCAAATTATACGGACAATATAAAAAGGCACCTATGTAGGAAAAATATGTAGTTTTATGCGGAGAGGCGTCGCTCAAGCGGCGTCTCTCCAGTCTTTAAATGGATGCGCTCATAGTTGTAAAAGTGGATATAGCGCTCAATCATTTCATTTGCTTCTGAAAAAGTCGTTGGTTTCTGCCGGTAGATACATTCAGTTTTCAAAATAGAGAAGAAGTTTTATGCCATCGCGTTGTCATATGGATTTCCTTTCCTTGACATTGACAGAGTAATGCCGTATGCTTGTGTTAGGTTGAAGTATGCTTGCTAAGTGTACTGAAATCCTTGGTTGCTGTGGAGGTGGAGCTCTGCAGCGGCTCTTTTTTTCTCCCGCTTCATTGCCAGACGAATAGTATCAAGCACCAGATTTACCATCTGTTGTGTCCCTGTCTTGTAGGCTACGATGCTGTTGTCGTAAAAATCCCGTATCATAGATAAATACAACACACCCTGCTTTGTGTGGATGTAAGAAATATCTGTTACCCATTTGCTGTTCGGTCTGTCAGCATGGAACTGACGGTTTAGCAAGTTTTCGTATTTATGTATCCGTTGTCCCATATTGACCCATTTTCTGCGCCGCCGGATTTCCGCAAGTAAATTATACTTCTCCATGATACGTAAGATAGTCTTTGGATTGCGGTGAATACCTTGTTTCTCCAGTACCATCCACATCCTGCGGTAACCGTATGTACGAAAGCTGCGCTCTCTCTGTTCCGCGATGATTTTTGCAAGAGCCGCGTCTTTCTCAGTCCTGACCATACGATGTACGAAATTATAGTATCCGCTTCGTGATACCTGAAAGAAGCAGCACATAACGGATATTGGATATTCATTTCTGTGTCGGTAGATTACTGCGTATTTTGCCCTCGGCTTCACTTCCTTTCTGTGGAGTGCAGAAAATCCCGCAGCAACTCGTTTTCCATTTTTAGCCGTTTGTTCTCGTACTTATACTCAGCCAGTGTTTTTGCAGGTTTGCGCCCTCGCGTTTTGGGAAGGGCAGGTTCCTTGAGCCAGCACTGAATAGCCCACCGGCTAATTCCATACTCCCGGCTTAAAGCTTGTTGGCTTTCTCCTGCTCGGATTCGCTCCACAACTTTTTCCCGTATACCAAGCGGATACTTTTTCATGCCCTTTTTCCCAGACATATTAAGACCCCCTAACGTAGTTTTATTTTCCTACATTAGGGGGCTTTTTGTCTACTGTCCATTTTTACTGGAGCAGTTCAATTATCTGCTTGCTATTTTTAAGTTTACTTATCATCTTTTATCCATAATTCGCCAAGGTTTGTTTTTAACATTTCTTTAGTATATTTATATTTTTCTGATGCGATACTATTAGTTTCATCGTAGTGATTTGATTTTATATTTAAGATACCACAAATGAATTCATAAATAAGGTCATTAGTAAAATATTTATTACTATTATCATTTAGGTTTTTGACGACTTGTTTATTCTTATCTATATATTCATCAGATAAATATAAAAACATCGGTATACGTACTGTACCAAATCCGGCAAAGTTTGGTGAACGGCGCTTATCTGGAATGGTTGCGTGATCTGAGAAATATAATAATGCTTGTAAATTTAAAGTTGTTTTTGCAAAATCAGTTATTTGCTGTAATACATAATCAGTATAAGCAATAGAATCTAGATAATTTGGTATAAGGTCATATTTGTTAGGTTTACTGAATTTTGCAAATTTTTGTGGATAACGGTTGATAAAATTAAAATGATTGCCCATTAAGTGCAGCACTATGAAATTGTTTTCTGAAGGATTTACTGTTTTTAAATAATCGAGTAAGGTTTCGTCGTATTGAGGTTTATTTAGGTTTTGTTTAGTCCATTCAGCTTTGTCTGCTGTGTTTGCTATTAAAGTAATTGCAGTTTCAGCACTGCCAATATGCCCTTGATTACTGAACCAGTATGTTTTATAACCAGCTTTTTTGGCAATATCTATTATTGAACAAGATTCAAAGAATTTATTATTATTATATTGGTTTACTTCTGTTAAAGCACGCTCTAAAGCTGGTACAGTCTGGTCTTTGCAGGCATATGAATTAGGAAATAAAATAAAATTTTTAGTTTTTTTCATTTTATTTAGCCATGGCGTTGTGTCATATTGGTAATTAGTAAATGCGCTCATGTAATCGCGCGATTCTGATTCACCAATTATCATAATAATTGTAGAAGGCTTATCAAAGTTCGGGGTTGTTGGATTTACTTGTAACGTTTTTAAGCGTTCATCAAGATTTGCTGTATAAAGATTTGTTTCTTTTATATATTTATTTACATCTAAAAGTAATTCTATAATACCTGTGCGTATAAAGACTCCTTTTTTGGTATTCCAAAGGTAAAAAGTAAGAAAAAGTGTTGCAGCAAGTAAAATATAGAAATTATAATCAGGAATATTTATAAATGTTGGTACTAAAAATTGGTTGCCGGAATTTATGGCAGCAAATGCAGAAATTAAGATAATAGGAATAAGAGCTTGAATTGTTATAGGAAGAGATTTATAAAATTCAATAGTTTCGTTGTGGTCAGTTTCACGCATTAACATAATGGAACTGTCATTAACACAAGATTTGTAAACAGAATAATAAAGGATTTGTGTTATTGGAATAAGTGCAAGAATAAATTCCGTGCAAGAAATAATAAATAAAAGCGGTATAACAGCTATATTTAAATATTGTATTAAAAGTTTTAAAGAAATTAACCAGCTGGTAATGTATAATCCAAAAACAACATCTAAATGAAACCCAAAATCTGAAGATGTTTTATGGTATGTTAAATAATATAATAAAGGATATATTATGACCCATAAAGTGCCTGTAATTAAGCTTATAATATAAGGTATATATGTAAGTGGTGTTTGTGTTAAATACATAGGCAATACAGCAAGTAAAGCACAAGGAAAGAACCTGCGAAGCTGCAAGTATTCTGCTTTATGACCAAGGCCTTTAGATATTTTAATATAGTAAAAATATGAAACTAAATATAACGCAATAAACATTAATAAATATGTGTTGTTCATGATAAATCCTCCTATATATGAATATTATAAATTTTTTACAAGAAATAGTAAAGTATTACGGAATTATTATGCCAGCTAAGAGTAATTTGAGTAATTATAGAATGCTTTTATAACTTAATTGTGATAAAATAATAAGTAGTGGCGAAAAATTATGTTTTAGGGGTATGTAAATGAATAAAACTATTAATATAGTATTATGTTCCGATGATAATTACGCACAGCATATTGCTGTTGTTATGGCATCTGTAACGGCAAATACTAAAGCACAAGTTTGTTTTTTTGTTATTAATGATGATATATCACAAGAAAAAACAATAAAATTGAAAAAAACAGCTGTCAAATTAAATACAGTAATAGAATTTATAGATGTTCCAGAAGAGAAATTTACTAATGTGTATTTAAGCGGTCATGTAAGCAAAGCAGCTTATTTTAGACTTGCATTAGCAGATATAATGCCTGATGATATTGAAAAAGTAATTTATTTAGATGTTGATTTATTAGTTTATGACGATATAAAAAATTTATGGCAGAATGATATAAAAAAATATGCTTTGGCTGCTGTGCCTGATTTTGGAATTATGGCATCTAATAGATTATGCAGACAAAAAAAAGAAGTTATTGGATTGCCAAAAGGAAAAGCGTATTTTAATTCAGGTGTTTTGCTAATAAATTTTAAAAAATGGCGAGAAGAAAATTATACGAAACAGATATTAGAAATTATAAATAAGAATAAATTTCCGCATCATGACCAGGATGCGCTAAATAAGCTTTTTATGAATAACTGGCTGCAAATTGATTTGCGATGGAATATTATTCCTCCGGTATTTAATTTATTTACTAAAATTTTACTGAACAAAACATTCAGAAACGAGGCAATTCAAGCAAAAAAAAATCCTGGCATTATACATTATGCAGGACGTTATAAACCTTGGGAATTTTCATATCACCAAGATTTCAATGATATGTATTACAAATATTTAAAGCAAACTGCGTTTGCAGATGAAAAAATGCCACAGCCTGGTAAAAATATGAAAGGTAAATCAATTTTTAGACAGATCTTAAGATTAAAACGAGCAGATTTGTTAGTTAAAATTTTAAAGTAGATATATTTTTAAGAAGGGAAATTATTAAATGGAAGATAAATTTTTAAAATACTTTAATAAGGTAACGGTTTTTTTATTTTTATTTTTCTTTTCGACTTCTTTAATTAAAGTATCTTTAAGCATTACAACTGTTATGGCTACCATAGGAAGTATTTATTTAATAAAAAAGGATAAAAATATAATTAGGACAGTGCGCACTAATTTGTTGCATAGTTTTAAAATATCTTATTGGCTTTTTTTTATTAGTGTTTTGATATCTTCTGCTTTAATAATGGATGTTGATAGTATAAAAAAGGCGTTTAAATTTTTGTATTATTCATTACCATTTTGGTTAATGTTAATTTTAACTTATAAAAATTTTGATAAATATGAGAACGTAATACAGAAAGCATTGATAAGTTCAATGTTTATTATTGGAATATCAGGAATATATTATTTAATGGCTTTGTCGCAGGGAACAAGATTATCACTTTTGAATTTAGGGCCAAATGCTTTAGCAACATTATTGGAACTCAATTTGCCATTTATAATTTTATTTTCTTTTAACAATTTCAAAAAAAGTAATGATTTTAAATATAAATTTATAAGCTTAATAACCTGCTTGTTATGCTTAATTATATTAATTTCTACAGGGTCACGTGGTGGCATAGGTGGATTCTTTTTGGGACTGGTATTTTTAATTTTTAGTAACTTTAAATTAAGAGTAAATTATAAACCCAATGTGAAAATTGCATTGTTATCATTGATTGCAATTATAGCTTTTTGTGGATTAGCAATGGATAAAATTGATTTTAATTTTACTCGTCCTTATGATATGGAGCGTGTAAGATTAATTCAATCAAGTTATAATATGTGGTTAGATAATAAACTTGTAGGTGTTGGATTAAATAATTGGCAGGAAAACTATATTCAAAAATATATTTTACCTGAAGCTAGAGAACGAGAGCTGGAGTTTCCTCATAATACAATTGCTTACTTTTTTTCAACATCGGGTATAATTGGTGGTTTTGGTTTTATAATTTTTACATTCGGTATGATTTTTTTTCTTCTTAATACTTTAAAAAAATATCCCAATAATATATATGTTCAGGCTATGTTATGGTCTTTTGTTGCTTTTAGTATACATGGTTTAGTTGATGCAGGATTTTTGATGAAACAAGGGGAAAGACTACTGTTTACATTATTAGGGATAACTTGCGCAAGTGTTATGTTTGAAGAAAATTATATAAATAAAAGTAAATGATAGATTTTCCGGAGCCTTACCATGCCGATAAAAATAATTAAAATCCTTCTTGCCGGGTTGTTTGCCGGACATTTGTTAAAAGCGAATAGAGTGCGTTCTGTGGCGCGGTTCAGCCGGGCAGGATGGGTTATGTTTTTTACGGCGGTTAAGTTTTTCTGGCTGGTGTTTAAGTATGCGCGGCAACGGGAGAAAGAGGTAAAGAAAAAAATATAAATTTTTGTATTTGGAGTAATAATGATGAGAAAAGAATACAATAAATTTTTGGTTAAAAGTATAACGAAAAATAAATTTGAGGGGTTCACTTTTTGTGTGATGGCTATTGCTATATGCAGTCAATATTTAAACAGTGATACGATAGTTATTATTGGTTTTTGGGCAAGTATGTTTGCTTGTTTTGGTGTTTCAAAAACAAACAATGTATATGGCTATTATGCGGGAATGATTTCATTATTTTTGTTTACGGTTGCTTTTTCGGTTTATATATTAAGTTGGAATGATTTTAACGGATTACAGTTTTTGTATATTTTTAGTTTTGTTATGTCAATATTTACAATTGTTGAAGATGCAGTAAAAGAATATAAATTAAATTATAATATTTAAAGGTGTCTATAAATCTAATAGATTAAAAGTGTAACTGATTAATTCATCTAAAGGAACACACTATGCAAATTATAATTTCGCCGGCGAAGAAGATGCGTGTCGATAATGACGATATTGGCGCGGCACGTTTGCCGGTGTTTTTAACGAAAACTGAAGAACTTTTAACTGCCCTGCGCGCTCTGGATTACACGAGCCTGCAAAAGTTGTGGCAGTGCAACGACGCTATTGCGGAGCTTAATTACAACCGCTTGCAGCGTATGGATTTGCGCCGCAATTTAACGCCTGCCGTTTTCAGTTATGACGGTTTGCAGTACCAGCATATTGCGCCGAATGTTTTGGATGAAGCCGCGTTAAAATATCTGGAAGGGCATTTAAAAATACTCAGCGGCTTTTACGGAATTTTAAGCGCGTTTGACGGTGTTGTGCCTTACCGTCTGGAAATGCAGGCGCGGCTTGCCTGCGGCGGAGCAAAGAACCTGTATGCTTTTTGGGGCAGCAATCTGTATGATGAACTTGTTAAGAACGATAACGAAGTTTTAAACCTGGCTTCCAAAGAATACAGCAAAGCGGTGGAGCCTTACGTTACGGATAAAATCCGTTTTGTAACCTGCGTGTTTGCCAGCCTGCAAAACGGCAAAATTAAGGTTAAGGCAACGGAGGCCAAAATGGCGCGGGGCGAAATGGTGCGCCGCTGTGCGGAGGAAAACGTGCAGCACATTGATGAAGTGAAAAAAATTACCGTTAACGGTTACAGTTTTGCCGGAGAATTATCCTGTGCAAACGAGTTTGTTTTCTTAAAATAAAAATATTTAATCTGCCTGCGGCAAATGCTGCGGGCTTTTTTATTTATGTGGGTTTAAAAGAAATTGCTGACGGTATAAAACAGATTTAAGACGTTATCTGCTCCTTTACTAATAGCATAGTTTACAATAATAATAGCATAGCATGAATGCACAGAAACCGGCATAAAATAAATACTTTTGCAGAAAAACAACTCGAAGTACAATATAAACGAACAAAAATACACTAAAATTCAAAATAATTATACAAAACTTCTTGACAGAAATGTGAAGTTTTGCTATTTTATTAATAAAGTAAAGCAAAAAAGCAAACTAATTTGCTTGAAAACGGTATTTGTCTGCGCAGACAGATGAATACTGTTTTATTTTAATTTTATGAGGAGGAAAAATGATGGGTATTAAGGAAAATGCGTTTGCGTATATTGATGCGCACCGCAGTGAGATGCTGAAAATGTGGGAAGAACTGGTCAGCATAGACAGCGGCTCTGACTATAAACCCGGCGTAGACAAAGTTGTTGCCAAAGTAGCAGGTATTTTAACGGATATGGGCGGCAAAACACGTATTGTGGAACATGAAAATGCCGGTAATGCCGTTGTAAGCGAATTTGGCGACTGCAAAACCAGGCCTTTTATTGTTTTAACAGGGCATCTGGATACTGTTTTCAGCGACCCGGAAACGACGAAGAAGCGTCCGTTTACCATTAAAGAGGGCAGGGCTTACGGCCCGGGCGCGCTGGATATGAAGGGCGGCGTTACGCTTGCCATTCACGGGCTGCAGGCCTTGCAGAATTCCGGATTTGACAAATATGCCTTTAAAGTTGTTTTTGCCGGTGACGAAGAAACGGGGCATAAAAACAGCGATTTGGCAGAAACCATGATGGCAGAATTTAAAGGTGCTGTGGCTGCGTTTGATTTTGAAACCGGCTTTATGAACGATAACGTAGTTGTAGAGCGCAAAGGATTTTACCGTTTTATTATGGAAACATTCGGACGCAGTGTGCATGCAGGCAACGAGCCGGAAAACGGCCGCAACGCTATCGTGGAGCTGGCGCGCAAGGCTGTTGATATCGACGCTTTAACCGATTGGAACACCGGCACAACAATTAATGTCGGTACTATCGAAGGCGGCACGGTTGCCAATGCTGTTCCGGCTTATGCCAGAATGGAAGTAGACGTGCGTTACCTGGACCCGGCGGATTTTGAAAAGAAGAAGGAGCAGTTTGAAGTTATCGCCGGTAAGGTTTACATTAAAGATGTAACTACCAAAATGACGCCGGTAGCAGGGCTTGAGCCGATGGTTCGCCTTGACGGCAATATGAAGCTGTTTGATGTTTATAAATCGGTTTACGAAGAAGAAGGCTTCGGCAGGCCCGAACCGATTTTAGTTGGCGGCGGCAGCGATGCTACTTACACCACCAAAGTTGGCGTGCCTACCGTTTGCGCAGTTGGCGTAAAAGGCGGCTTAAACCATACGGTTGATGAATTTGCCGATGTGGAATCGCTGTTTATGCGTGCCAAAGTATTTATCGGCACGGTTTTAAAATTATAATCAGGGGGGATTACTGTGGCTGAAAAAGAGGTAACTGCGGTAGAAGAAAAAGATTACGAGCATCATTTAACCTGGCGCGGCTGGCTGTCGTTTATTGTTATCGCGCTGTCGTTTTCGGGTATTTTAAAAGATATGGGCCCGCTGAGCGCCTTTGATTTTACGGTGCTGACAGGCAAATTCGGCAAAATCGAAGGGCTGAGCTTTATCGGCAAAGGCGGCGTTGGTGCTGCCGAAGGCTTTATGTTTGCCTTAACGCTGTTCCCAACCGTTATTCTGGCTTTGGGCTTTGTGCGTGCAGTTGAATCGCAGGGCGGCCTGCTTGCGGCAGAACGCATTATCCGTCCGCTGCTGCGCCCATTGATGGGTTTGCCAGGTTATGTCGGGCTGGCGTTTATCAGCAGCTTTACTACAACGGACGTTGGCGCGGTAATTACGCGCGATTTGTATGACGAAGGCAAATTAACCGATGATGAGCGCACAATTTTCGTGGCTTACCAATACGCTGCTTCCGGCACGCTTGCCAATACAATTAACTGCGGCGCGCCGCTGATGCCCATTTCTTTACTTTCTTTCGGTATCATCTTTATGGTGGAAATTATTGTTAAAATTATCGGTGCCAATATTATAAGGGTTTACCTGGCAATGAAACGCAAAAAGGCCGTAGGGGGTGCAAACTGATGGCAGCACAGGCTAAAAATAAAACAATTTTGGAAGAATTTATGGTGGGCTGCAAAAAAGGTTTTTACGTTGGCGTAGAAAACATTATGCCGGCAATGGTTCTGGCTTATTCACTGATTTTGTTTCTGAATATTACCGGTTTGATGGATATTATTGCCAACGCCGTTGCACCTGTTATGGCGCTGTTTGGTTTGCCCGGCGGGGCGATTGTGGCGCTGATTTCCGCGTTCTTTGCCAAGGCTGCGGGCGCTGCTACGGCTGCTTCGCTTTATGCAGAAGGCGTTATTAACGCGGCACAGGCAACTATTTTGTTCCCGGCGACGATTACCATGGGCACGCTGGTTGGCCATTTTGCACGCTGCGTATTAACTTCCGGCGCCAATCCGAAGCACCATGCGCTGCTTTTGGCAATTCCCGTTATCGACGCTTTGCTGTCGATGATTATTGTAAGAATTATACTTAATTTTATGGGCATTTCCTGCTAACTGGAGGAGAATAATATTGGATATGAAAGAAAAGGCTTTTGGCTATATTGATGAACATCGTGACGGCATGATGAAAATGTGGGAAGAACTTGTTATGATGGACAGCGGCTCCGGCAACAAGCCGGGCGTTGATGCCATTGTGGCAAAGGTTGCCGGCATTTTGGAAGGCATGGGCGGCAAAACCCGCATTATTGAACACGAAAATGCAGGCAATATGCTGGTAAGCGAGTTTGGCGACTGCAAAAATAAACCTTTTGTAATTTTTACAGGCCATCTGGATACCGTTTTTGACGACCCGGAAACCACAAAAAAACGCCCCTTTACCATTAAAGACGGCACTGCTTACGGCCCGGGCGCGCTGGATATGAAAGGCGGCGTAACGCTGGCCATTCATGCTTTGCAGGCTTTGCAGAGCGTAGGTTTTGACAAATACGGCGTTAAGGTTATTTTGGCAGGCGACGAAGAAGTTGGGCACAAGCACAGCGATTTTGCCGGTAAGATGATGGAAGAAGCCAAAGGCGCGGCTTATGCTTTTAATTTTGAAACCGGTTTTATGGATGACAGCCTGGTGCTGGCGCGCAAAGGCGTGTACTGTTTTGCCATGGAAGCCTTCGGGCGCGGCGCGCATGTAGGCAATGCTCCGGAAGAAGGGCGCAGTGCCATTAAAGAACTGGCGTACAAAATTCTGGATATTGAAGCGTTAACCGACTGGAGCAAAGGGCTTAATTTAAACGTAGGTGTTATCGAAGGCGGCACGGTTCATAATTCCGCACCGGCGTATGCCAAAATGATTGTGGATATGCGCTTTACCGACCCGGCAATGCTGGAAGCAATGAAAGCCAAATTCCAGGAAATTAACGATAAAGTTTACGTTGACGGCGTAACCTGCAAAATGACGCCGGTATCTTTAATGCAGCCGATGGTAGAACTGGAAAGCAGCAAAGAATTGTTTGAGCTTGTTAAAAAAGTTTATGAAGAAGAAGGCTTTGGCAGCCCGAAAGCAATTACCGTTGGCGGCGGCAGCGATTCTGCCTATACAACCATGGTTGGCGTGCCTACCGTGTGCGCTATGGGCGTTAAGGGCGGGCGCAACCATACAGTTGACGAGTTTGCCAATGTGGAATCGCTGTTTATGCGTGCCAAATTAATGTGTGCCGTAATGCTGGCGCTGTAATTTGCGGTTGACAACGGCGGCGCAAAACTTTATACTTAATTTAACTGAACAGGGGAGCTTACAGATAGGCTGAGAGGAAGCTGTGCGCTTCGACCCTAAACCTGATTTGGATAATGCCAACGTAGGGAATGTTTGCAGATGACGGCAAGTGCCTTGTTGGTGCTTGCCGTTTCTTTATATCAGGCAGTTGCAATTTAATATGCCGTTAGAGTGAGCAAAGCTCATGAAGGGGTGCACCACCGCGGGTGCAGGCTTCTTCATGGGCTTTTTTAGTTACGGCAGAAAGGAGCAGACATGCGCGTTAACGGAAAAGAAACTGAACTTAAAAGCAGCATAACTCTTGCAGGATTTTTGGCGGCACATAACTACCGCGCAGAACTGGTGGCGGTGGAGCGCAACGGGCAGATTGTACCGCGCACGGAATTTGGCGCAGTTGTTTTACAAGACGGCGACGAACTGGAAATTGTAAGCTTTGTGGGAGGAGGCTGAAACCGTGGCAGATGATTTTAAAAAGCAGCTTGCGCAAGTGCGTGTGGGTATTGCTGGGCTTGGCGGTTTGGGCTCGCACATAGCGGTGTTTTTGGCGCGTGCGGGCGTAAAACACCTGCACCTTGTTGATTTTGACCGCGTGGACGAAAGCAATTTAAACCGCCAGCATTACTTTCTGCGCGACGTTGGCAGGCTTAAAACAGAAGCTCTGGCGGAGCAGCTTTTGGCAATTAACCCGGCGCTTAAAATTAAAGCGGAAAATATAAAACTTACGGAAACAAACGCCGCCGCTGTTTTTAAAACAGACGGCATTATCTGCGAAGCGGTGGACAGGCCTGAAACCAAAGCCATGCTTGTAAACACGCTGCTTGCCGCTTATGCGGATAAAACGTTTATTGCGTGCAGCGGGCTGGCAGGCGCAGGGCGCAGCAACGCCATTAAAACGCGGCGCATAAGCAAAAACTTTTATTTGTGCGGCGATGGCGAAAGCGGCATAGAAACCTGCGGACGGCTTTCGGCACCGAGGGCAGCCTTATGTGCGGCGCATGCGGCAAACCTTGCTCTGGCACTTATTTTAGGATTGGAGGAATAACAATGGAAGATGCACTTATTTTAGGCGGGCATAAATTTACCAGCCGCTTTATTTTAGGCAGCGGCAAATATTCTCTGGAGCTTATTAAGGCGGCGGTGGAAAACGCCGGTGCGGAAATTTTAACACTTGCCCTGCGCCGCGTAAACGACGGCGGTATGGCGAATATTTTAGATTATATTCCCAAAGGCATTACGCTTTTGCCCAACACCAGCGGCGCACGCAATGCACAGGAAGCTGTGCGCATAGCTCGTCTGGCGCGCGAGGTATGCGGCAGTGATTTTGTAAAGATAGAAGTAATCCGCGACAGCAAATACCTGCTGCCCGATAATTACGAAACAATTAAGGCAACGGAAATTTTGGCGGCCGAAGGCTTTGTGGTAATGCCCTATATGTACCCCGATTTAAACTCC
>ULOY01024757.1_pt1 | contig 26158 bp, 25 predicted proteins | sample 1952991 | NCBI WGS metagenome assembly ULOY01 (sample SAMEA4835615, study PRJEB28245) | human gut metagenome | biome: gut microbiome; material: fecal sample | place: Denmark | collected 2008 | reverse complement strand
TCGTCCACAGGGCGGTGGCTACAACAACCGTGGTGGATATGGTCGTCCACACACACCAGGCTACGATCCCAATGCAAAATATAATCTCAAGAAGCGTATTGAATATAAGGAGGAGAACATCGATCCTAACGAGCCATTGCGCTTGAACAAGTTCCTCGCCAATGCCGGTATCTGCTCACGTCGTGAGGCTGATGAGTTTATTCAGGCAGGTGTGGTTACTGTCAACGGTGAGGTAGTAACCGAGTTGGGAACCAAGATTCTGCGTACCGACGAAGTGAAGTTCCACGATGCTCCTGTCAGCTTGGAGAAGAAGGTTTACGTGCTTCTCAACAAGCCAAAGGACTATGTGACAACAAGCGACGATCCTCAGCAGCGCAAGACAGTGATGGACCTCGTGAAGGATGTTTGTCCAGAGCGTATTTATCCAGTAGGCCGTCTTGACCGCAACACCACAGGTGTGCTTCTTTTGACCAACGATGGCGACCTGGCCAGCAAGCTTACCCATCCTAAGTTCTTGAAGAAGAAGGTTTATCACGTACATCTCGACCGCAACGTGACAGCTCACGACCTGCAGCAGATTCGTGACGGTATCACTCTTGAGGATGGCGAGATCAAGGCAGACGCAGTAGAGTATGCTGATGACAACGACAAGGCACAGGTAGGTATCGAGATCCATAGTGGCAAGAACCGTATCGTTCGTCGTATTTTCGAGAGCCTTGGCTATCGTGTCACCAAGCTCGACCGTGTACAGTTTGCCGGTCTGACTAAGAAGAACCTCCGTCGTGGCGACTGGCGCTTCCTGACAGAGAAGGAAGTTGACATGCTCCGCATGGGTGCTTTTGAATAAGAAACAATAATATGAAGTTAAGGAGTTAAGGAGTTGACTCCTTAGCTCCTTAACTTCTTTAACTCCTTGAAGCATAATATTAACAATGGAAACAGTAAAAAGAACTAAAGTTGTAGACTTGCTCAAGAGCACAGCCTATGGCTCAATCGTGAATGTAAAGGGATGGGTGCGTACCCATCGTAGTAGCAAAGCAGTCGATTTTATCGCTCTTAACGATGGTTCTACTATTAATAATATTCAGATAGTAGTCGACCCATCCAAGGTCGATGAGAATCAGCTCCGTCAGATTACCACTGGCGCCTGCATCAGTGCAGTAGGTACTTTGGTTGAAAGTCAGGGTGCCGGACAGAGTGTTGAAATCCAGTGCGAAAGCATTGAAATTTACGGTCTCTGCGGCAACGATTATCCTATGCAGAAGAAGGGGCAGAGCTTTGAGTACATGCGTCAGTATGCTCATCTGCGCCTCCGTACCAACACCTTTGGTGCCGTGATGCGTATTCGTCATAACATGGCGATGGCTATCCATACCTACTTCCACGAGCATGGCTACTTCTACTTCAATACACCTCTCATCACAGCCAGCGACTGCGAGGGTGCAGGTCAGATGTTCCAGGTAACTACCAAGAACCTCTACAACCTGAAGAAGACAGAGGATGGCAAGATAGACTACTCTGATGATTTCTTCGGCAAGCAGACTTCATTGACCGTTTCTGGTCAGTTGGAGGGCGAGTTGGGTGCCACAGCCCTTGGTGCTATTTATACATTCGGTCCAACTTTCCGTGCAGAGAACAGTAATACTCCCCGCCACCTGGCAGAGTTCTGGATGGTAGAGCCTGAGGTGGCATTCCTGGACATGGCTGGTTTGATGGAACTGGAGGAAGATTTCATCAAGTACTGCATCCGCTGGGCACTCGACAACTGCAAGGACGATCTCGCATTCCTGAACAAGATGATCGATAAGGGTCTGATTGCCCGATTGGAAAGTGTGCTGAACTCCGAATTCGTTCATCTGCCCTATACTGAAGGTATCCGCATCTTGCAGGAGGCTATTGCCAATGGCAAGAAGTTTGAGTTCCCATGTGAGTGGGGCGATGACTTGGCTTCAGAGCACGAGCGTTTCTTGGTAGAGGAGCACTTCAAGAAGCCTGTCATCATGACCAACTATCCTAAGGCCATCAAGGCTTTCTATATGAAGATAGACGAGGAGGAGAGTGGCTTCGGTGGCAAGAGCGGCCAGACCGTTCAGGGTACCGATGTGCTTTTCCCACAGATAGGCGAGATCATCGGTGGTTCTGTCCGTGAGGAGAGCTATGACAAGCTGATGGGTGAGATCAAGAACCGCAACATCCCAATGAAGGATATGGAGTGGTATCTCGACACCCGTAAGTATGGTTCATGTCCTCATGCTGGTTTCGGTCTCGGTTTCGAGCGCCTGATTCTCTTTGTTACAGGTATGCAGAACATCCGTGACGTGATTCCTTTCCCACGTACTCCTAAGAACGCAGAGTTCTAAGTGGTTTAAGTACGGGCTGAAGGCCCAAAAGCTCTTAGCCCAGGGCAGCGCCCTGGGTATAATGGCAATCGGCAAGGCGCCCTGTAAGGGCAAAAGCTTTGTAAATTGCCTGGAGTTTTAAAGCTTTTGCCCTTACAGGGCGACAGGTTTGCGTCCAAAATAACCCAGGGCGCTGCCCTGGGCTAAGAGCTTCTGCCCCTTCAGGGCGTGTGGGGTAAAACTTTAGAAACTTGAATAATATATAAAATGCCCTTCCTTTGTTTTATACTTCGGGGGGGCATTTAATTCATAACACCAATCTGATGACAATAAAACCTGTATTTATTTATCTGTGTTTTCTGAGCGTATTGTCTGCTGCGGCTCAAGGCGTGGACGACAATGTGCATATCGTAAACTGTGTGGATCGGTATAAGTTTAAGGTGAATTCCGATGGTATTCCTGTCATCTCGAATACGACGGATTTGGAATATGGCGTGACAAAATATGCAGCACTTGTTCAGCCGAATGTCTACTATGGAGATTTTATCCGTTTGGACAAAGCTTCCTCCAAGGGCACGGCACAATATAAGTCAGCTACACCTGAGAATATCTTCTTTGATGACACCAAGGTCTGTTATTTCAATTATCGGATACCCAAGGTGGGTAAGACTTTGAAGGCCTCTTTTGCACGAACCTTTACCGATGCTGTTTATTTCACAAGAATCACTTTTCCGGAAGACTACTATGTAGAGAACAAAACCGTCCAGGTGGTTATACCGAAGGCTTTATCTCAATATCATCTCAAGGAGTGTAATCTTCCTGCCGATGTGGTCAAGACAGCTGTGGCCGATGAGGCTGGCGACTCCGTGTTTACCTATGTCATGCACGGCTTGTCTGTGCCAGTTTCCGAGGCGGGAGCTCCAGCCTGGGGCTATACTGTTCCTCATTTGCTCGTAATAGGTTCGTTCAAGGATGAACAGGATATGTTCGCTTGGTCTAAGAAAATGGCAGATGTCGACTGTGCGATTCCCAACCAAGCGGAAATCCTTGCAGAGATAGCCCAAGGAGCAAAGAGTGACAAGGAGAAAATTGCCAACACCTTTGCCTGGGTGCAAAGCCACATACGCTATTTGGCATACGAGGCTGGCGTTTCTGCCCATCAGCCAGCCACTCCTGCCGAAACGATCCGTAAGCGATATGGTGACTGTAAGGCCATGTCGCTCTTGCTGAAAACCTTGTTGAAGGCTCAGGGTTTTGATGCGCGACAGACAGATATCGGAACAGATGACATTCCTTATACATCGCATGAAGTACCCACCATTTCCTCTGTCAATCATGCGATATGCACGGTGTTCTATCAGGGTAAGCCCTATTATCTTGATGCCACCAATTCTTACATACCCTTAGGGTATATTCCTACAAATATTCAGGGACGACAGGCTATGGGGGAAGAAGGAGAAGGATGCCGGGTCTATACGTTGCCCACATTGCCCCTGGAAGCTTGTTCCTCATCTGTGGAATACGATTGTGCACTTTCCGTAGTGAAGGATGGCAATTATGCCATGAAGGGCACTCTGAATTCTTCTTGGAAAGGAGATATGAAAGCCATGGTCTTGTCGGCATACGACGCAGCTGCGCAAGATGACAGACAGCAATTCCTGTCTCGTTTGTTGGGAATGGACGGCAATAAGGACGAAATGAGGGATGTGGTGCTCAAAGGTAATAGGCCCCAAGACGAACAGCTCGCCATCTCTTCCTCTTTTTATAAAGGAAACGTGGGAGTGTCGGCAGACCAATACCTCTATGTGGATATGAATCAGGACAAAGATGTGTGGTTGGAGAAAGTAGATACTACCAAGCGGGTTTCCGACTATATGATAGGTATGAAACTGAAGAATGTGCGCAAGGTCAGTCTCTCTGTACCAAAAGGTATGCGTGTGCAGGAACTCCCTGCTCCTTTTGCGTCGCATACCCATTGGGCTGACTTGTCTTGTACGTTTTCCAAACAAGGCAATCGTGTCGTCATGAAAAAGGAGTATGTTATCAAGAACAGGCGAGTAGCCTTGAAGGATATTCCGGCATGGAACAAAATGGTTTCCGAATGGAATGATGCCTGCAATCAGCAAGTAGTTATATTAACAAAATAAGTAATTGATATATTAAAAGGTTGAGATTATGAAGAATGTAAGAATGGCGGGAGTTGCTTTCTTCTTATTGATGATGCAACTCGTATGTTTGCCAGTTAAGGCTGACGACAAGGCTGATTACCTCAAGTTGGCTCAGAAAGTGCGTCAAGAAGTGTGGGACAATACTCCTGCTGACTTCAAGAAACGCACAGTGCCAGCGAAGTACAAGAACGAATCGGCTGTTATCCTCTCTTATTACCGGGAGTTGAGTACCGATTATTACCGTAAGGCAACAACGGAATTGTTTGTTAACCTCCGTCTGACACGTCAGATAGACTGCGAAGACATGGAGCGTATGCTGATACAACTCAACGACAAGAAAGCCTTGAAGGATTATTCTGAGTTTTCTTTCCGCACGAAATCAAAAAAGTGGGTAGGGGCATATCACAATAAGACCAATACCGTCCTGGGTATTCGTGTGCTCAAGAAAGATGGCAAGGTGCAAGTGGTCGACTTCGATGACTATGTGGATGTCAAGGAAGGTAAGAAAGGCAAGGACTTGAGCCAGAAGATTGCCGTGCCAGGATTGGAGGTCGGCGACTGTATTGACGTATTTTCTCTCAACCAGATTGACACGCAGGAACAGCGGTTGGATCCTTTTACTTTTTATTTTCGCCAAGACGAGCCGATTCTTTATAGCAGAGTGCATTGCGTGTTAGACCAAAGTTTGTCTACGGTTTATCGCTCGATGAATGGGGCTCCCGAATTTAAGCAGACCACGGACAAGGATAAAAACGCCGTGCTTGATTTGGTGATGGACCAACCTGTCGATGGAGAGCCGTCTGCTTGGTATAACTCTTCCTTGCAGTCTCCTTATGTTTTGATGTACATTACGCCCACTAAGTCGAAGACCATGGTGGTCGAGAAGGCCATGCGTAAGAAAGGTGTTCGAGCTAACCCTGATGTTGCGCCCATCCTACAAGATGACTGGAAGCTGATGAAGTCTTATGTTAGCAAGAACGGCTATTCGGCAGCAGGTCTTTCTGCGCAGAAACGCAGTGTGTATAAGTCGGCCAAGGATGAGTCGATGCCTGCCGACGAGAAAGCAGACCGTATTTATGCTTATGAATATGTTACTGGTGGAACAAGCCAAGAAGCCTTCAACCGTGTGCCCAACTTCTTGCGTAAGTTAGGGGTAGAAGTGGAAATGGGCATCACGACTGCTGTTGGCGAATTGCCTGTCGACAAGCTCATCAACTATAATTCTACCACTTGGTTCTTCCGCCTCAAGGGAACCAACCTGTATTATTTCCCTGGTACCTTTCCTAAGGTGGCATCGGACATCCCTTATAAGTTCCAGGGGCGTAAGGCATATATGCAGGATGTTGATGCGCCATTCGAAATCCCTGTAAGTACAGCTGCCACTAACAAGTCTGTCGTCACCATTAAGGTCAACATCGATGGTACCAAGATGAATATTCACCGCAGCATAGACTATTCTGGCGCACAGAAAGAATACGGACAAATGGTTAGCTCGCCAGATTATTATCTGTATGGTCCCGACCATCTTGCCGCTTTTTGGCGTTATTTGAAGTATGATGAGTCTGATCCTTATAGTGCTTTCTTGAAGAAAGATGCTTCCGTCATGAAGTCTGACTTTGCCGAGTACAAGCAAAAGGAGCAACCCGACCAGTTCAAGGAAGAGATAAAAGGCTATCATGAAGCGGAGCCAGTCAAGGTAAATGGTTATGGACTCGATTGTGTGGGCATCCGAAAAGACAGCGCAGACTTCGTTTATCATGTAGATTACGAGATGGAAGGATTGGTGAAACGTGCAGGAAGCAGCATGATGCTGGCTGTGGGCAAGCTGATAGGAGAGCAGATGAAACTGGAAGGCAATGACCGCATCCGCAAGGATCGTATCTGGCGTAAAATGGCATTTGCTGATGAGTGGAATATAGAGGTGGCTTTGCCCAAAGGCTATCAGGCTTCAGCTGAGTCATTGAAGAAACTGAATACCACTGTCAGCAACGATTGTGGCGAGTTCGCGGTGAAGGCAAGTGCCGGGGCTGGCAAGATCATAGTGCATGTAAGCAAGAGTTTCTTGCATCGTGAGGAACCTGTAGCCAACTGGGACAAAGTCTTGAAGTTGGTAGATGCTTGCAGTGCTTTCAATGAGAAACAAGTGGTGATCACCAAGAAGTAATTTGTTTTCGCTGTCACAACACAACTGTGATTTGCCGATCAAAATATACATGGTAAGTGACGGGTAAGGGGCAAAAACACAAAATAAGTAACTATTTATTTTGTGTTTTGCCCTTTTTGCTGTACCTTTGCACTAAAAATAGCAGACAGGCTGACTATTTTTCGTATAACAGAAACAATCGTAATAATATGGGAAAGATAATATTGACGGGCGACCGTCCAACAGGCAAGCTCCACTTGGGGCATTACATCGGCTCGCTTCAGCGCCGAGTACAACTGCAGAATGCAGGCGACTTCGACAAGATGTTCGTGTTTATGGCCGATGTGCAGGCTCTTACTGACAATGCAGACAACCCAGAGAAGATACGTCAGAACATCACCGAAGTGGCTCTCGATTACCTCTCTGTAGGCCTTGATCCACAGAAGTGCACACTCTATATTCAGAGTATGATTCCTGAGCTTGCCGAGCTCACCACCTATTTGATGAACCTCATCAGCGTATCTCGTGTTCAGCGCAACCCAACGGTGAAGACCGAGATCAAGATGCGCAACTTCGAGGCCAACATTCCTCTTGGCTTCTTCTGCTATCCTGTAAGTCAGGCTGCTGACATCACAGCCTTCAAAGCTACAACCGTTCCTGCAGGTGAAGACCAGGAACCAATGCTGGAGGTAACACGTGAGTTGGTGCGCCGTTTCAATCAGATTTACGCTCCTGTGCTTGTAGAGCCGGAGATCATGCTCCCTGAGAATGTGGTTTGCCGTCGTCTTCCAGGTACCGACGGTAAAGAGAAGATGAGTAAGAGTCTTGGCAACTGTATCTATCTGAGCGACGACGAGAAGACGGTATGGAAGAAGGTGAAGAAGATGTCGAACGGTGCTCCACGTATGAGTATGGAAGAACCAGGACATCTGGAGTGCAATGCCGTGTTCACTTATCTCGAGGCATTCTCTACACCCGAGGACTTCGCTGAGTTCTGGCCAGAGTTCCAGAATCTCGACGAACTGAAGGCTCAGTATGTGAAGGGAGGCATCGGTGACGGAACCTGTAAGAAATTCCTCAACAGTGTGCTCAACAAGATGCTTACTCCTATCCGTGCCCGCCGTCATGAGTACGAGCAGGATATTCCTGAGGTGTTCAACATCCTGAAGAAGGGCAGTGAGGATGCCCGTGCCTTTGCAGCCCAGACCATGGATGAGGTTCGCAAAGCCATGCGTATCGACTACTTCAGCGATGCTGCTTACATCGAGGAGCAGGCTGCGAAGTTTAAGATTTAATGAATAGGAAAATATTACATTTAGCGGTACCGTCGATAATCAGCAATATCACGGTACCGCTTTTGGGTTTGGTGGATGTCGCCATTGTCGGTCATATCGGCGATGCGTCTTATATCGGAGCCATCGCTGTGGGCTCGATGCTCTTCAATGTCATCTACTGGTTGTTCGGTTTCCTGCGTATGGGAACCAGCGGAATGACCTCGCAAGCATTGGGAAGACGAGACTTTTCCGAGGTGCAGCGACTCCTGGTGCGCTCTCTGAGTATCGGTGTGGGGATAGGTCTGCTGTTCTTTATCCTTCAGCGATGGATAATCGGATGCGGACTGTGGGCGATGTCACCCGAGGCGGATGTCGTGGAGTTGGCTCGCAGATATTGCTATGTCTGCATCTGGGGTGCTCCCGCTGTGCTTGGACTTTATGGATTCACGGGTTGGTTTATCGGTATGCAGAACACCCGCATCCCGATGGTAGTGTCGCTGACGCAGAATGTGGTGAACATCATTGCTTCGCTGGTGCTTGTCTTCGTCTGCAGGATGACGGTAGAAGGTGTGGCACTTGGAACGGTCATCGCCCAATGGTGGGGACTTCTGATGGCTTGTGTGCTCTATCGCCTCTACTATCGCAGATTGGGCAAGTATGATTATCGTCACCATATCTTTGATTCCGAACCACTGAAACGATTCTTCTCGCTCAACAGGGACATATTTCTCCGTACCGTATGTCTGGTGGCAGTGAATCTTTTCTTTACGGCAGCAGGTTCCCGCGAGAGTACGCTGGTGTTGGCTGTCAACACCTTGCTGATGACGCTTTTCACCATCTTCTCTTATTTTATGGATGGCTTCGCCTATGCGGCAGAGGCATTGAGTGGCAAGTATTATGGAGCCGGAAACAGGGTGGCGTTCCGGGAAGTAGTGAAGAGAACGATGATGTTCGGTGTAGGCGTAGCCGTCGCTTTCACCTTATTATATATAATAGGTGGCGAGAACTTTCTCTCGTTACTCACAAGTGATGAGAAGGTAATAACGGCATCCGGTGCGTATTTCTGGTGGGCAGTGCTGATTCCCTTGTCGGGCATGTCGGCATTCGTCTTTGACGGCATCTTTGTCGGTATCACCCAGTCAAAGTCGATGCTCTGTTCCACCGCCATTGCCTCAGCTTCGTTCTTCGTTCTGTTCTTCGTTCTGCATCCTTTACTGGGCAATCATGCCTTGTGGTTGGCCTTCGTTCTCTACCTTCTGTTACGAGGTGTAGTATTGTTCGTCATTTACCGCGGCCAGCTGCGTTAAGTGGCGGAGTATGTTCTTATAGAATATAATATTAGAAATAACGTACATTATTCTTTAAAAATTGCACACTGAAATATGGTGTGCGCATTTTTCCGCAAAACAACATTAATATAGTTTAAATCTCGGCTGATAATTCTTTTTAGTTAGCTTATTTTATTAATTTCGCACAGCAAATTTAAAAGAACATCAGCAGATAAATGACAGCTCAGGAATATTATCTACAGGGCAATGCCTATCGCAAACAAGGTGATTACAAGCATGCTCTCGATTGCTATATGGAAGCCATAGCCCTTGACCCCGACAGCCCTGCCGTCGTAGCCAAGGAAATGCTCGATAATATCCTCGGCTTTTATTGTAAAGACTATTATAACCCATGACAAAGAATAAAATTTTAGGGACAATTGTGGTAGATACAGAGCGATGCAAAGGTTGTGCGCTCTGTGTGGAGGCCTGTCCTCACGATGTCATAGCGCTTGCCGAAAAGAAGGTGAATGTGCATGGCTATCGTTACGTAGAACCTGCGCATGCCGAGGCTTGTGTAGGCTGTACCTCGTGTGCCATCGTGTGCCCGGACGGTTGTATCACCGTTTATCGTAAAAAGGAGGAAATCTAACAATGGCAGAGCAAGAAGTAACACTTATGAAAGGCAATGAGGCTATCGCCCATGCCTGTATACGATGTGGAGCAGATGGCTTCTTTGGCTATCCCATCACTCCACAGACAGAAATCATTGAGACCCTTGCGCTCCTCAAGCCTTGGGAGACGACAGGTATGGTTGTGCTCCAGGCAGAGAGCGAGGTAGCCTCTATTAATATGGTGTACGGAGGAGCCGGAGCTGGAAAGCGTGTGCTTACCACTTCGTCGAGTCCTGGTGTGGCTCTCATGCAGGAAGGCATCGCCTATATGGCAGGTGCCGAAGTGCCTGGCGTTATCGTCAATGTGCAGCGTGGCGGTCCAGGACTGGGAACCATCCAGCCTTCGCAGAGTGACTATTTCCAGGCAACGCGTGGAGGAGGCAATGGCGACTACAACGTGATCGTACTTGCCCCGGCGTCGGTACAGGAAATGGCCGACTTCGTAGACTTGGCTTTCACCCTGGCATTCCGTTATCGCAATCCTGCCATGATACTGAGTGATGGCGTCATCGGACAGATGATGGAGCGTGTGGTGTTGCCACCGATGAAGCCCCGTCGCACCGAAGAGGAAATCGCACGCGAGTGTCCTTGGGCAACTGTCGGCAGAAGCAAAGACCGCCAGCCCAACATTATCACCTCGCTCGAGCTTAAGCCAGAGGTGATGGAGCAGCGCAACCTACATCTGCAGCAGAAATACCAAACCATACGCGAGAAAGAAGTGCGTTATGCTACTGAGCATATCGAAGATGCCGACTATGTCATTGTGGCTTTCGGAAGTGCCGCCCGTGTAGCAGAGAAGAGTATCGAGGTTGCCCGTCAGCAAGGCATCAAGGTAGGACTTTTCCGTCCCATCACCCTATGGCCTTTCCCGGAGAAGCAGCTTCATGAACTTGCACAGCGCTGTAAAGGCATACTTGTAGCCGAGATCAATGCCGGACAAATGATACAAGACGTGCGTCTGGCAGTCAATGGAAAAGTCCCCGTAGAACATTTCGGACGCTTGGGAGGAATCGTTCCTGAACCAGAAGAAATCGTTGAGGCTGTAAAACAACTTATCAGCAATACTCAAAGTACAAAATAATGACGAACAATATCATATCACCAGAAAACCTGGTTTACAAGAAACCAACATTGATGAACGACACCCCGATGCATTACTGCCCGGGCTGTTCTCATGGTGTGGTGCATAAGCTCGTGGCCGAGGTAATCGAGGAAATGGGAATGGAAGACAAAGCCGTGGGTATCTGTCCAGTAGGATGTGCCGTCTTTGCCTATCGTTACCTTGACATCGACTGGCAGGAAGCAGCTCATGGACGAGCTCTTGCCTGTGCCTCAGCAGTAAAACGTCTTTGGCCCGACCGCCTCGTCTTTACCTATCAGGGTGATGGCGACCTGGCTTGTATCGGAGCCTGCGAAACCATCCATGCCCTCAACCGCGGTGAGCACGTAGCAGCCATCTTTATCAACAATGCCATCTATGGCATGACGGGAGGACAGATGGCACCGACAACACTGCTTGGACAGAAAACCTCTACTTGTCCTTACGGACGTCAGCCCGACCTTCATGGTTATCCACTCAACATTACCGAGCTGGCATCACATCTTCAGGGAACCTGCTATGTGAGCCGTCAGAGTGTGGAAAGCGTAGCCAGCATCCGCAAAGCCAAGAAAGCCATCCGCAAAGCTTTCGAGGCAAGCATGAAGGGACTTGGTTCCAGTCTTGTGGAAATCGTCTCCACCTGCAACAGCGGTTGGAAGCTTTCACCAGTAGAAGCCAACAAGTGGATGGAGGAGCATATGTTCAAGGAGTATGTGAAGGGAGACCTGAAGGATACAACGGGAATGTAAGTGAAGAGCGAAGAATGAAGAGTGAAAAAATCATTTGCTCTTCCCTAAAACAAATAGAAACAAATGAAGACAGAAATCATTATATCCGGTTTTGGTGGACAGGGTGTCCTCTCTATGGGAAAGATCCTGGCCTACTCAGGACTGATGGAGGATAAGGAGGTTACGTGGATGCCTGCCTATGGACCCGAGCAGCGAGGCGGTACAGCCAACGTGACAGTCATCGTGAGCGATGAGCGAATTTCATCGCCTATCCTCAGCCATTACGATGTGGCCATCGTGCTCAATCAGCCGTCGCTCGATAAGTTTGAGCCCAAGGTGAAGGCTGGAGGAATCCTTATTTATGACGGCTATGGAGTCATCAATCCGCCACAGCGCAAGGACATTACCGTCTATCGCATTGATGCCATGGACAAGGCTGCCGAGATGAAGAACTCCAAGGTGTTCAATATGATTGTACTTGGCGGACTGCTCAAGGTTTGTCCGGTAGTAAGCACCGACGGACTGAACAAGGCTCTCTACAAGTCGTTGCCTGAGCGTCATCACGCCATGATACCGCTCAACATGCAGGCTGTGGAAGAAGGAATGAAGATCATCGAAAAACAAGAATAATTTTTTGAGGAGTTAAAGGAGTTAAGGGAGTTAAGAAGTTAAGGAGTTTTTTTAGAGTCATGAAGAAGATATTGAATCCTTATTTAGGCAAACCGGAGTACAACTGTGTATGTTGTGCTCCAGGCAATCCTGTGGGATTGCATCTCGAGTTTTGGGAAGATGGCGATGATGTGCTCACTGTCTGGACTCCAGGTGTTAACTATCAGGGATGGGTGAACACCCTTCACGGAGGCATCATCGGAATGCTGATGGACGAAGTGGCAGGATGGGTAATCAACCGTAAGCTTCAGACTACAGGCGTGACGATGCAGCTCAATGTGAAATATAAGAAGCCTGTTCTTACCTCAGATACTCAAATTACGGTTCGTGGACATTTAGCCAGCCAGCGTCGCAACATAGCCACCATTCATCTTACCCTTGAAAATTCAGCAGGCGAGATTTGCGACGAGGGCGAAGCCGTTTACTTTACTTTTGGTCCGGATAAAGCCAGGGAAATGGGATTCAATGGCTGCAAGGTGGAAGGAGAAGGGTAATATACGAAAGTGGACTCAATATTTAAGAATCTAATTTCTGCAGCAATTCTGCGAAATCGTCGATGATCCAGTCGGCTGAGGCAAGTTGCTCGCGGGTTCCGTTGCCATAAGTCACGGCACATGCCTTGCAACCAGCGTTGTGCGCCATGTCCACATCGAATGTCATGTCGCCAACGACCAAGGCTTCTTCTATTTCTCCATTCATCTCTTTCAGAGCCCGCCACACCATGTCGGGGGCAGGCTTCACATGCTCCACATCATCGCCCGCCACTATAGAGGTGAAGATGTTGTCGAGCGCCATCTGCCTGACATAGCCGTCGAGCGAACAATGGTTGCGGCTGCTTGCCACGCCCAGTACGAAGCCACGTTGATGCAGTTTACGGAGCGTTTCTATCACATGAGGGAAAGGCTCGACAATCATGATTTCCTTGTTCTTCATGAATATCTCGCGATAAGTGGCAGCACAGGCTTCACCCTCTTCGGCACTCATGCCAAAGAGTGCCACAAAGGCCTCGTCGAGCCGAAGTCCGATCGTTTTGGCGCAAGCCTCGTCCGACTTCACCTCGAGTCCTCTTTCCCGCATCGTGTCCTGCAGGGTCTTTACTATCAGCCGTTGTGAGTCGCCGATAGTTCCGTCAAAATCAAAAATGATGTATTTCATTGTTTCTCTTCCATTATGATCGCTTTTATCATGTTGTTGCGTGCCACATCAGGCTTCAATGCCACATTCAAAGGCATGTTGTCCGGAGTAACCTGAATCACTCTGTCGAAACCAGCATCCAGCATCGCCTGCCTGTCGCTCACGCCACCCGATACAAGCCATATTTTCTGATTGGTAACATGCTCAAGGATTCTTTGTGGCAGTTTCCCCATCAAGGTCTGCCGGTCGCTATGTCCTTCGCCTGTAATCACAAGGTCAGCATTCTGAATCAAGGTGTCAAACCCAATTTTCTCTAAAAGAAGCTCAGCCCCAGGACGAGCCTTGGCATTGAAGTATTGCAGGAAGGCGTAGCCCAAACCACCGGCAGCACCAGCTCCCGGTGCCTCACTCCTGTCATAACCGAAATGCTTGGCGCTCACCTCGGCAAACTTCCGGGCACGGGCATCCAGCATTTCCACCATCTTAGAGTCTGCTCCCTTTTGAGGAGCAAAGACATGAGCTGCGCCGTTCTCGCCGCAAAGAGGATTGGTAACGTCTGAAGCCAGCACAAAGCTGCATTCCCTGCGTATCGTCTTCCAGTCGTCGCCCATAGCCTTGAGCATTCCGATACCGCAATCGGAAGTGGCGCTGCCGCCCAATCCCACGATGAAATGGGTCACGCCCCGGCGATAGGCATTCACGATCATCTCGCCCACACCCCAGGACGTAGCCTTCATCGGGTTGCGCTGTTCGGGCTCTATCAAAGCCAGGCCTGCTGTCTGCGCAATCTCGATAATAGCAGTATTGTCCACTATTCCGTACTCAGCCTCCGTCCATCGCATCAGTGCATCATGAGCATGAATCCTCACCCGTTCACCCTTCATTGCCGAGAGAAAGGCATCGAGCATTCCCTCGCCCCCATCACTCATTTCGAGGGTTATGATTTCGGGAGCCGACAAAGCTCCTGCTATTGTGTCATTCACTTCCCTGCTCGTAAGGCAACCCTTATAAGAGTCGCATGCTATGACAATCTTCCGATATCCACTTCTCATCATATCTTTGTTGATACAATTGAATGCCTTTCATCGTGTCATGTTATTCCTGATAGAACTGTGTGAACACCTTGACGCAGAACTCATGGTCGGCAGTGCTTCCTGTCTCGCGGCAGCTGTGCATGGCAAGGATGGCATTTCCCATGTCGACACCGCGCAGCGGAATGGAAGAGGCAAGGATGTTGCCCAGTGTGCTTCCACCTGCCACATCACTGTGGTTCACAAAGCGCTGGCAAGGCACACCTGCCTTCTTGCACAGGCCGGCAAAGACCGATGCAGAATATGCGTCGCTGGCATACTTCTGGGCAGCATTAAACTTGATGACCGGTCCGCCTCCCAGCATAGGATGGTTGGTAGGGTCGTACTTCTCGGAGTAGTTGGGATGCCATGCATGGGCATTGTCTGCCGAAATCATGAAGGCACGCTCCACAGCCTGATAATAAGCCTCCTCGGTTCCGCCCTGAGCCAGGGCGATGCGCTTGAGCATGTAGGAGAGGAAAGGACTTCCGGCTCCCTGCTTGGTCTGTGAGCCCGTCTCCTCGTTGTCGAAGATGGCAAGCACCTGTGTGGTGTCGGTGGGTTGTGAAGCCAACAGCGCCTCAAGTCCTGCAAAGCACATAGACAAGTCGTCGAGTCTTCCCGAAGAGATCAACTCATTGTGCGCGCCAAAGGTACAGGCAGGAGTGGCATCAGCCAGATAGAGGTCGAAGTCGAGAATGTCCTCGCGAGCCACGGTCTGCTGTTTGTTCAGTTCGTCGAGGATGATGTTCATCAGCAGGTTGCCTTTCTCCAGCTCGTCGTTGATGATTCCCAGGATAGGAAGCACATCTTTCTGTCGGCTCAGCTTCACCCCGTCGTTCACCTGTCTGTTGAAGTGAATGGCCAGGTTGCTTATCTGCAGCAATGGGCGCTTCACGTGCAGCAGGAGGGTTGTGGGGGTCATCACGTCCTTGCTCTTCACGATGACTCTTCCAGCGAGGGTGAGCGGACGGTCGAACCATGTCGACATGATGGGACCTCCGTACACCTCAGTGTTGAGCTTCACGATACCTCCCTCGCAGTCTATCTCTGCATGAGGCTTGATGCGGAATGTGGGTGAGTCGCAATGGGCACAAATCATGTGGAATCCCGTTTCAGCCAGGGCTTTTCTTCCTATTTGGAAGGCATAGATGGAGGAATCGTTCTTGGTGACAAAAAACTTGTCGCCGGCCTTTACCGTGCCTAAGGCCTCGGTAGTGTCAATGCGGCGATAACCATGTTGCTGCAACTCATCAGTAAGGTTCTTGACAGCCAGGAAATTGACTGGCGAAGCGTCGAGAAATGACAATAATCTCTTGATCATGTTTTATTTTGTTTTCGTTAATTCTATATTGGATTAATATGTATACCTTATTAATTATACTGCAAATTTACAATAAATACCCCACAAAACAACCTAATGGGCGAAAAAGAATTCCTTTATAACATTTATTAAGTTGGAGGTCGGCCATTTTTTGATGTGTATGGTTGGCACGACCTGGGCCGCACCTTCCGTCTCACCAAGGGCGACTTGACAGCAGAGGTGACAAGCAACTCTGTGGAAACGTGACAGAAAAATCTAATGAAGAATTTTCACTACCGACAGGCTTATCTGTATTTTATCTATAAAGTTATCTCCATAGAGGCTCCGAAATCCAATTTTCAGGGAATCCCATTGCTGCCGGGTCTACCTATAGTTGCGCCTATGCTCTTTGATAAAGTCCTCCTTGCTACGTTGAAGTTCTCTATCTATGGAGTTCATATTCTCAATAAACTTGTGTTCATCGTCAGCAAGACTTGTATCAAAGAACCAAAACGGTCCATGAGCCAAAGAGAACTCTTGTATAATCTTTGTGCGCAAAGCAATCTCTAATCGTTGAACAGCCTTGAACATCAAATCTCTCAACTCTATATCAAAGTTATAGAGAGCTACGGCATCTTCAAATCTACTATTTGGCTTAAATTAATGCGTAGTCTTGTCTGCCTCCATAGTACGAAGGTATTGGACAAAACGAAAATAACTGACCTCTCCAAGAAATTTTGCAGCCTTGGATGAATCAGCAATATTTAAGTCTCTACTTTTTTGTAGTTCTATTTGTTCGGAAATAGAAAGAGCCTGTTTAGTGTATAATCTTAATGTTCCCATAAAAGCAAAAGACCCGCCCTGGTTCGCTGTTCAAATGGGAAGCGTGGCGGATTCTGTTGTTGCAAAGATACGAATAATCATTGATAATACAAACTTTTTTATCAGAAAAATTACGCAAAAGTGGAATTCTTTGACACATTTATATTTAATAATGTTAAATCAGACCTTAAAATCATACTTTTCCTGCCAAATAAAGCTGTTCTCAAGGTAAAAGTATTATCTTTGTAACGTCTATACCCATACCGAAAGTCCCGATGGGCAGAGGTTGGGCAGACATATATACATATAAGGCGTAACTGTACGCTTTGGTTTTGACGCAGTAAGAATCTGGCAGTTCGAGCAAAGTTGTCAAGAACAAAGCAACGGGAACGCCTCATGAGGTGTATTGTATACAGCCCTCATTGGCTTCGAGCGATTTTGTCGTTCGTTGTCAAGAGTGCTTTCTATATACGTACACAGGCGTGGGGCTTTCGGCGTTGCTCGTTTCGACAACTTGGGCGATGCCAGAGCCTTTACTGCGTGGAACGAGTGACAGGATTGGCTCCACGTTTCTTGTTTGTATATATCAACATCTTTTAATTATTGCCATATTGGAGCCTATGGGTATTTTTTAATTAGGCTCATTATGAAGAAGAATGAAAAAAACGAGGAACTTCAGTCTAGAAGAGAGTTCTTCAAAAAAGCAGCAAAAGGTGCACTGCCAATACTTGGTGCTATAGCTTTAGCTGGTGCGCCAGGTGTCGTTAAAGCCGCAGAAGAGGCGATGGATTGCGATTATAGTTGCAGCTATAGTTGCAGCAACTCTTGTCGTGGTAATTGCTATGGAGGTTGTAGCGGCTCATGTGGCGGTGCTTGTTCCTATAGCTGCCAAAACACATGTAAGGGATCTTGCCAAGGCAGTTGTAACGGTGGATGTTCAAGTATGAACAGTTTTTAATCAGATTACTTGATGAAGAACAATGAACAAATTTGGCAGTCTGGAATGGCAAAAACCATAACGTTTATTGTCACGAAGGACTGCCAATTGGCATGCAAATATTGTTATCTTGTAGGAAAGAACTCAAAGGAGCGAATGTCCTGGGAGACAGCAAAGAGTGCAATTGACTATGTCCTCAGTCATGAAGATGACATGAAGGAAGAAAGTGTCGTGTGGGATTTTATCGGTGGCGAACCTTTCTTAGAGATAGATTTGATTGACAGAATCTGTGATTATCTCAAAACAGAAATGTTTCGTAGAAATCATCATTGGTTCAATTCTTATCGCCTTTCTTTCTCTACCAATGGCATCAATTATGGCACAGAGAAGGTCCAGAGATTTATCGAAAAGAATCGTGACCACTTGTCAATAGGAATAACAATTGATGGCACAAAGCAGAAACACGACCTCAATCGTATTTGGAAAACCAAGGATATGGGGCATGGTGTCATGCCAAAAGCTGAAGAGGAAAAAGGATCGTACGATGATGTGGTGAAAAATATCCCATTATGGTTAAAGCAATTTCCTAAAGCCAGCACCAAGGTGACAATCAGCAGTAACGACATTCCTTATATTAAGGAGAGCGTTTTGCATCTGTATAGCCTCGGTATTCATGAGGTAAATATCAACTGCGTATTCGAGGAAGTATGGAAAGAAGGTGACGACAAACTCTTTGAATACCAATTGACAAGTCTTGCTGACACAATAATAGACATGGACTATTATAAAGATTACGCATGTTCTTTCTTCAACGAGAATATGGGAAAGCCTTTGGATTGTGAATTACAGAATGGGAATTGGTGTGGAGCTGGAAAGATGTTGGCAATAGACGCACAAGGTAACTTCTATCCATGTACTCGCTTTGCACAATACTCACTTCGTAATAAAAAGGCTTGGATCATCGGAAACATTCATAATGGCATTGATAAAAACAAGTTGCGTCCATTCTTGACTTTGGATAGATGCACACAATCTACACAAGAATGTATTGATTGCGAGGTTGCAGAGGGATGTGCTTGGTGTCAAGGTGAGAACTATGACGCAGCAGAAACACCAACGATATTCCAACGTGCTACGGCAATATGCAAGATGCACAAAGCAAGAGTAAGAGCTAACAATTATTATTGGAATAAGCTTTACCATAAATTGGAAAAGAAAGGAGGCAAGGAATGATACAATACATTGTTATATTGCTCGATGACACATCGGTTTCGTTCTGTCATTATCAAAATAAGAAGAACAGAAGACGCTTAATGCCATTGGAGACTTTGAAGTCTGCAATTGTGTATGCAATGAAAGAAAATATGAGTATTCAGTTTGTGTATCCAGACCATCCATTACTACCAAACTACGAGGAGATAATTGACAGTACCGACCATATAAAAATAAAACCTGCAAAAGTGGCTGATGACGCAGATGTTGTTGTTTTCAATAGTATAACAGAAGCAAAAGGCTTTGTCGACTATTCTATTGATGAGGTTTCGTATGTTATCAGAACGAAGCGTTGCGATTTGTTTGCAGAGATAGACGACATCATACCATTGCTTAGAAAGATAAGACGCTTAAATATCGTTATAACAGATGTTGAATCCTTTACTGAAGATGACTTCAAAACGTATTCAAAGACGCTTCAAATATTGTCGAAAAGTATAGAGGCATTGTATGTCGAAGGTTCTACTATTCAATTAAATCTTCTGACCGACCGTATGATGCTAAACAAGATGAACAATTGTGGAGCTGGAGATACAAGTATAACATTAGCTCCCAATGGCAAATTTTATGTGTGTCCTGCATTCTATGTAGTGAAAGAAGAGGATGAAATAGGAAACCTGAACACTCCAATTGGTGATTTGGAAAATGGACTGGATATCAAGAATACCCAACTATATAAACTTGACCATGCTCCATTGTGTCGTCATTGCGATGCTTACCAATGCAAACGATGTGTATGGCTGAATCGGAAGACGACCTTTGAGGTGAATACACCGAGTCATGAACAATGCGTTATGGCGCATTTAGAAAGAAATGCAAGTCGTGAGTTGTTGAATTCCATTCGGCAACATGGCACCTTCCTTCCTGACCAAGAAGAAATACAGGAAATAACTTATCTTGATCCTTTTGATGTTAGAAAGGAATGGGAATAGCCAATGTATACTATATTATTTAAAAAGACAAAATGACTATGACAAGATTAAAAGTAGTAGGAAAAGTTACAGAAGAAGAGAAGGGCGAGATTCAACAGCTCTTCGAACGTCGTAATGGCTTAAACGAATTGGCAAAGATTCTAACTGCTGACAATACAGAATTGTATGAGAAACTTGTGAGTGATCTTGGCGAAACTGGCATACGCTTTCAAGCATGGTGGGACAGAATGAGTGTCAAATATCAATGGGAAGGTATCGAAGGTGGTAACTGGGAAATCAATTTTGATACGTGTGAAATTTATTTAGTAAAGGAGTAATGCTATGGTACATTTTTTATTTGTAAATCAATTGCTATTCATCGGCACAACAGAGTTATTGCTCATTGGCGTTATTGCTCTGCTCTTGTTTGGCGGTAAGAAACTTCCAGAAATGATGCGTGGGTTAGGACAAGGCGTTAGGGAGTTCAAAAAAGGTGTGAATGAAGATTCTAAAAATCCGAATGTGGCAGAAATGCAATCGGAAGACGTAGAAAACGACAAACAGAAAGAAGGACAAAACGCAAAGAATTCTCATATTGGAAATGGAGAATAATAGTCAAGATTTAATGACATTCGGTGGGCATTTAGAGGTGCTTCGCCGAATGTTGTTTCGCATATTGTTTGTAGTCGGAATTTTGGCTGTTGTCGTGTTCTGTTGCAAAAATACAACTTGGTCAATACTATTAGCACCAAGTGAATATGACTTTACCACTTATCAGATGATAGAATGTATGACGAGTTGTATCGGACTCGATTTTAAGTTCGAAGAGTTTCATATTGATTTAATTGCAACAGATTTGTCAAGCCAATTTATGACGCATATAACAACATCTGTTTATTTGGCATTGTTAGGTGCTTCCCCATATATTATATACGAACTTTTCCGATTTATATCTCCAGCACTTTATGAAAGCGAAAAAAAACATTCTGTTTTAGTGGTATCTATGATATATTTGTTGTTTATATTTGGAGTTCTGATGAGTTATTTCGTTATATTTCCCATATCTTTTCGTTTTTTGGGAACTTATAGCGTTGCTGAAAAGGTACATAGTACGATAACGTTAGATTCTTATATAGAAACATTTACTTCGCTCACATTTGTAATGGGAATTGTCTTTCAACTGCCTTTAATAATGTTTGTGTTAGCTAAAATGGGATTTGTTTCTTATAGTATGTTGGCAAAATATAGAAAACATGCATTAATAATCATAATGATAGTCGCTGCTATTATAACTCCGCCAGATTTAATGACTCTAATCTTGGTGACAATACCATTGTATTTGTTGTTTGAAATTAGTGTCAGAGTAACAAAACATACAAATGGGTAACTTAGCTTAGATATTACAGTGAGTGTTTAATACCACTGTAATATCTAAGCGATTATTTTTTTCTCGTCAATATGAGATTTGTCGTGACTGTTCATACGTTTTTCTCTTTATTGGTGCTTCCAATCCAGCCTTTTGTGTTCCGTCCCAATTTGTAAGTTGGTCTGCGCACCCATTAGAACCGCCAAGTGAAACGTATGTGTCTGCACTGCATGACATGTGGTCAACAAAAGTAAGGAAGTTGTCAATGGCGTTGTCTGTGAATTGGATTTCATTCGTGGCGAAGAGTTTTGTCCAACTGGTGACACATTCTTGCTTGAAGTCTGTAAAACCATGCCAAGACATATCAGACAAGAACCTCTTTGCTGCCGATTCTATACAGGCTTTAGAGTCCAATCCAATATTATGCTTTACAGAAGATGCCATAATGCCATAGTATATGGAAGCCGATTCTTTTTCGTTGAAGTTGACTCTATCTGTCTTGGCAAAGGAAGATAAAGCTTCATGTCCCTCATGGATGAACTTGTCAAGCACTCCTATGTATCTATTTTGCCGAGCCATGCTTTCACGTTTAGCTTCGGCTTCTTGCCGAGCCTTTTCTTTTGTATCTTCCTCCTTTCGTGCTTCCACTCGTCTCCATGCATCTGTCATTTCTGGCTCTTGCCAAATGACATTCCAACGAGCCTTCAAATCATTGTAAACTACGTTCACGATATGACAAAATAAAAGCTCCGCAAATTTTCCACGGTAGAAATACGCTGCAAAAATATGTGGAAAATCGGGAACTGCCAAAAATTACTCAGAAAGTGTTAAAAATCAAAGAGTATTGAAAATCAAGATTTTATGGTTAATTAGTCATAGTAAGTTATGGTTAGTTATAAGGCTCTAAATACAAATATGGTATTATCATCTATGGTATTATCATCGTCCTCAAACTTATACCCCAAAGCCAGTAGGTTGTTCAAAGTAAAACTGCGACAGACCGTCGCAGTTTAAAATCTCCATCGAAGGAATCATCCACTTTAAGTCATAATAATAACTCAAATTCTGCACATTTTAGTATTTTTTACGGTTTAGTAAAGTTAAAAGTGTTAAATCTTCGACGTTTTTATCGCTCATAGAATCTACATCTTATCTTTTCTACCGTTTAACATTAAAAGTGTTGATATACAATCGGTTATAGATACCATATTTGTATTGCGCGCGTGAGAATACGTCAAGAGGGGAATCGCGAACTATTACCAATTTAGTCGTGTTGCTGAAGTGAAAGAGAAGGAATGAGCTATCGGATAACTACTTCGGAGCATAAACTGGTGCTAATTTGCTATCTCGGCATCTATTTTATAGTTAAATATACATAAAAACGTATCGTAATTACGAAAATGAATGATAGATGTGGTGTTTGTTTCAAAAATTATTTGTATTTTTGTAGTAAAAATACGATAATAGATAAAATATTGCAATATGATACGAGATTTTGGGGTAAAGAACTATCTTTCCATTCGCGACAAGCAGGAATTAAGCTTTGTGGCCAAGGGACCATCTTCGGAACTTGTCACCGAGGTCGCTGATGGCGTGTTCTTGTACAAGTTAGGCATCCTATATGGTTCAAACGCTTCGGGCAAGTCAAATATGCTGATTGCCATGAACGAGGTGTTCCGTCTGTTAGTCATGCCTAAATCGGATGCGACAGTCGAGATTGGCGGTTGCATACCATTTGTGCTCACCAAAGATGAACCAACGGAAATGCACGTGTCATTCTATGCCGATGGTACCCGATATGACTACGATGTCACATTCAACGGTAAGCACATCCTGAGTGAAGCCTTGTACTATTACCCCAATAAATCGAAATCGCTGTTCTATGAGCGTAGTTTTGTGGGCGAGAATGTACAGGCCGACATCAAATTTGGTGCGAGCCTCAAGCTGCAAGTCAAGACGCAGGAGAGCATCCGCGAAAACACACTGAACAATCACAGTGTGCTGTCTGTTTGCCGAAAGGCAGCCTTGAAAGAAGATATAGCTCCATTCAACACGCTTCACGCTTGGATTATGTCCAATTATCACGATGTAGATGGTGATGTAGAAAAGGGACTTGTTGAAATCTTGAAGGATGCTTACAGCAATCCTAAGAAGCGTAAGTTCTATAACACGATGCTCCAGAAGGCCGACTTGAACATTCTGGAATATCGTCCTGTTGTTGAAGACCGCATTGTGCCCAATGATTTCCGCGAACGTATCCAGAAGGAGAATCTCCCAGAGGAGATGAAAGATGTTCTGTTGAAGCCCACAACAGATTCTATCACATTCTTGAACCATTCCGACAATGGCGACTTTGACATTCCACTCAGATGGCAGTCAAAGGGCACTCAGAAATACATCCGCATATTGGATGCCTTGTACGACCTGATAACGAGTCCTCACGTGTACTATCTTGATGAACTGGGCGAGGATCTGCACAATGACCTGCTGTACTACTATCTCAACGTCTTCATCTTCAACTCCGATAAGTCGCAGCTGGTTATCACGAGTCAGGAGACTACCCTCCTGTCGCAGGATATGATTAACGAGAACAGAGGTGTGGTTTGGTTCGTTGAGAAGAACAAGGAGACTGCTTCGTCCGAATATGCTCGTGGCGACTCCTTTGGCTTGCACAAGAACCTCTCGCTTTACAATTCATACCGCATAGGCCGATTGGGTGCCAAACCAGAACTGGGTAGTATCTTTATAAATCTGGAGGACTGATATGGGAAAGCTACGACAAACAGCACTCATCCTGGGTGAGGGGCCAACGGAGTTCTTCTACTTCAAGTCCCTATGCGACGTGTTCAAGCGTCTGACCATCAAGCCAGACTATCCGAAGCATACCAACATCAAGGAACTGGATGCTAAGATAGCAGAGGGTGTGGCAATGGGTTACAACCATATCTTCTGTATCATAGATATGGACACGAAGGACAAGGAGCCTGAGCGTTCACAATACCAAAAACTAAAGGCAAAGTATGCCAAGCCCATCAACAAGCCCAAGAAAGGCATTTACTGCGAGGTGGAGTTCTTCGAAACTCACCGCTGCACAGAACTGTTCTTCCTCTACTATTTCCGTTACACCTCACGTCCATACGAAATACAAGAGCCATTGCTCAAAGACCTCAACCAATGTGTGGAGTATCGGAAGACGATAGAGTTTTTCATCAAGACCAAAGGACTACACAATTACTTTGAGCACAATGGCGGTAGTCTTGAAAAAGCTATGGCCAATGCCAATCGGTCTATGGATGAGAAGTTGAGGAGTGACAGAGATTATACCTACTCCGAACTGGGAAGACTGATTAAGCTTTTGGAGAGCATAAAATAGTCAATTGTTACATCATTTATATGTAATAAATAATAATATTTATGAGGTAGACCAGAGTATGAATATAATTTTATTCTAATATCACAAACTTATGTATCTAAGCAAGATTTATATAAAGAACTTTCGGGGAATTAAAGAACTATTGGTTGAATTCGATAAGAATTTGAATGTGATTATCGGAGCCAATGGGCAGCTGAAAACATCTTTGATGGATGCTATTCGCCTTTTCTATTCATGGGGTGAACCTAATCGAGATATAGAAATAACAAAAGAGGATTTCTTTGTTGAGATTACACAAAATGTAAATGGCACCAAAATGGTGACTCCATCAACGAGAATTGACATATGTTATCTATTTGAAGGATTATCATTAGAACAAGAAGGTGCATTCTATCAATATTTGTATAGAAAAGATGATGGCACTATGGTTGCTAGAGTCCATTTGAGTTTTGAAATAAAAGAGCAAGGTAGAATTTATTCATCCTATATCACAGGAAAAGAAGAGAATGGCCTCCGTGCAGATTGGGACACTTTCCATTATTTTCATCCTTATTATTTGGGGGCATTGCGTGACTGCACTCGTGACTTGATGAGCACTCGAAATAATTTGCTAGGAAGAGTGATTAAAAGAAAGATAGACAGGGCTGGTTCGGAAGAAGACGTAAAAGGAATAGTAAATACTGCAAATGATCAGCTGTTGCAAAGACAAGAGGTTAAAGAAACTCAAACTGGCATAAACGATAACCTGAACCAAATAAACAGGTCAGACCTTAAGGATGTTGAGTTGCATATAGAGCAGAATCGAATAGAGTATATCGTTAATATAATAAAACCTTTCTTGCCCTTTTCTAAAGATGACAAGAATGGATTTGTGCTGAGTCAAAATAGCCTTGGATATAACAACTTGATATATATAGCTTCGGTATTGAGTGACATTAAAGATTGTCATACGGGTGACAATGTAAGTATATATGCATTACTGATTGAAGAACCAGAAGCCCATCTTCACCCACAGTTGCAGGTGAATCTATATAACTTTCTTAAAAACGCAGATACCAGTGATAACAGTCAGACATTTATCACTACCCATTCGCCAACTTTAACATCAAAGATACCATTGGAGAATCTCATACTGCTAAAGAATAATGCAGCATATCATGTTGGGAAATGCTTTGAAGATAGACATTCTGAGGATATTGTTCGCGACGCAGCTAATAACAGGCTGTTGAAGAATGTTGAGGTTAAAAACTACCGTAATATGATAGCACGGTATTTTGATGTGACTCGCTCGCAATTGCTTTTTTCTAATGGATGCCTGTTTATTGAAGGTATATCAGAATGTCAATTGGTTGAAACATTTTCTAAGTTAATAGGCAAATCACTCATTGAACATCAGATAGAGATTGTTGATACAGACGGAACTGCATTTTACCAGTTCCTGATGCTGTTCAATTCATCAGAAGATAAGAAACGGTTGCCAATTCGGGCAGCTTTTGTGACAGATGAAGACCAGTTTACAGAATCTAAGGATAAAGAGTTTAATCTTGATGCTCTCTTAGTGGATAATTATACACAAACCTGTTGGCGGAATTAGTTTAGCGCATATTT
>ULOY01015394.1_pt1 | contig 29147 bp, 21 predicted proteins | sample 1952991 | NCBI WGS metagenome assembly ULOY01 (sample SAMEA4835615, study PRJEB28245) | human gut metagenome | biome: gut microbiome; material: fecal sample | place: Denmark | collected 2008 | reverse complement strand
GAGTGTGATGACGGAAGGCACTCTCCGGGCAATCAGTATTCCCGTAATCACGGGAACAGCCAGTAACCAGGGAGTAATGTTGAATTTGGCGTCCAATGCTGTCGTAAATTCCGCGATCTGTTGTGTATTGTTCGTTTCGTGTGTGAGTCCCATTACTGTAAAGATGACAAGGGTGATGAGGAGAGAGGGGACGGTGGTGATCATCATATAGCGGATATGGCTGAATAACGGTGTTTCCGTTACGGATGAGGCAAGGACCGTGGTATCCGATAACGGTGAAATTTTGTCTCCGAAATAGGCTCCCGAAATGATGGCACCGGCTATCCATCCCTCTTCAAAACCTTGTGCCTTACCTATGCCCAAAAGGGCGATACCGATGGTGGCGATAGTGGTCCATGAACTTCCCGTCATTACTGATACCAATGCACAAATAATGCAGGTAGAAGCAAGGAAGAAATTCGGATGGATAATTTGCATACCATAATATATAAGGGTAGGTACCACCCCACTTATCATCCATGTGCCGCTCAAAGCACCGATAATCAATAGAATAATGATAGCTGTGGCAACACCTGAAATGTTGTTGGTGATGGCAAGTTCATAATCTTTCCAAGGAATGCGGTAGAAAGCCATGCCGATAAAGACACACATGCCAGTGGTGGCAAGCAGGGAAATCTGGCTTCCTCCACTCAAGGCGTCACTTCCGAAAGTATGGATGGTGGCGAACAGCATTCCTACGAGAAAAGCGATGAGAAATAGAGAAACGAGTGGAGAGGGTATTTTCTTTGCTGAATTCATAGGGTTGTTTTTGACTATGCTTGGTTGACAAATCTATTATCAATCTGCCGTTTATAGTTTGATGCGGCAAAGGTATAACAATTCTGTTTAATATCTTTCTTATCCTCTGTATAACAAATAAAAATTATCAAATCTTTGCGTTTGCTTGGAAAAATGATAGTATCCTTGTTATTTCTTGCTGTAAAGGGTGATGGACAACGATATTATTGTTAAAATAACGCCGGTGCCGACCACGCCACTCCATCCCCAAGTCTGCCAACTGCTTCCTGCAAGGAAGGTACCCAAAGAACCGCCGATAAAGTAAGTGGTCATGAAAATCGTATTTACCCGATTGGAGGCAGACGGGCAGATGTCGAAAATACTGGTCTGGTTGCTGAGTTGGATGCATTGCATGCCTATGTCTATAAGAATGACACCGGTAATGATACCTGCATAGTTGTTTCCGCAGAAAAAGAGCGAGGCCCATGCAAGCAGAATCATTCCGCAACCGATAAAGTTGAAATTGCGTATGCCTACCTTTTTTACATATTTTCCTACAAAAGATGCGGTTAAGGCTCCGGCAATGCCGCAGAGCCCTAGTATGCCGATGACATCGCTGGATGCATGGAACGGGGCTTCTCCCATTTTGAATGCAAGGCAGGACCACATGGCAAGGAATGAGCCAAAGGCCAGTCCCGCACGTATCGAGTAGATTCGTAGAGAGGGGTATTCTCTTACTAATGAGAAAAGAGACTTCATCAGCCCGGAATATTTGCCTTGGAAAGTCGGTTGTATGTCCGGTAGTACCTTTAATATAACGATGGCGCATAGTAATATCATTCCAGCGGCGATGAAGTACATTTCACGCCAGCCAAGCACTTCACCCACAAATCCGCTGACAACACGTGATGCAAGTATTCCAGTCAGTAATCCCGAGATGACGACACCTATATTCCGTCCCTTGTTTTCGGGGCGTGAGAATTGCGAGGCAATCGGTACAAATATTTGGGGTATCATGGAGCAGATGCCGGTAATGAGTGATGCTGCCCAGATGATGTAGATGTTCGGTGCCATGGCAATGGCTAGAAGGGAAAATATGAGTAGGAAGAAATTCGTCAGGATGATATTCTTGCGTCGATAGAGGTCTCCTAATGGGACGATGAACAATAATCCCAGCGCATATCCGATTTGTGTAATCATGGCAATGAGGTTCGTTTTGAATTCAGAAACTCCCAATTCATTCCGCATGATATTAAGCAGGGGTTGGTTGTAATACAAGTTGGCTACGGACACGCCAGCTACGATAGCAAGTGTCCAGAGTATATGTGCCGGTAATCCTCCGTTTTCTTTCAGTTCTTGTTTCATGCTGCAAAGATAATGTCTTTCTGTTTCATGCGCAAGATATGTGAGTATGATAAGAATATGTGTGAAGTGGTATCATCTTTTTAGCCTTTCCGTTTGTTATACTATTATTTTGTTTGAGAATAATTGATTGGAGCTATCTTGGATAAGCAGAATGTTGTATTGATATTTAAAGATATGTTGGGCATGGGAAATGAATGGTTTAGAGAGTTGCTGGGTATGAAATGCAGGTGGACGGAATGCAGGCTCTGCTAGCAAACGAGGGTTGGTAAGGTGAATTCGATGATTCAAGGAACCTGCCGTTCCCCCATTAGACCGCCTCTTGATGACATACTTGGGATTATCCTGTTATTGACTGAAAACTCGGGTATATATTAGTACGAATCATTATTACTTAAACTTATAATAGTATGAAACATTTATCGATAATAATAATAGTAGTGTCATTATTCATTTTCCTGCTGTCCATCGGCGTATATCATAAGGTTCCCTGGTCTGTTCTGCCAATAGTGGCTAGTGGAATCTGTATATTATGTTGGCTTTTGTTCCATTTGCTCTGTATCAGTGAAGAAAGAGATTTACTGAAAGAGGGAAATCAGTATTTCATTGATACCTTTCAAAACATACGTAATCCCATTTCTTTGATTAAGACACCGTTAGGGGCAGTTTACGAAGGAGACTGTCCGGAAGACATAAAGAAGGAACTGGCTGTTGCACTTCATCATATAGGCGGGTTGGAGCAGCACTTGATAGCGTTAATGGAGTTGAAACGACTATTTGGCAATTCTAGTAGCCTGGTAGTTGCAGAACATGAAATCGGCGCATTTATGAGGAAGAAAGTGTCTTTTTTACAGTAGCATGTGGCCGGGTTGCAGATGAAGCTGGATTTGGTTCCGGATTTTGACTATGCAAGCGCTTGGTTTGATCCGGGAAAGATATCTCCGGTTGACCGGTTTGTATTGAGTGCCATCGAGTGTTCTCTGCCGGAAACGCACCTCTCGATGCAGGTTTTGTTGAAGGGGGATTACTGGGCAATCAAGATTAAAGATACAGGCAACAAGCGATTTTTGAAATGTTGCAGATGGTACTCGTCGCGGCTTCCTATTCTGCGACCTCTGCATGGCAAGCAGTATGGCATGGGCGGTGTGTTTTTTGACAAGTTGATGAATATGTGTGACGGGAAAATACTGACTTTGGAAAAGGAGGCTCTGTTTTGATTTCCCATAAGATGTTCGTGTGTGGTTTCGGGGGTGTATACATTCTTAAATATTCCGGACACTTTTCAGGTGAATGAGTCGGAAATGGCTTTCCATGGTTTCTCGAAGAAAAAAAATATGGATTAGACCTTTAGTGATACTTGCGGATAATGACAAGGGATTCAGGGATTATCTTGAGAAACGTTTATCGGAATGTTTTGTAGTGAGGAGCTTTGATGACGGTCAGGAAGCATTGGAGGTAATATGTGAAGAGTATCCGGATTTGGTGATTTTTGAATGAAGTGAAGCTTTACATTATGGAGAATATGGATAAAGAGGATTTGACAGTAGATGATATTGCCTCCAGGATGTGCATGAGCCGGATAACCTTTTATAATAAGTGGAAGTTGTTGATGGGAGAAGCACCCAAATATTTGATTTCGAGAATCAGGATGGAGAAGGCACGGGAACTTTTGGAAAGCGGAAAATTTTCTGTGACCGTGGTTGCTGAAATGGTGGGTATGCGAAATCTGAAAAACTTCAGTATAAGGAGTATTTTGGAAAAACACCGAAGGAGTTTATGAAAAAAGTATGATATTTACTTGAAAAAAACTTTCATAGAAAGGCTGTCACATATTAGATAATGGACAGCCTTTGTTTTGAAATGGGAGATAGGAAAACTGAACATCCTAAGCTAGCTATAAAGGAAAATCTCTCATCGTTTTCGCTTTGGGGATAACTGGGTATATATGATTAGCTTTACTTGCTGATGCAAAATTTGAAAATTAAATAGTCATATTGTTGTATGATAGATAGTTATTACATAAAATACACTCTTTTAAGCAACAAACAAGCAACAAAACTTCTCTAAATTGCATAGATGATATTTTGTTTCTGAAGATATTCATTGCCTTCTCAATCTTTTATCAACTAAAGCCAGATATTTTAACCCCGTTTGATCTATTATATTTTCAGGTTTTTCAATATTACATGCTGAATGGATAGCATTTAGGAAGCCGGGGATACCTAAAACAGGACTGGCTAGTAATCCTATTCCTGCGGAAATAGTTCCACATATTGTTCCAAAAATGATATCACCTATATGGCTTTCATTCATCCTTGCGGATAGTTCTTCTTTAGCCATTTTCATATCCTCAAGAGTTATTTTGAATAATGGTGATTCCGGAGTAATTGTTGGATTTAGAACTAATAGTTCTACTTTGTTACTGAATGCTTTTAATAAATCACGGTACTTATCTTTAAATTTTCTAAGATTGATCAAATCTATTTGTTTAGGATATGGTATCAGATTCTTGAGTATCAAATCTCTCTTATATTGTCTTGTTCGTAATTCAATATCTTGGTTTCGTATGTATGTTGTAGCGAAGCTATAGTCAATTTTGTCTGTAGTTGGCTGGAAATCAATTTTATTGGCAATTACTGAGGTCAAAAAAGTCATAAGTTCATTGGCAGTTTTCTTTTCTACATTATACCAATTGTTATCTATCCTTTCTGCCAATCCCATTTGAGTGAGCTCATGAAAAATCTCAAAATCAAACTTATCTACGTGTAATTTATTACCATTTTTTTTCAATGAAAATTTCTCAGGATGAATATGGCTAGTCCCGAATTTGTTATGTGAAAATCTTCGTCTTTGTATGATATCTCGGTTCTGAGTTAAATATTCCATAAACATTTTTGAAACTTCCCAAGGATGTTCAAGAACATCCATAGGATTAATTGGGTGGATTAGTTCATTTTGAATTACCTCCCGCATAAAAGGCTCATATTGTTCTGGTTCATAGAAATATTGAGTCGGTACTATAGAACTAATATTGTCATAGTAAAGCAGAGCTCGTATAGCCCAATCAGTGTTAGGCAGATTTATGTATGGATAGTATAACAGATTGTTCATGGTTTTCAGAATTATTTATGTACAAATATAACAAAATATGATAATTAGTTTACTTTTTTACAATGCGATTACATTTGTTTTGTTGCTCAAATATTTCTAAGTAACAAAATAAGATTGTATATTATTGTTGTTTGGCGTTAATTAGTCGATTTATACCTATTTATACTCCTGGATGGTTTTGATTTTAAAAGGTGTAAGTGGTCGATTGTTAGTGTATTATGTAGCTTATTTACCGATGCAGTAATTGCAAATTCCTGATTATCAAATATTTGGAGCTCTAAAAGGTACAGAAGTCTAATTTTTTGTCATTTTTAGTCATTGTAACTTATTGATTATCAATAAGTTACATGTTGTCACATTCTTTTTGTAAGACAAAGATAATTGTATTTTGTTGAATTTCAAAGTTTTCCAGCAAATAAGTTACAAGAACGAGGTATTTTTTACCCCTTTTTTTAGTGATATGGCATTTTTATCAATGGCGTGCAATATCATGCAAATAGAATAAGTATTTTGTGGTTGTATTTAAATCTTTGTGAAGTAAGATAATATGAAGACTGATGTTGATTTGTATCGATTTTTTTATATTAATGGATGGACTGATGTTTTGATTTAATGATTATATTGACTACGGGTGCAATAAATTCGATAAAAGAGTATTAGTTTTTGATTTTTGCATAAATGATGTAAATATTGAAATCTAATTTGTAGATATATGGATATTTAATTATATATTTGTGGAAAAACAGATTATATGATAGCAGAAATTAGATTTAAGAATATGTTCTCATTCAGAGACGAGGCTATATTAAGTTTTGAAGCTGATAGAAGTAAGGATATGGAGTCATATCATGTTGTCGAATTGGGGGGTGATGTGAGACTATTGAAAGTGGCTGTCATTTATGGAGCAAATGCTTCGGGTAAGAGTAATATTATTAAAGTTTGTGATTTTATCAAGTCATTCATTACTTATACCCCACTTAATAAGGCAGAACAAATTCAAATAGTCCCGTTTCTCCTGAATAAAACAAGTTCGAGGCAGTTATCTGAATATTCGATTTCGTTCTACTTGAAGAATGAGGAAAAAGCAGTTCGTTATGTCTATTCTGTAGCTTTAGACAGGTGGCACGTAGCAAAGGAAAGTCTAATCTATTATCCAAGTCAACAGCCTGCTACTATATTTGAAAGAAATACTGAGAATAACGTATCAGTTATTAAATTTGGACAGAAGATCAAAATGTCGCAATCTGTCAAAGAGGAAATAACATTGAAGTGTTTGCATAACATGTCAGTTTTTGCTGCTTATATGCAGGTAAATACACATATTGTAGAATTAGAGGCAGTTCTTCAGTATCTAACCAATCAGGTTATGCCGGCAATTGTGCCTGCATCATCTTTAAGTCGTTATGCCGAAGAATCAATCAAGAATGAGTTTGCAAAAGATTATATTTTGAGATATCTACAGGAAGCTGATTTCAATATTTCAAATATTACTTCCAAAGAACAGGAAACACATAAGGGTTCGATTAATTATACTATGTATCAGCATAAAGTTTCATCTGATGATGGTAACAATGATTATTATGAGTTCCCGGAACTGTTTGAATCGGACGGTACTATCCGTACGTTTGGCTTGGCTGCTCAAGTGCAAAAGATTCTTGAAAGAGATGCTTTTCTTGCAGTTGACGAGATTGAATCCTCTCTTCATCCGAAATTGATAGAATACATCATTGAACGTTTTTTAAAAGAATCAGAGCAAGCCCAGTTGTTGCTCACTACACATTATGATGGACTATTAGGAGAAGAAGATTTGCTTAGGAAAGATAATGTCTGGTTTACTGAAAAGAATCCGGACGGATCAAGTGTGCTGTATCCTCTAACAGATTTCAAGGGATTGAATAGGATCAGTTCTCTCCAAAAGGCATATAAATTCGGTAAATTCGGTGCAGTTCCTAATCTCTAATCATGTAATTTTATGAAAAAGCTAGAAAAATAGCGATTCTTGAGAAAGCTAAATGGGCAATGAAATACTCACAGACTCAAAAATGGTTTAGCCCGTGGGCTTTCTACTAAATGTGAAAAGTTTCATAAACTGTATTGGGAACAATGAGTGCCTCGTTTACTTCACAGTTCGAAAAAGAAGAAAAGGATGCTTTTTATTCTTTTAGACTTAAAGATGAAGTAGGACTTGATGTTTGTATCAATGAACAGATTTGTGAGTTTTTAGTGTCTTATCTATGAAAATAGAATCTATTTTTAAGTGCTATGAGGTCTTTACAATCGGTGAGTGATGAGAAATTTTAGAGAATAATCTACCTTGTCGGTAATCATTATGTGACAGCAGTCGCTATTTTTTAAGATGGTCTTAGTAGTAATATTTTGAACAGAAAAAGAATTGTTATTTCTTTTATTGTTCAAAATATTGCTATATTTGCAGTATGGATAGACAATTAAGTGAAATAGGAACCATTCCAGTAACGACTTCAATCATTGAATCGTTATATCCGGAACTGAAGTCTGCTAATAAGAAAGTTACTTGGCTCGAAAAACAAGGGGTTATCATCAGACTGAAGCGAGGACTTTATGTGATCAACCCAGAATATTCAGGAAAGACTCTATCGAGTGAGTTAATCGCCAATCATCTCTATACACCTTCGTATATTTCAATGTCTACTGCACTACGATATTATGGACTTATCCCAGAGGCTGTATATGTTCATCAATCAATGACAGTAAAACATCCCCGAAGTTTTCAAACTCCAGTCGGCAATTATGACTACAAATATATTTCAAGAAAGGCATTTCCGATAGGAGTAAGGAGTATGAATAAAGGTGACTATGCATTTCTTATTGCATCACCGGAAAAGGCTTTGTGTGATTTGATTGCCAATTCCTCAAAAGTCATTCTTCGTTATATGAAGGATGTGGAGACATATCTTGAGCAGGATATTCGTATGGATATGGATGAGTTCTATAATATGGACGCAACCATATTTGAAGATTATATCAATGTGGGCAAAAAGGCTGATTCAATTTCAACACTTCTAAAATTCTTAAGACGATGAAAAATGAAATATTCGACAATATGCTCTCCCGTTATGATCTAACAACGGAGCAAAATAAGCGAAATGCGATATTTGAAGTGAACCAACAAATGATACTTGCAGGTTTGTATGCCGGAGGCTTCTTTGAGTCGGCTGCGTTTTATGGCGGAACTTGCCTGAGAATCTTTCATGGCTTGCAGCGTTTCAGTGAGGATATGGATTTTTCACTGCTTGCGCAAGATGACAAGTTCGATTTTACGAAATATTTTCCTGCTATCATTGACGCCTTTGCAATGGTAGGCCGTGAGGTTGAAATAAAGAAAAAAGATAAGAAGAATTTTGGAAAGGTCGAATCAGCATTTCTTAAAGATAATACCGATGTGTATGATGTTACTTTCCAAACAGAGAAGTCAATAAAGATAAAGATTGAAGTAGATACTTGTCCACCGTTGAACTTCAAAACGGAACAAAAGCTATTGCTTCAGCCACATTCATTTATGACCCGCTGTTTTACACTTCCAGACTTGTTTGCAGGCAAAATGCACGCACTGGTCTATCGTGTGTGGAAGAATAGAGTCAAAGGTCGTGATTGGTACGATTTTGAATGGTATGTACGTCATAATGTTTCGTTAGATTTTACTCATTTGGCAGAACGATGCAAGCAGTTTAACAATGAGAATATTACTCCAGAGTTATTTAAAGAAAAACTCATTGAGCGTCTCTCTACAGCTGATATAAAACAAGTGAAAGAAGATGTATTGCCTTTCGTACGCAATCCAAAAGAACTTGATATTTGGTCAAATGATTATTTCGTACAGTTGGCAGGGATGGTAAGAATTGGATAATCTTATATGAAACAGAGGATGTTATGTGAAACATCAAGCGTTAAGAATAAGTTGTTATGGAAGATAGAACTATTAATCAAAATGGCGTATCGCCAATTTGTATAGAAAAAATAGCGTCTAAATTTATGTAGGTAATCTATATTTGGAGAAGTCTTCTATTGCATTTTAAAACTCATTATTCAGGTCTTAGTTCTTTAGAGTAACAGTGGCTCTCGCATACGACAAACTTCATGATTCGTAGATCATTAATTCTGTAGTAACTACAATCGACGTCAAAGTGTCGCTTACGACATCAAGAATGGTGCACTAACTGCTGATGCTCTTAAAATTTTCTTTAAGTGATTCTACGTTGATGCCGACACTGCTGAGAAGTCCAGTGAAACAATGGTTTATACGAAACTAACTGAGTAGAAAATTACCTAATCTAAATCTAACTATGAAATGGCTATCGACTTCGCAGAGATGTGAGGTTTGGAATTTTTTATGCAATGTCACTTTTTTGACTGATTATAGTACATATATTGTGCTAATCACATAAATTTGTATGTTAATTCATTATTTATGACCGAGAAACAAATACAAAACTATATTTGGGAAAAGCGAAAAAACTTTGCAGACTTGCTAGTTGCACCGCAATTTCAAAAAGTAAATATAGAAAACCCAACATATGCCTCTCCTTCTGATGTATTGTACAATATGGTTATTAACCGTTACGAAAAATTGTGGGATACAATGAACGAAATTAGCTTCTTTGGTTGTGAAGTGCCTCTAACTGAGGAGGGAAAGTCTACGATGAGAACTGATTTTCTTGCAAATCGATGCGGTAATGATGGAATTGTAGTCGTTGAGTTGAAGAGGTCTGATCAGACGGCACGTCAAGCATATACTGAATTGCTTGCATATGGCAGTTATTTACGGACTAAATTCACACCTATGTCAGGCGATGACATTATTTATGTCCTAATCTCACCAGTGGGAGAAAGAATCGTTGAGCAAGCCACTATCAATACACTAATATATGATAACAATAAAGTGTGTTTACTTATTCCCAAATATGATGATGGGGATATAAATACATTAAAATTGGAACTTTGGATTCCGGATAAAAAAGTTTTCGAGGATTTGAGTTACTCATGTTTTAATAGAGAAAATATTTCAGTCAGTAAAATTGTTTGGGAGTCTCTTCCTGATGAATGGTCTCCTAAGCCTGGAGAAAAGCCAACACCAGAAATGTATAATCGTCTCAACAAAGTATCTTCTATTGCAGCTCAACTTATGGAAGAAAGAGGTATACATGGTTTTGTCTATTGTGCGCAGTTGATTCCAGAATTTGCAAAAACAGGCTTCGATATGAATGCCATTGTCCTTGCCGGCGTTAATCCATATAAAGTGGCTCGTGAAAGATTCATATTTGATATTGCTCTTAATTGTCCCCCAAAGCTCGCAGATAGGATAAATAAGAATGGAGTAAATATGCTTGATATCTTACCTTCGCTTGCTTCGAAGGCAGGTGATGTTAACACTGAAGAAAACTATCTTGAGCAGCTTGAAGAAACATGGACAAGTAAACTTGACGAAATAGGGTATGAAATCCTGAATTCTCTGACTCAGACATTTGAAAGAGACTATATTTCAAAAGAGCATGGAGAGTTTACGTGGGAGACCCTACTTGATAATAGTGAAGATTATTTAAGTGACAATTTGGATATTCATTTAACTGGAGTATTCAGACAGTTATTTTTTGAATATGCACGGATTGATTACAAGTACATTAGAACACATTCCGACAAAGAACTTGAAGATTTTCCCGCCTATCAAGAAGGTGGCATTCCATATGAATTTATTGACATGGTGAATTCACAAGGCTATGTGCGAATGTTTATTGAAAGACTTGCAAATCCATTCTTGCTTGATGACTATTTTTTAGAAGAAATAAAAACAGCTAGATTCAAGCATAGCCTATTAAATATTAACAAAGAAGACTACAACAAATAACAATGGCTCTCGTTAAGTATATCTGGAAAACATCGCAGATGATTGTGATGTTGACTCTCAATAAAGCATTTAATCCTAGTATTAAGAGAATTAGTAAGGAGCTTTTGGGGTATAAAAAGTCCATCTCTTTTTAGTCATATGTAATTATAATATGTATATGGATGACGACTATAGTGAAGGCGAACGGGATGGCATTGGCTATGGATGGCAGTAAGTAATTTTCTAGGATATGTTTATGTATGCTTTTTAAACTTTCTTGTTGAAAAATATAGCATAAGAATTAATAAAATAAATTGTTTAGAAAGAATATGGGATTTTCATTAAATATAGATCAGCCTCTTAGGCTTGTAGGTATTCAATTGTTTCCTGCAACTTTACCTAATATTAGGAAGTCTTTACTTCCTGGGTGGTATCCATTTATACAAACAAAGGAAAATATTGGGATAGATAAACAGAAAGTACCTGTCGTTTCAGAAAGTGTATGTCCTCAAGGTTTTTACAATATAGAGGAAGGCTTACCTCGTATTACGATTACCGCTATTGCAGGAAAGAATGGTAGTGGGAAATCTACGATATTAGATATTCTATATCGAATCTTAAATAACTTTGCATCATCAATATTTACTAAAGATTCATGTGATAAATGTAAGGAAATATTGTTGTCAAGAGGACTTTATGCTCGTCTCTATTTTGAACAGGACGGGGTACAACGATGTATAGATGTAGAAGATGATAAAGTAATGTATTATGAATATGATGAGAATAAGCATATAAGAGTAAAAAATTATGGACTTACTGAAAAAGAAAGGACTGCATTGCTTAATAGATTTTTTTACACTATTAGTGTGAATTATAGTATCTATGCATTTAATCCTAAAGATTATAGTGCTCCATTGGGGGAAGAGAATAATTTATATGCATATGGAGGTGAATGGCTTGACTATTTATTTCATAAGAATGATGGCTATTATATACCTTTAGTTCTTACTCCTTTTAGAAATAAAGGAGAAATGAATGTTACTAATGAATCTATATTAGCTGAACAACGTATAAATGTACTTTCATTACTGTATTATTCACAAAATAAAAATTTTCTAGATGATTATATACCTTATAAACTTTGTTATGAATTTGATAAAGATTATAAGGTTAACAAGTTAATTACTTTTCGACGAAATCTTCGTTATCCGGAACTTAAAATATGCATTGATATTATCCTTGAACATTTTGTTCTTGGATGGCAGAAGTACTTTGGCGAACAAAATATTGAACTGAATGAAGAACAATCGGAAATAGAACTGTTTTATCTTGCCTATAAAGCAATAAAAATTTGTTTAACATATCCGGAATATGAAGAGATATTTCAGATAAAGGATTTATTGGCATTAGCCAAAACATATGCAGAACATTATAATCAAGATGATCTGACAATTCAGAATACATATAATACCAATAATAGAGAACTAGTAGTTAGTGCTCAAGATTGTATTTCTTGGATGAATGCTCACACAAAGAATGTGAAAACAGTTATATTAAAAATTTTGGAAGATGAAGGTCGTCACATTACTGCAAAAATATTCCAATGTCTTAACTATATTCAAGGAGAACGTTATAAACATGGCTGTTTTATTATGTCAAATGAGTTGATTGATCGTAAATATGAGAATTATGATGACGTTTTTCAACTAATGCCGCCACCTTTCTTTAAAGTAGAAATGCATTATAAAAAATATAAAGATAAGACTAATAATCCAGAGGAAATAACACTACGGTCTATGAGTAGTGGTGAAAGGCAATTATTGTATAGTTTGAGTTATATATATTATCATATCAAAAATATAGCTAGCAATAAGAAAGAAAGAAAAAGAGTTGTCGGTTATCATCATATAAACTTGATTTTTGACGAGGCGGAGTTATATTATCATCCAGAGTTTCAAAGAGTGTTTGTTAAACGATTGCTAGAAAGACTAGCAATGTGTCATATTAATCGGACTAATATAAGAAGCATCAATATTATGATTGTGACGCATTCTCCATTTATCCTATCAGATATACCTGAATGTAATGTATTATATCTTGGAACGGATGAAGACCATAAACCCGGTTTAACTTTTGGGGCAAACATTTATGATTTATTGCAAGATAGTTTTTTCCTTAAGTCAGATATAGGTGAGGTTGCGTATACAAAGATTAATGAATTAGTAGAATTATATAATAGGGAATTCTCAGAGAACAATCAAAAAATATTTGAAGGCAAATATGAAGAGTATGAATTTGTGCTTAATCATCTGGGAGAAGCTTATTTAAAAAAGACTTATGAGTATATGTTTAGGAAATTGCAAGAATTGTATAAACCAGCAATGGCTAAACAGATGTGGCTAAATAAACTAAAAGAATTAGAGGAGGAAAAAAATAAAATAACAAAGTTATTGAATAATGAAACCAGTGAGATATCCGAAAGATCCAATAGAAAGAAGTAATTTAAAACGTAAATACGTAGAAGTTCTAGGAAAGCTTAAAAAAGCAGATGGAGATAATAAGCTAAAATATATGCAGAAAGTCTGGAAGAAAATTAGAAAGCGACTTCCATCTGGAACTTGTTTTCCTTCAGATATAAGAAAAATCCTACGGGCAGAATATCCTAAATTAATAAGATATTATGAACGGTATGTTAATATACAGCATCTGATAAATGATAAAGATATAGCTGAATTATATGAAATATTTTCATATGGGGCCTTCCATGATACAATTGCTGGTTTTTTTATGGACGAACAAAACGGATTTGATTTGAGGGTGTGCCATTATTGTGGTATGGCGTATATCAATAAATATACAATTAAAAGTGATCAAGTAGGACTTGATATTATCAACAATGCAAGTATAGTAGAATTAAAAAAATATTGAATATTTCAACAATAAGCACATTGAATAAAATTGATAAAAACAAACCATACACAACAGTTAAACAGTTTAATAGTCTTGGTGTGTTTCGTACTAGCGATAAATTCCATTCAGTGTTTCCTGAAAAGACAGATAAAAATCATTTTGATTTAGATCATGTGCTTGATAAAGGACATTGCCCTATAACAGCAATAAGCCTTATGAATTTTGTGCCATCGTGTAGCGTATGCAATGAAAAGCTGAAGAAAAATAAGGTTTTAGGAAGGAAATCTCCTATTGAAGAACTTAGTCCAACCAGTAAAAGTTTTGATTTCGATCGTCAAGTAAAATTTATGTTAAATCCAAAGCCAGGTAGATTAATAAGTAATAGACCTACTTCTCATGTGGATGACTATGAACTAGAAATGGATATTAATAATCCTGATTACGAAATTTTTGTGGATATGTTCCATCTACGGGAACGTTATAGATTTCATAAGATGGAAGCATTATTTTGGCTTGAAATGAAATGTCGTTATACGAATAGTCGTATACAAATGATGGCCAATTCACTTCGTGATACATCTTTTAGTTTCAAAAGAATTAAAGATGATATATTTCAATCAAAATTGGATAAAATAGAAAGGTGCTTTGAAAAATTGAAAAAAGATATATTAAAATAATGTTATTATATTTGAAATAAAATAGGTTTTTGTAATATCGGAAATTTTTCAGTTTATGGAAACTATAAAAATTGAAACCAGATAATAAGTTTTTATATATGAACGTATAATAATAATTAATTTATATATTCTTTTTTATAAGGCCTATATAAAGTATTAGTAAACCTCTCTTAAATGATTAGTTCTAAAGTATAATAAGTAGTCGTTATAGAAATGTAAACTTGATAATAGCCATGCTTTCCTCTGGTAAAAGACATTAGTAGGAGGGATAGTGTCTAATTGTGCCATTCATTGAAATGGTAGATATAGAAACGGATGTTATTGCAGACAAACTTCAGATTCATATGATGAGATACTATGGAGTCCAGTGTATTATAATAGTAAGCGTATTTCGGTAGTGTAAACTAAACTGTGTCAACAAAGAATGAAATATTAACTTTTCTGACACAGTTTAATTTACATCCTCCAGAAATCCTTCATTCTTCCCTCCCTTCTTTCCCTCCTTCATCTCCTTTATTTAATAAAAAAACAAGAGATATAAGTCTTTTTTTTGTTACACCAAGTGGTATATGAAAAAATATCATTATCTTTGTGCAGAGAAAAAAGAAACACAAAGTGTAAGTTAAAAGAAATATGGAAATATCTTTTCAGAATAAGAAACTTGAGAAGATTGCATCAAATGAAAAGAAGTGCTTGAAAGAGTTTGGCAAGAAAAGAGCTGATTTGTTTCTTCAACGTTTATCAGATCTTGATGTGGCTTTGACTCTTGAAGATGTTCGTTATTTACCTGGTCACTATCATGAATTGACAGGAGATAGAAAAGGACAATGGGCATGTGATTTGGATCAACCATACAGATTAATATTTGAACCACATGAAGACCCTATACCCACAGATGACAATGGTAAATATATTTGGATTGAAATTAAAGGAGTAGAAATTATAGAAATAACTAATTATCACGGTAAATAAAAATATTATGGCAACTTCAAAAAAAATTGTTCCGCCAGTAGCGTTTCATCCAGGCAAAACACTTTCAGCTAAATTGGAAGAAATGGGAATGGGAGTAAAAGAGTTCGCTGTTCGTACTTCCAAGCCTGAGAAGACTATATTTGCTGTAATAAGTGGCAAGAGTTCGGTAACATCGGATATGGCTGTTGCTTTTGAGAGCGTAACAAAGATTCCGGCCCACTTTTGGCTGAATAAACAACGTGCTTTTGATGAGTATGTAGCTCGTCAAAAGAGAGAAGAACAATTAGTTTTAGCATACGAATGGGTGCGTATGTTCCCATTAAAAAGCATGTCACAAATGGGGTGGATAGAGAATATGAAATCGATGGAAGATAAGGTAAAATCGCTATTCTCTTATTTCCAAGTAAGTACAGTCAAGGCATGGCAGGATTATTATATGAATCAGCAACTGAAGGTCGCATTCCGTATTTCACTTACTAACACAAAAGAACCATATGCAATTTCCGCATGGTTACGCCGGGGAGAAATTCAAGCTTCAGAAATGCAAGTTAAAGAATATTCAGAAAAGAGATTGCGTGAATTAATACCCATAATGAAAGGGCTTTGTTCTGAACACCCGGAAGATTTTTCTACTAAGTTACAGGAAATTTGTGCAGAAGCAGGCGTCAAACTGATTTATACTCCATGTTTGCCAAAAGCTCCAATTAATGGGTCAACCAGATGGATAAATGATACACCATGTATTCAGGTTACAGGAAGACACAAGAGAAATGATATATTTTGGTTCTCTTTCTTCCATGAATTGGGACACATCCTTTTGCATGGTAAAAAAGATATTTTCCTAGAGGATATTGAATATTCAGACAAGCAATTGGAAAAAGAAGCAGAAGCAGATTTATTTGCATCTAAAATTCTCTTGTCTCAGGCAGAAGAAAATGAAATTATTGAAAGTAATGATTTTTCAATAAAATCCATCTGTAGCTTTGCAAAGAAGTTTAATGTTCATCCTGCAATTATTGTAGGCAGATTGCAACACAAGAAAATCATTCCTTTTACAAAGGATACAAATCTTTTTGAAAAGATTGATTTGTTCAATTAATTTTACGCTCGTCGGGACGAGTAGTCCCGCCCCTTGGCGCTGGCCGTTCTCCGACCGATGAGTTTTATAGAGAAAAATGATGCGTGACACAGTTTATTTTACGCTACCCGTATTTCCTCCTTTGTGTAAGTTCTGCCTCAGTATGATATCTCTATGTCCAAAATCAGTGTATACTTCACGGCTGGACTGTATAGTAAATCATGATTCCCTTTCGTAGTGACATTTATTGTTGTATTTTGGACATTGATATAATTTTTTAGTCCCAGTTTTATAATTCTAAAATTCTAGGACTTTATTTTTTCTAAATAAAAAATTTTATTTTTGTCTTGTGTCATGTTTTTAGTGTTTTATCTAAATAAAGAAAATGAATAGAAAACTAAATCATAAAAAGTGGAGTTATCACAAAAAGAAGCTTCATTGTAAAAGAAAAAATCATAGAAAAAGTATCTTTGTTCCACGTATTATAGTTGATACTAATGTTTGGTATCAATTAGGCAAAGATGATGTGTTATTTAATAAAGTAAAAGATAAACTTACGCCAATTTATAATAACTTGTGGGAAATGTCTAATACTGGGGCATTATATGATAGGCCAGATATGGTACGAAATGGAATAAGAAAAGCAATGTTGTGTTCTAAAAAGATGATTATTGCCGAACCTCTGAAATATCTAATAAGCAGGGCTAACAAAAAATATAGAGTAAAGATGAGAGTATATACAGAACAAATGTTACTTTTTACGCAAAAAATAGCCAATGGATATTATATTGATGAGAAACAAAAAGGTGAATTTTATCATTATATTCAAAAGTCTAAAGAACGGCTTAAACAGATTGCTGATGATTTTAATAGAACTGCTCTTGAGTGTAAAAATAGAATTAAGAACTATAAAAAACATAGACAGATGAATACATATTATCTAACAATCAAATATTTAGATTTTATGGCTTGTCAAGCAACGGATAATAAGTTCTGTTTAAAAAAAATGCCATTAAAAGAGTATGAATTGCTTATATTAGTTTTAGATAAATTCTTTAAGGATTTAGAGACTGGTGAAAGAAAATGGCAGAGAAATGACCTTTTTGATTTATTCAATTTAGCTTATGTGAGAAGAGGCGATAAATATTGGACTAATGAAAAGAAATGGATTGATATAATAAAAGCAGTGGATTGTGAACATTATCTATACAAAGGATAATCAATTGTTACGACGTAATCTTAAAAGTACACCATAATAAGTCTTGTACAGAATTCTAAATATATATTCTTTTTGTGCTTCGATTTCGAACCTTTCTATTGAACTTTTTGTGAGAATATATAAAAAGTATTTAATAAATCAGCAAACACTATTAGTTCTAAATAGACGCTTGAGCATCCTTGTCCTTGAAGCCTTTCTCTTTCTTTTCTTGCACTAGGACAGATAGGACTCCGCCACATCCGCATATTTGTTGCGCGGACGCCTTATATCCAAATCTCTGCAATAAAGGCAGATATGCCTGTAGAGCCATTCCTGGCTTTTCCAGAGGAGTTTCACATCCGCAGGAAAACGTATATGGCTCTCATAGCATATGGCATCGGTCATACACATAGAAAGGTTCTCAAGATAAGGTTTCTAGTGTGAGGACAGTACTTTCTGGAGGAAATCAATGTCAAGACGGGATGCTATTTCATTTCGGATGGCACTGATTATCTTGTAGTTGGTTATGAGGAAAGACGGATTTATCATGATCCCGCAGAACATCTGATAGTGTATGTTTACGTTAAGATGTTCCACCAGTTGTCTGTCGGAGAAGCTGGTGTACGCCTTCAGAACCATGAGGGCAATCTTCGCCGAAGGACTGAAGATGTTCCTGCGTCCCAGTCCTGCTCCGACAGGCCCATAGTCTTTGCCATACGCTCAAACGGAAATATCGAATAAAGTTTGCTAAGCTCACTCTCATGAAAACTCTGGCGATATTTTTCTATGATATCAAATTCTGTAAAGCCCAAAGTTGGGGGAATTTCCAAAATATTTTGTATCTTAGGCATATCTTAGTTGGGGAATTTTCCCCGTTTGGGCTACCAAACCTTATTTGCGGGGGAATACCTAAAAATACAAAAAAGCCAACTAATTCGCAATACTTTGTTTATGAATTAGTTGGCGTGATCTTATGCTATTTACTGAATATCCCTCTCTCTTTACAGGAAATATTGCTCAGTGAGAATATTATCATCCTCCAATTATGGATTTTAGAGTCGATAATAATAATTTTTTTCTTTCATTTATGAATGTTACAAAATCATTAAAATCCAAGCTAGTATTTAGTGGAATAAGATGCGATGCTAAATCTATATTATTATCCTTTACCCAATCTTTTAAATCCTCATCATTTTTTGATTCATTTGATGCACCGGAAAGTAATTGAAGGTTTAATATAGAATTCCAGTTTTCGGGATTTTTATAAAAAGTATATTTATTTGAATCAGAAAAATCACTTTCTTTTAGCTTATTAAATTTACTTGCAGGATGTAAGTGATCTTTATGATATATAACTTTATCATATTGTAGGTGTGAATAAAGTAATGTTAAAATTGTATAACAGTCAGGAGCGTCTTTTTGAGTTTTTAATATATCGTCAATTACCTCATCGCTTAATGACAGACTCTTGGCATCGTCACTTGCAAACTCTGCTTTGATTTGCTCAAAAGGAAATCTGTTTTCTATAATATTATCTTTGAGAACTTTCCTAATACGGGACAATACACTATCTGATTGACCACCAAATACACCTTTGAGCAATGAAATGCACAACCATTTTCGCATATTCATCTTTTCTTCTTGGTGAATATGGTCTTTTAATATCTCTTTTTCAAGATTTTTGTGATAAATATAGTAAACAATAGGAATAATTGCATTTTTGGCTCTAAGACTTGAGTCATTAAAGCCCCATTTCTTTAACAATTCAAATGCTACTTCAATACTTTCTTTTATTCGATCCCAATTTTTATCAAACACACTAACACTATCCGAATTGAAATTTGCTACCTGAAATTTTATATTATCGTTGAACAATACCAGACAACATTTTAGAATTAAGTCTGCGGATATAATAAAATTGTTATTATATACTGCATCTACTAGTGACTTAAATTCTTTTCGTGCATCTCTCTTCCAATTGGCTGTTGTTATAGACATTAATAGGTTGGAAAAACTAAGAGGTTCTCCACCACTATTAGTTCTAATGAATATGTCGAGTACAGTATCAATATCTTGATTTTCTTCCTGATAATAATTAATAAGTTTGTTATCAAAAATCACTTTTCTCAATTTTCTCAAAGTTGATTTTGCATATTTCTTATCTTTCCACTGGATTGAGTCGATAAAATCATCAAGAGCCTCGTCCTCCCTGTAATCGTATATATTGCCAACCAAAAATAAATCCTCAGTTTTGTTTAGTTTGGCAAACTCGTTATCCGCAAGGAATTTAAAATTGTAAATCATCTTTCTTTCGTCATCTTTTGGAAGTTGCGATGACAAGTTAATATAAAGCCGTCTTGTAGGTAAACAATCTTCATTATCTTTCCACCACTTTCTTGGCATTTTATATGCATAAGTACCCTTTAACCCCAAATATAACGATGTCAATCTCTGCTGGCCATCTATAACAGCCATAAAGTCAGAGTAGCCTTTTGTAGGTATGTATGGGTTTTCATCTTTAAAAAAAGCTCTATATTCTTTGAGGAACTCATAAAACTTGTAGTTGTTTTTGGTTTGACTACTTGTAACATTCCATATCATAAATGAATTAATAGGATAATCTCTCATAATACTATCGAACAATACTTCTATCTGTTCGCTTGACCATACAAATTTTCTTTGTATTGCAGGGAGTAAGAATTTTCTTTGTTCAATATACTCTATCGCATCGCTGATACTAATTGGAGTTTTAAAACCGCTATTTGCCATAATTCTAAAAGCTTACATTCATTAATTGTTCTTCGACTACTACAAAATTAGATAAAATCTTCGAGATTCTATATCGGTAAAATGAATAGACCATTTTTATTTGAAAATAGATTAGCATTCTATGGCATGATATCATACGTAGAATTTTGTGCAATAAATTATTATCTTTGTTTCTGTATGATATAAATGCAATAGATTATTATTAGATGGGAGAATGTTTTATGGAATATTTGTGTAACTTCGACAAATTAGAAACTATTATAGGATTTATAAATAGAAATAGATATGGTAGATTTTAAGGAAAAATTTAAAGAATTGATAGAACATACATTTATTCCATCTACTGCTAGCAGCGTTGTGAAAACTAAGGCATGGCATAATATTTATAATTTACTTATACCTAATATTCCAGAGAAGCTATATAGGTATAGAAGTTTTAATGAATATTCTTTATCTGATTTTGAGAATGGAAAGATATCATTATGTCATGCTGGAATGTTTCCCGATAAATATGATTCTTACATATACGTAGACAGGAATAAAATTCATCAAGATTTAGAATTTGCATTAAAAAATGCGTTGCAAAACTGTTTACAAGATGTAACGCAAAAGTCTCCATTTCTAAAGACAGAAAAAGCTTCGGAAATTTGTTATTATAGAGAATTGGGATTAAGCGAGAAACAAATAATAGAAAAATTATACAATAATTATTCCAACTTTATAGATGATATAAAAAATGATATGAAGAAGCGAGAAACTCGCTTACGTAATTCATGTAGCAATGCAAAAATAGGTTGTTTCACAGAAAGTGTTCAGTCTAAATATATGTGGGACAGATATGCGGATGGATATAAAGGATTTGCCCTTGAATATGATTTTAGAAAATGTATTTATAAATATACCAATATAAATTTAAATGTCAATTTATTTCCCGTGATATATACTGATATCTTACCTGATTTTACATTGGAGGAAGGAAATCTATATGTACGGGAATGTTTTAGTAAATTGGACGTAAATAATGTTTGGTCATATATGCTTGATATTAACTGTCCCTTTAATCAATTGTATTTTTATAAAGCATATTTGTATAAAGATAGAAAAGAATATAGTCATGAATGTGAATGGCGTATGTTATATTATAATCTTGAAGATGATAATGATTATGTTTCTATACCTGATGTTGAATGCCTAAAAGCTATATACTATGGACCTGATATAAAATATGAAAATAAGGAAAGATTGCACAAAATAGCGATGGAAAAAGGAATTAAAGAATATGAGGTTTATTTAGATACAGAAACTCGTGATTATTCATTACAAGTAAAGCTCTTAAAAGAGTGATTATAAGCTATTATCAAGAAGTATAAATTGCTGAAAGATGTAGGTTAAATTAAATAATATTGTATGTGACTTTTGGGGGATAATAAAATATGCTGAATATAGATTTTAATAATATCAGACCCATTAAGGGGGCTGCAAATGAGGGATTTGAAGAATTCGTTTGTCAGTTGGCACGTAAAGAGGAAATTCCATGTGAAAAGAAATTTGAACGCTGCGGAAAACCAGATGGAGGCGTGGAATGTTATAAAGTTCTTGAAGATGGAAGTATTGTGGCCTGGCAAGCCAAATATTTTTGTAAGGCTTTTGATGATTCACAGTATAAACAAATTAATAGGTCGGTTAATGAGGCGTTAAAATCTTATCCTCAATTGAGGCGCTATATTATAGTAGTGCCCATAGATCCATCAAATGCTCATGTTGCAGGTAAGAAGAGTATGAAAGAGCGGATTGATGAGTATGTGAAAAGATGGTCAAATACAAATCCTCATGTCATTTTTGATTTTTGGTGGGCTTCAGACTTGGTAGAAAGACTTCAAAAACCTTCCAATCAAGGTATGCTTCGATTTTGGTTTGGCGAATACGAATTTACAGATAGGGATTTTTTTAGGTTTAATGAAGAATCCATAAATGACCTAGGTAAACGATATACACCTAAACTTAATGTTGAAGTTGAGGCTTTTCAATATTTTGAGGTACTTTCACGAGGAAGTTCATTGAGGCATTTTTTTGACAAGGAGTTGATGATAGCTGAGGATACATGTAGAAAAATAGAGAAAAATAAGTATTGTCAAAATATTCTTAATCTAGTAGAAAATGTCCGCAATGCGATTAAACAAATTAATGAAACTAATATCACCGGTATAGATAGAATATCTCTTAATGAATTATTGTCAGCATTGATATTATTGGGAGAAACTGTTCAAGATATTGCCAACAATATTGTTGAAAAAGAAAGAGTAACAGAAGAAGAAGAAAACAGAACATCAAGTAACATATTTGAACTAGGTATAGATATTTTGCGCGTTCACAACGATTTACATCAAGATATAATGAGGTTAGTAAATGACCCTATTTTAATACTTGAAGGAGATGCTGGAGTCGGTAAGTCGCATTTAATGGCTGATACTGTTCAAAGAAGACAAAATGAAAACTTGTTTAGTTTACTTTTCTTGGGACAGAAATTTATCACTGATGAAGAACCTTTCATTCAGATGATGAGAATGCTTAACTTCAGCGGTTCTTCAGATGAATTGTTAGAAATGCTTGAAACTAAGGCTGAGACTACGGGAAACCGCATTATAATTTTCATAGATGCGATAAATGAAGGACATGGACTTAATATTTGGCAAAATAATATTCGTAGTTTTATTAATAGAATTAGACAGCATCCATGGCTTGGACTTGTCTTGAGCATCCGTACATCATATTCACCAGTAATACTTCCAAGGGAAGAATTTGGGAATGATTATTGTGTGCGGGCAAGGCATTATGGATTTGGAGCTAATACACAAAAGGCTGTACAACTCTTTTTTAAGGAATATGGTATATTGTATCCTTCAGTTCCACTCCTTAATCCCGAATTTAGGAATCCATTGTTTTTGCATCTATTCTGTGAAGGTATGAAAAATAATGATTATAGGAAGATACCGGATGGAATAAAAGGTATATCATCAGTATTGAATTTGTTTTTCGATGGTATTGAGAAATCTCTTAGAAAATTCAAACAATATTCTCAATCAATTAAGTGTATAGACAAAGCTGTTCGTGAATATATAAAATATATAGTAAAGGAAGGAAGGCATGAAATGCCAATAGAAACGGCAGTAGAAATCTTTTCAGAAATCTATCCTCGTGTGTTTCTGGATGGTGAATTATTGGATTGTTTGCTATCTGAAGGAGTTTTTAGTAAAAATGTTTTTCAGAATAAAGTAGGGAAATACGAGGAATGTATTTATTTTACATACGAGAGATTCGAAAATATTCTTCATGCAGAATATCTTATAGATGAGTTTCAATCTGATGATAAATCATTGGAGGAATATATAGGGTCGATAAAGTCTCCTTATATGTTTGGTGGGTTATTGGAATCTTTAGCAATTTTATTGCCAGAACGTCAAGGTATAGAATTATATGATTTATTGCCTAAATTGCGTAATAATGAAGCCGTTGTTAATGCGGTCCTTTCTAGTTTAATATGGAGAGATGAGAATACTATAGACTCACATCTTGATGCATACTTTTATAAATTTATGGAAGATGATCAATTCAGATACCGTTTTATTCGAACTATCATGGAGATTTCTTTTAATACGGGGAACTACTATAATGCAGATTATCTTCATAAAATGCTTTTACCAATGCAGTTATCTGATAGGGACGCCATGTGGGTGACTATATTATATCGTATTTATAATAGTCAAGATAATATAATAGAAGAAACTATTAATTGGGTATGGGATGAAAGCAATGAGGTTAATATAGATGAGAAGTCAGTGGAACTAGGAGCTACTTTACTATCTTGGTTTTTGGCAAGCACCAATCGACAACTACGTGATACAGCGACAAAATCCCTCGTACAACTTCTGCATAATAGAATGCAGGTACTTATACCGCTTTTAGAGAAGTTTTCAAAAGTAGATGACCCATATATCCATGAAAGGCTTTATGGCGTAGCGTTAGGATGTGCATTAAGATCAAAATCAAAAGAACATTTGGCTAGCCTATGCCAATATATCTATCTATCAATATTTAATGTCAAAGGTGAAGTTTATCCTCATATATTGCTTCGTGACTATGCACGGGAAATTATAGAATATGCTGTTTCTATAGGAGAGAAGTTGAGTCTTAATGTTAATAAGATACGACCGCCTTATAATAGTTCTTTTGATTATAAACCTGTGTCTGACGAAGAAATAAAGTTAATATTAGACGAATGCGGGGGATACAAGAATTCTCCAGGTATGTGTAATATGCTTACCTCCATGTTTACGGAACATTCAACTATAGGTTCTTATGGTGATTTTGGCAGATATACATTTCAAAGAGCGCTGAGCAACTGGAAAATTGATGCAGAACACTTGAGTAATATAGCTATAAAACTCATTATTGACAAGTATGGATACCGAGAAGATAAGCATGGCACATTCGATCAGAAAATCGGATCTGGAAGAGGACGCTCAACCGTACCCAATGAACGAATTGGTAAGAAATATCAGTGGTTAGCCTTACATGAATTATTAGCTCGTGTAGCAGATAATTTTAAAAAATTGGAACATTCATGGAGTGATAATGTCGTAGATTATGAGGGAACTTGGGAACCTACTGTACGTGATATAGATCCAACAACTCTTGTTAGAGTAGATAAGTATTATCAAGATTCAGACCTCAAAGATGATTTTTGGTGGTGTGGAGGACAATATGCTAACTGGGAGTATGAAATGTCAGATTGGCTTAGTATAGAGGATGATATACCATCAGCAGTACCAATTATAGAATTAACAGATCCTAATGGATGTAATTGGCTTGCATTAGAATGTTATCCAGACTGGAATGAACCTCATAGTAAAGATAGCATATATAAAAGATTATGGTATCAAATAAGGAGTTTTATTGTTGATGAAGAAGATTTTTCTCTAGTTTATGAATGGATCATGAAACAAAATTTTGGTGGAAGATGGATGCCGGAGTGTAGTAATAGATATGAATTATTTTATCGTGAGTATTATTGGTCACCAGCATATAAATATTATGATATTGAAGGATTGACAAAGAGGGATATATGTGATAAGGAAATGAATCAGTTTATAGCTCATGTAGATATTACTACAATAGGTTATTTGTGGGAGGCAGAAGAAGACTATTCTAAAAAAACATCCTTTTACATCCTCATGCCTTCTAAACAGTTATTTGATGGTCTAAATATGCGATACGCTGATAAGGAAGGTATCTTCTTGAATGAAGAAGGTGAGATGATTTGTTTTGATGCTGGAGCTATAGAAAGGTCAAAAAACTATCTTTTAGTCCGGAAAGATACCATATTGGATTATCTCAAAACACATCACAAGAAATTAATGTGGTATGTACTTGGTGAGAAAAACATTATAGGATTGCATAATTATCTCAGAACTCCAAATTTTCCTATGTGGCTTGTTGTGAGTGGTGTTTATACATTGGATGAAGAAGGTAAAGTAACAGGAAGCATAAAAGTATCTCATGAAAGATAGGGATTAAGTATATTTTATTATTTAAACTTAATAATTTTAGTAGCTATTTTTAGTAGGTTGCAGTCATACTAAGATTTTTTCTTTGTTATGACTGCAAATATTCTTCCCATTTTATAGTTTACCACATTCTGTATGGCATTAAAATCTGTACCTTGAGTCGTTATAAAGCTATTAGTAAACCTCTCTTAAAAGCTTAGTTCAAAGTATAATAAGTAGTCGTTATAGAAATGTAAACTTGGTAATAGCCATGCTTTAAATGGTTTACACTTTCAGTTTACAACAAAAAATCTGGATGTTAATTTATATGCTTGATTGACAGCTGTATACAAAATGGTTTAATCTTCTTTATCTGTTTGGCATGTTATTCTCACTATTATGAGTATATACTCTTGAGTGCGCACAACTGGAGTATCGATTTATTCACTTAATAACATTGGAATTATGTCATATATAGATAATGAGATACTCGAAAGGCTGATAGGAACCATGGTAGAGGGATTTGCCCGCATTGAAAAGAAACTGGACCAGATGAACCGTCTGAAAGAATGTATGAACGGAGACAGACTGCTTGATAATGTGGATCTGGCAGAACTCCTTGGTGTGTCACAAAGAACCTTGGCACGTTACAGGCAAGAGGGCAAGATTAAATATTACTCGGTGGAAAAGAACGGGAAATCATTCTATCTCGCCTCAGAGATACAGAGTTTCCTGCTCCAGCGAGGTAAGAACATAGTAAATAATAAGTAGCAAATAGAATAAGTGACCGTATTCTGATGGAAAGATGATACATACGGTCACTTATGCATTATACCGGGATTGCGGTCACTTTCAATGTTTCCAGATTGATATAGGCACCGCGATATAGTGTTTTTCCTTCCTTGAACATTCTCCATAATATGTCACATCCGATATGTGCCAGTGTGGAGTTAATGAACAAATCCTGTTTTTCCAGGGCTTCCGCCAGAGAACAGCTTGGTCCTGATTCTTTTTCCTTGATTTTCGCATAGTCCACTTCCTCGGTGATGACATTCATTTTAGGCATGGGAATATATTCTTGTGAAGAAGGTTGGAGAACTTTCTCACGTACCGTCCCGATGATGACCTGTCCCTTTGTCTGGCTGTTCCCAAAATCCATCCAATATATAGGAACCAAATAGTCATTGAAGTTTTCTTTACGAGTTTTCTTTAGAAATTTCCAAATCTCAAGACGTGAACGTATATTGTCAGTGCAGGTAATAAATATGTTGGCTGTATCATATCCTGAAAATTTCTTCGTTGGGAAACATTTCGGTTCTGCAGTCCATGCGTATCCGAAGAAACGGTTGATGCGTGTGACAAGTGATACGGCCTTGTTCAGTCCCAGTTCCGTCTCACTGAAAAGCTGGCGTCCTATATTGGCCTGGCTTACCGTATCGGGATCGAATACGGTGACATGCAGTCCGGGATGACCTAATGCCTGAAGTGCCATGCTCATGCGTGCCAGATTGGTTATCACTTGTGAGCCGGTACCTCCGGCTCCGATGACGAATACCGTTACCGGATGACGCGGATTGAGCAGGTAGCGGTCGGTAAAATGTATCTTTTTCATGGAAGTATGTCTTTAAGTTTTTTATTCATGGACTTGAGTTCGTTCATGTCGAACGGATTGTTTCTTATGTTTTCGGTGACGATGACAAGATTTGAAACGGTAGGATTCACATTTCCTCCAAGATGGGAGAATTCAGTCAGCCAGAACCGTTTTTCCCAGTATTCCAGCAGGGAAAGGAAAGTCGGGTTCTGGGGCTTTTCCAGAGAACTGCTGCCAAGGCAGACACTTGATCCGGTCACGTTGAAGAACGGGGCACGGAACAGCGGAGTTGTCTCCACCGGACGTTTTCCCTTGAAGGCGAACACGTCCATGCTTCCGTTTTTTACATGGTAGACAATTCCCGGCAGATTGAACATGCCGTCCTGTATATTGAGATCCTTGTGAAAGAACATCTGTCTTTTTCCGGGCGGATTGTACCAGATATATTCCTCCTGTCCTTTTCTCGGATTGCAGGCCAGCATGTTTTCAGGGACTCTGCCTGCCGGTATCCCGCTCATTTCTTCCGTATAGGATTCCAGCAGGGTATTCATGAATTCGTATGTGACGGGGATACCTGCCCCCATCTGTCCGCTTTTTCTGATTGGACGTAATTCTATAAAGTACCTTGTATCAAAATTTCTTTTGTCTTCATACTTGTAGGCTATGATTGCAGCCTTCGGTACCATCATTTTTTGCATATTTTTGGTCAGTTCATTCATGATGCTTTATAATTTGTAAGTAATATGTTGTACAAATGTTTTAAACCATTTGGAGAAACGTTCCGGATAGTTTCCCGGCTTGAAAAGTTCCTCTGTTTCCGGTGTGATGAAGGTAAATGATACGGGAGTCTGGTTATATGTTTCCTGACAGTCTGTACTGAAACAGCTTTCCATGTCCTTGGTAACCGTATCCGTGATGGAATACGTTAGCAGAATCTGATATTCGAGCGGTGGCGGCTCGAAATCCCTTTCCTTTTCGCTTGCAAAATCATAATCATAATTCAAGATATAAGGGCTTTCCTTTGCAATCAGGGACATCCCTTCGGTAATCAGTTTCAGTAGTTTTCTTTCTTTGTCGCTGGAAGGATTACAGTTGCGGATATGTTCTTCCAGATTCCTACAGAAAGCTCTGGAGTACATCCTGCACAATTTCCTATGGATTTTACCTTTCTTATATGACCTGAAAAGCTTTTCCTTTCTGTACAAATCCTTTTTCTCTTCCTCATCAAGCTGTTCAATGTCCATATTATCGGTACAGACTTCCGACATATCAAAATATGGAGTATCGGTTATATCCATC
>ULOY01004642.1_pt1 | contig 31615 bp, 22 predicted proteins | sample 1952991 | NCBI WGS metagenome assembly ULOY01 (sample SAMEA4835615, study PRJEB28245) | human gut metagenome | biome: gut microbiome; material: fecal sample | place: Denmark | collected 2008 | reverse complement strand
TGGGCTAAGAGCTTCTGCCCCTTCAGGGCGTGGTCTTAACTCCTTTAACTCCTTTAAAAGTCTACAACCGTGATTCCTGCTCCGCCAAACTGCACATGCTCATCGGCAAAGTGGGTGACATTGGGCACACTGCTCAGATACTGACGGATAAGCTGTCTCAAGATGCCGTTGCCCTTACCATGGAGGATGCGCACACGGGGCATACCCACAAGGATGGCATCGTCGATGAAATACTGCACGGCATTGAGCGCCTCATCGCCACGCATACCTCTGATGTCGAGGTCTTGGTGGAAATTGGTCTTGTGCTTGTCTATCGTGTTGCGTGTCTCGGTACTGATGCCATACGAGCCCAAGTTCTCCTTGCGTTGTTCGGTCTTGTCGGTCTCGGTGGTGGCGACAGCATGTTCCAGACGGTTGAGGCGCATCTTGGTACGCATACCTCCAAAGACAGCAGTAGCCATATCGCCCGCTATGCTCTCTATGGTTCCTATGGTGGAGAGCCCCTTGATGCGCACGGTGTCGCCTACTGATAGAGGACGGTTTTCCTGCTGCGTCTTGTTGACAGCACTGCGCAGGGCTGCCGCAGCCTTCTCTTGGTTCTGAGTTTTTTCGGCTTTACGCTTGGCATGTCGTTCCTTGCGTTGCTGTATCTGTGCTATCTTGCGAGCTATCTTGTCGTCATTCTCCTTGGTGTCGATGTCCTGCATCTCTTCCTTGAAGGCGTCCAGCTCCTGGCGTATGCGCTTGGTCTCCTCTTTCTCAGCCTGCTTCTCGCGTATCTCGCGTATGGCGTTCTCTATCTTTTTGTTGCTCTCCTTCAGCAGTTCCTCTGCCTGTTGTTTGGCTTTGGCGAGTATCTGTTTGCGGCTTCGTTCTATGTCCTCGATGTCGCTCTCGTATCGCGAGATAGTCTTTTCCATATCCTTCTCGCGCTGGTGTATGCTCTGTCGCTTGTTCTCCCAGTAGCGCTTATCGCGAACGATGTCCTGCAGATACTTGTCGCTCTGTATGTATTCGGAGCCTACGATGTCGCTGGCCTCCTTGATCACCTCTTCGGGAAGACCTATCTTGCGGGCTATCTCGATGGCGAAGGAAGAGCCCGGTCTGCCTATAGCCAACTGGAAGAGAGCTTTCATCTCGTGGCGGTCGTAGAGCATGGCACCGTTAGCCACACCCTCATGACTGTCGGCAAAATGCTTCAGGTTCTGATAGTGTGTGGTGATGACTCCATAGGCACCTTGCTGGCAGAAGCGGTCGAGCACAGCTTCGGCGATAGCTCCGCCGATGCCAGGCTCGGTGCCTGTACCAAACTCATCGATGAGGATGATGGTGTCGCCATTGGCAGCCTTCATCATATTCTTCATGTTGAGCAGATGCGAGGAGTAGGTACTCAGGTCGTTCTCCAGACTCTGTTCATCGCCTATGTCGATCATGATGTTTTGGAACACGCCCGTCTTCGAACGCTCGCTCACGGGGATGCTCAGTCCGCACTGCAGCATGTATTGCAGCAGTCCCACGGTCTTCAGACATACCGACTTTCCTCCGGCGTTAGGACCTGAGATGATGAGGATGCGTTTCTCTTGTGTCAGCATGATGTCGAGTGGCACCACCTTCTCGCCTTTCTTCTCCAACGAGAGTCGGAGCAGGGGGTGAATGGCTCTGGTCCAGTCTACGTGTGGGTGGGCTTCCACCTCAGGCTCTATGGCTTGCTGGGTTTCTGCAAGCTTTGCCTTGGCCTGTATCAGGTCGATGACGGCAAGGAATCGGTAGCTGTCCAATATCTCGCGCGAGAAGGGTCGCACCTTGTTGGTGAAGTCGGTGAGGATGCGTATGATCTCCTTGCGCTCCTCGCCCTCGAGTTCTCTCACGCGGTTGTTGGCTTCCACCACCTCGGTAGGCTCTATGAATACGGTTCTTCCCGTGGCACTCTCGTCGTGCACGATACCTTTTATCTTACGTTTCAGGGTAGGGATGACGGGGATGACGAGTCGTCCGTCGCGCAGGGTAGGGGTGACATCTTTCTCTACCACTCCCTCGCTCTGTGCTGCTCGCAGTATGCCGTACAGTGTGCGAGAGATGCTGCCCTCGGTCTTTGCTAACTCTCGGCGTATCTGCAGCAACTCGGGGGTAGCATTGTCGCGTATCTTGCCAAACTTGTCGAGTATTTGGTCGATGCGTTGTACCAGTTGTGGGAAAGACATGACGTCAGCCGACAGACGATGCAGTGCAGGGTAGGGATATTTTTTCTCTCTGCGCCAACCGTCTTCTTGTTCGGCCTCGTCGTCATCGCTGTGGTTGAGTATCTTTACGATACCGTCAATGGTGCTCAACGAACGGCGAAGGTCAAAGAGTTCGTCTTCCTCTAAGTGGGTGTTCTCCACGCGGATGCGTACAATCGACTCTCTCACATCGTAGAAGTATTGCAGGGGGAAGTCTTCCACCTCTTCCATGAGTCTGCGAAACTCTCGGGTCTGCAACAGCCATTCGTTCACCTCGTCGGCATCAGAGCTGAAGTGCATCTTCTCTACCTGTTCCTTGCCCAGGGTGGAGAGGCATCGCTCACGCAACAGGTTTCGAATCTCGTTGAATCCTATCTTTTGTTCAAAATTATCTGGATATATCATGTTGTTCTTATTTTCAGGCGGCAAAGTTACGAATTTTTTGAATGTTACCCAAATTTCAACTGCAAAAAACAAGGGAGCGAACCCTGTTAGGTTGCTCCCTCGTTGTTCTTGTTTCTATTATTGGTAGTTCTTAATCCCAGGAATCCCAGGAATCCCAGGAATCAAAGTCGTTAAAGTGCTCCTTGGCTGTGTCAGTGCCTGGCTTTCCCATTTCTGGAATGTCAGTTTTCGAGTCTCCAAGTGTGTTTCCACCTTCAGTACGCGATAAACTTGCCAGCAAGTTTTCCATCAGTAACGGAGCACATTTTATCTGTGGCTGTAAATATACTTTTTTATTCATGATTATAATCGTTCTTACTTAATATATTTCTTACCATTAATGATATAAATACCACTTGGTAATGATTGGAAGCTACTTGCATCCTCACTTACCAACTGACCATTGATATTATATACTCTGCTATTAGCAGGCATCAATTCACCATCAGCAGTAATAATCAAATCTTCGATACCTGTAGTTTCGCCATCATTACCATCAGTAATACTACTTGTACTGATGCTCAGCATCGTTGGTTTTGCACTTGCTGGCAATTTGGCTTTCAGGAAGCCACGGAAACCTTTGACAGTTCCAGAAGCAGCAGAATAAGCCTTGAACTTACCATCAGAAGCGCCGATGAAGTAATCGTTCTTAACGATATCCATTTTGTTGTAACTTGATGTCCAAACATATCCATTACTCTCGCACCATTTTGCCGGTTCAGTATTTTCGATGGTAACGTATGGATAGGCTTTTACATCTGCGGTATTGATGCTTGTCACCTCCTTGGTTGGCTTGATAAGGAATGGCTTACCAGCAACGATTGTATTGTAAGCGTGACGTACGAAGTATGCCTTGTTGCCCTCAATATGGTCGAAGTAGAGAATCTGAGTACCATCCTTCGCTGTTGCACTATAAGCAGGACCGAAGATTGCGTCAACCTGCTGTCTGTTGAGACTGAAAGGAAGAACGCAAGTTGTCCAACGATTAGCTACCATTTTACGTGCAATCTTTACCTGTGCCACATGACCATCAAGAGTTTTCTCAACAACATTGTTCGCATTCGCAGTTTCAGCATCATAATCTTTCACATCAACAACAGGCTTTGTTTCATCCTCATCGAATGAGAAGCCATAGAAGCCAATCTTCGAACCGAAGTTGTAGAGATAGTAGGTCTTACCAGCTTTTACCTTAAAGGTATAGGTAACAGGTGCGTCAGCGAGAACAGACCAACCACGTGAGCCTTTCAAATCGGGATATTTATTTGCAGCTTCATTAGGAGCTATTTTTGGGTCAAGTTGGTTTTCATAAACATTGTTCTTAAAACCTGTTTCTGACATCTCAAAACTTTTAAGCCCAAAGTGCTTCTTCACTGTTTCTACAGTTGGCGACTGCTTATCACCCATATCCCATTTATATTGACTCAAATCATAATTCTTGCCATTTGGTTTACCTGTAGTAGATTCGATGTGAGCATCTGAACTTACAAAATTACCAGCTTCATCCATGATGAAAACACGACGCTGTGGTCTGTACTGGTATTCTATAGAGTTCTTATTCTTCTTTGAATCGAATACACCATTTTGATATATATGTGCGACGACAGTACCATTTGTCTTAGGCTGGAATACTAAGAAGGAACCAGAACATGGCACATTGAACATTGGATCTACTATATATTCTTTCTTAGTATAATCCGCATTGCTTATCAATGTTGTTTCTGGCATACAGTTGGAACCCATCTCCTGGCGGGCATTATTCTGATGGTCACCAGCCTTTACTATATAATCAAAGCCGGTAATCTTCCATGGAGCTTTTCTTGATTTATAATTGTCTTGCGAGCTATCATAATTCCACTCTACAGTACTTGACAAAGACTCTTTTGTAGTCCAAAGACCACCCACTGTACCTGGGAATAACCATCCACCAAGAGTAACAGACAAATTCTTGTCCTGATTCCACATGGTTTTCTGGCTCTTATATTCCTCATTTGCATGAATTCGATACACTGCAGGGTCGTCAACTTCTACAGAAATTAAAGCTGTGGTGCTTTCTAAGTTTTCACCAGTGACAACAACACGGATGTTAGCTGTACCTTCGCTGACTGCTTCTATCTTTCCTGTTGTTGCATCTACCTTTACGACACCAGGAGATGTAGAGAACCACGAGGTGTTGTATTCTGTATAGGCAAGAGTAGCATTTCCTTTTTTAACCGTCAAGTCTGGTGCTACTTGTGTAGTACCTGCATACATTTGAATGCTTGCAGGATCAGGTGTAACGACGATAACTTGATGCGTGCTGTTTATATCCAAATTGAATGAAATAGGATCAGGACTATCATAGACGTCACCATAGTTGTCTTCACCATTCTGTCCAGGTGTTGCACTTACTGTAACAGTATATTTACCTGCTGTACTTGGTGTATAGTTAAGTGTATTTTCGGTGAATTCCTGAATTTGTCCATTAGCTTTCGCAGTGACTTTATAAGTGTATTTGAAATAACTGCTTACATCTTCACCATTGTAAATCAGAGGAACAATAATCTCTCTGCTTGTGTCATCTTGGTGCAGATTGATGGTGATACCCTTGAATGAATCCAAGAAAACAGGCTTAATCTTGCCTTCCGATACCGAGTAAGAGAACTGAAGAGTACCTGCAGTATAATTGCTTCCAAGTGATTCTGTTGGAGTCGCAGTAACGGTAATGAGAGATGTTCCCTTACTAAATGCTGTTTTTTCAGCATTTTTACTAACTGAGAATTTACCAGAAGCATCAACAGTCACATTCTTGTCTCCACTAACATCAAAAGACAAGGTGTAGTCTTGACCCAACTTCAGCAACATGTCATTATCTCCATAAACCTTGATGACAGGCTGCTCTTCTTCCGCATCTGTGGTGTTGATAGTAACATCCATTACGGAAACGTTGAGTGGAGAAGGGGCCTTTACGCTCAACTGATAAGTGGCTGTAGTTCCTTCATAAGTGTTTGCATCTTTTGGAGTAACAGTTGCTGTGATGGTTGCGATACCTAAGCTCTTAATAGTAATGGTATGACCACTCAGAGTAGCTACATCCTCTGCATTTGACTTGTAAACTACAGTATATTGATCAGCAGCAAGAATGTTCTTTCCAGCTTTAACATTCAGAGTTGGCAAAGTCACGGTTTGGGTTGTGGTTGTGGTAGTTTTGACAACCACATCAGCATTGCGATCGAAAGAAGCTGTCAGTCGAGTCTTATTAGAAGATGAAGTAGGGCGCTCTACCTTGAGACTTTCCAAGAAAGTATTACCACCGCCGTAGCGACCCAAATAGAGTGCATCGCAATCTTTTTCAATGGTATAAGTAAATTCTGAACCACCAGCAGCAAGTTTTGCCAAGACATTTGACTTAAAGATACTGCTACCATTTACATCAGAATAAATAATCACACCAGAAAGATTATTGCTATTGCAATAGCCTTTCAGTGTAATCACATCACCTGCTTTGAAGCCACCATTCTTTGGCTTGATAGTGATGTACTTTCCGTCCTTTGCAAAGTCGCTGCCAAACTTTATAATACCATTAGTTGATGTGCAGCTTGTTCCATAAGAAGTTGTACCAACAGAGGTTGTGAAGTCGTAAATGACCCCGCTTTCGGTTGGATCAACTGTAGTTTTAGTCTTGAAGTTGGCAGTAAGTGAAATCGCAGCTGTTACAGTTGCTGTGTAAGTTGCTTCTGTGCTAACTTCATTGCTGCTTGCATCTGTCCAGTTTACGAACTCATATCCGTCGTTTGGTGTTGCGGTGAATGTAAGAGAAGTGTTTGCTTCTACTTCTGTACCAGATGTCACAGTTGCACCTGAAGCATTTGCAATGGTTACAGAGCCACCATCTTTTGCAGTAGCAGAAACTTTATATTTCTTAGCAGCACGAGTGATGGTGATGGACTTAAGATAAGTGGTACTACCAGCACTTCTATATAAATAAATGCAAGATTTTCCATTAAGTACATCATTGCTTGTTACTGTATAAGAACTTGTTGTAAAGTCGTTTGCTACAGTGCTTAATGCAAAATTAACAGCAGTACCTCCATCTTCTGCTGATACCTTAACACCCATACCTGTATTTTTAGCATAAGATGTTATTGTAATAATATCTCCTGCCTGCAGAGTATTGTTGTCTAAAGTAATCTTAAGATATGTGTCATTATAACCAAATTTAAATCCCTTAGTCGCATCTGTTGTAGATGAAATAGAAGCTGAAACAGAACCATAAGGACTTACACTCGTTTCTGTAGTATTTAAAGTTATACTTTTAGAAATGGTATAATCAAACAGTTTATTTCCTGTTGTCGTTCCATTCTCGCTACCACCATTATTATCTGTGCTACCATTACCAGTATTGGAGTTATTTTTGGCTTTTACTGTAGTTGTGCTTGTCTTAATAGTTTTACCATTAGCAGTAGCTATGCAGTAATAATTTCCACTTTCTGTTGGAGCATAAGTAGCAGATGTGGCATCTGCAATTTCTGTTTCTTTTGTTCCATCGCTCTTATACCACTGATAAGAAACGTTACCATTGCCGTATGCAGTTGCATCGAGTTCTCTTTCAGTAGTAGTGAAGTCATAGCTTGGAGCTAAGTCTTTGGCAAACAGAATCTGCTTGCTGTCTTGGTTCTGGTAAGCACGCTCGTACTCAGTAGCAGCCATGATGAAGCCACCGAGAACCTTGCCCTCGGTATAATAATATTGACTATTTGGATCAGAAGATGTTACGACACTTGCATCTTTACCTGTCAGGTAATAATTATCATTTCCTGCACGACCATCTTTTCCTCCAAGACCAGCAGAAGTACAGCTATGAACCAACTGAATAGTACTGTTGTCAGTATTGTCATAAACCATAAATTGATTTACCAATCCTTCGTATGCTTTCTTTGCGATAGGCTCGTAAGTTGTCTTGTCGAGAAGTCCGAGACGGATAGCTTTGAGATAACCGGCAGTAAAGATAGAAGAACAAGATGCCTCAAGGTAATTACCAGTAAGTGAAGCTGGAACCTTATCCATCACCTGATACCAGCAACCTGTAGTTTCATCTTGATATTTCTTGATTCCTGCAGCAAGGTCTGTCAAATAACCTTTGAAAGTACTGTAGTAAGTATTGTTTGTTGGCATTACTTCGAGAATGTCAACCAATGCGAGGAAATACCATGCGTTGGCACGACCCCAGAAAGACGCAGAATGATAGATTCCATTTTCCTTGCTGATGCCAGCCCATGATTTAGACGCATCATCACCAGGATTTGCAGTAAAACCATGATAAAGCAAACCTGTAGTATTGTCGTAGAGCTGCACCCATGTGATAGAAAATTGCTTAGCAATAATATCCCAGTCATTGTCAGAAATATTATTTGTCTTGCCTGTATGCTTGATAATCTGAGCAAGCAAAGCTGGACCCATATACTGACCATCACACCACATCTGGTCTGTATAGTCTGTAGATTTGTGGAACCATCCGCCAAACATCGTTTTCTGAACATCGTTGGCATTGGTGCTATTCAGAGCGTTTTTTCCACTACCTATAACATAAGTTGAATTATAGGTTTTCATGTGTTCGATGACAGCATTTATCGCAGTATTAGCAACAGTTGTAGCCTCTTGAGATTTTAATTTTCCTGCAAGAATAGGAAAATACATCTTGGCTGCATTCATGTTGTCAAGAGTCATATTCTTATTAGCATAACGTGTACCAGTAGCATAACCTTGTGCAGCATAGAACCAAGGTTTTGACCACTCGAAATTCTCATAGAAATCGGCTGCTTCAAGAGAAGCTTTACCTACAAGACCAGCTACATAGTCGAAAGATCGATCAACTTTAGTCGTTCCATCAAGTTTGTACCAAGTAACTCCTTTTGTTGGAGTTCCGTTATTATCGTAATAATCGAAACCGAACTTCTTTTGATTTCCATAGAAATCGTGAAGTCGTGAATTAATCGCCCACTGCGAATAGCGGACACCGGAATTGAATGTTACCTTTACCCCCCCATTGCTATCTGCCGCCTTCACTCCAATGACGCTGAGGCAAGGGAGTAAAAGGAGAAGAAACAGACGAGCGAAACCACCTCGGCTCATGTCGAGGAAGCGGAATGTAAGTGTTTTGTGTTTCATTTCACTTTTATTTTGTTGTTTTTGTGCTTATTTAGCTGTTTTATATTACTCATTCTTCTACTGTAAGTCTATGCACCGCTGATTTTTTCTTTAGTTATTTTTGATGGTAGTCTGTTTTAAACATCCCCGTATAGCGGTCGCAGTCGAGAACTTATACGATGCATTTTTTATGCAATCGATTGCACTTTCTTTTCGGCTGCAAAGATACGAAAAATATGTTAAATAGGAATGAATCCTTTTTGTCTAAAATTAGATTTTCTACGTAATCGTTTGCGTGTGATTAGCTTTTGGCTTTGTTGAATTGCTTTTTTCTTATTGTCATGCTTTCAGGTATTTATACACTTATTGAACTTTAGCAAGTTCAGAAGTTATAGAAGTTAAAGAAGTTATCACTCCCTACGGTCGTTAGAAGTTATAGCCAACAGCCTTGAAGTTTAATATTTAATTGTTTATGTTTAGTGTTTAGTTTCATGTCCACTAAAGCATTTGTCTTAACTCCTTAACTCCTTAACTCCTTAACTCCTTAACTTCCATACAAACGAAACCTCAGTATAATAGTTAGCATGTCCCGGTAAGTCACTGAGATGTCTCAATGACTTACTGGGAAATCTCTGTAAGTCATTGGCAGGCCTGAATAACTTATCGGGCTTGAGACCATTTTGTGAAGTTGTGAACGTCTATTATAATATATATATATTCTTTTATATGTTTTTAAGGCATTACCCATACAGCTGTTTTCTTTCTTTATTTATTTTCTTTCGCGTATGCGTGTGAAAGCAAGAAACGAGGGTTCACCCTTCACATCAGCGTCGGAAGCCTGATAAACAGAGGGGATTCAGGGCGTGAACCCTCCCTTCACAGGTATTCACAAAAACGTCACAAATGGCATAAAATGGTGAACCCTTGGTGCACCAAAAGTCCGAAATGTGAACGCTTTTTTATAGTTTTTTGCCGACAGAATGAACACTTTGAATTAGTCAACACCCATATTGTCATGAGTTGTTACGTTAATACTGTGAGTCAACGTGTATTATTAATAAAGTGGTCAACTATATTTTTTTATAGTTTCTATCAGAATAATACAATAGGCTTCAACTGCTTACGAAGCCGCTTTAATTGCTCTACGCAATAGGCTTCATTGACTATCGAAGCCGCTTTCATATTTCAAGGCCTTTCTATTTTCAATAGGGGTGCTGAGTAGTAATTTTTAGCCTCTTACTTTGTAGTCGTTAATAACGTGTATTTACACAAAATAAACGAATAGAAATGTGGTAATCCGTAGAGTTCTTGGTTTGAAATAAAAGAACAGAATGAAATCACTGCAAAAATAGTAGTATGATGCGACTATTTTTGCAGTAGTTCTTATATCATCGTAAATGCCACATAACTTACCGCTTTATATGGTGGTAAGGGGGGACTACTTAAAGTACAAAAAAGAAAAGTCCCGTAAATCTTGCGATTTACAGGACTCTGTGCGGAGAGAGAGGGATTCGAACCCCCGGTACCTCTCGGTACGACGGTTTTCAAGACCGTTGTAATCGACCACTCTACCATCTCTCCTTGCAAGATGACCAGCTTGGTTTTCTTAAGCGGTTGCAAAGGTACGACTATTTTTTCTTTCTGCCAAATATTTATGAAACTTTTTTTGATTTTTCTTTAAAAAAGTGGTTATACGTATGCTTGTAGGGCTGTTTATAGGGCTGTTTATACAAAAACGGGGCTACCGCCGTAGCCCCCAACCTTGATAACCTTAAATCTAATACTATGAAAAACACACTGCAAAGATAAGTAATTCTTTGATACATGATGTCAGATATTCCGAAAATCTTATCTTTTGGCAGTTGTTTTGTTTATTTTTCATCTAAATATCCCTTTTCCTGAAACTCCAGCATGAGAGGATAGGCCAAAAGTTTGGCATCAGGGTGGGGGGCTCCTGTGGTACCAAGAGCACGAAGATCGAAGAAATGACGCCAGTCGCTGATGAAAGCTGTATGCACGAGTTCGGTGTTGCAGTCGAGTGGCAGGATGGCTCGTGCCTCCTGTGGCTTGCAACCGGCATTGATCATATTCATATATGAATACTCTGCAGCGAGGTTGGCAAAGAGCCAATACTGCAGTTTGCTCCATTGCTGTGACTTGCCTTCGGCTACTTCCTGGCAGAGTGTAGAGAAAGTTTCGGGCGATACTTCCGCAGTTGCGTCATCGAAGTCGGCTTGATTGGAAACCCACTCTGGCAGGTTGATGGTTATCTCGTTGCCAAACTTGTTCTTGGTGTAGTTGCAGTAGCGTGTGCTCTGCTCGGCCATGGAGTTGGCACGATGGCGATTGTATTCGCGGGTGATGGAAATCTGGGTGGTGAAATGCACGGTGATTCGCAGCTCATGTCTGCCTGCCACGTAGTTGCTGAGATACTTCAGATCGGAGAGTGACTTGTTCTCGGCAAGAACGCGCATGTTGGTTGTGATGTAATCCTTGCCCTCGACGGTGTGGCAACGGGAGAACCTGTTGGTGAGATAAAGTGGCAGCTCGCCATGATTGCACACGAGATAGACGGTGCCATGTTCGAGCATGGCGAAGTGCTCGCTCTGAATCATTCGTTCAACGAATGGTCTGGCAGAATCGTCTGTTGTATGGTCTTCACTCTTGTAGCATACTCTTCCGGCACGCTCTATCTGCTTATAGATGCCGGCTTCTCCTGCGATTTGTTCCCAAATCTCATATTGCGGTTTCTGGATTTTCATTTCTTGATGGATTTGATTGTTTTGCATGCAAAGGTACATTAAAAAGCATGGAATACCAAATTTTTTCTTTTTATTTCTTTTCCAAATGGATTTAATTGTGTAATTTTGGCGCAAATTAGAAAATATGGAAATAAAACCAATAGCACATTTTCGCTCACCTTTCAAGAGTAAGTTTGGTGTTCCCAAGCAGGCTGGACTGGTGGCAGAGTTGGAGGGAGAGATCGTCTTTGAGCCCGAATACCGCAACGCAGATGCGCTTCGTGGCATAGAGGGTTTTGACTATCTGTGGCTGATATGGGAGTTTTCTGCCAACAGGCATGCTGCCAAGAGTCCGGTGGTTCGTCCTCCGGTATTGGGCGGCAACGAGAAGGTGGGTGTCTTTGCCACCCGCAGTCCGTTTCGTCCCAACAACATCGGATTGTCTTCTGTGCGTCTGTCGCATGTGGAGTGGGAGAGTAGCCGCGGTCCTGTAATTCATGTGAAGGGTGCCGACCTGATGGACGGTACTCCTATTTATGACATCAAGCCCTATGTGGTGTATGCCGACTGTCATCCTGAGGCCCGCAGTGGCTTTGTGGATGAACGCAAGTGGAATAAGTTGCATGTAGAAATATCTGATACAGTAAAAACCTTTCTGCTGTCTCAGGGAATGACTGAAGAAAAGATTGGGATTTTGAAAGAGGTGCTGGCGCAAGACCCTCGCCCGCATTATCAAAAAGACCCTCATAAGGTATATGGAATGCCTTATGAGGGTATGGATATTCACTTTACGGTATGCAATCAGATACTTACCGTAGTGAAGTAGTCGTTTGCTTTACTTGGCGAAGGTACTGAAGTTGACATTCTCTACCTGGATCTTGCAAGCCTTGTCGATGTCTTGTGCCTGCTTATTGTAGAAGATGTTGCAGTCTTTGATGGTGATGTCGTGGATCATACCTTCCTGTCCATGTGCCACGATTCCGTTTTTACAACCTCTTACATAAACGTTGCTGATATGGATGTCCTGGAAGTTGGGTACGAACTCAGCTTTCTGGACAGCCTCCTTAGGCTGCTTGGCACCTACGTGGTTGTCCCAGTAAGTGGTCTCGAAAGTGATGGCGTCGCCTGTGATGTCGGTCATATAGATATGGTCGATGAAGATGTTCTCTGTCTTTCCGCCTCGCTTGACAGCACTCTTGAAACGGAGTCCAGCGTCAGTGCCCTGGAAGGTGTTGTTGCGTACCAGGATATTCTTCATGCCACCAGAGAACTCGCTTCCAATGACGAAACCGCCATGAGCGTGATATACGTTGTTGTCCTGAATGTTGATATTCTCGCAAGGACCTGCCTTGACACCGCTTTCGCCAGCTCCTCCCTTCATGCAGATACCGTCGTCGCCCGCATCAATGACGTTGTTGACGATGAGTACATCCTTACAGCTTGAGATGTCGATGGCGTCGCCGTTCTGGGCATTCCAAGGACATTTCACGGTGATGCCGTCGATGATGACATTCTGGCAACGGGTAGGGATGAAGTGGAAACGAGGAGAGTTGAGCAGGGTGACACCCTGTACGAGAACGTTCTGACAGTCGGTGAAGCGGATCATGTGGTTGCGGTATTTCTCCTGCTCCTCCATCGTGGAAGCCACATTGGGCTGGTGTTTCAGATTGAAAGGATACCAGAGGTCGCCCTTGGCTGTAACACTACCTCCCATTTCCTGGAACAGTTTCCACTCCACGTCGCTAACCTTGCTGCGTTTTACTGCTCGCCACCATTCTCCGTTTCCGTCGATGGTGCCTTCACCTGTGATAGATATGTTCTTGCGCTTGCTGGCTGTGATGGCTGTTGCGGCTCTCAGTTCCTTGGCACCTGTCGTCTTGTCGACCTTGATCAGGTCGTTCTTATCCTCAGAGAATACGATGATGGCGTTCTTCTCGAGGTGCAGGTCGATGTTGTCCTTGAGTGAGATGAGTCCTGTAAGATAGATTCCTGCAGGTACATTCAGATGTCCGCCGCCCTGTTTGTTGAGCTGGCTGATGGCTTTGGCGAAAGCCTCTGTGTTGAGAGTCAGTCCGTCGCCCTTTCCACCGCAGTCGAGGATGCTCACCTGATTATCCGGTATGGTGGGCAGGGTGGGTTGTGGCATCTGTACAGGCAGGTTTTGGTAATACTTGGCATAATCGTTGTTGGCTTGTACGGCTGTAACAGCGAGAAGTGCCAGTAAAGAGATGATGATTTTCTTCATAATCTTTAAAATGTTTAGTTGTTTGAATATAGTTTGTTTTGTTTGTTTCCTGATTCTTCATTATAAAAAAAGGCGGCTCTAACCGAAGTCAGAAACCGCCAAATGAAAGGAGGAGTGGTACCACCAGGAATCGAACCGGGGACACAAGGATTTTCAGTCCTTTGCTCTACCAACTGAGCTATGGCACCATCGTTTTATTTTGCGGTTGCAAAGGTACAATATTTTCTTTGATTGAGCAAGAGAAAAGAAGATATTTTCTCTTGCTTAATGTTTATTAACTAAAGAATAGTCCACGAGGATGTCGGCAGACTCAGTCTTTCAGCGGGTTCCACCCCTGAGCTTTGAGTTCGAACTCCTGTCCATCTCGCGTGATGAGCATTCTGCCGAGGGATTCCTGTGTGATGTAGCCTATCTGCTTGATGCCTTCCATCTCTTCGATTTTGGCATGGTCGCCGATAGGTACGGTGAAGAGCAACTCGTAGTCCTCACCTCCATTCATGGCGCAGGTGGTGAGGTTCATGTTGAATTCCTCTGCCATGACTGCCGTCTGGTAGTCGATAGGGATGTTCTTCTCGTAGATGCGGCAACCGCAATGACTCTGCTGACAGATGTGCATCAACTCGCTGCTCAGTCCGTCGCTCACGTCCATCATGGCTGTAGGCCGTATGCCTGCCTCGCGCAACTGGGCTATGATGTCACCTCTTGCCTCTGGCTGCAGCTGGCGTTGCAGCAGATATTCCTTGCCCGAGAAGTCGGGCTGGAAGTTACGCATGCCTGCCAACTCCTGGTTGAGTGCAGCCAACTTCTGAGTCTCGCCGGCAGCCTTGGCTTGTGCCATTTTCTTGCGGATGTCTTCCACCTGTCCATAATATACGGCTTTCTCACGTTCCAGAAGCTGCAGACCCATATAGGCTCCGCCCAAATCTCCCGACACACAGATGATGTCGGTGTCTTTGGCTCCATGTCGGTAGACAATGTCTTCTTTTGCAGCCTCGCCAATGCAGGTGATGCTGATAGCAAGTCCTGTAAGCGATGAGGTTGTGTCGCCTCCGACAATGTCTACGCCAAACTTATCGCATGCCATGCGCAAGCCTTTGTAGAATTCGTCCATGTCTTCTACCGAGAAACGCTTGCTCAGGGCGATGCTTACTGTCATTTGCCGTGGTGTACCGTTCATGGCGAAGATGTCGCTGATGTTGACCATGGCACTCTTGTATCCCAAGTGCTGCAGGTCGATGTAGGTCAGGTCGAAGTGTACTCCCTCCATCAGCATGTCGGTCGTGACGAGAACTTCCTTGTCGGGATAGTGCATCACGGCGCAATCGTCTCCTACGCCATAAACAGTAGAAGCATTTTTGTTTTCGTGTCCTTTTGTGAGATGGTCGATAAGACCAAACTCACCCAATTTTGCGATGTCCAATTTGTTATAAGAATGTTAAATGTTTGAACTTTAGCAACTTCAGAAGTTAAAGGAGTTAAAGGAGTTATCGCTCCCTATGGTCGCTGAGGAGTTAAGACAATAGTCTTTTTGGCATCGTTTTTAAGCAGCAAAACATACGTCTTAACTCCTTCACTTCTTAACTCCTTAACTTCTTAAGACCGGCGAATCATCTCGCGCATGATTTCTGTCATCTTAGGCTGCGCGGCGTTGGCAGCTTTCTGAACCTCCTCGTGGCTGACTTCTACCGGTACGTCGAAGCCTCCCAGGTCGGTGATGATGCTGATGCCGAATACCTTGATGCCACTATGGCGAGCCACGATGACCTCGGGTACGGTACTCATGCCTACAGCGTCGCCTCCTAACAGTCGGTACATGCGATACTCGGCAGGAGTCTCGAAAGTAGGACCCTGTACGCCTACGTATACTCCGTGCTTCAGGTCGATGCCCTTCTCCTGGGCTATGCTGTCAGCCAAGTCGCGCAGACTCTTGTCGTAAGCCTCGTGCATGTCGGGGAATCGAGGACCTGTGGGGAAGTTCTTGCCACGAAGCGGATGCTCGGGGAAAAAGTTGATATGGTCGTCGATCACCATCAGGTCGCCTATCTGGAAGGTTTCGTTCATGCCACCAGAGGCGTTGCTGACGAAGAGGGTCTCGATGCCCAGCTCGTACATCACACGCTCGGGGAATGTCACCTCTTTCATGTTGTAACCCTCATAGAAGTGGAAACGTCCCTCCATAGCCATGATGTCCTTGCCGCCCAACTTGCCGAAGATCAGTTTGCCGGCATGGCCTTCTACGGTTGAGACAGGGAAGTTGGGTATCTCACTATATGGAAAAGCATAGCTGTCAGTTATTTCTGAAGCTAATTGTCCGAGTCCCGTTCCCAGAATGATGGCGGTCTTTGGACTTGTGGTCATCCTTTCTTTTAGCCAGGATGCTGTTTCTTGAATTTTTTCGTACATAGCTTATGATTTTTTCGTTAAAGTTTTCTTCTTGATCGAGCATGAAGCTTACCTTGATGGGCAGCGCATAGATGCTTTGTCTTACGGGTTCGCTCAGTCCTTCGGCTTCCTTCAGTCGCACGGCATCCTTCTCTGTCGTGATGATGATGCGTGGCTCGGGCATCGACTCGAAGGTGTCGTTGATGAGTTCGATGTCGCGTGGCTTGAACTGATGATGGTCGCCAAACGACAGGCTTCTGATGTCGCCTACATGGGGCTTGAGGTCGTGCTCCATCTGTTTGGGCGATGCGATGCCTGTGAGGAGCATAACGTGCTGCTGCTTCAGCTCATGGAGTGGGAGTGTCTTGTCGCAGAAGAGGCCCTTGGCATCGTCGTAGTCGATACATGTGAAGTAGAGCTTCTGGAAAGGATAGAGACTCATGGCTTTGGTGAGCACACGGAACTCCATGGGACGAAGGTCTTTAGGACACTTGGTCACGATGACGATGTCGGCACGGTTCTTTCCGCTTAATGGCTCGCGTAGTCTTCCTGCCGGCAGCATCTTGTCGTAGATGATGAGTCGATGGTAGTCCACCAAGAGGATGTTGATGCCCGGTTTCACATATCTGTGCTGGAAGGCATCGTCGAGCAATACCACATCCACATCCTTTGTCTCTTCGTCAGACTGCAGTCGCTCTATTCCTCTGACTCGCTTGGTGTCTACTGCCACATAGATGTCGGGGAACTTCTGGTGCATCTGGAAAGGCTCGTCGCCTATCTCGGGCATCGTGGTTTCCTCGGTTGCCAATACGTAACCGTTGCTTTTGCGCTTGTATCCACGTGAGAGTACGGCAATCTTCATCTTGTCGTGCAACAAGCGGATGAGGTATTCCACATGCGGAGTCTTACCCGACCCGCCTACCGTGATGTTGCCTACGGATATGACGGGTAGGCTGAAAGTCTTGCTTCGCTTGATGCCTACATCGAAGAGCCAGTTGCGAAGGCGGACTGCCATACCGTATAGCCAGCTCAGCGGGGTGAGCCATTCGTTTATCTTGATAAGATCTCCTTCTGTTCTCATTTTTATTATTTTCACCTTATTATATATAGGTACATCTTGTCACAATAGATGACTGCACTTGGTCATAATAGATGACCGCGCCTGGTCACAATAGATGCCTATACCTTAATTATATATAGGCGGTTGTTATCTGATGTTGAGTACGTAGGGCAGCGAAGCCTGTACGGGTTCGTGCTCGTTGATGTGGCGCAACCACATGAATGGTGTGTACATGTCGCCCAAGGTGAGGCGCAACTGCTCGTCGAGATAGTTGCCGCTTCCTGTTTCTACATTGTTGAGCAACTGATCCATCCAGCTGGCTGGCAATGGATATTCATCGGTGTGATAATCCTTGACCTTAGCCAACTGGGCAGCCTTGGCTACAGCATCGTCCAGTCCGCCCAAGCCGTCGACCAGCTTGATGTTCTTGGCATCCGAACCGAGCCAAACTCGTCCTTGTGCTATCTTCTCCACCTCGTCGACAGACATCTTTCTGCCGTCAGCCACACGTTTGCGGAAAAGCGTGTAGCCGCGGTTGACGTATGCCTGCAGGTAGCTCAGCTCTTCGGGAGTGAATGGGCGGGCCATCAAAGCTCCCTGATAGCCGCTGTTGCGGTTGGTCTTCACCTCGTCGAACTTGACTCCCAGCTTCTGAGTGATGAGTCCGCTCATGTCGGGGAAGGCTCCGAAGATGCCGATGCTTCCAGTCAGAGTGGTAGGCTGAGCCATGATGTAGCGTGCGCCCATGCTCATATAGTATGCTCCCGATGCAGCCATTCCACCCATCGAAACCACCACGGGTTTCTTCTTGTTGAGCTGGCTCACAGCTCTCCATATCTGTTCGGAGGCATAGGCGTCGCCGCCTCCCGAATTGATTCTGATAACTACAGCCTTTACGTCCTCGTCTTTGGCAAGGTCGTTCAGGTCGGAAATCACGTTGCTGCTCACAATCTGCTGTTCGCCACCCCACAGACTTGTTGTAGCCTGGCTGGTAATGCCTCCCTGGCAGTAGTAGACGGCGATGGTGCTTCCGTCGTATTTGTCCTCTACGGCGGCATTCACCTCGCTCATGCTTGCCTGTCGGATGTGCTTGGTGTCCTTGATGCCAAGCTGCTTCTTCACGATGTTCTTTATCTCATCGTAATAGCAGAAACCGTCCACCATCTTGTGCGTCTTCAGCAGTTTGCTGTCTTCGAAGGCCACGAAGCCGTCGGCATAATGGTTGAGCGAGTCTTTGTTGATACCACGGCTCTTGGCCACGTCGCTAAGCATCTGCTGCCACAATCCGTTGATGTAGCGCGAAACCTGCTCGCGGTTGGCATCGCTCATCTTGTCTTCAGTATATTGTTCGGTGAAACTCTTGAATTTTCCCACCTTCACTACCGTGAACTTGACGCCAAACTTGGCGTAGAGGTCTTTCAGGAACATGGGCTGAGAAGCCAGTCCGTGCCAGTCGACCGATCCTTCAGGATTGATGTACAGTTTGTTGGCCACAGAGGCGAGGTAATAGCATCCTTGCGTCATGGCGTCGCCATAGGCGATGATCCACTTGCCGCTCTTCTTGAAATCCTCGAGTGCCTTGCGTATTTCCTGTAAGGTGGCATAGTCGGTGATGAGTGCGCCTGGTTCTAAGTAGATGCCTTTTATCTTGTCCTCGTTCTTAGCCTTCTTGATGGCAGAGAGAATCTCGTTCAGCCCTAACTGATTGAAAGAGTTGCCCGTGATTTGTCCCATCACGTCCTCCTGTCCCTGCTCGTTGATGGTGCCTTGCAGTTTCATGACCATGACAGAATTGTCACGCAACGAAGGTTTGTCGCCACTCATCAGCATGCCTATCAGGCTGATGAAGGTAAAGATGCCCATGATAATACCAAAGGCGAAAATGCCCACAACGGTGGCTGCCACGCTCTTGAAAAACTGTTTCATAATGCGCTGAATTTATGTTGATTGTTTGTTTATTGTGCAAATTTAGCAAAAAAGCTACAATTACCAAACTTATTTGTGCAAAAAAGCAATAATTTAGACGATTTTACATCTTGTATTCAGATAAAATGCTTATCTTTGCAGAAGATTGCTGCATCTCAGCATAATATTCAAGCAAGCTTGATATTCTGCATTCGATTTGCGACATCTTTGCAGAAGATTGCTGCATCTCAGCAGAAGATTCAAGCAAGCTTGATATTCTGCATTCGATTTGCGACATCTTTGCAGAAGATTGCTGCATCTCAGCAGAAGATTCAAGCAAGCTTGATATTCTGCATTCGATTTGCGACATCTTTGCAGAAGATTGCTGCATCTCAGCAATGTGAAAGCAAACATCGCGGAACTAATGATGAGAAAATATTAAAAACCTGAAGTTTCTCATGTGGTTTAAGTACGGGCTGAAAGCCCAAAAGTTCTTAGCCCAGGGTAATGGACGCAAGCAGCACGCCCTGAAGGGGCAGAAGCTCTTAGCCCAGGGCATCGCCCTGGGTGTTTATGAACGCAAACCTGTCGCCCTGTAAGGGCAAAAGCTTTCAAATACCTGGCAATATACAAAGCTTTTGCCCTTACAGGGCGACAGGTTTGCGTTCATAAACACCCAGGGCGATGCCCTGGGCTAAGAGCTTCTGCCCTTTCAGGGCGTGTGGAGCTTACATGCGAAAATTGAGTTAAAAACTATTCAAAACAAATAACAATTAACTGAATCAACAAACATTATGGAAAGAACTTGGAGATGGTTTGGTAAGAACGACAAGATTACCTTAGCCATGTTGAAAGAAATTGGTGTGGAAGGCATTGTTACAGCCTTGCACGATGTACCTAATGGTGAGGTGTGGACCCGCGAGAAGATCCGCGACCTGAAGGAGTACATCGAAAGTTACGGAATGAGATGGAGCGTAGTAGAGTCTCTGCCTGTGGTAGAGAGCATCAAGTATGCCGGTGCCGACAGAGATAAACAGATAGAGCGATATAAGGAAAGTCTGAGAAACCTCTCGCTCGAGGGTATTCATACCATCTGCTACAACTTCATGCCTGTGCTTGACTGGGCACGTACCGACTTGTTCCACGACAACCCCAACGGCAGTACCAACTTGTACTTCTCGTTCCCTCAGTTTGCTTACTTCGATATTCATATCTTGAAGCGCGAGGGTGCTGAGGCCGACTGGCAGGCAAAGGGTCAGACCATGGGCCGTGACATCCTGAAGGAGGTGGAAGAACTGAAGAACAAGATGACTCCTGAGGACGATCATAAGCTGGTGGAGAACATTATCGTGAAGACTCAGGGCTTCGTGAGTGGAAATATCAAAGAGGACGACGAACATCCGGTAGAGTTGTTCCGTCAGTTGCTCAATCTGTATAAGGGAATCTCAAAGGAGCAGTTGCGTGAGAACATGCGCTACTTCCTCAATGCCATCATGCCTACTTGCGAGGAGTGCGACATGTATATGTGTGTTCACCCTGACGATCCTCCATTCCCAATCCTCGGCTTGCCACGTATCGTGACTTGCGATGAGGACATCAACTGGTTCCTCAAGGCTGTCGACAACAAGCACAATGGTCTTACCTTCTGTGCAGGCTCTCTGTCGGCTGGCAGTCACAACAATGTGGTAGAGTTGGCTCGTAAGTATGCCGACCGTACATGGTTCGTGCACATGCGCTCTTGCCATATCTTCGAGAATGGCGACTTTACTGAGGCAAGTCATCTGGGTGGACGTGCTGACCTCATAGAGTTGGCACGCATCTTCGAGAAGGTGAATCCCAACCTGCCTATGCGCGTAGACCATGGTATGTGTATGCTCGGCGACGAGAACCGTGGTTATAATGCCGGTTACAGTTTCTTGGGACGTATGTTCGCCATGGGACAGGTGCAGGGTATTCTTGCTACTGTAGACCGTGAGCTGGGCATCGAGTATCATCAGCCTGGTTTCTTTGATTAAAAGACAGAAAACGATTTTGCCAGTTGGGGAATTTGACAAGCCCAACTGGCTTTTTTATAAAAACAAACACATCAACCTAAAAATGTAATTATGAAGAAGATTTTATTGTCTATGGCCTGTCTGATGGCTGTGCTTGCCTTGTCAGCCCAGTCGACAGCTAAAAAGTTCGTACTCAACCTCACGGCTGACGGTGAGAGTAATCTGACCTGCTATTTGCCCCAAAACCCTTCGGGCAGAGCTGTCGTCGACTGTCCTGGTGGAGGCTATTCTCATCTGGCCCTCAATCATGAGGGATACGACTGGGCTGAGTATTTCAACAAGCAGGGCATAGCTTTTTTTGTGCTGAAATACCGTATGCCGCATGGCAGACATACTGTGCCTATGGAAGATGCCTGCAAGGCGATGCGCACCGTGCGCGACAGCGCCTCTGTCTGGAACATCAACCGTGAGGATGTGGGTATTATGGGCTTCTCGGCTGGAGGTCATCTGGCTTCTTCCGTCAGCACTCTGGCAGAATACGATGCTCGCCCCAACTTCTCCATCTTGTTCTATCCTGTCATCTCGATGAAACCAAAGAAGGGACATGGGGGCTCCAGCTATAATCTTTTGGGCGAAGAGGGAGTGAAGGACGAGAAACTCGTAGACCACTACTCAACCGAGAAACAGGTTCGCCGTCATCTCACACCTCGTGCCATCATCCTCTTGGCCAACGATGATGGGGCTGTTCCTCCTGTAACCAATGGCGTGGCTTATTATTCCCGTATGCGTCAGCAAGGAAACGAGTGTTCCATGTGCATTTATCCTACAGGCGGACATGGTTTCGGTTTCCGCAGCACTTGGGCCTATCACGATCAGATGTTGAGCGACCTTACCCGTTGGCTCGACAGCTTCAAGGCGCCTCGTAAGGACGCCATACGTGTGGCATGTATCGGCAACTCCATTACCGATGGTTACGGCATCGATATGGCTACACAGAAAGGTTATCCTGCCATTTTGCAAAATAAGTTGGGCGATGGGTATGAGGTGAAGAACTATGGTCTTAGCGCGCGTACCTTATTATGTAAGGGGGACGTGCCTTATATGAAAGAGATGGGCTGGCGCGACGCCTTGGCTTTCCAGCCTAATATCGTTGTCATCAAGTTGGGGACCAATGACAGTAAGACCCACAACTGGGTACACAAGGCCGAGTTTGGAAAGGATTTGCAGACGATGGTCGATTCGCTCAAGGCACTGCCCTCTAAACCAAAGATTTATCTCTGTTCGCCTATTCCTGCCTTCAAGCCCTCATGGACCATTAACGACAGTGTGATAGTAAACGGAGAAATCCCTGTCATCAAGAAGGTGGCAAAGAAGAATAAGTGCGGTTTTATCGACTTGCATTCGAAGTACACCTTTGCCGACCTGATGCTCGACGATGGCATTCATCCCAATGGAAAGGGAGCTGTGAAGATGGCGGAAATCATCTACGAGGCAATATCCGAAAAGAAATAAACAACATGATGCTTGCCTGCGCCAGGCATCATGATGAACCCCTTTTGGCAGACGTGACTGACAATTTTGTCAGTTTCGTCTGCTTTTTGTTTCTTTGGCACGTTTTTGGCATAAGTCGAAATCGACAAGGCAAAGACTCTTGCAGGGGTTTTGCCATCAAACAACAAAATAACAATTAAAAAATATAGAATCATGAACATTAAACCATTAGCAGACAGAGTGCTGGTACTTCCTGCACCAGCCGAGGAAAAAGTAGGTGGAATCATTATTCCTGATACAGCAAAGGAAAAACCACAGCGTGGTAAGGTTGTTGCCACAGGAAAGGGAACCAAGGATGAGGAGATGATTCTCAAAGAGGGTGACACCGTTCTTTATGGCAAGTATGCCGGTACCGAGATCGAGTTTGATGGTACTAAATATATGATGATGCGCCAGAGCGATGTTCTCGCTGTGGTGGAAGAGTAGTTTTAAAAGTAAAAAGGTAAAAAAGTAAAAAGGTAAAAAAAGGTAAAAAAGTAAAAAGGTAAAAAACTTTTTGCTGATATTAAAATATTCTTAGAAAGAAAATATTATGGCTAAAGATATTAAATACAATATGGATGCTCGCGACCTCTTGAAGAAGGGTGTCGATCAGTTGGCTAACGCAGTAAAGGTAACTCTTGGTCCTAAGGGCCGCAACGTGGTAATCGAAAAGAAGTTTGGTGCTCCTCAGATTACCAAGGATGGTGTTACCGTAGCCAAGGAAGTGGAATTGGAGGATAAGTTTGAGAATACTGGTGCTCAGCTCGTTAAGAGTGTTGCCAGCAAGACTGGTGATGACGCAGGTGACGGTACAACAACAGCTACCATCCTGACTCAGGCCATCGTTACTGAGGGCTTGAAGAACGTTACTGCCGGTGCTAATCCTATGGACTTGAAGCGTGGTATCGACAAGGCTGTGGCTGCTGTCGTTGCCTTCATCAAGAAACATGCAGAGCAGGTAGATGACAACTACGACAAGATAGAGCAGGTGGCTACCGTCTCTGCCAATAATGATGCTGAGATCGGTAAGCTGTTGGCTGACGCTATGCGCAAGGTCTCTAAGGATGGTGTCATCACCATTGAGGAGAGCAAGAGCCGTGACACCAACATCGGTGTGGTAGAAGGTATGCAGTTCGACCGTGGTTACTTGAGCGGTTACTTCATGACCGATGCCGACAAAATGGAGTGTGTGATGGATAATCCATACATCCTGCTTTACGATAAGAAGATTTCCAACCTCAAGGAGTTCTTGCCAATCCTTCAGCCTGCTGCCGAGAGTGGCCGCCCATTGTTGGTCATCGCTGAGGACGTAGACTCAGAGGCTCTGACTACTTTGGTTGTCAACCGTTTGCGTGGTGGCTTGAAAATCTGTGCTGTCAAGGCTCCAGGCTTCGGCGACCGTCGTAAGGCTATGCTGGAGGATATCGCTGTATTGACAGGTGGTGTAGTTATCTCTGAGGAGAAGGGCTTGAAGTTGGAGCAGGCTACTCTTGATATGTTGGGTTCTGCCGACAAGGTAACCGTCAACAAGGACAATACCACTATCGTGAATGGTCATGGCGAGAAGGCCAACATTCAGGACCGTGTGGCTCAGATCAAGAATGAGATCGAGAACACCAAGTCTTCTTACGACAAGGAGAAACTTCAGGAACGTTTGGCTAAGCTCGCCGGTGGTGTGGCTGTCCTCTATGTAGGTGCCAACTCTGAGGTTGAGATGAAGGAGAAGAAGGACCGTGTTGACGATGCACTCTGTGCAACTCGTGCAGCTATTGAGGAAGGTATCGTAGCTGGTGGCGGTACAACTTATATCCGTGCTCTTGAGGCATTGAAGGATATGAAGGGTGACAATGCCGACGAGACAACAGGTATCCGCATCGTAGAACGTGCCATCGAGGAACCTCTTCGCCAGATAGTAGCCAACGCAGGTGGTGAGGGCTCAGTAGTAGTCAATAAGGTACGTGAGGGCGAAGGCGACTTCGGATATAATGCCCGCAAGGATGTTTACGAGGATATGCGTCAGGCCGGTATCGTTGATCCTGCCAAGGTTGAGCGCGTTGCTCTTGAGAACGCTGCCTCTATCGCTGGCCTCTTCCTTACTACAGAGTGTGTATTGGTGGACAAACCAGAACCTGCTCCTGCTGCACCAGCAGCTGCTCCAGGAATGGGCGGTATGATGTAATAAATGTAATGTAAAGATATCAAAATGGGGGCTACTCGATAGAGTAGTCCCTTTTTATATGTTTTTTACTATAAAATCTTGCAAATTTTAGCAAAAAAGCTTGGCGCGTATTTGCTTTTTTTGTAACTTTGCATCGTAGAAAAATGAAAAAGACGGCTTAAGCCGCTAAAGATATTTTTTTGATTTGTTTTAGTAGATTAGTTTTTAAGTAGTTTGTTTTTGAAAATCGGTTGTCGTGAGACATCCGATTTTTTTTGTCTTTTTCTCTTTGTAGTTTCATCCTATTGTGTTATCTTTGCAGCATGAAAATGAATTTTGACAGAAAAAAAGCATTGGTCTTCCTGATTGTTATCGGCGGACTGATTTATATTACCAAGGTAGGGTTGGGAATGACGGCGCTCAATTCTTTCCTTGCTACACTTGGTGTGTTGCTCATCTTGTTTGTGGGCGATAACTTCGCTCAGCAGATAGATAACTGGCTGAAACGTCGAAAGATGAATCAGGAAAACGAAGAATAGTAGATTTTTAAATGAAGTAAAGAGTGGAACAGTTAGTCAACCTTTATAGTTCTTGGGCAGGCGAGGAGCCTGCAAGTGTGGTCAAGTTGCCTGGTCAGGGAAGCAACAGGCAGTATTTCCGATTTGTCAAGCAGGACGGCAGCAGCGTCATTGGTGTCATCGGAACGAGTCGAGATGAGAATCATGCTTTCATCTATATGTCACGTCACTTTACGCTCCGAAAGTTGCCTGTGCCTAAGGTCCTGGCTGTCAGCGATGATGAGTCGCGCTATCTGCAGACCGACTTGGGCGATGTGTCGCTCTTTGATGCCATCAAGGGTGGACGTGAAGCTGGCGGAAGATACAACCAAAAGGAAAAGGAACTTCTGAAGAGAACCATTCGCGAGTTGCCCAACATTCAGCTCCGAGGAGCACGTGGAATGGATTGGAACAACTGCTATCCTCAGCCCGAGTTTGATATCGACAGCGTGCTTTTCGACTTGAATTACTTCAAGTACTGTTTTCTGAAACCCACCGACCTTGATTTCCATGAGTTGAAGTTGGAAGCTAATTTCCGCCTTTTTGCCAAAGACCTGACTTCCGAACAGATGGACTGTTTCCTGTATCGCGATTTCCAGGCTCGCAACATAATGCTTGACGAAAATGGCAATCCGTACTTTATTGATTTCCAGGGTGGGCGTAAAGGACCTTTCTACTACGATTTGGCTTCTTTCCTCTGGCAGGCATCGGCAAAGTATCCTTTCAAGTTGCGACGTGAACTCGTATGGGAATATTACCAGTCGCTGAAGAACTATACTGAGGTTCCTTCTGTCCGTCATTTTGTCAACCGTCTGAGTCTTTTCGTCCTCTTCCGTACGTTGCAGGTATTGGGTGCCTATGGTTTCCGTGGATACTTTGAGCGTAAGAAGCATTTCCTTGACAGTATTCCTCCTGCCATTCAGAATCTTCGTGACCTGCTGAAAATGGGCGATAAGGTGTTCCCTTATCCTTATATGATGGATATGCTTCGCCGCCTTACCGAGCTGCCGCAGTTTACCCGCATAGAGAAGTCGGCTGTCAACCGTGCTGATGGTTATCGCACAGCCGATACCAATATCTACACTTCGCATCCGCAGGATGGTCCTGCCACCTTCTCCAAGTATGATGGCAAGGGACCTTTGGTGGTAAGGGTGTTCAGCTTCTCCTATAGGAAAGGTATTCCCGAAGACCCATCAGGCAATGGAGGCGGTTATGTCTTCGATTGTCGCAGCACCCATAACCCCGGTCGATACGAGCCATACAAGAAACTGACGGGTCTCGATGAGCCAGTCATCCGATTCTTGGAGGATGATGGCGAGATACTGACCTTCCTCGATAGTGTTTATCGCCTTGCCGACCATCATGTCAACCGATATATTCAGCGAGGCTTCACCTCTCTGATGTTCTGCTTCGGCTGTACAGGCGGTCAGCACCGTAGTGTCTATTCAGCCCAGCATCTTGCCGAGCATATTCATGAGAAGTTCGGTGTTGAGGTGAGAATCTGTCATCGCGAACAGCAGATAGAGCAAGTGCTTCCTGCCAAGGAAGCCTGAAGCGCAGTTTCTATCTAATCTAACAGGTAACTTCCTCAACCACTATAACTTCTGTCCCAGCGAAAGTTGGATGAATAAAGCCAAAAGCATCTTTCGGACTTTGAGTTGCGAAAGATGCTTTTGGCTTTCTCTTTCTTTTTAATATTCTTTTTATCCTATTGTCCTTCCATGACTTTCCTGTCGGCAATGGTCGTTTGGTGCTTGTTCAAACAGGATATTCGTTCGCAATTTCTGTCATATCACTTTGCCTTTACGTTTTACGCCACTAAATCACAAATAAATTATCAACTAACCATGTTTTGAGAAAATAAATACATGAGAACCGAGAATATTGGGCATTGGCTAAAGAAATTAGTTGGAAAGTTTGGATGTATAGATTATTTTTCATAATTTTGCCGATGATAGGGGCTTGCGACACTTCGATAAATAGAGGTGCATGGCTCAAGTAGTAACCAAAAACATGAAGTAAGAAACAGAAATGAAGGAATAACGACGCAATATTAGGGTTTGCTACCCTGATCCCAATCGGAAGGAAGATGACAACAGCTCATCTATCTATTGCGATGATAGGGATACAGATAACAAAAAATAATAACCAAAGCGTCGCCGTTCGACATAACTTTTTAAGATATTGAGCTTTTAGCTCTTGTTCTCTGCATCAGAATACCGCCAATATTCATTCACTACGAGGACAAGCAGATGGAAGGTTCATGCCACTTTTGGCGTGAGCCGTTCTGTGCTTGTTGTAGTGTAGGTAACTTGGCGGTAACCTTGATGTAAGCAAGCCACGGACGGTTGCACGCCATTTTTTATTCATGGAAAATGAAACAGATTTCTTACTTAAAATCACCCGCATGGCATAGATGTCTTATGCTTATTGGACTTGTCGTGGCTTGTTGCGGGCAAGTACTTGCAGACGATAAAGTCACTTATTCATCAGACGTGCATCCCACCCAAATTTATTCCCTCAAGTCTTTCTATGATATTGATGGAGATGGAATATTGGAAGTGGTGGGAGGAACTGATCGTGTAGGCTATAGTGAGCAAAACGCTCCAATTGTCTCTAAAACTAATGGGACATTAGTTAAGCCTCATAACTCGCTCTAATTTGGACTTTGATTGAAAATCAAGAAGTTGGGCGTTTGCCTATATTATATAGGTAACAATATGGAAACGAGCGGACTTCTGCTCGTTTCTGTATTTTGCAATATGCAAAGAACGCCTCAATTCGGGGACAAAGATACGATATTTTTCTTAATATCCCATAATTTACAAGAAGAGAAATATGGAAATTAGGACTTTTTTACATAGAAATTTAACTTCATTTTTTCGTAAAAGCAACCAAACATAATCACTCAGTGATAGCTACATACATAATAGTTTTGCTTTTCCCACTACATATTCAAAATAGCATCAACAGAAAGGTGTTGTATATTGCTAATTGCTGTTGTGTTTTAATTTAATATCCCGTAAGGAAATTCGGTAGAATCAACATTAAAATAGTAAACGTTATTTGTGTCTAAATCAAAAGCAGTCATAACGACAGGTGATACATCTCGTGCATTAGTAGTTGTAAGACCTTCATTCGTCCATAAAAACCCTAAATAAGTAGGAATGGCTCCCCATAAAAAAGCATGTGAACTGTTTGAAATATTATAAAAACAAACCTTATCTGAAAAGACTAAAGAAAGAAAATAATTTGAGTTTTTCACAAACAGTTTGTAATTGCCAGTAGCTTTTAAATTAAAAGATTTATCATATAAATAAAATGATTTACTTTTATTATTTACTAAATAAAGTCTGTCATCTTCGTTATAAACAGAATAGTTCGGAATTGGTTTGCCTAATTGCAAACCTAAGTAACTATCCACGACCTTAACCCTAATAGTAACGCTAGTATTCTCCGTCTTATCCTTTACAACAAGATAAACAATCCCATTCTTTTTTGTCTTTATTTTTATTTTTCCAGCATCAATAGTGGCTTCCAAAACATTATCATCTGACACTTCGACTGAAAGATTGTTGCTTCCACCACTAAACATAATTTCCGATGGGTTTTCTAATAATGGCTTTTCGTAATACTCTTTTTCAAAACACAATGATGAAACATCAGTACCATTACTACAGCCATATACTATAGAAAACACAAAAAAAAGAAAAAAGTATTGAATTATTTTCATATTTGCCAATAGAATAAAGCATTTGATGTACATAACTTTGTACACCAAATGCAATTAAAACTAATTATTTCTTATGAATTTCTGTTATTTCCCAAAAATTTATATTATAAGTGCCTAATGTTGTCTCAAAATCAGTCGAAGCATCTGCATTTACCTTATAAAAGCCATTGTCAGGTCCACCCCATCCCATATTAGCATGAAAGTACAAATCGTTATTTCGTAAAATTTCTCTGCTTGTCTTAGTGCAAATTGCATATCCATCTATAACCCAAGCATGAGAACCTTTTTCTGCCTGTTCATTTGCAGTATGTGTTCCACCCATTATTGCAACGCAAGGCATCTGGCGGTTTGCATTTATCGTATTTAACAATGGATCTGGGGCATATTTATTATAATAAGTGCCACAAGAAACATACTTCTTTAAATAATCCAATAAATTAGAAACTGAAGTTGTACTACTTTTTACACAAGGTATATTCGGATCATCATAAGGCCCATACTTAAAATCCTCATCAATATTTGGTGTTGTATTTGTTCCTTCATACATATGCTTAACTACTTTGGAAATCATCATAGCCTCCTCATAATCTCCGCCAAAATACGAATCATACTTCAATTTCGGTTTTTTAGTAACAAATGCCCAGTCTATGACTGTTCCATCAATCGTCATGCTCGGAGCGATAGCTGCTAAAGTTTGAACTCCTGCTGTAATTGCACACCCCATAGGGTAATTTGTTTCCGTATGATATTCATTATAAGTTTTAGGCAACAACAAGTTATAAGGATTGTCTTGGCGCCACTCGGTCTTTAAAACAGCTCCACCATTTTGAGGCATTAACGATATAATCTGGCTCAAAGGTTTGTCATAAGCTGTAGAACGGGAAGTTGTTTCATGGCTTTTTACACCATTAACCTCAATCAAATCTTTTATTTCTTCATATGTTACTGTAGATTTACCCAAACAAGAAGCTACTTTCTTCAAGGTTTTCTCTCGTAACTCAACTTTGAGCCTTTCTATTTTATTTATCTCTGAAACAGTTGAAGCTTCTGCCAATTTTAACATCAAACATGCCCCAGTACTATCTTTTTTCTCAAAATTACCATTTTCTATATATGCCAAAACACCAGCACTTCGAGAGTCGGCAGAAACTAAAGCATACCCACTCTTTTCTCCAGACTGTAAACACACCTCATAAACTGGAATACTATCAGTCGTAGTCCCTCTTGTTGTCTTGCTTGATATAATTCCGCCAATGCGATATGAGCCCACAATAGACATTCTTGGATTGGCAGCACTTCTTGTTTTTGAGCCCAACGAAGTGGAAAAATCATTTACCATTGCCAGAATCTCATCCTCTGATAAATTTGTAGGATTATCATTTGCAATACTCATTGCCTCATCCATAGACAAATTAACATTCACGTTCTCAATAACAGGATTACTGTCATTAAGAATTTCATCTTGGCACGATGATACAATCACTGCCAATAATATTAAAACTAAATACTTTTTCATATTTATACTGTACTATTGGTTAAATGATGCAAATTTACGAAATTTATTTTAAATCGATATATGACGAATGCGTTATTTATGTATTATTAACAGCTTATATTGTTAAGACGTTAAAATATATTGCATTTGGGCATTTTTTACTTTATTAATATATAAGAACTAACATCCTTTGCTTTTGGTTCATTACCAAATGAGTCTATCAAAATAATGCTGCTGTCATTCTTCACCTTACAAAATATATTGTCACCACTTTGCGTATGTTCAAGCATCAGAATGCAGCCGTCAAGCACTTTGAAAAAACATTCAATACTTCGCAATCATCCGATTCGTTCGCAGATTTCCGCTTCAAACGATAGGTGCCATCTGCATTTAGCGTGAGTATTGTTTCAACATTAGGAGGCAATACACCGCAATATGTTCCTGCAATGGAATCCAAGTCAACACTGTTTTCTAAGACTGCCGTATATTCTTCGACTTTAACAGGATCAATATCGGCATCATATTGTTTCGTATTACATAAGATATAAGATGCAACAAGTGAGATAACCAAAACTGCTATAATTATCAATTTCCTCTTCATAGCTACCATAAAAGAAAAAGAGTCCGCAATGTCAAGCAAGTGGCATCACGGACGCGAATGAACAGATGAGAGTTAATGAAAAGTCAGTATGCTGCTATGTTGTTGATGCACGGACAAGCTCTTGCACTATTGAACACGATGCGAATGCCGTTCGTCTTTACTTTATCGAAACGAAGGATGCGCTTGTAGCCGATGGTCGTTGTCTATTATTTCTTATTAATTTTCTTTTTAATTTCATTCGCCTCTTTAAATAGGCTATTAGCAATGCTATCTTTAATTGCTGCCATTTTGACCATTTTATAGTGATGGTAAACAGAATCCTCATAAGCAGCAACACGATTTTTTACATCATCAATAACTTTCTCATCTCGACAAACAGAGAAAAACTTCTCTATGTATCGAACATTGGGGTCGTCAGATGGAAG
>ULOY01005684.1_pt1 | contig 33091 bp, 28 predicted proteins | sample 1952991 | NCBI WGS metagenome assembly ULOY01 (sample SAMEA4835615, study PRJEB28245) | human gut metagenome | biome: gut microbiome; material: fecal sample | place: Denmark | collected 2008 | reverse complement strand
CTGGCCGCAAGCCGCTCTCCCGCTTCACGCATATCTTCTCCTGCTTCAAACACAAGACCCTTTAAATCATTATCAGTTATGCACACTGGGACATCCGGTATATGCAGTTTATGAACATTAAACTTACGTCCTCTGGCATCAGTTTCTCTTTCAAGCACCTTCATATCAGCCAAAGACATTGCATATTGAGGATCTTCCTCATTATCCGTCCACGCAAGAACTACATTAGCTGGTGAGGTAAATGCACACACATTATCAACGTGTTCATTAGTTTCATCATTATATATTCCATATGGAATCCATATAATTTTCTTTGCCCCCAGATATTTCTTAAGATTATGCTCAATCTGTTCCCTGCCCATATCTGGATTTCTTCCCTTACTTAAAAGACAGCTGTCAGTTACTATAACCGTACCTTCACCATCACTGTGTATAGAACCTCCCTCAAGCACAAACGGATTGGCATCATAGCAATCATATCCTGTCATATTACAGAATTGCAGAGCTGCTTTATCGTCCTTTTCCCAATTCTTGTAAAGTCCGTCATAATCGCCACCCCACGCATTGAATTTCCAGTTAATCCCACGTACATCACCTGTATGTCCGTTTTTTACAAACGTGGGACATACATCTCTTGCCCACGCATCATCTGTTTCGATGCAGACTACTTCAATATTCCAGGCAGCTTTAATATCTTCACTGGCTTTATTACATTCTCCTGTTACAGCGTCTTTTATTTTCATAAATCTTGCTTCTGCCTGTGCATAGTGCTTCTCATCTGCTAATATATACACTTTTTCGTGTCTGGATATTATATGTGCAATATCCACAAATACATTCTGTGCAGCTACAGCATTATAAGGCCACGAGCCTGTCCTTACAGGCCATATCATAATTGTAGCCTTGTGCCTGTCATATTCTGCCGGCATATAATAGCCATCTTCTATAGGTGTAGTATCTGTTATTCTCACGAAAGCCTCCACTTAAAATCTTCATAACCAAATTCTTTAATAACCCGCACTTCTTTATCTTTCATTACCGCTATAGCTGGAAGTGGTATTCCATTAAATGTATTATTCTTTACCATTGAGTATATCGCCATATCCTCAAATACAAGCCTGTCCCCTATATTAATCTTACTGTCAAACTTATAATCACCTATAATATCTCCTGCAAGACAGGTATATGAAGACAGCCTGTATACATTTTCTCTGTATTCTTTTTTATCTTTATACTTCCTAATATCTTCATTTTCCTGAATATCTTTACCAGCAGTAACATCTTTATATTCTTTGATATTTTTAATTATCTGTGCCCCCCGAAGAGGTGGTGTATATGGCATTTCGAGGACATCTGGCATATGGCACGCGGCAGAAGCATCAAGTATAAGCGTTTCGATTCCATTATCAACCTTATCTAACACCTCTGTAACAAGATAACCGGCATTAAGAGCAACAGCCTCGCCCGGCTCTAAATACACCTGTACATTATATTCACTCTTTATGTGATTAACGCAGCCAATAAGTGTATCTATATCATAATCTTTTCTTGTTATATGATGTCCACCGCCCATATTAATCCATTTCATATTCTTCATAATATGCCCGAATTTATCTTCAACTGCTTTAAGTGTAATTGCAAGTGCATCTGAATTCTGCTCACAGAGAGTATGAAAATGAAGTCCCTCAACTCCATTAAGAACTTCCTCATCTGCCTTGTTTAACATATCAATAGTTACTCCAAGCCTTGAACCATACGCACAAGGGTCATATATTGCATTATCACCCTGCGTAGATATTTCCGGATTAATTCTAAGTCCTATGCTGATACCGCTTCTTATACATTTTTCCTTATAACGCATAAGCTGCCCTATGGAATTAAATATTATATGGTCACATATTTTTACAAGTTCATCTATATCCTTTTCTTTGTAAGCAGGAGCATAGACGTGATTTTCTTTATTCATCTCTTCCCTGCCAAGCCTTGCCTCATACAATCCACTTGCTGTTGTGCCACTTATGTATCTGCCAATTAACGGATATTCATAAAATGCTGAAAATGCTTTCTGTGCAAGCAATATTTTACATCCTGTTTTGTCTTCAACATATTTTAAAATTTCAAGATTATGAACCAGAATATTCTCATCTATAATATATGCTGGTGTTGTAATATCATCTATTGTCATCAACTCTTATATCCTCTATTCTACAAGCTGTGGATTTTCCTCAACTACCCAAGGAAGTCCCCATTTATTAAGTGCTTCCATATATGGATCAGGATCAAATTCTTCCACATTATATACACCTGCTTTATTCCACATTCCTGTGACAACCATCATTGTTCCTATCATTGCAGGAACTCCTGTTGTATATGATATTGCCTGTGATTCAACTTCCCTGTAACATTCCTGATGGTCACATACATTATAAATATATATTGTCTTTTCTTTTCCATCTTTTCTTCCCCTGAATATACAGCCAATGTTAGTCTTTCCTACTGTTCTTTCTCCAAGTGTAGCAGGATCTGGAAGAAGTTCTTTTAAGAGCTGTATAGGAACAACTTCAACACCATTGACTTTTACAGGGTCAGTTCTTAACATTCCAACATTCTCAAGACATTTCATATGTGTAAGGTAGCTCTGTCCAAATGTCATAAAAAATCTTATTCTTTTAACTCCCGGAATGTTTTTAGCAAGCGATTCTATCTCCTCGTGATGTAAAAGATACATATCCTTCATTCCAACCTGTGGGAAATCATATTCTCTCTTTATAGACATAGCTGGTACTTCTACCCAGTGTCCATCTTCCCAATATGAGCCAGGTGCTGATACTTCTCTTAAATTAATCTCAGGATTAAAATTAGTCGCAAAAGGATAGCCGTGATCTCCGCCGTTGCAGTCAAGAATATCAATTGTGTCTATTTCATCAAAGTAGTGCTTAAGTGCATATGCTGAAAATACACTTGTTACACCAGGATCAAAGCCCGTTCCTAAAAGTCCCATTATTCCAGCTTCTTCAAATTGCTTCTTATAATTCCACTGCCAAGAATAATCAAAATAAGCTGAAAAACCTTCTTCCTTACATCTTTTTTCATATATAGCTCTCCACTCAGGATCTTCGGTATCTTCTGCTTCATAGTTAGCAGTATCAATATAATGCACCTTTGTCTTAAGGCAGGCATCCATTATTGTTAAATCCTGATATGGAAGTGCAAGGTTAAGCACTGCCTCTGGTTTATAGCTTTCAATAAGCTTCACAAGTTCTTCTACATTATCTGCATCAACCTTTGCTGTTGTAATTACTGTCTTTGTATCAGGCTGTAATTTATCCTTTAAAGCATCACATTTGCTCTTAGTCCTGCTTGCTATACATATCTCTGTAAATACATCACTGTTCTGACAGCACTTGTTAATTGCCACTGTTGCAACTCCACCACAACCTATTATTAATACTCTGCTCATAATTATCCTCCATTCTTTAAGCCCTGTTTATTAATTATCTTAACGCTTTCTTTTTAAACACTGTCTATTACTCTTTTCAGGCTTTCTTCTCATTTTCTTCTTCTTCAAGCATCTGTTCTACATAACCCGGAAGCATAAATGCTCCCCTGTGAAGATTAGTTGTATAATATCTTGTCTTTATACCTAACTTCTTCCATTCCTCCGGTCTGAAATCATCAAGCGGATGATATTTCTTGGAAGCAAATCCAAACAGCCAATAGCCTGATGAACAAGTTGGTATATGTGCCTGATATACACGGCTTACAGGAAATGCCTGATATGCCTTTCTGTGCATTTTCACACATTCATCTTTATCTTCTGAATAAAACGGACTTCCATGCTGATATACCATAATGCCATCACTTTTAAGTGCTTTATAACAGCTTCCATAAAATTCTTTGGTGAATAAACCTTCTGTATATCCAAATGGATCTGTCGCATCATTAATTATCAGGTCATAATCACCCGTCTTATTTCTTAAAAATCTTAATGCATCCTGAATATACACATTAACCCTGTCATCATCCAGTCCACAGGTAAGCTCAGGAAAATGCTTTCTACATACTTCAACAAGCATTTCATCCGGTTCAACAACATCTATTCTTTCTATACATTTATAATTGATAAGTTCTCTTGCAACTCCGCCATCGGCTCCACCGATTATTAATACATTCTTTACATCAGGGTGGACTGCCATTGGAATATGGGTTACCATCTCATCATATATAAACTCGTCTTTTTCAGAAAATAGTATCTCTCCGTCTAATGCAAGAAATTTACCAAATTCATCTGAAACAAGCACATCAATCCTCTGACAGTCACTCTCCACCGAACACAATTGTTCTTCTATTCTCATTGAAAGCTTCACATTGCTTGTATGAAGCTCTGAAAACCACATCTCCATATTAAATAATCCTCATTTCCTGTATATACTTTCATATGGCTCTTCCACAATTATCTGTCTATACCAGAACCTTTAATTTATTAACGCTCTTGTCTTCTGTTCCCTGCATTGAACATCCTTTTTCTTTAACATACAGAATATACTGTATAATCTCGTCTGTAATCATCTCTCCCGGTGCTAATATCGGAATTCCCGGAGGATAACACATAACAAATTCTCCTGATATTCTTCCCTCAGTCTTCTCAACCGGCAGGGATTCCTTGGCAGAATAGAAAGCTTCCTGAGGTGATCTGGCTACTATTGGACTTATGAATTCTCCGCTTAACATTCCAGTACTGTCTTTTTTATATATTCTGGCTATATCTGCCAGAGCTCCGACAAGTCTTTCTATATCCTGTAATCTGTCTCCGATAGATATATAAGCAAGGATATTGCTTACATCTCCGAATTCTATCTGGATATCATATTCATCTCTTAACAGATCATATACTTCAATTCCAGCAAGTCCCAATCCAAGCGTATGAACTGACAATTTAGTGACATCATAATCATATACGCTTGTTCCATTAACAAGTTCTTTTCCATACGCATAGTATCCGCCTATTTCATTAATCTCCCTGCGTGCATATTCTGCCATATCCATTACCTTTGCAAATGACTCTTCACCCCTTAAGGCAAGATTTCTTCTTGAAATATCAAGACTGGCAAGCAAAAGATATGAACCACTTGTCGTCTGCGTAAGATTGATAATCTGTCTGACATAATCAGCATTAACACCTTTATTCGTAAGAAGTATCGAACTTTGTGTTAAAGAACCACCCGATTTGTGCATAGATACTGCCGCCATATCAGCCCCTGCTGCCATAGCAGAAACTGGTAATTGCGGCTGGAAATATAAATGTGTTCCGTGTGCCTCATCAGCTAACACTTTCATTCCGTGTTCGTGTGCCAGCTTCACTATTGAACATATATCAGAGCATATTCCATAATATGTAGGGTTATTTACAAGCACTGCAACCGCATCAGGATTTTCTTTTACAGCTTTTCGTACTGACTCCAGATTCATACCAAGTGAAATACCAAGCTGATGATTAACCTCCGGATTAACATATACAGGAATTGCACCGCATAACACTAAAGCATTAATGGCACTTTTATGCACATTCCTTGGAAGTATTATTTTATCTCCTCTCTTACAATTCGATAATATCATCGCCTGCACAGCAGATGTCGTTCCACCTACCATAAGAAATGCGTTCTCTGCACCAAATGCCCTGGCCGCTAATTCTTCTGCATCCCTTATAACTGATACCGGATGACACAGATTATCTAATGGCTTCATAGAATTAACATCTATTCCAACACATTTTTCTCCTAATAATTCCACTAATTCAGGATTGCCCCTTCCTCTTTTATGACCCGGAACATCAAATGGTACTACTCTTTTTCTTCTAAGCTTTTCCAGTGCTTCATATACTGGTGCTCTTGTCTGATCATTAGACATCTCCCTTACCTCACATACATTAAAAATAATTTCTTTAAGCACTGCCAGAAAATTTCCATAATTATGTAAAATCTTATAATTAAACTTCATAAACAGTGCAGTTTTTCTTAATCACACAAAGCTTCCTAAATTACACAAAAAAGGTGGCAGTGCTTACACACTTACCACCTTATTAGTCATAATATAATATCAACATCATTACATTAAAATATATCTGTAACTATACAATATAATGTCATAATATATACGAAATCAGCGAATATATTTCATAGACGACTTGTCTATGTCATACAAATATGCGTCACTCTTTATTGACCGTTTCACAAGATGATGTGCTTGGCACAGATTATAAAGTAATCAACTTAAAAAACAGAGCTTAATGCTCAATCAATAATAATAATGTGGTTCTACCACACCGGCAACCGACCCGCCTGTCCGTTAGGCTTAACTTTATCCTGATATGCTGTATAACTACTGCACACCTAAGATACAAGTGGTCATATTTGTATGAAATCATATACTTCCTGACTCACACGAATAAATAATATCATATATTAATGTTATATGTCAATTATTATCTGACAATCTTTTGTCTATCTTTTATCTATTTATAATATTCCTACAGCTTTCTTAGCCAGCCTGTCGGCTTCCTCATTACCTTCAACACCTGAATGTCCCTTAACTTTAACAAAATTAATGGCTATCTTATCTTTTACTGACTGCATATAATCATAATAAGCTATAGTACCTTTCTTATTACGCTTCCACTCTCCAAGTGCCCACGCTCTTATTCCCATATAATCAAAATATATATCTACACTTTTAACGCCAAGTTCTATTGCTTTCTCTACTGCCGCCATACTTCCAAGAATTTCACCGGCTACATTACGCATTGAAGCCATTTCACTATCACTGCCACTTCCTGTAATGATATATTTTTCATTATTATATACAAGAAATCCGCCATATCCATAGACACCCGTTACTATATTAAAAGAACCATCAACATACGCATAGCTCTCACTCTGGACATCATTATTCTTAAGCCTGCCAATATATTCAAGAGCTTCCTGTTCAGTTGTAAAGCTTTTATATTCAGCTCCGGAATATTGGAACACCTGACTTTTACATTCATCCCATGTTCTATATATTCCTGTATTTCTGCCTTTTCTTACTGCATAATATTTAGCCGCCATTATCAACTGCCTTTCTGTTAATCTTAATACACTCTTATAACACCAGCTATATTCTTAACTGCTGAAAGTCCCTTAAATACAGCCATAGCATCATTAAAGTTCTTCTCAAGAACTTCTGCTGTTATAATAACAAGTTCAGCAACTCCGTCTTTGCCGCTCTTCTGAACTACCTGTGCTATGCTTACACCGCTGTTACCAAGAACGCTTGCAATATTGGCAAGAACGCCCTGCTTGTCTGCAACTTCAAGTCTTAAGAAGAATTTGCTCTTAGTATCTGTTATATCCTTCACTTCAAGATTCTTATAACAGCAACAGCCAATTCTTCCGCAGGAATCGTGTACTATATTTCTGCATACATCAATTATATCACCTACAACTGCACTGGCAGTCGGCATCTGTCCTGCACCTCGTCCCATAAACATTGCATCATCCATAGCCTTACCGTGTACAAATACAGCATTAAAAGCATCATTAACATTTGCAAGAGGATGATTATTAGGTATTAGCATTGGGTGAACCTTTACTTCAATTCCGTCCTCTGTATTCTTGGCAACACCTAAAAGCTTGATTACATAGCCAAATTCCTTGGCATACTTAATATCATCTGCGGAAATCTTAGTAATACCTTCTGTGTATACATCAGCAAATGTTACTCTTGAGTTAAATGCAATAGAAGCCATAATAGCTATCTTTCTTCCTGCATCGTATCCTTCCACATCTGCTGTCGGGTCTGCTTCTGCATAACCTAACTCTGTAGCCTTTGCCAAAGCTTCCTTGTAGTCCATTCCACTCTCTGTCATCTTAGTAAGAATATAATTAGTCGTACCATTAACAATACCCATAATCTCTGTGATATGGTTACCAGTCATACTCTGCTTTAATGGTCTGATAATTGGTATTGCACCAGCTACAGCCGCCTCAAACTGAAGGTCTGCTCCTGCTTTATTAGCCGCATTGCCAACTTCCTCTCCATACTCAGCAATAAGATCCTTATTAGCTGTAACAACCTGCCTGCCAGCCTTAAGCGCCTCAAGAACATAATCCTTAGCTGGATGAATTCCACCCATAAGCTCAACAACAATGCTGATATCCTTGTCATTAATTATATCTTCCCACTTATCTGTAAGAATTTCATCTGGAATACCTTCTCTTTTCTTAGATAAATTTCTTACAAGAACCTTCTTAATAACAAGTGTTGCTCCTGTCTTATGCTTTATCTCATCACTCATAGCCTCACATAATTTGTATGTTCCAAGTCCTACTGTTCCTGCTCCAAGTATAGCTGCATATATTACTTTATCCGACATTTTAATTATTTCCTCCATATTTTTACATTTATAAGGCCTGGCTGCCGCCACAGCAATATAATTTCATTATAATAATTCATTAATAACAGCAGTTACGATTACCACTTCAATAATTGTATTAATCTTAATTATGCCAGAGACAAATTCTATTCCGCCTCCCGACAATACACTATCCTCTTAAATTCTTAATAAACGAAGATATTCTTATAATAGATATAAGGTCACTCAGGCCCTCAACCATAAGCACAATTCCAACAAACATCATAAGTACAGTTGATGAACCAAATGGGTTAAATAATGCAACAACACCCATAACAACCATTAATGCTGCAACAATTGCCTCTATCCACCAGCGCTGTGCTTCCATATGATAGAATTCTATTGCATACTGAAGCTTTAATATACCGTCAATAATAATTATTATGGCAATAGCTGTTCCAAAAAATACTGCAATAGCTTCTGGTCTCATAACAAAGAATATTCCAAATGCAAGTAATGATATACCCTGTACAAGTCCGAATGATACGAATACATCTTCCCTTGACATTCTGAAATATGTCATAAGCCTTAACACTCCCCATACGCATAATGCAATTCCTACTGCCCTGCATATGATAATCTGTGATACCTCAGGAAATATTGTAAGGAAAAGACCTAACACAAATAACGCTATTGATATAATTATAAGTTCGATTTTAATTCCCCTAATCTTTTTAATCATAATGTGCCTCCATTCCTACACCCATCAAAGGTGCATATTAATATTATTAGTATAGCACAGCAAAGTATTCTTTAGCAACTTACTATATAACTACGGCAATAATTATAATGCAAAAATACCTTTCTGTTGTTAAGGATTGTCCCTGCAACAGAAAGGTATTCTTATCTTCATATAATCATTGTATTTTGTTGTTTTATCTTTTGATACTTAATGTATCCATATATATCAATATCTATATATAATTATCACAATACTGATATATTAACCCGCATATATTATGCTCTGTCCATAGCCTGTTCAAAATCTCTAGTTCCTGCAAAGATTTCGTTCTTGTATGGATTCTTCTTCTGTTCAATAGCTCTCTTAATGATAACTGAGATACAGATTACGTTAGCTACTACTGCAAGAATAGCCATTACACCCTGAGCAACTGGATATGCACCTGCGGCATTCATCTGCTCTAATGTATAATGTGTAAGTTCCATTCCTGACTTAGCTCCTGTGTACTTGTAAAGGACTGGAAGTGTAGCAAATATTCCGTCAACCTGGAATAATGGAAATACCTGTGCGAACATACACCATATTGCAAGTGTATTAGCACGGTTCTGAATCCAGCCACCCTTGTTCCATAACGCATTAGCAAATGTAGGAGCAAGAAGTAATGCAACACCACAATACCAAGTATGTGTTGGAAGGTTGTTATATGTATATGTGAAGTTCCATATATCATATGCAACAATGAACCATATTGTCATATCTGGCCATAACATATCATCCTGCTTCTTTGATGAGTAAATCCCCCACCAGCCTGTCATACAGAAGATATTGATTAAGCCTGCGATACCGTTAAGCCAGTTCCACCAGCCACCGTAAAGCCATACACCCTCGTTAGAGAACCACCAGCCGCCATTAATTCCACCTTTGATTGCTGATTCAAAATCACTACAAACAGCGATAAGAATATTAATGGCAACGATTAAGAATGGGAATACTTTAAACCATTCTGTCTTACCTATGCTCCACTTATACTTAAGCATCATAAATCCGATACAGCCTGCTGTAGCGGCATAAAGCTTAGCATAATGGAACCATCCATTCATATATCTATATGTAGTATTATTAAGTGCCCATGAAGCACCCTGTGCAGCTCCTATCTGGATAGCCACAAAATAGATTGTAAGTGCGATTGGAATTATAATAAAGAATAACAATCCACCAAATTTAGAACGTCTTGCAAGTTCGTTACAGATAACGAGTCCTGCAAAGACAAGAACACAGCCTAATAACTGGTAAATGGCACCTTCGCCATAAATCTGAAACAACATATTACACGCCTCCGATCAAATAATTGATTATATGTTATCAATATTTTACAACATTTTAATATTTTTTTCAACAATTTAATCGTTTTTTCGTATAATTTTCGATAAATTTATAACAATCATTTTGTACATCCAAATACTTTTATTCTTCTATTTCCATTTTCTCTGATGTAATTCTAATATTGCCAACAGCTTCTTTAACCTGCTTTGCATACTCAAGGTTCTGTTCACTCATATTATGTACCTGCTCGGCATTGACTGTTACTTCCTGCGTAACTGCTGATAACTGTGAAATATTCTCTACAATCTTATTATTAGAGTCTGAAAGACCTGCTATTTCTTTATTAACAACATCAATATGCTCTATAAGTGTTTCTATATTCTTGTTAAGCTGTTCAAATGTATGTGCCGCTTCAATTATTCTCTCGCCCTGCTCTTTAGTTGCCTCAACGGAAGAATTAACAGATACAACAACTTCATATGCATTATCATTAAGTTCATTAGTTATCTTAGTAATATCTTCTGTAAAATTCTTTGTCTGTTCTGCTAACTGTCTTATCTGCTCAGCAACAACCGCAAAGCCTCTTCCTGCTTCACCAGCTCTTGCACTTTCAATTGAAGCATTAAGTGCTAAAAGGTTAGTCTGGCTTGATATATTAAGTATCATTCCAGCAATATTTTCCACGTTCTTAGTCTTTTCCTGTAATCTCTGCATAGACTCAGTAACAGACTTATTAGTATCTGTTATCTGCTCAGACTGCTTTCTTAATTCGTCCATAACAACAATATTCTTCTGTATACTGTCGTTAGAATTAACAGCCAGCTCAACCATCTGATCAGAAGCCTTTCCTGTATGTTCAATAGCCTCCTGTATAGTTGTTGTCATACTGCTCTGCTCTTCTATGCTTGTCGCTGTCATATTAGTTGCCGCAGATATCTCTTTCATACTGTTAGTTACTGTATTAGTTGTATCAACGAGTTCATTGATAAGCTTATCACTCTTCTTAGTTTCATTGCTGACAACACCTGATACCATAATTATATTATCTAAAATCTCTTTTATTCTGCTATGTTCATCTTTAGCCGAATTAACAGCATCATCATTAAACAGAATTGTTAATTTACCAACTTCCAATATAACAACACCTATAAGCACTATCATAAATATTGAACATACTGCATTAACGTCCTGTCCATATATTCCCTTTGAAGCCTGCACAGCAGTTACAATTATGTATAAAATCAACATTCCTGCCGCAGTTCTTTTCAACGACTTCTTCTCATAATAAGGAATCTGAAGTATAAATATTCCAAGAATAGCATAACTGATAAAGCTTGCATCTGTCTGCACACCAATTAACAGATATTCTATTCCAATCTCAATAGTTGACATAACCTTTAAATATCTTGTCGCTGTATTCTTTCTGTAAACTATGACATTAACAGCTGCAAATACAGCAATAAGTGCTGTGTTACAATACACAACTACTGATGGAATATTGTGATTAAACTGCTTCATCCACAGATAAAAAAGAAACATCAAACCAAGTAGAGAAGTCGCCACTATATAGAACCTATTCATTCTTCTGTTTCTTTCACTCACATCTGTGTATTTATATTTATCCTGCATTAAAAAAATACCTCCTCAGTATGTTACTATCTTTAATAGTACCACAAAAGGAGATATTTTTCTATAGTTTTATTGCAATTATTTCTCACTTTTATATCAGCTTTGTAAGCTTCTTATACATATCCTCAACAATCATTCTTATATCACGGCCCTCCTGAACAATTGTTATATCTGCATATTTCTCATAGAGCCTTTTTCTGTCCTCAAAGATTTCTTCTACTGTAGACTTGCCGTTGGATACAACACCTCTTTCTTTAAGGCTCCCTAATCTGCTCTCAAGCTCTTTTTCTGAAACTTTTAAATATATAACTGTTCCTATCTGCTTAAAATGCTCCATAGCCTCATCTCCATATACAGCACTTCCACCTGTTGCTATAATTGTATGCTCTGGAGATATTAAACAATTCACATCATTCTCAATCTTAATAAAGCCAGTATCGCCATTTTCTTCTATAAGCTGCTCAAGCGTCTTTTTATATGTATCCTGAATCACAATATCAGAGTCTATAAATGAATATCCTATCTTCTTGGCAAGTACAACTCCAAGTGTGCTTTTACCGCTTCCCGGCATACCTATAAGTATAATATTGTTCTTTGACATTTTACTCCTCGTTCCTTCCTGCAACTTAACGCAGCGTTACAGTACTATTCTCTATTCATCTTTACTGTCTATTATCATCTGCAAAATGCTGACTTCTTTCATTACATCATCTAAAAGATTATTAATATTCCTGCTTCCATTAATAGTCTTATTACTGAGTTCCCGTGTATTCTCTGTGTTGGCAAGAAGCTCTTCACTGAATGCACTAAGGCTTTCTATCTGCTGTGTAATCTCATTGTTGCTTGTTGTGATATTATCCATATAATTGTATTCTTCGTCTATCTTTACCTGAATATCCCTTATGTCATCTCTTATCGCATCAAATGATTTCTTTGACTGGTTCACTAATTCCATCTGGTTCTCATTGGCCGAAAGAAGATTATTAACACTAAACCCAGCTTTCTCAGCCTGCTCTGCCAGTGCTACGATAATATTCTCTATCTCCTCTGTTGACTTTTGTGTCTCCTCTGCAAGCTGCTTAATCTGCTGTGCAACTACTGCAAAACCAGCTCCTGCCTCACCTGCTCTCGCAGCTTCTATGCTTGCATTAAGTGCAAGGAGTGCTGTCTGTCTTGTAATTCCGTTAATCATTCCAAGAATCACTTTAGCTTCTTCTGTCTTAGCTGTAAGCTCATTCATGGCACCACTTACATCACTGCCAATATCACTGCTGTTCTTTGATACATTTTCAAGCTGCTCCATATTGATATTGCCTGTCTTAGTAATATCTGTTGTTGTATCGAACCGCTTCTTGATATCCTCAATAAGCGTTCTTGCATCCTCTGTAAGCTCCCCAATACTCTCTGTCATCTCAAGCTGGTTCTGCACTGTTCCTGCAAGCTCATTAGCACCTGATGCCATCTGTGATACTGCAAGCTGGCTTCCTTCCGCCTGTTCCTGCATATTCTTTGACTCATCATTGATATTGTCAATCTCTTTGCAGAGGTTATCATTAGCTTTGATTATCTTATCAAGCATATCATCAGTCTTAGCCTTCTCTGCTTCAATTGTCTCAAGCTTATAAGCTGATATATGTCCAAGTACATCTGTTGTAATATAAGAAAATGCTACAACAAGTGTCATAAGTGCAATCTGTATTTCATAATCAACCATATCACTGCTTGTTATTCCAACATTAACATATTGGATAATAATATATACAATATTAATAAGTGCACTTGCAATACCAACCTTTAAGGTATACTTTTTATCTGCAAACATAGATATTGCAATTATCATAGGAATTGCATAAGTAAATGAAAGAATACTTACTGATGTCCATAATACAAAGGCATATAATATTCCATAGCCTATTGCCGTAATTGACCTGACTATTTTACTCTCAGCATTTTTCTTATATGCGAATACTGCCATAATAACCGGCACAATAAGAATAATCGAAAATACAAACACATATCCTGCCGTTCTATTTCCCTTAACAAGTTCCATTATATATGCCGCCAAAAGTACCATTGATATAATCAAGTAGCACTGCAGCAGCTTTTTATTAACATAGCTTTTTTCGTTTAAATTGTTACCATCCTTAGTGTCTTTAGCCATGAGAAAATCCTCCATATTAATTGGCGTGAAGTTAAAAGTTACCAGTTAAGTTTATCTGTCTGCAGGAATTATAAATATCCATATAAGCGAGCTTATAAGCAGCATCATCGGATAGAAAAGAACCGGAAGTATCTGAAATGCTGACATCTCATAACCAAGCTCATTAACCGCTGATATAGCAACAAGCATCTGTGCTCCATAAGGAATAATCCCCTGAAATACACACGAAAATGTATCAAGAAGTGAAGCTGCTTTTCTATTGGATATTCCATAATCTGCTGACATCTCCTTAGCAATTGGATTAGCCATAACTATCGCTACTGTATTATTCGCTGTTGCAATATCCATAGCCCCGACCAGAAGCCCCATACCAAGCTGTCCGCCTTTCTTTCCTTTAAAGGTTCTTTTAACCCAGCCTAAAAGTGCCGTAAATCCGCCATATTCCCTTATTAAGGCACACATAGCAGACACAAGAATGGCAACCATACAGGTTTCAAACATTCCAGATACGCCCGAACCCATACTTGTTATTAATTCAAATACACCAATATGACCTGTCACAAGCATAATAAATGTTCCTGTTACAATTCCTATCAGCAGCACAACGAATACATTTATTCCTGCTATTCCACCAATAAGCACGAATACATATGGTATTACCTGAACAAGATTATACTCGTGTGTTACTCTTCCTGAAATATCTGTTCCAAATGAAAGTATAAGTATAATTACAAGTGTGACAACCGCTGCCGGAAATGCAATCCAGAAGTTCTCCCTGAACTTGTCTCTCATAGCACAATCCTGTCCATTGCACGCCGCAATTGTTGTATCTGATATAAATGATAGGTTATCACCAAACATCGCACCGCCCATAACAGATGCAACACATAGTGCCATATTAAATCCAGAAGCCTCTGATACCGCAGCCGCAATCGGTGTTATAAGCGTTATCGTCCCAACTGATGTACCCATCGCTGTTGACACAAAACATGCAACAATAAAAAGCACTGCAACTGCAAACTTAGCTGGTATAAGATTAAGCATAAAATATGCCACACTTTCTGCACTGCTTCTTCCAACAACACCTACAAACACACCTGCTGTCAGGAATATAAGAAGCATAGTTATAATATTCTTATCAGCAAGCCCGCCTGCCATAATCTGTAACTTTTCATCAAAAGATACATCTCTGTTCTGTATACACGCTACAAGTATTGCCGCAAGAAATGCTACAATAATAGGTATGTTATAAAATCCCATTGGTATCTTACATATATATTCAAATATAATGCCAAGTCCAAGGTATAGCACCAGAAATACTAAAACCGGCAATAATGCTGTTGCATTAGACTTTTTCAAAATAAAAATCCTCCAAACATAATATATAGTTAAATTATCTTAATCTAAACTATTATATTACATTTGGAAGATTAAGTATAGTGTGAAGCTGCTATATATTAAATTTATATATTAGAATTTCTTAAATACCTGGACATAACCCTGAAGCTTCTGTCCTATAATAATATTATTCTCTGCCTCTTTTTCTATATCATCTATAGAATTGACAATTCCGCTCACACCATCAGCCGCTTCATTAATACCCTTAGTACTTTCATCTATTGTAGTTGAAATATCACTAATTCCTGAATTCATCTCTGCCATTGTGTTCTTTAAAGTTCTGGCATTTTCTGCAAAATTCTTTAATATATCATTAACTCTTGAAGCATCATTTCTATAATCATTGGTAATGCCGCTAAATTTTTCATAATCTGCAAGTATGCTTTCATCAACATAATCTATAAGTCGCTGTGAATCGCCTGTAAGTGCTGATACGCTTTCTGTGACAATAAGACTTATCTCCTGAATATTATTAGCTATATTTCTGCTCTCATCAGCAAGATTTCTTATCTGCTCTGCAACAACCGCAAATCCCCTTCCTGCTTCTCCGGCTCTTGCCGCCTCTATGCTTGCATTAAGTGCAAGCATATTAGTCTGTGATGATATATTTAAAATATCATCAGTAAGCTGCTGTATTCTTTCAACCTGACGGCTGTTCTCAATAGAACCTGTAAGTCCTTCTCTTATATTCTGTACCATAGCATTAGCTGCTTCCCTGCCACGATTAGCATCCTGCATATATTTAACGGATTTGTTCTGTATATCACCAGTTATCTTATTGCCCTGTTCTATCTGCTCATTGACATTGACAATTGCCTCAAATATATTATCTGCACCTGCATTAATCTGTTCTACTGTTGCAGACACTTCCTGCATAGAAGCCGCCATCTGCTGCATTGCCGCTGATACCTCATTAGCATTGTTATTAACATCTGCCACCTGTAAGTTCATATTATCTGATGATGTCCTAAGCACCTCAGACTGTACATTAATATCCTTCATTATGAGCTGTAACTTCTCAATAAATATATTAATTCCGTCTACCAATATGCCAATTTCATCATCCGACATAACATTAATTCTTGCTGTAAGGTTGCCATTATTATCCTCAATATCTTCTATCATATTATTAAGCTGGCTGCTTGCTGACTTTAGAGGTCTTATAATTGCAAATATCATTAAAGTAATTGCCACACCCATAATAATCATAACTACAAGTATTGCAGAAAATGCTTTTACTGATAAAGAATACTGGCTGTTAAGTTCATCTGAGGCACTGCTTACCTGTGCACTTATTAAAGCGTTAAGGTTATCTGCCGCATTTTCAAGCTTAGTTGTTATGCCATCATTACCTTCAGCTGTAAGCTCAAAGAAATCATCCATACTTGAACTGTCACCACTTAAGATTGACTGGATTTTACTGCTGTATTCATCATATACTTCTTTATATTCACTAAGTCCTTCAAGAACCTCTGCATTGCCGAACTTATTAATTACGGCTTCAAGCTCATCAAATGTATCTGTCAATGTCTGAATTACATTCTCCATATTTTCCTGCATATCTGTAGCATTATCCTTAGTATCACCTGACTGTTGTGCCATACCCTGCTTTGCTGTATCTGTTCCCGACTGTCCTGCACTGTTATCAGCAGCTCCTGCTGGCTGTGTGTTGCCACCAGCATTATTACTGTTGTTATCAGTTATATTATTTCCACTATTATCACTGTTACTGCCTGCATACACTCATTGGATATATTCTGGCTCTTATCATTCATACTGTTAATAAGTATCATTCCCATTATTATTCCTGCCGCACCTGCCGCGAACAATACGCCAACAAGCACAAGTATTTTTGCACTAATCTTTTTTCTCATTGTAATCCTCCGTTTCTATGTAAAAATTGTTTGTTTTTACTTAGATATTTTTGTTTGAACATATGTTAACTAAAATTTGTGATTGAATAATGGAAAATTTGTGGAAATTTAATGAACTGCTTCTATAGAAAAAGCAGGTATTCTATAGTATAATAAACTCATATTAAGCTAAGATTTGACATTTAATTAAGTATTTATATTAGGAATTGGGGAGTAATATGATTACTAGACATTTTATGAGAACCAGGCAGCTTAAACCAGGAATGAAGCTTGACCAGACAATTCTGGACCGTACAGGACGAAATCTCGTTATGAGAGGTTCTATTCTTGACGATTATGTAATTGACTCTCTTTTACGAATGGGTATTATGAACGTATATATACAGGAGGGTGAACCTGAACCCGATAATATCGAGCAGATGATAACTCCTGAGGCTAAGAAACAGATTGAACGACTCCACAAAGATGACCCTGCCAAGGTAAAGCTTTCTGACAGTGTCAAGAACCGTGTCGCTGAAGGAATTCAATACATATATGCTAACACAGAATCTGAAAAACTCTCAGACACTGCTGACAGCATCGCTTCTAACCTGATGGACGCTATTAATGCCAACAACGCAATAGCAATTGATATAAGCACACTCAAGACAAGTGATGAATACACTTTCAAGCACAGTGTTGACGTGGCAACTATGGCTATGATTATCGGCAAACAACAGTGTCTGCCTGATAAGCAGATATATGAGCTTGGTGTATCCGGACTTCTACACGATATCGGAAAGACTAAAGTACCAGCTTCAATACTTAACAAACCTGCCAGACTTACAGATGAAGAATTCGCTGTTATGAAACAGCACTCTGTATTTGGATACCATATGTTACAGGAATGTAATGAATTTAATAACGATATATGTATGGCTGTCCTACAGCACCATGAAAAGATTAACGGCAATGGATACCCTCTTGGATTTGACGCTCCAAGAATAACTCCTTATGCAAGAATACTTGCAATTGCCGATATATATGATGCACTTGTCACAGAACGTCCTTACAAGAAAGCATTTTCCCAGAAAGATGCAATCGAGCTTATTATGTCTATGACAGAGGAGCTTGACATCAAGGCTATGAAAAGCTTTCTTGAGAGTATTATTCTGTACCCTGTTGACTCAATCGTGGAATTAAGCAATGGCGAGAAAGCCAAGGTTGTAAGCAACAACAACAGCTATATACTGCGCCCTACTGTAGTCGGCATAACAAGCGGTCGTGTATACAATCTTGGCGAAGATATGGATTGTGCTAATATTGTAATTATTTAATATAGCCACTTTGTACGATAAGTCTCATTTAATATACAATAATTAATATATAATAATGCAAAAAGGTCTGACATTATGCTATGTATTCTTTCCACTAGCTACAATAGAGTCTGCCTTTTAAAATGATTACTTTTTATTAAATATAAAAAAGACCAGTAAACTACTAAGAATTTACTGGTCTGATATACATTTATAAATATATATTCATATATATGTGAATAGATGTGTTTCAATTAAGCTGTCTTACGCCTTTTTACAAACACGATTACACCCATAGACACAACTGCAATTACTGCATATATTACAACTTGTTATTATATATTTTATTCCTCACCCATCTTAGCAAGCTTAGCCGCCTGGTCGGCTGCTATGCAGGCATCGATGATTTCCTGAATATCGCCATTCATAATCTTATCAAGCTTATAAAGTGTAAGACCTATTCTATGGTCTGTTACACGTCCCTGTGGGAAGTTGTAAGTTCTTATCTTCTCAGCTCTGTCTCCAGTACCTATCTGGCTTCTTCTTGCATCTGCTTCTGCATCGTGTGCTTTCTGTGTTTCAAGGTCATATAACTTAGCCCTTAAGAGTGCGAAAGCCTTTTCTTTGTTCTGTATCTGTGACTTTTCTGTCTGTGAGTAGATAACTATACCTGTAGGATAATGAGTAAGACGGACTGCTGAGTCAGTTGTGTTGACACACTGTCCACCATTACCTGAGGCACGCATAACATCAATACGGATATCCTTATCATCTATCTGGATATCAACTTCCTCTGCCTCTGGCATAACTGCTACAGAAGCTGTCGAAGTCTGAATTCTTCCGTTAGATTCTGTTACAGGAACTCTCTGTACTCTGTGTACACCACTTTCGTACTTCATAACAGAGTATGCACCCTGTCCCTTAACCATAAATTCTACTTCCTTCATACCGCCGATACCAGTTTCATCAGCATTAACCACTTCTATCTTCCAGCCCTTAGTATCTGCATAGTGTGAGTACATACGGAAAAGTTCTGCGGCAAAAAGTGCTGCTTCTTCTCCACCTGCACCAGCTCTGATTTCAACCACGATATCTTTATCATCATTAGGATCTTTAGGAAGAAGTAATATTTTAAGCTTCTTCTCTAATTCTTCAACCTTCTTCTTAGAGTCAGCAAGCTCTTCTCTTGCCATCTCTAAAAGTTCCTCATCACTTTCTTCACTTATCATCTGAAGACTGTCCTCTATATTCTGCTTGCTTGCCTTATATTCTGTGTAAGCTTCAACGATAGGTGCAAGATTGCTCTGTTCTTTCATATATTTTCTGAACTTGTCCTGATCAGTTACAATATCCGGATTGCCAAGTTCCGCTGTTACATCTTCATAACGGCGTAATGTATCTTCTAATCTGTCAAACATACTCATTGCTGTATTTCTCCATTTCTCCGTTTAACGGTATTAATTAATATTATTAAGCCTGCCAATTACAACTCTGTCAAGTCCTGCAAGATCTTTTATAACCTTAATGCCAGAATAGCCGCACTGTTCCATTATATTACGGACATCTTCTGCCTGATTATAACCTATTTCATAACATAAATATCCATTTTCTTTTAAATAATTTACAGACTGTTTAGTTATCGCCTTGTAGAATTTAAGGCCGTCCGTATCACCATCTAGTGCAAGCACAGGGTCGTGCAGCCTTACTTCCTCTGATAATTCATCTATATCTTTAGTAGGTATATATGGTGGATTAGATACTATAACATCAAATCTGTTATCCTCATTTTTATATTGCTCACATTCCGAAGAACTAAACATATCACTCTTTATAAGCTTAATATAATCTGCATTATTATACTTTTTATTATAGTCAGCTACTTTTAGTGCATCATCTGATATATCTATGGCAACAGCTCCATTTTCAGAAGTATGCCCTGATGCAGCAAGTGATATAATTATACAGCCTGAACCTGTACACATATCAAGCACACGGCTTTCAGAGTTAGTCAGCTTCATAACTTCTTCTACAAGAATTTCTGTATCCTGCCTTGGAATAAGCACATTGGCATTAACCTTATATTCCCTGCCATAGAAATTCACAGTTCCGGTAATGTGCTGTAAAGGAATATGCTCTGCCCTTTTATTAATAAGTTCTGCGTATTCTGCAAGCTTTCCACTATCTATCTTATCCATTGAATTAATAAGATATTGTGTTCTACTAATGCCCATCACAAGCAATAGCAGCTCGGTTGCATCATACTGGGCATTTTCTATACCGAAATCCTCAAGAAACTGTTTTCCATAATTAACAGCATCCCTTAAAGTCTTAACATTATCTAACTGCATATATCTACCTTATTCTCTATCTCTCTGCTTAAATAATGGCACTTCGTCAGCACTGATATTTTCTTCTTCCTGTTCTGTCTCTTCTATCTCGAAAGCTGCTTCTACTTCTTCAACAGACATATTCTCAGACTCGTCAATATCTTCCTGAACGTTTTCTGTTGTAAAAGCATATTTGCTTCCAGTTTCTGTCTTGATTTTTTCAACAGTTTCGTAGTGGTCTTCTATCTCAAAGCCCTCAGGTAAATCATCATCGGCATTTTCCTGTGACGTTTCATTATCAGCTTCTGTGCTTTCCTGTGCTTTATCATCTGACTCTGCATTTTCCTGTAATGCCTCACTGTCTGACTTAGCATTATCCTCATCTGAATTGCCATTGTCTGTGTCATCAACAACATTTACTGTGTCTGGCTCAGCTTCAACATTGCCTGTATCAGTTGTATCAGTCTTCACAACATCTGTATCTGAATTTAATGTGTCAGAATTACCATTTTCTGTATCTGACTTAGAACTATCTTTATCCGAACCTGCAAGTGACTTACTTTCAACAGATTTCAAAGTTTCTGCCATAGCAACTTCCCTGGCATCAATCTTTCTTGTCTTCTTAGGCTTATGTATTAATTCACCTGTCAGGGCAAGCTTGGCTTCTGCCGCCTTAATATCAGCTTCCATATCAAGTGAAGTCTGATAATATTCCTTCAAAAATGCTTCCCAGTCAAATACTTCCTCAACTGCCTTTATGGCAACTTCTACCATATCCTCATCAGGTTCTCTTGTTGTGAGCTTCTGAAGCCACATTCCCGGTCTGCTTAAAGCAACTGTAAACCCATTATCATTACGTCCTGCCCATCTTATAAATTCATAAGATACGCCTGCAATTACAGGAACTAAAAGCAGTCTTATAACAATCTGTAGTGCTGTATTATCAACTCTTATGAAAATGAAGAATACAACACTTATAAACATTACTATAAATAAAAAGCTTGTTCCACATCTTTTATGGTATCTTGAACTGTTCATAACATTTTCTACTGTAAGCCTTGCACCATTCTCAATGCAATTGATACATTTGTGTTCAGCACCATGATACATAAATGTCCTTTTAATATCTTTCATCAATGATATAAGAACAAGATATAGTATGAATATTGCAACTCTGACTAGGCCTTCTATAAGGTTAAGAAGTGTCTTTGAGGCAACATATCCTTTAACAAGTCTTGATACATAGTATGGCAGAAGCATAAATAAACCAACTGCAAGAAATACTGACACTATAACTGTAAGTGCCATAAGTACTGATTCAAACTTGTCTTTGAATATTGATTTGCCGATTTCATCAGCCTTGGTCTTCTTCTGCTCATCTGGATCATCATAAAATGATGCCGAATAGTTGATTGTTGATATTCCTGTTATGAGTGAGTCTATGAAACTTACTACACCTCTTATTACAGGGTAACTCATCCATTTATGTTTTTCAGTAAGAACCTTACTTTCTCTAACGGTAACTTCGATTTCATTGTCAGGCTTTCTTACGGCAATAGAGTATTTGTCTTTATTGCGCATCATAATCCCCTCGATGACTGCCTGACCACCTATACCTGATGGTTTCATAGTTTGGACCTCCAATTTGTTTGATGGAATATTGGTGAGGTTAGCGGACAATGTGTGTAAACCGGACGGGCTTAGATATACGGACGGGCTCTAGGCGCTTCGCTGTAGAGCACCTGTTCATTGACCTGTCGGACAAGCTCTATGCGCTTTGCTGTAGAGTGCCTGTTCATTGACCTGTCGGACGACAAGCTCTAGGCGCTTCGCTATAGAGCTTTGGGGCTGTTATAGCGGTAGGTGATCGGTTTACGTTGTGGCTAACTCGTAACGATGCCGTTCCAGAAGCAAAAGCTTCTGTCACTGTCGCGGTGCTCCTCGAATAGAAATATATAATACCGTGAATTCCTGCAAGCAGGATTCACAGCATTATATATTCCTATTCTCATCGTTACTCGCGCAAAAAAAAGTTGAGGTCTTGACAACCTCAACTTTATGTTCATAACTAGTTATTAACACCATACTTTCTGTTGAACTTATCAATACGTCCACGAGCTGATGTAGCCTTCTGCTGTCCTGTATAGAATGGATGGCACTTTGAGCAAATTTCTACGTGAATTTCTTCCTTTGTAGAACCTGTTACGAATTCGTTACCACAGTTACAAACAACCTTTGCCTGATAGTATGCTGGATGTATTCCTTCTCTCATTACTTTCACCTCTTTACAATATCTTTATATGATTTATCCTTATTTCTTTTTATCATTTTGATAAACAGCTTTGTTATTGTATCATACACATATATGTAATGCAAGTACTAATTTTAAAAACTTACAAAAAACTTACTAATTTTTTAACTTCCATATATTCCATATATTAATACGAATTAACAAACGCAGCTTTTATATTTTATATATAATATTTTTATACATAACGGTTCTTGATGATTGTCTTTACGAATTCATCATTATTTCTTGTCTTGGTGAACAGGTCAAGTATTCTTTCTGCAGCTTCATCTGTCTTAAGGCTGTTAAGAGCCTTCCTCATTATGTCTACTGCCTCAAGTTCTTCCTTATCAAGAAGAAGGTCTTCTCTTCTTGTACCCGACTTGGCTATGTCTATTGCCGGGAATACTCTCTTCTCGGATAACTTTCTGTCAAGTACAAGTTCCATATTACCTGTTCCCTTGAATTCCTCAAATACTACGTCATCCATTTTACTTCCTGTTTCAACAAGTGCTGTTGCAAGTATTGTAAGACTTCCGCCTTCTCTCATATTACGTGCTGCACCAAAAAATCTCTTAGGCATATGGAGTGCCGCCGGGTCAAGACCGCCTGATAATGTACGTCCACTTGCCTGAACTGTCATATTATAGGCTCTTGCAAGTCTTGTAATACTATCCAGAAGAATAATTACGTCCTGCTTCTGTTCTACAAGTCTTTTAGCTCTTTCTATAACCATCTCAGATACTCTCTTGTGTCTTTCCGGAAGTTCATCAAATGTTGAATATATTACCTCTACGTTATCACCTGTTATTGACTCTTTAATATCTGTAACTTCCTCTGGTCTTTCATCAATAAGAAGAATCATAAGGTGCATTTCCGGGTTGTTCTTAGTAACCGCATTGGCAATCTGCTTAAGAAGTGTTGTCTTACCTGACTTAGGCTGTGATACTATCATACCACGCTGCCCCTTGCCTATAGGTGATATAAGATCAACCATTCTCATCGCTATTGTATTGGAATTCCTCTCAAGATGAATTCTTTCATTAGGAAAGATTGGTGTGAGCGTTTCAAACGCCTTTCTTCTCTGTGCAACAACCGGATTAAGTCCATTTACAGACTCAACATACATTATTGCGGAGAACTTCTCAGCCTGTGTCTTGGCTTTCTTAGGTCCTCTTATTATATCACCTGTCTTTAAGTTAAATCTTCTTATCTGTGATGGTGCTACATACACATCATTCTCGCCAGGAAGAAAATTCTCACATCTTATAAATCCGTAGCCTTCCTGTAATACTTCAAGTATTCCATCCGCCATCTCTGGCTCTTTTGCTTCATCATAAGAAGCCTTACCTTCATTAACTGTATGCTCCTGATATGTACGTTCCTGATATGGGCGTTTCTCATATCTTTCGTTCTGGTGCTGTCTGTGATTATTATTCACCGCTTCATTATTATTGGTATTATTTATTACTTCATTATTAGTATTAGCTGTTTCAGAATTATTAACTGTCCGTTCAGTAACAGTATTAACAGTTGCCTCATTATCAGTATATCCCACAGTACTCTCATTTTCCTCTGCTGCAATAATAGCATCAATAAGCTCACTCTTTCTCATAGCAGATATGTTCTTTATCTTCTTATCTTTTGCAAAATCTCTTAATACGCTTACTGAAAGTGTTTCTAATTTCTCACGCATCTAAACCTCCTTACTTATTCCAGTATTTATTGATTATAAAAATGCTATTACTCATAAATACCGGATATACACTATGATTAAATCTAATATCAATTGTAAAATAACTATATATAACAAATTAATCTGGGAAACGATACGAATATGTATCTTAGATTTCGTAATTTATTATACATTATTTTTCCCAAAAATAAAAGACTTATATTGATGATAATTTCAGCTTGTGTTATTATATAGTCTATATGATTATTCTATAATATTATTCATGAAAGGAACATATATCTTATGACTAATGCAGAAAAAGCTTTACAGCTTCATAAAGAATGGAATGGTAAATTTGAAACAACTCCTAAGATGAGTATTACAACAAGGGAAGACCTTGCTTTAGCATATACTCCTGGTGTAGCAGAACCTTGTAAGGTTATTGCCAAAGATAAAGAAGCCGCTTATACATATACAATAAAGTCTAACACTATTGCTGTTGTATCTGACGGAAGTGCCGTTCTTGGTCTTGGAAATATCGGTGCACACGCCGCTATGCCTGTTATGGAGGGTAAAGCTGTGTTATTCAAATCATTTGGTGGTGTTAATGCAGTTCCTATCTGTCTTGATACTCAGGATACAGAGGAGATTATTAAGACTGTTGTTAATATTGCACCTGCATTTGGCGGCATTAATCTTGAAGATATATCGGCTCCAAGATGCTTTGAAATAGAAAGCCGATTAAAAGAGCTTCTTGATATTCCTGTATTCCACGATGACCAGCACGGAACAGCTATCGTTGTATTAGCTGGTATCATCAATGGTTTAAAGGTTACAGGAAAGACCAAGGAAGAATGTAAGGTTGTAATAAATGGTGCTGGTTCTGCCGGTGTTGCTATTACTAAGCTTCTTCTTACCTACGGCTTTAAAAATGTTACTATGTGCGACAAATCTGGTATTCTTTCTAAGAATAGTGAAGGTCTTAACTGGATGCAGAAATCTATGATGGACGTTACTAACCTTGAAGGTAAGACTGGTTCACTTGCTGATGCTTTAGTCGGTGCTGATGTATTCGTAGGTGTATCTGCTCCTAATATCGTTACTGCTGATATGGTTAAGACTATGAATAAGGATGCTATTATATTTGCTATGGCTAACCCTGTTCCAGAGATTATGCCAGATGTTGCGAAAGCCGCTGGTGCAAGAGTTGTCGGTACAGGCCGTTCAGATTTTCCTAATCAGGTTAATAATGTTATTGCATTCCCTGGTATATTCAAGGGTGCATTACAGGGACGTGCTACACAGATAACTGAGGAGATGAAGCTTGCAGCAGCTTTAGCAATTGCTAACCTTATTCCAGATTCAGAACTTTCAGATACTAATATTTTACCAGAAGCATTTGACCCTAAGGTAACCGATGTTGTTGCCAAAGCCGTTATGGACTTAATTAAGTAATATATGTTACCATATTACTATTCCCTTAACGAATTTCTTCAAAAAGAATATGGCCATAAGCTTTACAAATTAGCCCTGAACGGCGGAATGACTTGCCCTAACCGTGACGGGCTAATTGATACAAAAGGATGTATATTCTGTAGTGCCGGAGGTTCAGGCGACTTCGCAGGCGGCAGAAAATCCGATATGGATATTAACACACAGATAGATAATGCCAAAGCATTAATAAAGAACAAATATAATGGCGGTCATTTTATCGCCTATTTCCAGTCCTTTACTAATACTTATGCTGATATAGATTATCTGCGTAATCTTTATATGCCGGTTATCAGGCGTGATGACATAGACATTTTATCTATAGCTACAAGACCTGACTGCATAGATGATAAAGTTCTTGATTTATTAGCTGAGCTTTCCTTAATAAAACCTGTATGGGTTGAATTAGGCTTACAGACTACCAACGAGAACACTGCCCGTTATATAAGGCGTGGGTATCCTCTTAAGACATTTGATGAGTGTGTAAGCACTCTTCGTTCTATTGGAATACGTCCAATTGTCCATATGATAGCAGGGCTTCCCAATGAAAATATGACTGATATGTTAAATACTGCTGACTACATCGCACACTGTGGTGCATCAGGAATTAAGATACAGCTTTTACATATTTTACAAGGTACTGACCTTTGCCAGGATTATGATAAAGGTCTTTTTAATGTGCTTTCACTAGAAGAATATATGGATATTGCAGGACAGATAATAACTCATCTGCCACCTGATATGGTTGTCCATAGAATAACGGGCGATGGTCCCAAATCAATACTTAAAGCTCCTTTATGGAGTTCTAACAAGAAGCTTGTATTGAACTCACTCAATAAACACTTCAAAGATAATAATATTTATCAAGGACGGAACTATGTATGAATACCGATTCGACAACGCTTTATAAGCTGATGATTTTGTATATGTTAAGCAAGGTCAATTTTCCGCTTTCCAATGTACAGATATCAACTTTTATGCTCGATAATGAATATACTTCATATTTTACATTTCAGGAAACAATTAATTCATTAGTTGAAGATTCCTTTATCCAGCAAATGAATTACAGAAACAGTACACAGTACAAACTCACACAGGAAGGCGAAGATACTGTAGCGTTTTTCTATACTAAGATTTCACCTGCAATACGTGAAGATATTGATTCATATCTTGCAAGGAACAAATACGAACTAAAATCCGAGGTTGGAACTACTTCTGACTACTATCGTACTACCAATGGAACTTATATCGCACATCTTCTGGTTAAAGAAGGGGACAGCACACTTATTGAGCTTAACCTTGGAGTACCTTTAGAAGACCAGGCTAAAGATATGTGTGACAAATGGAAAGACTCAAGCCAGGATATATATGACTTTATAATGCACAGACTTTTATAATTATAATGAGGATTAATATGGATAATTGCAAATACAGACATATTCTATTCTTAAGTTATAAAGATATATGCTACAACTCAACATCATATTTTGAACAGCGTATATCAGAAGAACTCATCAATGCTGGTATTAAAGTTACACATCTTAATATTCCAAAGCCAGCCAAAGGTTTAAGTGGCACATTAGCTGATACAGCATATATGTTGCTTAAGCCTTATTTTAACGCAGATTTAGATGCCATAATTGATATTAATACGACTATTCCCTGTATTAAATATAACAATGGATACATTCTTAATAATTTTGATATTCCTGTATGGCATTACATTCTTGACCACCCACTCTACCACTATAAGGCTCTTAAAGTGCAGCTTAACAATTACAATGTAATATGCCTTGATACATTTCACGCAAAGCTAATCAGGGAAAGTTTCCCACATATCAGGGAAGTAAAGGTTATTCCGTTAAGTGCTGATGAATATTCCATCAGTAATATTTCTAAAAAATACTGTCAGGACAATATGGCTGATACTAATTCAGACAGCAGCTACAACACTTTATCATACCATAAATGTAGTAAACGTGCGGTAAAACTGCTATTTACAAGCACTTACACTGACCCTGTAAAGGTTGCACTTTTATATAACAAAAGTGGCTTAAATATTCAAAATAATAATATTAACGATAAAGATATCAACGATAATAGCACTAAAAATACACTAATTAAGGATATAGATAATGATTATCTGCTTAATGCACTTCTTAATAATCCTTCATTTACGCAGGAGAAAGCCGTCCAATATCTTAGAAGCCTTAATATATTAGACAATTCTTCTTCAACAATACAATATCTTCACAATAATTTCCTAATAGATGTATATCTGCAATGTATTATCCGTGAAGAGATTGTAAGCACAATAATTAAAAACAGAATTCCAATAACTATATACGGACACGGCTGGGATGCATTTGTCGATAAATGTGATATCTTAATTCCCGAGTACACTAAGTATCTTGATATACGAAAGGAAGTTACTTATAACAGGCTTCCAGCCATATATTCAAATGCACGTCTGTCTTTAAACCAGATGCCCTGGTTTAAAGGCGGTATGCACGACAGAATTCCACTTGCACTTATGAATGGCTGTCTTTCATTGACTGACGCAAGCACCTATTTAACTGATATTCTGAATATTGGTGAAAATGAAGGTGTATACACATACTCTCTTGAAAATATCGAAGCTGTGCCTGATATCATTATGGATATTCTAAATAACACAGCTGATGATAATTGTGTTCCTGAAATTATTAATTCATTATCCGATAAAGATTGTGTTCTGGAAAATATTAATTCATTGTCTGATAATGCAAGAGCTTACGCACATAAGCATTTTTCCTGGAAATGCTGGGTAGATAAATTTTTAGATTAATATTAATATATTTAAGAAAGCCGCCTTACAAGTAGTTCATTGATTAACTGAGCCAGCAATTGTTATTTATCATATAACAATTACTGTATTATCAAATTCCTGCCTGCAAGACGGCTTTTATTATTAAATTGGTTGATACTGTTTAGTTAAGCGTATCAGCAGTTTAAAAATGTCATTATTAGATTTATCTAATATATGGCTTTTACCTAGTTGCCACCCTGTGACATCTGTTCTTCCTGCTTTCTGATCATTTTCTTAACCATATTACCACCTACAGAACCAGCCTCAGCGGAAGTAAGGTCACCATTGTAGCCTTCCTTTAAGTTGACACCGATTTCTGATGCTACTTCCATCTTAAATCTGTCGAGTGCATCCTGTGCATTCTTCTTAGTCTTTGATGAAGTTGAACTTGAATTTGAACTAGCCATAATAAACCTCCGTCCTTATGTCCTTAGACATATTCTTTATTAGATAAGCTTCATTGCTTATCTTGGTATTATTATGTGCTTATACCGTCTGTTTATTATACCAATTTATGGAAGATATCTTTCATATATCTTAAAACCATCAAATATTACATACCAGCGGTTGCCTGCCGCAGCCATAACTGTTACATATTCTTTTCCGTCTTTTTCTGCAAAATTAACAAGACAGTTATGTGCTTCATCTGTATAGCCCGTCTTTCCTGCCTTAATGGTTACTCCCGGCACTTCATTACCGACCATTCTTGAGAACATTGTGCTTGTAAGATGTATTCCCTCAGGGTGCTGTGGTGTAGAAGCAGTTGTATACTGGTATGTTCCAAGAACCTTTGCACACACCTCATTACTCATAGCATATTCCATAATCATCGCCATCTCTGCCGGCGTTGTATACTGATTAACATCGTGAAGTCCTGACGGATTACAGAAATGTGTATTCTTCAATCCCATTTCTTCGCATTTCTCATTCATAAGCTTAACGAATTCTTCTTCTGAACCAGCAGTTATCTGTGCTATTCCGTATGCCGCATCTGCTCCTGAGGGAAGTGCAAGTCCATATAATAAATCATTGGCTGTCACTTCTTCATCAACACTAAAACCTGCAACTGATGCCTGCTGTATATACAGATTATTAAGCTCTTCAAAACCAAAACGGTACGTTTTATTCAAATCCTGTATATTCTCAACTGCTATTATAAGTGACATTACCTTTGTCATAGAGGCTGGATATATTCTTGTATCTGCCTGCTTGCCTGCTATAAGCTGGTTATTGGTAACATCAAGAAGTGCCACATAAGGTGACTGTATATCACCATCAAGCATTTCCTTATAGTCTGGTGACTTTGCGGCACACTTAAATACCGATTCCTGCTGTATAACTGTTATATTATTATCTTCTATAACATTATCTGTAAGCACTGCCTGCTGTTGTGCATTACTATCATCTGCACGCGAACTTATTGCTTTAACTGACTTGGTGACAACAACCGATATTACTAACAGTAATATAGCTGCAAATAAATTTCTCTTGATAAGTCTTATCTGTGCCTGTCTTTTTCTCTTCATTGCCATAGCCTTCTTCTTTCTTGCTCTATTGGCTCTGACAGCTTCATCATAATCTAAATACTCACTCATACTGCCCCCAGATACAATTAATCATTAATATACTGTGTACTGACAGCAAGTTCATCGGCTAATTCTTTACCCTTAATAAGAGTAACAAGTTCAAGTCCTAAATCAACAGAAGTTCCCATTCCTCTTGAAGTTGTTATATTACCATCTGTAACAACTCTCTCTGTCTTAGGTGCAACCTCAGCCCCTTCTAACATATCTTCAAAGCCCGGGAAAGCTGTTGCTCTCTTTCCTTTAAGGAAGCCTAACTTTCCAAGTACGCTTGGTGCGGCACATATTGCGGCAATTCTGCCACCAGCTTCATTATGCACCTTAAGCATATCAATAAGCTTGTCACAATCATAATATGTCTTGTGTCCCGGTCCTCCTGGGAGGAAGCATACATCTTCATCGTTACAGTTAATATCTTCAATAAGCTTATCAGCTTCAACTATAATATTCTGTGCACTTTTTACTGATTTATTACCAGTAATTGATACAGTGTCGACACCTATATTCGCTCTTCTTAATATATCTATAACTGCAAGTGCTTCTACAGTTTCAAATCCATCTGTTAAAAAAGCTAAAACTTTCATTTATTAATCTCCATTTCTACTTAATGTCTTAATCTACCGATATTTTATAAAATGTTATTTATTAGCGTATTGTTTTTATAAAATTTTAATTAAATCAATTTATTTTATAGTATATCACTTTTTGTTATTTCATACCATACTTTATAACACTTTAATTACAACTTTAATTCAATTATAACTGATTATTTTTTAGTCAAGCTGAAAACATTTTTATCATTATGTCTTGTGGTTTTGAATACTATGTGTTATCATATATAAATAAATATTTGAATGTTGGAGGCACATATGTTTAAACTTATAAGTGATACTTCATGTGACTGGATTAAGGAGTACGCAGAAGAACATAATGTTACATTAGTTCCGTTATATACTACATTTGACGGACAGACTTATTATAAAGAGCAATTTGAAATCAGCTATGATGAATTCTATAGAAAAATGACAGATGAGAACGCATTTCCTAAATCTTCTCTTCCTTCTATTCAAGATTATGTTGATGCATTTATGCCATCAGTTGAGGCTGGTGTACCTATTATATGCTGTTGTATAACAACATATTTCTCTGGTTCATACAACTCAGCCTGCACTGCAAGGGATATGATTATTGAAGATTATCCGGATGCTAAGATTACCGTTATCAATTCCTTACAGAATTCAGCTTCTATGTCTTTATTCGTATATGAAGCTATGTGTATGAGAGATGCTGGATATTCTTATGAAGATACAGTTAAGAAGCTTGAAGCTATGCGTCCTTTTGGAAGAATTATATTCACAACAGAATCTCTTGATTACTTAACTAAAGGTGGACGTCTTGTAAAGACAGCTACTATGATTACAAGCAAGTTAAATCTTCGCCCTATTATTATTATGAAGGGTGGGGAAATAGGCGTTGGCGGTTTCTTTAGAACAAGAAAGAAAGCTAAAGCAAAGGTTATCGAATTATTATGCAAGCATTTTCAGGAGTCAGGACTTAATATCAATGATTATGATATAACAGTTGGATATTGTACTAACCCTGAAGAAGCAAGTGAATACAGAAAAGAAGTTGAGGAAGCTATAAGCACTAAGCTTCTAGAGTCAGGAGTTGAATTCAAGACACGTATCGGTGTTGTTACTTCGTGCCATACAGGTCCTACTGCACTTGGGGTTGCACTTATGCCTAAGTTTGATAGATTTGAGGCTTAATTAGGAGGGCTTCAAATATAAATAATGTGTCATTTGATGATTGATTTCTACCTTTATTGGGTGGCGGACGGACGTAAAATGGTGGGTGAATACACGCTGTGATGAGCGGGACGGACGGGTGACACAGCTACGGTATTGTATGAAGACAATTGGATATTCTAAGCCTTTCTTATTTAGGTGGTGAGGACGGACGCATACGCTCCTATTCGCCATCGTGGCTCAGTAGTCGCTTGGCAGGACACCGTGTCCTGCCATTGCTGGTTTATGGGGAAGAAAGGCTAAGAATATCTCAGTTGTCTT
>ULOY01030979.1_pt1 | contig 33330 bp, 29 predicted proteins | sample 1952991 | NCBI WGS metagenome assembly ULOY01 (sample SAMEA4835615, study PRJEB28245) | human gut metagenome | biome: gut microbiome; material: fecal sample | place: Denmark | collected 2008 | reverse complement strand
CTCTTCCGATTGATGGGAATGGGAATCCTGTAAAAAAGTTAGGCCACATATCTACCTCCTTTCTTACCGGATTAACCCCAGTAGTTGTTGCAACCACATCCACTACGTCCGTATACAGCGTCACCCATATATGCACCGTAGGCGGCTGCACGGAAACAATCTGTATTAATGGCGGTTAAATTGGGGTATTGAACACTCACAGTATTGGGGAGCTTGCATTTGATTCCATCAACATCGCTTTGTAATGCCTGCAATCCGGCTGCCAAAGGAGCAATCTGTTGTCCTACTGCACTCAGGATAGTGGCGTTCTGATTACGCTGGGATATTTCGGCTGTTAAAGTAGCCTTTTCCGCAGTAAGAGATGCGATCTTGTCCTGCAATGCCTGATTTTGAATTGCATCAAGTTTGGCAAGGATAGCATTCGTGTTGGCAGTAGCACCGTCACGCAATGACAATGTGTTTTGGTTAGCAGTGTTGATTAATGCGTTAGTTTGGTTGCACATTGCAAGCTGACTCTCGTATCCTTGTGTGGTTACAAGCTGTTTCATATCGCAGCAACAGCTACAGATCTGAGATGTCAGAGCGTTGTTACCTTGCATAATCGCAGTCAGGATACTGTTGGTGTTCTGACCCATTTGGTTACCGAGACCGCAGATTGCCTGTGATACAGAGTTAATACCGGCAAGGATTTGGTCTGAAGAGGTGTTAACAGCTTGGGCTAATGATGCAATGTCCACACCGTTCCGGTTAAGTGTCTGCATGATCATTTCTCTTCCTTCATCGGCACCCTTATTGTTGTTGCCACCGAATCCAAAGTTTCCGTTACCGAAGATGGCTGCAATCACAATCAATGCAATGATGTCCTGAAAACCTCCATTGTTTCCGAAAAAGCCGCCGTTTCCATTTCCTCCCATCAGCCCCATCAGATAGCCTGTGTCAATTCCACGGCTCTGCAAGGACGGAAGAATGGACGCAAGCAGACCATTGTTTGCTCCGGTTCCACCGGAAGGTTCTCCAAAAATATATGTTCGATCCATACTAAAAAAATATTATGTTCCGACCAATATTAGTCGTACTGCAAAAATATAAATATGGAACGTGTAATAGAAAAATACTTTTCACGAATAAAAGAAGAAATCTTCTTATTATGAAGAAGTTTCATTTTGCGTAGAATAAGCATATCTCCAAATATAATTACCCGCAGTTTTTTGTTTCCCTTTGCAGTTTCGCTGTATAGTAGTTGAGGATATATTAAAAGTTTTTGCAGCTTCTGATATGCTTGAAAATTCTCTTATTAAATTCAAATTCAAATCATACTGTCTAACTGGTTTTGACAGCCTGTCAATATATTTACCTTTAAATCTTTGAATTTTATCTAATGTAGCACGTTTATGATTTATAAGAGTTAATCCATTGTTGTGATTCTGTTTACTTGTACACCAACGTAAGTTTTCGACTCTATTATCACTTTTTATTGTATTTATATGATCTACTTGTAAATAGCCATTAGGATTTTCAAGAAAAGATAAAGCCACAAGGCGATGAATTTTAAAATTTTTCATTTTTAAGTCTTTATGCAAGCTAACTACTAAATACCCATCACTAAGTGGGCTTGGAGTTAATATACATTCTTTTACTTTGCGATAATATATTTTACCTTTTTTATTGTTGGCAACTATTCTTTCTAAAGATTTGATTCTACCTAGATTACTAACTTGGTATATTCCTTCATAGTCTTCGATGTCTTTCCAAATTTCCTTCATACAATATCATTTTGAATATTACAAATATAGTATTTAATCATGACATATCAAAACGATAATGTAATTTATCATATTATCAAGTATGCAAATATTGGGCATTAATTATGAATCTAATATATAACTTTTATGTCAATTTTTTGAGTATGATTTATAATATAAGAAATGCTTCTTGTGCTTAATCCAATACGCTTCTGTATTTGAGTATAAAGATATTCTTTTGAAACATAACGCCCAGCTTCTCCAAGTTTATCAAGTTCTTCTTGATAAATATCGTGTACTAAATTATCACGTAATATGGAGGAAGTTCTTCGGGTGTTTCCTACTTTATGCATAAGTATTTGTATTTTGTATCCCGGTCAAAATTGACCGTATGCAAAAGTACATATGTTGTAACTCATGTAAAATCAGTTGTTTCCCAACAAATTCTTTATATTATCCCAATATATTCTCATCATTTTCCCACTCTCTATCCTCTCATGGAAATTAGATATCATGTAGTTGACTGCACGTTTGGTTTTGTGGATATGAGCGGCTATCTGTGAAGGGTACATGCCACTTTCGAAAAGAAGAGATACAAGAAGATACCGGGCATCCACTGTCTCCATATTCTTATCAGACGATAATATTTGGTCAACAGACACTTCTGTTTCTTTTGAAACAATATTAATTATTTTGGCAAAGATTTCTGACTTGCACATGTTTTTTCTGATTTTTTATTCTTATCTTTGCCATGCCACATAAAAAAACTTGATATATACATAAACAAAGCATAAGATACCGTGTTGAAGATATTAAGCCTCCAACGTACGGTGTCTTATGCTTTTTCAAATTTTTATGTGGCAATAATTATTTGAACGTTGGGGGCTTTTTTTTGATTCTAAGCCCCTGAAAGAATTACTTTTATTAAATGAGCTTTTCTATTATATGCCACACTTCTACCTGTGGCGGATAATACTTGATGTTGCTATTTCATCTTTTTACCTCCTTTCTGTTGATTACCATATTCTATAACTTATTCCTGCGATAACCGCAGGACAAAAGCCATCCTTGCCAAATCCATAACCGGCTGTTATCCCCAGACCCCATCTTCTAGGTCTTATCTTCACCGTGTGATAGATATCGTTTGTTACTGTCTGTGTTTTAGAGCAAACATAGATACTATCTAGGTTAGGTCTGTAACCACTCACATAAGCGATGTAATCACTATCTCTGTATATCTTCTGCTCAACAGGAAGAACAGTGTCTCCTACATGGATTGTATCACCATCATGCCAACACAGTATTGGAGAAGGAAGATAATACTTTACAGTATCTCTCTTTATAATGATACTTGTACTGAACACCGTATCCGTTCTTTCCTCTATAACTGCTTCGGGGGATGGCTTTACAAACCATCCTAAACCGAAAGCGAGTACAATTATTAATATATAAGGAAGCCATTTCATATTATTGTATTTAAATAAGTACCAATAGCAATGCTATCGCTATCGCAATCCATATATAGATCCTTTGTCTCATCCCTCAAATTTTATATCGTTGATACGGTTCATCCAACCACGTTTGAACTTGTTGTTTGCTGGGCGTTTCCGGCATATATCCTCGATGAAATCAAACCGTGCAATCTTGATCTGATCAAACAGTTCACGGGGATTACGGGAATTAACTGCGGCAAGTGTCTTAGGTCCGACAATGCCATCAGGAATCACACCAACCAAATCCTGCGGTACTTTAATACCATGTGCCCCAGAAGCCCATACAAAATCGCATACTATCTCTGCTATACTTTGGCTTTTTATTTCATCCGCATTCCATCTATCCCAATACAACATCTTCAAGATACTTTTCCAATCGTTATATGACAAATCCATCAACCTTTCGGTCGTAGGTTTGGGATAACCTTTTCTACGACAATATTCCTCATAGGTAGCCATTGTCACACCTACCATAGTTTGTCCTCCTAAATCATCGGGATCATCAGCCCATCCTGTTTTTCTTGCTCTTTGAAAAAGAGACTCATTGGTTTCATTGCTTTTCTTACTTATACCAGCTTCCCATTTTATAAGAAATGGTATGAAATGTTCAATATTAGCCATTTTTCTTTTCCTCCTTATCTTTAAATTATAAAATTACTATTATTTTTGTCGCAAAAAATATGGACTTATCAGAACTTATTAGAAGCTATACTCCTGAACAGAAAAATGTGTTTAGTGCTTTTCTCATCCAACTACCATTAATATTTACTATAATGTATTTATACATACCTGCTTTTAAATCCTTAGAGCTTTATTTGCAAGTAATTTTTGCCATATCTGCGTCTACATTATCTATTTATTATTCTTTTTGTTTGTTATGTTTATGCTCCGTTTGTTCCCGATACAGGTTTAATATGGAAATACCTATACTTATTATGCCAACATTGACAGCTGCATTTCTTTTACTGCGTTCGCCAGAAAGCTATTTAAACGGGCATGAATATGTATTAAGAATAGCGCTTAAATGCACGTCATATTTCTATGGATTCATCGGAATTACAGGATTCTTTTACCGAAAATGCGTAGATTATGGCATAAAGTGCAAAAGGCGCAATAAAAATAAAATCAATTAAACTCATTTCTTTTCCTCCTTTTTATTTTCTGTTATTATTTCATTTATATCCTCTTTTTCTACATCAAGCACCTTCTTACCAAACAGACCTAACGCCTTAAGCATATTAAAGCTGTATCCTTTGGGCTTCAATATATTTGATATGATAGAGCAAAATTCAATGAAGCAAACTAGCAAACAGGAGTATATGTCTATATCCCATTTGCTGCCGGATGCAATGTTTATCATGACAACCATACAAACAAAGGCGAAGTAGGTTACAAGTTTACCCATTGTGCGGCGTATTGCACTAGAGAAACGAACCTTTTCGCCCATCAAAAGGCTTTTCCTTATTCCAAAAGCCAAATCACATATCACTACCGCAAATGATACAATAATCCAAGGTATCATGTGCTCCAATGATTCTGCTATAAAACCGCTTACTATTACGGAGAAGCCACCCGGTATGGCTTGGGTTGTTATACTATCTCTTACCATCAGAATGATTATTTAAATGTATTAATTAATTAGTCACTTATGAATACTCTTAGTCCTGCTCCCCTTGAATTTGAATTTGGCGCGAATACACGGTCTATTCTATCTGAAATAATCTCCAAATATCCCGTCTGCGCTTTCAATTCAATTAGCATGGGGTTTGTTTCAGCTTGTGATTCCAAACTATATCGAGCGTCTAACAGATTTCTGATAGCTGTTATGTCAGTAGTTTGCTGGCTTACAAAGAACCTGATAGAGTTTAGTAATGCCTCAAGCGCCTCGGCGGTAGTCTCTGTTATACCTTGTATGCTTTGGGTGAGAGCGGACAGATTTGCTTTACCTCCGGGTTCCCATCCTATTTGGTTAAAAATTTCTTCTGCCGCCTCGTTATATTCACCAAACACTCCCTGCATCCTGTCTGACCAGTCTTTGATGGCTTCGGTATTAATATCATTCGGCTTTAAAAAATCCGTCCATGCCTCTTGAAGCTTTTTGTATTCCTCACTATTTTCTATCTCATCAGCAGCGGCATTAGCCTTTTTTGCGACACTTTTTATAACCGAATTATTGGCTGTGTTTCTTAGCCTGGTTATTTGGGCTTGAAGTTCAAAATACCTTTCTTGATCCTCTTGCTCCATAGGTGTTTTTGTTGCAATAATCTCATCAAATTCTTCAAACATTTTTCCGAAGAACTTGTCAGATAATCTTAGAAGTATCTGTTGTTTTACATAGTTTTCCATGAAATCATCAAAACTGTCTTGAAGTCCAGATAAGCCATCCCCTGTTTCTTGAAATGCTTCCAACCATGCCGATGCAAAATTCTCAGCCAATGTTTTGAAATTTTCATCGGAGCCTACACCGCCAAGTTCTGCTATCATGTCATTAGCACTGTCAGCCAAAGTATCCCTAAGATCTTCAATCTGTTCCTGCCATTCGTTTATTTTATCCCAGTCAGTATCTTTCTTGTCTCTTTCGGCGGCTATCATGGCATTGAGAGATACTATCTGTTTGTTTATGTTCTCATCAAGTTCATTCCCATATTCTTGTAGCTTTGTTATATCCCATACATTGTCTATACTCTCTTTTAGCTTGTCGTATTCACGTTCCAGCTTCTTTATCTTTCTTTCATGTCCTTCTATTTCTTTTTGCAGTCTTGCATCATCCGATCCGAACAAGGCACTTACTGTTTTTGCCAAGCCCATTGCCGCTTGAAGATATCCAACCGGACCTTGTGCTATTCCTGTTGCTATTTGTGCTATACCTCCTGCCGCTTCTGCCGTGCGGTTGATAACGTCTTTTGTACCATCAGACATTGAGCCGAAAACATTTTCAAGGTCACTGGCAATTTGTGGCAATGCGGATGAGAATTCTGAAAAGATCCTTCCTGATTCTCCGATTTTATTTTTCAGAGTGTCGCCTAGATTTTGCCCATTCCTGATTTGTTCGGCGGTTTCTTTTGATATTTTCTTTTCAGCGGTAAGTTGCTTTAGTATTATATCAAGTTTGGATTTTTCTGTTTCGAGCTGAACTGACAATTGTCTGGCTTCTTTAGAAAGAATGCCAGACGTTGCTACTGCCGCATTATATTCTTGCCGTTTCTGTTCGACAATTTTCGATTGTTCGTTGCTCAGGCTTGTATAATAGCCAACCGCATTGTTGGCTCTTATGTTTTCCTCTTCAAGTTCCTTTCTCTCTTTTAGGAACTGAATATACTCTTTCACTCCCGAAGTAAGACCGATGAAGGGATTTTTTTTAGCAATCATTTCATCAATTTTCTCTTGTTGGTTGATGATTGCTTTCAGTTGGTCAGCCGGAAGATCCTTCAGATTCTCACGCAAACTCATAAGTTTGTCACGCATTGCTGTGAGCATACGTGTGGATGCACCTTCAATGTTCTCGAACATTGAGATATACATATCCGAATTTTGGAATTGTTTCCATGTATTCTCGTCAGACTTCTTGTTGTACTGACTTGTAAGGTTGGATTCATACAGCGTTTTTTGTTCATCGGTTAGTTTAGCTCTTTGTATTTTAGCTCTTTCCTCATAATACCATCTGTCAAGTTGCAACCGATCTGTGAGTTGTGATTTGTAATTCTTAGTTAGTTCGATAACAAGGTCTTGGCTTTCCTTTATGCGTTGCTGTTCAAGCTTCTTTATTGCATCTTGATAATCTTTGTATTGTTGAGTATTCGGGTCTTTGTATGTGTCACCGTACTTTGTTTGAAACTCAATTTCAATCCCTTTCTGCACATCTTCCAACGTCTTGGCAAGTCCGGGGAACAACTGTTGAACCTCCGCTTCGGAAAGTCCTGCATCTTTCAGTTTCTTGTGCAAGTCCAATCCGTTGAACATGGATTCAATGTTATCTTTAGTTTTGTCTAGCTGCTTTTTAAAATCATCTGCATCCTTTTCGTCAAACAAGACATTAGCATCTTTTTGTGCTCCTATCTTCTTCCTAAAGTCAGTAATAATCTTTGCAAGTTCCTGCAAAGCCTTTGCCGTATTTTCCTTATTAGGCAAGAATGCTTCCCCTATGATATTTTTAGGCATCTGAACATCTTTCAATTGTGAAGCATAACGCTCCATAACAGTCATAGCTGCCTTATCACTGCCCATTACCTTATTCAGCTTCTCGTATTCCTTGTTAAGTTCTTTAATAAGAGAAATGCGTTCTGCTAATATGTCACGTTCATGTTTGGGGTTTGATTGAGGATCTTCTTGATTTATTCCTGGTCTAAGAGGAACTTTTATATCTCCCAAGTTATATATATCGTATGCAAGTTGCTTCTTTATATCAGACCATTGTTTGGAAAAATCTCCTTTATCTATTAAAATCTTAAATTGTTCTCTTGTCTTATTACCTTTTATTACCTCATCATTTACGGAATCAAAGATTTCACGTATTTCTTTAGTCGCTTCTTCTTTATCTTTCTCCAAATCTTTCTTTGTCCCAAGAAATGAGCTGGCGATAGAACTTTTCTTACCTGCAAAAAGAACACCGTTCTGTAACTTCTCCAAGTAGTCTGCAAGTCTTTTGTAGTAGTCAATTAAATTCTCTCCTTCTTTCTTTCCTTTTACTAGTTCTTGTATGTATTCTTTTGCTCCTTTGCCTAAGGAGGTTGATTCTTCTGAAATCCTTAATAATTCAGCTTGTATTTTGTTACCCTTCGCTATAAAGTCATAGAAAGCGTTTTCGTATTCGTCTAAATCTGTTTCAATATCATCATTACCTATCAGCCATCCTTTCTTTCTGTTTTCTGCATAGTTGGCTTCAATCTTCCTAATATCTTCCAAGAATTCTGTATATTGTTTTTTATACTCTTCAAACTGTTCTTTTGCTTCTTTTTCTGATATATTAGGCTTTATCTCTATTTCAAATCCTTCATTATTCATCTCTTTTACAAGGGATGATAACGCTTTTTTTGTATCATTTTTAGCTATTTCATCTATTTCTCCTATTCTTAACTGAGCTGTATAATATTTATTGCTACTTTCTCGTAATATTTTGTTGTATTGAGAATGCACATTCCACAACTCATTAACAAGTTGTAAAGCTGTTCCAAGTGCTATTAACGGAAATGATGTTTTGAACGCTAATCCCAAAGAACGTAATGCGGTTTCTGCTTTTGTAAAAGCAAAGGAAAGTAAACTAACCCCATTTGCAGCGGCTTTTATCTTAGGGAGTAAAACCATTGAACCAACTACAATGCCAAACGCTTTTGCCACTTCGACAACTGTTTCCCAATTATCAATCAATACCTTAATAGAATCAATAGAGCCTTTCAGTGTATCTTCATTAGCCTTACCGATTGAGTTAAGCATTACATCGATACTGTCCTTCAAGTTGGAAATTTTACCTTGTAAAGTTTCGGCTTGGATTTCTTGCATATTGTAGAAAATACCCTCTTTGGAAGTCAAGTTTTCAAACACCTGTTCAACATCCTCAAATGTAACCTTACGTTTGGAAATCATATCTACAATCTGTGCCGTGGTATAATCTGCTTGGTCTCTTGTTTTGAACAACTTTTGAAGTTCCCCATACATATTGATACCAGCTTCCGTAAACTGACGAACTTCCGTACCACGCAAATACGCTGCCGCTTTGACCTGCCCATAAGCAAGAATAAGTCTGCCCATATCAACACCTAAACCTGCGGACACATCGGCAAGTCGTTTTGTCGTGTCATATAACTTATCGCTCTCAATACGGTATGCTGCAAGCTGTTTTGTGAATGTAACCAGTTCCTTAATTTGGAATGGTGATTTTACAGCAAGTTGGACGGTCTTGTTGAATATCTGGTCCGCTTGCGCCTTATTCTGTAAAATAGCTTCCAAGGAACGTTGCTGTAATTCAAATTCTCCACGTACATTTGCCAACTTGCTGATATAACCTTCAATCTGTGACACGGAGAACACCAAGGCAAGCTGACGGCTTAATTGCCCGGCTGTATCCATTAGGTTGCGATGACGTGTAGCAAACTGCTGTGATTTAATACCTGCATCAGTCAACGCTTGGTTGTGTTTTGCGATGGCTTGGTTTATCTGATTGAGCGTGCTTTTATAGTTGGCATCGGTAGTATTCAAAGATAAACGAGCTTTTTTTAGGTACTCTATTGCCGTGATTTGCCGTTGAAGTGTATTTGCTGTTTTAGAAAAGTCAAGCGCACCCTGTGCGGTTGTATTCTGTTTGTAGTTTTGTGCTTTTGCCAAATCTGCCGAAGCCTTATAAGCACGTCTGTCAGCAGCTATTCTTCTTTCCGTCTCTTTTTCTTTAGATTGGGCACGTTGCTCGTCCGTCTTTCGTTGCTCGTCAAGCTCCATCTTCATGTAGCGCATGGCTTCTACCGCAGCCTTTTGTTGCGGCTTTGACAAGTCCATGTTCTCAATGTATTTTTTCAAATCCGAATACCCCTGCTTCAATCCGGAAATATTAAAGTTAGCGAATGAACCTTCTCCGATTTTATTGTTTCCTATTCTGTTTAGCAAATCTGCCGCACGTGAAAGGCTTTCGTTCAGAGAAGTAGTCTTTCTCGTAGTCTCTTCCGCACCTTTTCCTGCTCCTTCAAATGGATTACCTTTTATAGCATCTATCTTTTTGGCTAACGAAGTGATAGCATTCTCTAACTTGCTTGTATCTACTACCACACTGCCAAACCCGTTTTTCAACGCATCCGCGGCCGTATGTGCGTGCTTCTCTATCTTCTCCAGCTTCTCATCGAAACTATCCAACTTCTTTAATACATCAGGGGTTATGTTGAGGAATGCTCCTGCTTCATTATTTGACATATCGTTATCCTTTTTTATTAATTATGGGCATACCCAAATCATTCAAATTCTTCAAATCGTCAACCGAACCTATCTTGCTGACCTTCTTCTTTTTCTTGTCCTTGTTTCCGTATTCTACATGGGAAAAATCAAACGAGCTTAGCCGTACCTGCCCGACCGTCATTCTCCATAAATATTCTTCACGAGAGCACCAAGTGTTGGAGCGCAGAAAATCAATCATCTGCCCCCATTCGGTACGAGATATTATCAGCTTTGTTCCGTTTTCTTCATCTTCCTCGCTAGTGTCATTTCCCTCACGGTCTGAATCACATTGATACTCTCGAAAAAAAAATCCGTGCTTATGAGGTTAAGGATTTCACCGAGCAATAAAGCCCAATCCTTTATGTCGTATTCCCCCCACATTAGAAGGTCATAGACTTTGTGGTAGTCATCTGAAAGTTCTTTTTTCTCATAATCAGAGAATATCCTGTCCTTGTCATTGAGAAGTGCAAGCGTTATTACATGTGCCACTGCTGGTAGATTTACTGCAAACTCCTTGATAACATCTCCCATGCTCAGTTTCTCTCCTTTGACGATCCGGCACGCTTGTTCGGCTATGAGCCATTGAACACCGGGCTTTAATCCTGTGATACACCATTCCGTACCGTGGAGTTTCATAATGCTTGGGCTGTCGTTCATTATCCTTGCCAAACGTTCCATTGATTCATTGGATACAGGAGTATGAGCTGTTACAGCGTTTTTCTTTGGTTGTGTATCTTTTTCCTTTGCTCTATAAACTGCCATGATTATAAGCATGAAGGGCGGCGGCATGTCAGCCTACCGCCCTGTAAATACTCTAGTTATCTATTATGAACAAGTTCTATTTTGGTAAAGTATAGGCTGAATCTACATAAAATGGTGTTCTAATAGTTTTTTCACCATCGGAGACATTTGCATCATACGCTGTTCCTGCAAGGTTGATACGACCCACATTAGAGTTCAAAGATTCAAGCATTAGTTTTGAGTTAAGTTGGACTTTAGGAACCACAAATGCAGTCATCGTTTCCCCTTCCTCAAACACTACGTCAATCTTTGCATACAATTTCTTATATTGAGCCGGAGCAAAGTATTTGGTAGAGACAGTAGTTCCTGCCGTAAATCCCATGAGAGCGACCAATAGGTCTTTTTGTGTATCTGCAACCTCAGCCGTAAATTGGTATTTGCCAAGCTTCACGATGGAAAGAATGGGGCTGTCGGAAGTTTCGCACTCGATGTCGTTTACATCGTTATCGTCTTGAGCGATTGAAGTGGTATCCTCAACTACATCTTCAAGGATATAAGAGTCACCCTTTGGCACATCGTCTTGTTCAGAGCCAGTGAACAGAGTTGCCACGATGTAAGAAGGCTTGATGAATTTTTTGGCTGTTGCGCCAGTATTGTTTACTGCCATAATTAAAAAATGTTATCCTGTTAATAATCTGTTTACCTTATTGTCACTTCTATATTTATCACGTTGTAGTAGTAGTTCCTATTTTGGTCATAATCTGCATCACGGAAATTTACATCAATCACATAATGGGGGTCTTTGCATGATTCAATAGCCTTGTCAAGCGCAAGTTCCATTTTGTACAGCTCCTTCACGGGCTTCGTGCCGTGACTGTCAACTGATTTTGCGTACAAGAACACGTTGGCAGAACCTTTGGCATAAGCTCCGTAATCTTTCATGGAAAGCACATCAACAAGTACCATTTCTTTCCAATTGCTTTCAACAGTGGCAGGCATATTCCCGATGAACAGGTTGTCGGATATAGCCGCTTTTGTCAGCAGCATGGAAAAAAAGTTTTCCACTTTTGATGTTGTCTTGTATTTGCTATCCATATAATCAGTATTTACCGTTCTTTATAATTCCAAAAGTTGAACCTTTAATTCTGTTACTTAATGCTTTGAGTTGGTTTTGAGCAATGGCGATTACCTCATATTTGTACTTTTCCTGTAATATTTGTCCGTATGGCATTGCGGCTACTATCACAAGGTCAATTCCATCATGAGGCTTATATTTACGTTCAAGAAAATCCGTTATCGCATCACGTCCGTATAGCGGCTCTCTCTCCCAAATTCTTGGGGCTAATGCGTATTTCGTTTGATAACCGCTTTTGGATAGTTTGCCATTAACATATATTCCCCATCCGTAGCTATCATGAAGGTTGTCTGTATCATTTTTATAAGTAACCCTATTCAATTCTTCTGCAATTATTTTGTCAGCTTCTTCCGATAAGAACTTTATAAGTTTATTCAATGAATCTGTCTTAACCTTCTTTGCCATAGCCTACACCTCGCTCATTTTAATATCAACTGAGCAACCACCAAGTTGACTATATTCAAGCCCTATAACCCTGCCTTGGATTGGTATTGCATAATCCTTGCATTTAAAATTGGTATTGAAACGTATAGGTAGCTTCTCACCAACTTTGCACGGAAAAAATACTTTATAGTCAGCCATGATAGTACCAGAATTAATCAGCTTTGCAGCCTGCTGTATGTCACATTCAGTTTCAAGAAGGATGGTCTCTCCCGTAGTGGGAACTTCGGGAGAACTATCCGTTTTTTCATTCCCAAGCAAGTCACCGTCACCGAGAAGGTTCCCGTCTTCCGGCTTATTCGTTATCACGGTGTAGAATGTGCCATGAAACGGGTATTCTGCTATTGCTTTTCTTTTGAGACGCATAAACTATACATCTAATGAATTTTCATTGACCCAACTCATACTACCCGAATCCATGCTTTTCAACGCTTCTTCTTCACCATACTTTTTGTACAGTGCTTTCAGACGGTCTTTCAAGTTTTGGATTATGGCAGCCGTTACCGTTTCACTACCTATGTCCTGTTTGTAACTGCCATGTTGGAGTGATGATGAAGCCACAGACCACGGACCGTTAATGACAAGCTCGTACAGTGCGATAAGGCAATGGTCTTTAGTGCATTCATCTATTTCGGAACGGTCTGAAATAAACATCAAACCGTTTTCGTATGCGATATTTTCAAGCGCATCATCTTCAAAGACAAATCTCGTAAGCCCATTGAGGTATGCTATCGGGTCAAATGATTTTTCCATAACTACTACGCAATGTATTGTACATTTAATCGTCTGCCTGACTTGTGTCTACAATTACGTGATTACGGAATGTTTTCAGTGCAGGACAAGCTGACATCATTACATCAGTATGCCATTCCTTATACAGCCCGTTGTTTGTTGTTGTATTCACAATCGTGCAGAGACCATCGTTAGCCTGAGCAAAAATCTTGGTTATTACGCTTGAACCATACTTATCAAACATCTGTTTGTCTAGGTTATTGGTGTATTCAAACTCACAAGCATATCCGGCAGGGCGGAGAACAGCAATCTTATCGTCCCAACCTTGTACGAATGTGTCTCCGGTATTGGTAAGATTACGCTCACGTTCTTCAACAATTTCAATTGGAGATACACCGGGATAATCACGGAAAGCAGCTAAGAACAACTCTCGTGTAGTAGGTGCAGTAGCGGTTGTTGCGATGTAAGCTAAAGGATTTTTCTTGAAACTTTCAATCAATTCCTTAACTTCGGCATTTTGCAGCATTACTTCGTAAAACATCTTGCGTGTAACCTGCCATACCATTGCACCTTCATACCCCCATTTTTCACGATATTTATTCTCCTTTTCCGCCATTTGACTGAGAATCTTACATTTTTCGTCTGTCCAAACTACTGTGCCAGCTTTAGTAAAGTTCTCTGTTGGTATATCAGCCTTATGCAACGGAGCTTGAACGCCACGTGCGATATTTCGGTAGTCAATATGACCTTTAGACATTAACTGTGCAGTCATGAAGTTCATGGTTGCGTCCGCACTATCAAGCTGTGACTGTAATGTATGTACCCAAGCGGCTACCAAATCGGCATCGTTTCCAAACAACTCAAACTGTTGTTCTTTTGCTTCACGTTCCATAGCTGTTTCAACGAAACCGGGAGCGATAAAATCAGGAATGGATGCGGTGTACCAGTACAGGCCGTCCTTATCCATTTGATTACTGTCACCAAGAGGTGCACGCAAATCCATCAAAGGAGCGGCTTTCAAGTCACGTCCTTTCACAGAAAAAGTAGCAATGCCATTAGGGGCGGTAGGTGTGGGAGCACCAGCTTTTACACCTTGGGTCTTGTACCAACCATAATTAGTGTATAGCAGACCTTCTGTATTGACAAAGGATTGCAAGAAACGTTGATTGGTCTTGTCTGAAAAGAATCTTGCATATCTGCTGTTATTAAAATCAAATTTAGGCATAGTTTCGTCAATTTTAAATGTTAAACCAACCCTTAACCTTGCTCTTGTTCAAAGCTTTTAATGCAGCCGAAAGAGGTTGCATACGGTCTTCGTAGAGGAATACATCTCCTAATGCCAATGCAGGAGTGATAAGATATCTTGCACCATCGAAATCATCTTCGGATGCAGCCGGGTCAAAAACAAAATCAAAGTCGCAGGGAAGGTATGAGTTAGGATTAGTGACCATAGCTTCTTTACCAGAACCTACTTCTTTCGCTTCAACAAGAACAGATGAAGTTGTTAATGATCCGAGGGGTGCGCTCAATGTAACTTTCCAAACATCGCCAGCCGTTCCGTCAGTCGCTTTTTCAACGGCTGCGACTGTTACCGCTGTGCCTTTTTCTGTCAATGTAGAAGGTGCTACCATAAGGATATCTCCTACGAATGGGATAAGAGAATATCCGTCTCTTTTTAGGTAAATATCTGTGTCTGTAGATTCTGTTGTAGTTTTTGCAACCGCATACGATTTTAAGATACGTATTTCGCTTCCATTAGAACCATTACTGGGAATATATTCAGCGAGCGTTCCGGCAAAAGCTCTTGCATTACCTTTGAATGGGTTTTTAACAATTCCACCACTGGTAGGAAATACAAGTGCGTCCTTCCCGCTCATCTGTAACTTCACGAAGACATAGCGATGACCACCAATGCTTCCGCGAGCCTGAACCAATGCTCTACCGGGAAGGTAGCCACTGTTCAATAGGATTTGCTGATAGAAATCTGACATTTTCTTTTTGGTTTAAATGATTATTATTTTTCTTCTCTGTGCGACTGCTTCTTTACGACAGCAACCACATCGGCAAAGTCATCGGTCTTTTCCTTACCGCCTCCCGTGCCGCCTGGAGTGATGTCGGGTGGAGTGTTAGCATTAAACTTATTGTAGCTCTTGACCAGTCTTTCTGTGAGAGCATCAACATCTGTTTCAGAATCAATGTGAATCAATTCGAGTTGGTCGTTAATCCAATCCTCGTTCTTGACTTCTTTCCCTTTTAAGGCTGATTTGAGTTGATTGCGTTTTTCGGAGATAGTTTTGGCTCTTTTCTCTTCCTCACGTTCTGATTTCAAGTCTTGGAGTTCTTTGAGCAACTTATCCAGTTTGCTTTCGTCTCCTTTGTTATCCTTGCCATCATCCTTATCTCCCTTATCATCCTTTGCGGGGTGATTCTTTTCCCACTCCTTTACGAATTTTGAATTGTCGTTCCTGATGTTGTTGTCATCCTCTTGGAAGTCCTCCAGATAATCGGCAACCGCATCATCCAATTCCAACTCGTCATTACCACTCGCTTTCTCCAACCGCTTGTAGATCCTTTCCACCTTGCCGTTGAAACTTCTCTCACTCATCGCCAAGTTTTTCTTGCCGTTGTTGGTGATTCCTGCTTTCAGTGCTTCTGAAAACTGTTCTTTCGTAAACTTCATACACTATATGTTTTATAATGATTATATGCGAAAGTAATGCTTTAATAAAAATGTATAACTATAAAAAAATCACTGTATTTATCACTATGATAAATAGATATTGGTTTAAGTATATATTACCTTATTATTAAGAGGTATTTTTGCTTTTGATGAAAGAGCAAGAAGTACATAGAGAAGTCGTAATCAAGCCGCAAGAAGGATTCCAAATGCAGTTTGCATCATCGTGCGTGGATGTGGTGTTCGGCGGAGGCAACCTCGGTGGAGGCAAAGGGGCATTACTTGATTCTCACATAGTTACACCGTATGGATTAAGGAAACTTAGAGATATAGAAGTAGGTAGTATTATATCTAACCCAGACACAGGGGGGCAAGAAAGGGTAATATATCTACATCCCATATCCATGTTTCCATTTTACAGAATATCTTTCTCTGATGGTACATATATGGATTGTACAGAAGGGCATCTTTGGAAAGCAAGAGTGGCAGGAAAACAGTCAAAGCGTAGAAACTCGGACATGGAGAAAGAGAAATACGATGGTTGGAGATTGATGTCCGCAATACAGATATATGAGTGGATAAAAAATAAAAATAAGGGAATGTATAAAGGTAAGAATCTTAATATACCATTACCCGAACCTGTACAATTTACTCGGCCAATTACACCTACAACGCCACGGCCAATAGCTCCATATGTTTTAGGAGCATTAATTGGTGATGGGTGTATGGGAGAAAGTATATGTGATAGATGTATATACCTATGTACGCCAGATGAATTTATTGTAGAAAAATTCAAGTCTTACGGCTATGATATGTCTAAAAAGTATGCCAATTACATTGATTCATGTGCAACTTATGTCATAAGCAATAATAATATAGTAGAGGATATAAAGACTTTAAAGATGAATGGATGTACAGCTGCAAACAAATTCATTCCAAAATTTTATAAATACTCTACAATAGAAGAAAGAAAGGAACTGTTATGTGGTCTGCTTGATACGGATGGATATGTAGACGATAGAGGCCATTTAAGTTATACTACGATAAGCAAGAAACTTGCAGAAGATGTTGCTTTTGTTGTACGCTCTTTAGGCGGTAGAGCCTCTATAACATCAAAGAAAGCTGGATATAAAGACGGAGATGGAGTATTCCATCCATGTAATGAAGCATATACAATTTGGATATGTACTAAATTTAATGATGAGATAGTTTCATTACCCAAAAAGAAAAACAGAGTAAAAAAATATGGGTACGTAGAAATTGACAAGGATTTAAAACTTGAAAAGACAATAGTAAGTGCTGAATATATCGGTATGAAGGAGGGAAGATGTATTTCCGTTGACAATCCGAGCGGACTTTATATGGTTGATGATTTTACCGTTACTCACAATTCCTTTGCTCTTGTCCTTGCTCTTGCAGAACCGTTAATGGCAGATGGGGATTTCCGTGCGGTTATTACACGTAGGTCTTTGCAGTCGCAAAAGACGGGAGGTTCATTCGTAGATACATTCAAGGCTATATTCGGTGACTATTGTTCTGTAAAGACTGCCGATAGCCCTCGCATATCATTCCCAAGTGGTGCGTATTGCGACTTGACCTATATAGATGATACTAATCTTGACAAAATGCGTGAGCAATGGAAAGGTAAACAGATTGATGCTATATGTATTGACGAAATTACCGAAATGTCTTGGGAAGCGTTCAGCTATGTCCAGACCCGTAATCGTGGACGGTCAAAGACATTTACGGGAAAGTTCTTCGCTACACTTAATCCGAAACGAAGCCATTGGACGAGAAAATTCTTGGATTGGTATATTGGCGTTGATGGTTTTATTATGCCAGATAGAAACGGGAAAGTAAGATATTTCTATGTAAACGGCTCTACCGTTGATGATGTGGTTTGGGGTGATTCCAAAGAAGAAGTTTATGCTAAGTGTAAGATAGATATTGATAGGAAACTTGCCCGTATTGGAGGTGATTTTGACTATACGAATATGATTAAGTCATTCGTATTCTATCAAGGTAAGCTATCTGAAAATAGGGCTATGCTTGAAAATAATCCTAATTACATAGGCTCTGTTGCAGCTTCGGGCGGTAAAATGGCACAAGCTATCATTGAGGGCAACTTCAATGTTGACCCTGAAGAAGACGAAAAGATACCCATATCGTCCACTTCCGCGCAAGGCGTATTCAACAACAATCCAGCCGTGAACGGTGACAAATGGATTACCGTGGATTTGGCGGATTACGGTACGGATAATCTCGTGGCTCTGGCATGGGATGGATTTCACGCATACGACATTCTCATTCTTAGCAAGTCCACTCCGAGAGAAAACGCTATGGCAGTGAAGACATTTGCATTTGAGCATGGAACAGCCGAAAGCCATATCATTTTTGACGCGACTGCCGGAAGGTACTTCAATGATTACATTCCCGATGCAGTACCTTATATCTCGCTAAATAAACCTTTCGGACTTTACCAACTTACCGCTATGACAGTCAAGGATATGTGCTATATCAGATTATGCAAGATGATAGAGGAAGGCAACTTGACATTTGACGATAAACTTGCCGTTCAGACTTACACCCATCAAAACTTGAAATACAAAGTGACGGTTGAGAACGAGTTTATGGAAGAATGTTCCGTTGTGCGGTTTGACGATATGCAGAGTGGGAAGAAGCGGCTTTGGAACAAGAAGAAGATGAACCAAATGTTAGGGAAAGGCAGGTCTATGGACTTGTTAGACCCATGCGCTATGAGAATGCTTCCGTGCGCTAACATTGAATACGGGAATGAGATTCAAGCAGGGTATTACAATCACGAGGAAGAAACCAAACAAGCGAGCCATGCACAGACAGAAGGAAGTATTTACGATGAACATTTATGGTATTAGGATATGATAAGCTATAACGACATAAAGGATATTCTCAATTCCCTTAAGACCGAAGGAATTGAAGCAAGGGTGAGAGACGTTGCCTATTTGGTGATGTGCGATTCTTTCGTAGATAAGGCTCTTGCTGCCAAGGTTGCTTACCAAGAAGATGAAAAGCCTTCAAACAAGGTATTATCCACGCTTGCCGAGAAATTGAAACCTTTCGGCATCGGTGCTATCACCACCATATCTAAAGATGAAAACCGAGAAGCATTGCTGAAAGAAATATCGGAGATGAAACAGATTGCTGACGATGCGAAAGCAAATGGAGATTCAGACACTTTTATCAAAGCAAGTAAGGTCGTGTTGGATGCACGCGTGAAGCTGAACGATAAATTCAATATTGAAGAGGAAGAGGGGCAGAAGCGAATAATCGTTGTTCCGCAGAAGCACGACATTATCTGCAAATGGACTTCGAGAGAGTGTTCTGCAATGCCGAGCAAGGAAGCCTGCATGAAGTATTACAACCTAATTGATGCGGAAAAATGACACGGGAAGAGAAAAAAACATATCTATTGCGGAACGTAAATGCCTTGTTGCAGAAGAAACCGTTTTTCAGAGGAAGTGACACTTGCTCTACAAACGACTATTCCGACGGTCAGTCCGCAGCCATTACCGATACACGCACGGCAAGGCTTCCGAATGTAAAAAAGAATATCGTTTCGCAGGAAAAGTTTCTGAAAGAACTTGACCCGATGAGCCATGAGGTATTATTTGATCAAAACTTGCCGAGCATTTGCGTGAAGTTAGAAGATGGGGGATATCAGGAAATCAAGTTCCAGCGCACGGCATTGGCTTTCCAAGAACAGATACTGGCGAGCCACGTAATCTACCTTTGCGGGAATCCCTGTACATTGTCTTTAAGAGGTGGCACTCCTTCCGAGAAAGATAAAGCCAACTATTCCACAATCAAGGAGTATTGGGTAGACAGGAATATGGATGGATGGCGTACAAAGGCAGTCCGTTCGCAACTTGCAACAGGCGATGCAGGACTTCTGTTTTATTATGACTATAAAGGACGTATCAAGTGCCGCCTGATAAGTTATGAAGATGGTTACGTAATCATATCACACAACGACAACAATGGTGACAGGCTTCTTGAAAGTGTCTACTATGCCGATGCGGACGGTGTGGAATACATTGACAGTTACGATGATACCTACATGTACCGTATGCACACACCGATAGACGGTGAAGAAGCAGGCGAGGACGGTTTTGTAAGAGAACTTCCTATATTGCACGGTTTCAGCGAGATACCATTGTGTACCAAACGCGGTAATGTGGCGTGGAACAACGGCCAAAGCCTTATCGAGATTTACGAAATTATCTACAACATCTTCTTTGTCATTCAGAAACGGAACGGCTGGGGCATTCTGTATATCAAAGGCAATTTGTCAGAAACGACAAAGAAACTTGCCGGAAGTATCATTTTGCAAGACAAGTCAATGGACGGTAACGGAAGTGCAGAGTTCAAAGCACCGCCCAGTCCGCAAGGTATGCTTGACAGTCTGCAAGATTTGTTCGAGAAGATACAGATAAATACCTCCTGCACTTTCCTTTTGCCGAAAGATGTCAAGTCAAGTGGCGACATTAGCGGACTGGCTATTACACTAACCCGTGATTTGGATTTGAAGAACGCTCAGCAAGGGGTTATCGAGTGGCAGAATTTTGCAGACAAGATGATGCGTCTGTTCAAGGAGGGATTAGCCAAAGAATTGGTGAAAAAAGGCGAGAACGTAAATGCCGTTACAGAATTTGCCAAGCTTCGTGTTAGCTGTAAGTTCAAGATATGGCAGCCGTTCAGCGCAACTGAGTATAACAACATACTTATCTCAATGAAGCAAGCCGGCATTCTTTCCACAAAAACAGCCATTGAGAAAAACACCGAATCCGTTCCCGATGAAGAACAACGTATAGCAAAGGAGAAGGAAGAGGCTCAAAAGCTGTTGGAGAAACAGCAAAAAAAGGACAAAGGAGTTACGGAACAAATTGATGTGGTAAAAGAATAAATGGAAAAGGAAAGTCTGTACATTTTAAAGCTTGATACGCAAGGAAGTAAAGTAAAATTTCCGAATGCTGATATACCTGCAAAATTAGGTGAGTACACCTATACGGCACAACGTATGGCAGGAACTCCCACACTGACCGCTACACTGAACTATCCTTCATGCTTAGACGAACTATGGACAGGAGAAGAGTTTGTTGAGTTTAGGGGGGAAAAATATTATATTGACCAAGTGCCTACATCCTCAAAGGACAACAAGAGTATCATGTACAAGCATGAGCTTCAATTCGTTTCAGAACGTATCGTGCTGGAGAACGTATATTTCATGGACGTGGTGACAGCCGGAGAAGACACGTATCACTCCAATTCCACTTCCGTCAAGTTCATGGGGGATATAAACGAGTTTGTTGGTCGCCTTAACGCTTCAATGGCAAAATCGGGTATCGGATATTCGGTAGTGATTGATGAAGATATTACTTCTGAAAGCAAACTTGTTTCTCTTGACAGTGTGTACCTTGCAGAAGCGTTACAGTCCATATATACCATATACGAACTTCCTTATTACTTTGTAGGTAAGGTTTGTCACATAGGATATACAGAGAATGTAATTTCTACTCCCTTCGAGTACAAGAAAGGGCTTGTATCAATTAAAAAGACAAACGCCAATTATAAGATCGTTAATCGCGTTACTGGTGTTGGAAGTTCTGACAACATTCCTTTCTACTATCCGAATGATGATGAAAAAGGTACTATAGAACGCACGCAAAACCTTATGCCTTCCATTTACAGACAAACAAATGGAGCGGAAAGATTCTACAATGCGCTTAACGATACGTATAAGATACCCGGTACAAATGATTACTACTCTTTCAAAAATACATTTTCTTCTAAAAAAGTAAAAGAGATAAAGGTAGATTTCAGCGATATAAAGCCTACCATAGAAAATGTAACAAATGCTTCGGGACAGTTATTTGGTGAGATTGCGGATATTGCTTTTGATGCTAACGATAGTGACGAACTTGGAACAGGAGAAGGGAATAATATATTCAATGGCACGGATGAGTATGTACATTCTTATTTCTACATAAAATTACATATATATAATGGGGATTACGGTTTTAACCTGTTCGAACAAGGTTTGGAAGGTGGTACGGCTGTAATCAATATGACTACGGGTAATTGTGCTGCTTGCGAGTTTGAAATAGGAGTTACCTATAAGGACAATGAACCGGGAAGGGCATTCAATCCTGTATTGGTAGATTCTTCCGGGAACTTGCCGGCAGGAGATTTTGAACAGAAGGTTACTTCACAAACATCCCAATATGTAGAAAGCCAACAAAACACTTCTACAAATGAGGTTTGGATTGCGGTAAAAAAGGACAATACAACTTTCGGGGTTGTTATGCCTAATGCCACAAATAACTATAAACCTTCTGTTGGGGATAAGTTTGTGATTACAGGTATTAAAATGCCGAAATCTCTTGTGCTTGCTGCCGAGAAAAGATTAGATGAGGCGTTGATAAAGTATATGTCTGAAAACAACGATGAGAAGTTCTCTTTTTCCGTAAGTTTCTCACGTGTTTTCCTTGCTGACAACAACCATTTAGCCAGTATGCTAAATGAAAATTCACGTATATACATAAAGTATAATGACAAGGAATACTTCATGTATGTGAACTCATTCACTTGTAAGGCGGATAAGAATTTCCTGTATGATATATCTGTGGAGCTAACAGATAAGCTGTCCGCCAATGTTTCCGCTTTAAGAAGCACAATTACAGAGATAGCCGGAGATATCATAGGTGAACGGATAGGAACCTCTCTCAACGTGTCAGACATTCTTGGCAGAATATCCCGTTATTTTATCTCGAAGATAAATAGCGACACCGCCAACGGTCTTATCACTTTCTTGAAAGGTCTTTTGATTGGTAAAAACGGTAGTGGAATTACTGTGCTTGAGAACGGTATGTCACAGGCTGTTGTTGATTATCTGTATGTCAAGGTCAAAGCCGTTTTTGATGAACTTGAGGTCAAGAAGAAAACGTATGTGGGTGGCGAACAGGTGATTTCCCATGCAGGTATGAAGTGCAACCGTGTGGATGAGTTGGATGATGTTTACCGCTGTTATTTCAAGGAAGAGGAAGACGGAATTGAGATAGAGAACCAGTTTACTCCGGGATCTCTTGCCATAGCCCAGGAGTGCAATATCAAGACAGGCGTTTCTCATCATGTCGGCAACCGCTATTATTGGCGGTTGGTCACAGCAGTGGGTGAGAACTATATAGACTTGTCCAAGACCGTGTGTGATCCTAATGTCGAGAACGATGTTCCGGTGGCAGGTGATGATATCGTGGGATTAGGCCATAAGACCGATATCACCCGACAGGCGGCGATAATTCTCTCTTCGGTGAACGAAGTTTCTCCGTCCATCATCATGTATCAGGGTATTAATGATTTTACCTTGACCGGGAAAGATGTCATTTCTTTTGATTTTGACAAATCTACCGGCAAGGCCCGGATGAAGGTGTACGGAGATACGTACATTGGCGACAAGGACCGGACCACTTACATGGAATACACTCAGGATAAAGGTGTTGATATCAAGGGTATGTTCCATATCGAGCAGGGTTCCACCGGATGGCGTAACATGGAAGGCTTGCCGGATGAGATACAGGCGGCCGCGGATCTTGCCCAAGAGGCCAAGGATGCGATAGACAATGCGGCTGTCGGAAGTGTCAATCTGTTGCGCAATTCCGGGTTTACAGGAGATTATGAGACAGAGGACCTGTCTGCCGCTACCGAGTTATCGGCGGATACCGAACTTTTTAGCAAGCAATTGGAATATTGGACGGGGGTGGCTACCGTATCTGCGGACAGTGATGCCGGCTCCGGGTACTCTGCTGCAATCGGTAGTTTGTCCCAGTCCGTATCATTAATCAAAGGGGAAAGTTATGTTATCAGTTATAAAGCAAAGGGTACGTCTGTGTCTGTTTCGTGCGGCTCTTTCAACGTTTCTCAACCTCTCACATCCTCTTATCAAAGATATACCCATAAGATTACCTTCAATGGCAGTGGTATATTTCTCATCAGTGGTACCGCAACCGTTTGTGACCTTCAGTTAGAAAGAGGGACCATCGCTACTGACTGGAAACCGTCCATTTTGGATAACGACAAGGCAACAGCCGGTTTTCAGTCAATCAATTATATCGCCAGTGCGATCAAAGATGGTTCTGTGGATATTCTTGGCGGTTTGATATTGGCCAATATGATTCAGTTAGGTAACTACAAAGATGGCAAGTTACAGAAGGTCACAGCCGGGGTTAGCGGCATATACAATGATGATGATGATGTGGCATTCTGGGCAGGAGGAAAACTTGAACAGGCGATTCTTACCGTAATGAGGTTCCGTAATGATCCTAATTACCAGCCTACGGATGCGGAATGGGCGAACATGGCAAACTTCGTTGCCACTCATGGCGGTGATGTATTCTTGAGAGGATATATCTATGCTTTGGGCGGATATTTCCGGGGAAAAGTTGAAATAGCCAATGGCAAGATACTGTTGAATGAGGATGGTTCCGGGCAGCTTGCCAATGGGAACATCAGATGGGATGCAGATGGAAATCCTGAATTTGTCGGGAAAGTGAAGGTTTCCTCACCGTCAGGTTATGAGATAACCATATTTCCTGAAGATGAATATGGAAGACCGTCAATTGATATTCATGATGATGATGGTAATTCGCTTTTGGACATATCTCTTCAATATGGATTGAACGGTATGGTTCCCCGTATTTTTATGAATGACCCTTCCAATAGTGATGTATTGTATTTCCGCCCGGACAGTATGGTTGTCGAGCAAAAAGGAAATGACGGTTATATATATCAGACCCAGATAATGGGAGGACGCATAATTATGGTTAAAGGTTCTGAGATTGTATGGGATCAAAACCAACTGCCTAAATAAAATGAAGTGATATGGAACTTAATACTATTAACAAAACAGGAACTTGGAGTGAAACGGCAGACCGTCTTAACAACAACTTCAGCAAGACCTCCACTGAAGTGGAGAAGGTCAAGCAGAACGCTATACGCAACAAGGGATTGTTTCCCACTCTTGATTCGCTGAAAGCGGCTGTCCCATCTCCTGTTGTGGGTGACTGGGCAGTTGTGGGGGATACCATACCGGGTCCTCTGTATCAATGTAAGACGAGAGGCGTTTGGAGTGATACAGGCACGACAGGAGGCGGTGGAAGTGTTGATCTTTCCGGTATCCTGACAGCCGAGGAGATAGATGATGTAACATCAATATTATAGGTATGAAAATTAATTATCAGTCCGATTTTAAGATCATAGAGAAGAACTTGAATGGGGATGTGAATACTCCCTTCCGGTTTACTTACTTCAATCCGTTTAAAGGACAGTTTATAGCCTCCTTTGACGGACAAGAGTATGTGGGTTGCAGCCGTATGGAAGATGGCAGTCTGCTTGTTGCTTTTGACAACCCCGGTTTCTCTCCCGGTATGTTGAAGGTCAAACGGGAATACTTCATCTCTGATGCTGACTTTAGAGATGGCATCTGCAACATTGTATCTATTGAAGATACAGGGATTGTGCTGACTACTGGAAAGACCGATGAAAGCACAGCGGAAATAACATCTTATCCTGATTATGTCGTCTACAATGCGGTGCAGAGCGTATCTCTGTCAGATCAGGAGTATGATGATGTGCTGAGTGATTTTAATAGTTAATAAATAATTACATAAAATAACAACAGTCCAAGTTCCGGCGGAACTTAGGCTAAAACAGGAGATATTATGGTAAAAATGCATAAACTGACGAAGGGCGGACAAACCATTTACCCGGCTACCATCTATGATGCGGTGGTCAATCCAAAGACGCGTAAGAGCTTGACTACGGAAATATCTGATTTAGACGTTGGATTAACTTCTATTAAAAACAAGACAGAAGGTATTTATAATACGATTGACCAGATAACAGATAAAACAATAGCTAAAATTGTAGGGTCCGATTTTAACGAAACGTATGTAACATCATGGGGACAAGGTGGCATATCCACTACGACTGGCGCTATTGAAGAGGGAGGCAAAACAAGAATACATTCAGATCTTATAAATACAGGTGTTGACATTTCAATAGAAAGTGGATATAGATATTATATAATTTATTACAATGAAAATGGGTCTTTTGCTGCTAAAGATAGCAATTGGAAAACTGATAAAAGCACAACATCAACATCTTATAAGAAATTTCGTATCATGGTTTCTTTGATTAAAGAAGCCACTATAGATATAGAATCAGGGAAACGGGTTACTATAAGTAAATTATATCAAAATGAGGCGTTATGCCCAGATATCAACATGTTCAATAAAACGGTTGAACAGATAACTGATGAAACAAAACAAATTGCACAATCATACAATGATTTGAGTAATGAAATGGAACGCAACCTAACCGAGATTAAGGGTGGCAATTATATGGAAAAACAGGATCTATTGTGCGTACAAGGGAGTATCAATTCGCAAAGCGGTATACTACAACCAGGTGGGACCAATAGAGTCTATACCAAGATAATTAATACAGGAACTGATATCATTATCAAGACCGGTTATAGAATATATGTCATGTTTTATAATGACCCTGCCGGTGAGTCTTTCAATTCAAAAGATGGTAATTGGAATACTGTATATAATACCATTCCCACAAAAACCCAATATTGCAGATTGATGATCGCTAAAATTGATGATACGGACTTGTCCCCATCGGATGCATCTGAGAATGTTCTGGTAGGGGATTTGACCAGTTATCCTTCAATGTTTATGCCATTAATGAATTTGAGCACTAATCCTGCCGGATCATTTATGGCAAAAGATGATTTATTGACTTTATTTTTTTACTTAAGGGATAATCAAAGAAAAAAATACGTAACATCATTATCTAAGACCTATTATGTAAGTACAGTCAATGGCTTGGATACCAATGATGGTTTGTCTGACTCAACTCCGTTGAAGACTTTGAATAAAGCCGATGAACTGATGACCGATGGGGACACGGTCCTTATTGAACGAGGAAGTATATTTAATACAGAGGTACAAGTCTTGTCTAAAGAAGGAATCAGAGTGGATTGTTATGGCGACATGTCCAAGGATAAACCTTTGTTTTTGAATTTGCAGACAATACCGACCGTATCTATATCAGATATTAGCTCTGTTAATGACATTGAGTCTTTGGATAAATTATACAAACTGCGCGGCTATAGTAACATTTATGTTCTAAAGCATCACTATGGTTCGGGCAGCAAGGCCAGATTTGTTTGTCAGGTATTTTTAGACGGGAAAAGAAATGGATGGTGGCTTGACGCACAGAAAAAGTCCAGTTCGGATGCCATGGACTGGCTAGAAAACAATCCGGGTAGCTCCTATTGGTTCAGCGGATACGATTCAGAGTCATGGGGGGAGGGGGATTATTATATATATTTATCAACAACCGATATTGCAGGAAAAATAGTGGAGATAACTCATGAAGTGACAGAGATTGGGAAAAAAGGACAAAAACTGCAAATCACCCAATATGCTTCTGATATTCGTAATATCGTTTTTCGAGGTGGTGACTCTACAGACGGTACTGTTATTCCTAATGGATTTTATGAGGGGGTAGAAAGTTTGGATTTTGGTAGACATGGTTTTCTGTTTAACAGGTCTGCGGCTCCCCATACTCACATGATGCTGAATTGCAGAGCTGTATCAAGAAGTGGAGCAAATGGAGAGTATTATCATCACATGTATTATAATTACCATTATTATGGAGAACTATTGGCATTTATCGGTTGTGAGGCCATAGGCAGACATGAATATCTTGGTACTGCATTTGCCGGGCATGGCACAAGTTCGGTAACAGGGATGCCTTTCGATGCCATGTATCTGTATGACTGCTACTGCGAGGGTGTTAATGTGGTTGTCGGTGCCAATGGAGCGCAAATGAATTATTTAAGGAATATAAGAGTTAAGGAGGTTGGACATATTTGCATACGTACACAGGGATTACATGCAGTAGGTATTTTCGGAACATTGTATCCCCCGCAAAATAATTGGAATGAACCTGTATTCGCTGAACCAATCGGTTATAATGTCTTAAAAAATATACGTATAAGGAGTCGAACAGGAATGGGGACATTACTTATTTATAAAGACTCGGCGAACAAAGATGCAGGAAAGGTGGTTTTTGAAAACGCTACAATTATAGTGGAAAGTGAAGGGAAACAAGCTCCTGTATATAAATTTGGGGCGACTCTGTTTAGATTGGCTGACAATATATCTGTTGTTTTCAATAGGTCATTCGTTGCTGTAGATAATGGGCTGGAAACCACATCCTCCATGTTGTGGGATAACGAAACGACACCAGACATAGAGTTTATAGATTCGGAGCTATACGGTATCAAGGATAATCGTTTGCACAGCGATGATAAAAATTCATATTTCTATGAGAGTATGGATGGGATTTTTTCAAAAATCAACAATCTAACAAAATTAAGTTATGTTGAAGATAACTGTATATTCAATTTGTAAAGCATATACTATGATACGAAAACTAATAGCCAGAATAATGTTCCATCTGTCCATTGAAGTGCATCCGGATGCGGAATAATAAAAGTAGAACAGGATATATGGAACTTAATACTATTAACAAAACAGGAACTTGGAGCGAAACGGCAGACCGCATCAACAGCAACTTTAGTAAGATCTCCATTGAGGTTGAAGAGATAAAGCAGAACGGCGGTGGCGGCAGTGGTGGCGGAGGGGGCGATGTCACTAACGCCGACCATGCCACATCTGCATACACGCTGGATAAGAATACGCCTGTGCTTGACTGGTTCCTTTCCGCATTGAACGATGATGATGCGCAAGGCATAATCAATTTTCTCAAAGGTCTGAAAATAGCCGGGAATTTGGTAGACCGCATTGTGAAGCAGGGTGACAAGGATGTCACCTACACCGATGAAGACGTGATGAGTGCATTGCGTGTGATGCTTGAGATACAGAACAGTGCGGAGAAACTGAAAGAGATATTCTTGCGGAAGGACGTGGAGGATTCCACTAAGTTCCTTCTCAGCATGTTTGCCGGTGCTGTTTTCGGGAAGAATGGTTTTGCAAGCGGCTTGACCGGATTCGGAGCCAAGATATTCGATACAGGGCATGGGGAGTTTGAGAGCATGTTTATCCGCCGGTTCCTTGAAGTTCCCGAATTAAGATACAATCGTGTGATGGTCACACTGGGTGACAAGTGGCGTGCGCCCGGAGCCGGCATTATAGAAACAGTAGATACAGGAACCAAAACATGTACGCTTAAGCTGGAAGATGGTGAGATTGGTGCTGTCGCAGTAGGTGATATTTGTATGGGTATCTATCATAATATCACCGGGAATGCTACGGAGGATTATGACGATGGAAAGGGCAACAGGCGTTTTGCCGGATTCTGTACGGTCTATTTCACAATCACGGAAGTCACAGGTGAAAGAAACGAAGCATTCAAATACCAGTTGCGTCCTACATCTTCATCGTGGTCTTCTTCTTTCGATCCATTTGAAATGATGACATTCGTTGCATATGGTAACTTTACCAATGCAGGCCGTCAGACCTCAGTCTACGAAACAAGGACTTACACCCGTATGTTGTGGAAGCAGAATACATGGGAAATCTCCGCTGCCAATGTTGCCCTGCAATATGGAGACCTTTCCAATCTGAATATATTCGGGTTAAACATGGATGGTTACTCCATGTATCTGAATAATATATATATGACAGGTATTATCAAGCAGATAAAGCCGGACGGAACACCTGTACAGACTTTGAATTTCCGTGAGGAAGGCTATATACCTGGCGTACATTACGATTACTACGACAGCTTGTCTTATAACGGAAGCATGTGGGCGTGTATCAATGAGGATGGTTCGTCTGCTGCACCGGGATCTAACGGCGATTGGCTGGAGATTGCTTCTAAAGGTGATACGGGAACACCGGGGGCACCGGGAAAGGACGGTGTGAGCGTGACCAATAGCGGTCCGTGGTATTCCGGCTTGGTTGTTCCCAAAATGAGTATCGTTACAATGGGAGGAAGTTCGTTCCTTTCTAAAGTATCCACTACCAATCCTCCATTGTGGTGCTGGACGGACAATGCCGGCAACCGGTTTACTTACAATGATGGCGGATACTGCCTGACGGGTGAGATAAATACCGATGAATATGAACTTTTGGTTCAAAGCGGAAAGGACGGAAGCGATGGTACCAGTTATGAGAGGGTATTCATCCATACTACAACAGAGAGTAAACCTGCCACTCCTTCCACGTCACAGACGGACGATTATGTACCTTCCGGCTGGCATGATGATCCTGTAGGTGTTTCCAGCTCTCTGCCTTATGAGTGGATCAGTGAGAGGGAGAAGAAAAACGGTATATGGAGTGAATTCAGTGCTCCTGCCCTTTGGGCGAAGTACGGATTTGATGGTGCTGACGGTGCTGAGGGCGTAGCCGGAACGAGCATCATTTGGAAAGGTGATTTTTCCTCCGCTCCTTCCAATCCTCAGAACGGGTGGGCATACAAGAATACCACTGATAAGAAATCATATGTATATCAGGATGGACAGTGGTATCAGATGACTATTGACGGAATTGATGGGAAGAACGGGAAAGACGGATTGAGTATTGTATGGAAAGGAGATCTCCAAACACCTCCTTCCAATCCTCAGACCAACTGGGCATACCGGGATACCAATAATGGTCGTGTATATATATGGAACGGAACAGCATGGGCATTGATGGTTGTGGACGGATCGGACGGTGCTGATGGTGCAGCCGGTTCTGACGGATTAAGCGTGTTTATAACTTATAATGACAGCACTTCCCAACCTTCTGTACCTACCGGGAACGGTACTACTGGAGGATGGCATACAAATGCGACAAGTACCGCCATATGGATGTCACAGAAGGTTGCTGCGTCCGCATCTGACGGAGCATGGGGTACACCGATAAAAATCAAAGGCGACAAGGGTGACGGTTACACCCAGATGGGGCAGTTTAGGACTGGAATGGTTGTACCCAAGATGGGTGTCGTTTCAATGGGTGGCGGCTCTTATGTAGCCAAAGTATCAACTACCAATCCTCCCTTATGGTGTTGGACAGACAATGCCGGTAATCGGTTTACTTACAATGATGGCGGATATGTGCTGACGGGTGAGGTAAATACCGCAGAATACGATGTATGGGCTGAGAAGGGCGATACCGGAGCAAAAGGCGACAAGGGTGATGATGGTGAGAAAGGTGACAAAGGAGATAAGGGAGATCAGGGCGTACAAGGAATACAGGGCTGTATTATACGGTCTTCCGAGTGGGCGTCCGGCGTGACGTACAGGAATGACGAGGACCTTACAAGTGGCACGCGGTATATTGATATCGTAATGGTAAGAAACAATAGTGCGGTGGACGGATGGGATGTTTATAAGTGTATCAAGACCCATACATCGTCATCTTCCATAACCTATGCCAATACCACCTATTGGACGGAATTAAGCAATGTCGGTCCTATCTATACCAGTCTTATTATTTCCAAGAACGCCAGTCTTGATTTTGTCCAAGGCAATGAGTTATTGATTAAGGATGCAAATAATAATATTGTAGCCGGTTTTACAGGAGGAAGCAGCAAGGAAGCCGGTACGACACCTATAAGGATATGGGCTGGAGGTAAGGTTCCGGGAAACGCTCCGTTCCGTGTGGATCAGAATGGAAATCTTGTCGCAACGAAGGCGAATATCACAGGTACAATAACCGCTACAGGTGGCGTAATCGGTGGATTCAACATAGGCAGTAATTATATCGGCAGCACTAATATGTCGGCTGTGAATGTTGATAACTTGTTGCTGCAATACGATAAGTTTGAAATGAAATACGATCGGTTTCAGTCAATAGACGGACATTTATACCAAGGTACTTTGGACACGGTAATTAGAAGTGGAAGTATAACTGTATCGTCAACCGGGGATGTTTCAACAGCGAATGATACTCTGCATGTAAGATGTGGAAATTATATTTTTTCAGTTGGGCGGAACGGAATTCGTAAGTCAACGAATGGAGGAAGTACATGGGTGGATTTATAATATTAAAATACAAATTATGAAAATAGATTTTACAAAATTTCCTTGTTACACAGGGATAAAGAAGGATATCAGGGTTGAGATGGATATTGCGGAGTCATTGGCTAACGCCATATACACAAATGTTCCGGGCATAGCCGCCAGTTCTTTGGCTCATAAGATTTACTCTGGCAAGGGAGAAGTAGATTACGATGAACGGGATATACGAATTATACGTGATTGTACACCGTTGTTTTCGGGAGTTTATGCGGATTCCATAAACGATTATTTGGACACGAAAGAAAAGGAGGAACAAGAATGATATTACAAGCAGGTTATGATTGCTATCTGACACAGGCCGAAGATATGCCTCTGTCGGAACGAAGATTTGAGAATCAGGTATTGATAAACAGTCCTGAGGATGTGGCTATGTGGAAAGAAATCACATCAAAGCAGAAGGAGCAGATGATTGCCGAAGCGTCCTTCATCGATACGGAAGCGATAGATGTTGAAGCACTTGATCGTGTGGATACACTATTAAACGATATTGCGGCAAATATTAACAATGCCGGGCTTACTGTAGAGGAAGCATTGGCGAAGAAAGAGTACTTCCCCGTATGGGAGGATCTGATAGGTACGGAGGTTGATGTGCAGTTCCGCTTCCGCTATGGCGGCACGCTCTATGAGGTTATACAGAAACATACACCGCAGGAGGACTGGAAGCCGGGAACGGGTACGGAATCCTTGTACAAGGTTGTGCAGATAGAGCACTCCGGCACACTGGATGATCCTATACCTTGGGTACATAACATGGTGCTGGAAGAAGGCAAGTATTACACCGATAAGGAGGTTCTTTATCTATGTATCCGTGACAGCGGAATAGGCATGGCATTCGACTTGGAAAATCTTGTTTCGGGTGGATATGTTCAAGTGGTAGAAAATCAAGTAGTAATAAATAATTAAAAAAAATACGATTATGGCAGACAAAAAATTAAATCAAGTATCGCAGTTGACGGATTTTGATTATGCGTTGGTTGTAAAAGGGAATGACGTGGCAAAAGTTACAAAACAGCAGCTAGCTACAATACTGGGAGAACTTTTGGGAGTGAATGATACTATTATTAAATATAAAAACAAAATAGATTCTAATATAGATTGGAATGATATTAAAGAGAGTGGATATTATACAGTGATAAGTGGTAATGGACCTAATTTTGGTATATCATTTGGAGTATTACTAGTTTTGTATACAAATAGCGGATATGGTATACAAATCGCAAGTTCTGCAAATCCCAAAGATTTTATCGTAAAAATGAGAAATACATCGGGAAATGATTGGAGCAATTGGAAAACTGTTTCTTTGACATGATTAAAAA
>ULOY01030793.1_pt1 | contig 48349 bp, 48 predicted proteins | sample 1952991 | NCBI WGS metagenome assembly ULOY01 (sample SAMEA4835615, study PRJEB28245) | human gut metagenome | biome: gut microbiome; material: fecal sample | place: Denmark | collected 2008 | reverse complement strand
GAACTATTTATCCACTTTTACGGGACAGTAGTGCTTGCCGTTTCAAAAACAGAAGCGGAAGCAACAAACATGGTGATTGAATCAACCGGGAATGAATTAATCATCGCACCGGATGAAATGGGGAACCATCCTAATTTTATAGAATCCAACACTTCGGCTATCACGCTTGAAGAACTGACAAACAAGAACATCATCCCTACGTTCTGTGATAATACACTTACTATTTCGCATCAGAATTTTATCGGTGCGGTATCAAAAGTCGCAGAACAGATATTCGGAGAACTCACGCCTGTTGAATGCCGAGTTTCACATCCAATAATCGGACGTGTACCGTCAGCTCAAAACAAGAAAGCAAGTGAACTGAGAGAAGATGAGAAGACCGTGTTCTACCAAAGATTAGCCTGGGTAGCCCATGCAAGAAATCTTACAAATACCATCAACGGACAAACAGTAAACCTTTGTATTGGCGGTGTCCGTGCTTACAATGAGGACAAACTCTACAGACCACAGACTCCGATGAAGTTTAAGATATTTGTAGGCTGGAAAGTGAGAGTGTGTTCAAACCTGTGCCTGACGTGCGACGGGTTTTCAGGAACGATAGAATGTATGACAGAAGCCGACATAATGCAGAAGGCTTTGGAACTGTTCAGCGGTTTCAATCCACGCAAGGAAGAGACACTGGGACTTTTGGAGAATTTGCAATCAACGGAAATTTCAGAAGAACTGTTCTGCAAGATAATTGGCAGATTAAGGTTATACCAATTTCTACCCGTGAATGAACAAAAAGCATTGCCATCATTGAACATAGGCGATCAGGCTGTAAATACAATGGTAAAAGGTTATGTGTCAAACCCTAATTTCGGAAAGAAAGAAGGAGAAATTATAACCTGTTGGAATTTGTTGCAACTGGCTAATGAAGCGGTCAAAAGTTCTTATATAGATACCTGGCTTGACAGGAACCGGAATTGTACTGATTTTGCATTGGGAATACAACAAGCCATAGAAGGTAATGATACCGAAGGCTACAGTTGGTTCCTGAACTAAAGAAGGGCATAAGAAGTCCTTTATGAGATATACCGAAGGAGGTGTACATTATCAAAGTTTATCAAAACACTTGTAAACCAAGATGATGTATGCCTCCTCTTTTTTGTTTCACATCAATAAATTAAAGACGAAATGACAGACATAAACATTGAATTTTTTAAGAGAACATCACCTGTCAGAAAGATTGAAATTATAAAGAATCTCACACAGGTGGAATTATCAGGCATATCAAAAGAAACAATACTCCGAATCGTCAAGGAGACAGGACGGAGAAGAAAAGGAAGCAGGGATTATGAATTTTACATAAATCCCGACAGAAGGAAGGGAAACAACTGGAACTCTTTAGTTGAAGGAATATGGCTATACAAAGGCAAACCATATATATTGACTTATGTACAGCTTGACAATACAGACTCCAGTTTAAGCGTTCCGTTCAATGATTTCTTTAAGAAGGGAGAATTTAGAGGAACAATCAAGAGGGATGACCACTACGGAAATCCACAGACCTGTTATTATGTATATGACGAGAAGGACAAGGCAGAAGTTCTGAGAAGCATCTTCCTTGAATATGTCAATACGAAATACAAGGAGAGACTTAATCACATTACCAACAGCTTAAAACAGCAATGACCATGTGTAAATTTTTAAAACCGACAGTTCCGCAAGGGGCTACAGCGGATGAAAAAAGAGCAGTCTATTTTGATGCTCTTTACTCGCTTGATATGAATGATAAGGTAGAGAAAAGAGAAAATCTCAGTTACCTTAGTTGGGCTAATGCCTGGGCGGAATTTAAAAGAGCCTGCCCAAGCGCAACCTATAGGATTGTAAAGGATCCAATCACCAACCTCCCATATTTTGCAGATGAGAGGATAGGAATTATCGTATATACGGAAGTTACAGCAGATGATGTGACCCATGAAATGTGGTTGCCTGTAATGAACACTTCCAATAAGGCGATGAAACTTGAACCCTACACATACAAGGTGTTTGACAAGTTCAAGAAAGAGTATGTAGAAAGAACCGTAGAAGCGGCAAGTATGTTTGACATCAACAAGACTATCATGCGTTGTCTGGTCAAAAACTTGGCAATGTTCGGGCTTGGACTTTACATCTACGCAGGAGAAGATATACCTGATAAAATGGCGGATGATAATGCCGCTACGCAAGAAACTGTACCGGAACAACCAAAGAGAACAAGAAAGAGCAGGGCTGTCCAACAATCCGTAACAGATAAATATGCAGGAATCAGAACAGCTCTACAGCAATGCAAGACTCAGGACTCATTGATGGAACTTTATAAGCAACATCAAAATGAAGTAACAGGCAATACAGAAATCAAAGCTTTATTTACAGAACGGAAATTACAACTTAATCAAGCGGTTTAATTATGGAAACAAAAAGAATGGAACTTAAAGAAAGCGGTGTGGTTTTCAATGAAGAACTGCACCAGTATCTGCTTGACGGTAAAGAACTGTCAGGCATAACAGGAATGATTCAAAGACAGTTATTTCCTGATGAATTTGAAGGAGTGCCTGAAGAAATGATGATGGCGGCGGCAGAATATGGTACGGATGTTCATGCTTCCATTGAAGATTTTGATAAACACTGGATTAATGACGGTACTCAGGAAGTTGCAGATTACATTGAAATCTGCAAAGAACACGGGTTGGTTCACGAATGCTCTGAATATTGTGTGACGGACGGTAAGAACTGGGCAAGCATGATTGACAAGGTATATAGAGTTGATGATACCACGTTTGACATAGGCGATATAAAGACCTATGGAACGATGACATCCGATAAACTTGAAAAAGCAAGATGGCAGCTTAGTATCTATGCCTACTTGTTTGAGCTTCAGAACAGGAAGGCTAAAGTTGGCAGACTTTTCATAATACACCTTAGAAACAAGCCGAAGAAAGACGGTACATTCGACCATATAAAAGACGTGATTTTTGTGAGCCGGATACCTTCCGATGTTTGCAAGGAACTTATGGACTGTGATTTAAGAGGGGAACAATTCAATAATCCCTACAGCATACCGGAAAATATCAGAAATCAAGAATCGGAAATAAGGGAGCTGATTCAGACTAAGAATGAAGTAGAGGAAAAACTAAGTGTCCTCAAATCAAATATTCTGTCAGAAATGGAACTGCTGGATGTCAGGTCTTGGTTTACAGACACCATGAGGCTTACCAGAAAATTGCCGGGAATAAGAACCTCATTTGATTTGCAGGCATTCAAAAAAGACCATCCCGATATTGATTTCGAGTCCTACATGAAAACTTCAAAAGTTGCAGGGGCTTTGGTAATATCAATTTAACAACTCGGAACATTGACCGGGGAGACAAGTATAGAATAATACATAATGATGTCTCTCCGGTCTTTTCTTTTATGTATAACGAACTAAACAATAAGGAGAAGCAACAATGAAAGAACTCAGATTAAGATTCGTGGCAATAGATGACTGGAACCGTCCGGTCTTTCAGAACGATAGAGGACTATATTTTGGAGATACCGAAAATCTTTTCAATTACGGTACCGGAAAAGAAGAGGTTTACAGTTTCTATAAAAACAAAAAGCTGAATGACCATATATGCTATTTCGGAAGGCGTTTTGACGATGATCCTTTAGGAGGGTGGATTAATGAAGATATAAAGATAATTCTGGAATAAGGATATGTGTATGAGCAAGGAACATCACTGCCCGATCTGCGGTAGAGAACTTATAAAGTCAGAAACGGAAGGGTACAGTTTTCAATGCCTTCACTGCGATGAAGACTTTACCGGTTCAGAAGTAGTAATAACGATTAAAACGGAAGAAAAGATGAAAAAGAAAAGCAATAGATATAAGGAAGAAATGAAGTTCCTCTATGGTAAGAGGAACGCTGACAAACCGATGTATCAGACAGTCCATGAGACACATAATGAAACAGTCAGAGAATGCGAATATTGCGGAAAGCCTCTCACACGATCTGAGGTGAACGATTACGGAAGCTTGTGTGAGGAATGTTATATGAAGGAATATTACAGATGATGGATGAAACAATATACAAGGGGAACAAAATAATATGTTTCTCTTCCAATGATTTTCAGGCATTTATTATTAACAGTGACGGTGATATAGAGAGTGGTGTATTTACCACTCTGTCAGCCGCCCAAAAATGGATAGACAAATATGGGACACAGATTACACGTGGCAAAGAAGTATGAAATCGAATATTCATCTTCTTTAGGATTCAACTACAAGGTAGTAGAATTTCATAATCTGCTTACATCACTCAGAATCTCTTATGCCGGTGAAAGCTGGGACGATGATGTTGAAGTTTACAGGGATGACTTTAAACTTGGCTTAGAAAAATTGAAATCTTATGATAAACTTGATGCAGGAGAAAGAAAAGAAATCAAGGAAGCACTGGACGGACTCGATGAGCCTGTGGAAGAAATCATAAGCATAATGGAAAGGCTCCTGACAGAGTCCGACCATAAAAACGAGTATATGTTGTTATCATTCTTTTGAGATATGGAAAAAGAAAAATATAATGAGCAAATCTGTCGTATAATATGGCATGATGTATTGCAGAACTCCATAAAGCCATTTTCATGGGAAATTGATTTTTGCAGCGTGAAGGTCATAGATAGAGGTACGGCTTTTTATCTGTTTAAAATACGATGTTGGGTAGAGATTCGTTTTTTGTCAGAAATGAGTCCTTATCAGATAGCATTTAAACCAGAAAATCAGAAATCACAAGCTGTATATAATTGTGTACCGCTTGACAAAATAGTAAATGTGATAGACGACACTGTTCAATATGGCTTATCCTCTTATGATTATATCTGTTCAAAATACGGACTTGTATATAAGGTAGCCATATAAGGCAGACGATAATTCGTGTTATCGGGGAATATGTGAGAATTTGGATTTTAGATTACTCATATATTCCCCTTTTTGTATTCAACAGATTTTGTTCCAAAGATTAGACGACCATCTAACCGGTGGAACGGATGTTAAATTCAATAATAAATGAACAGTCAATATGTAGCTTATCTCCGTGTATCGACCCATAAGCAAGGGTTTAGCGGACTCGGACTGGAAGCCCAACGAGAAATCATACATAACCACCTGCATGACACAAATCCCATAGCTGAATTTGTAGAGGTGGAAAGCGGACGCAAATCAGAACGACCAAAACTAAAGGAAGCATTGACACTGTGTAGAAAAGAAGATGCTACCTTAATTGTTGCAAAGTTGGACAGGCTGGCAAGATCAGTTTCATTTCTGTCCGGCTTATTGGAAAGCGATGTGGAGATTGTGTTCTGCGATTTTCCACAGGCAAACAAGATGGTGCTGCATATCATTTCTGCAATATCACAATATGAAGCGGAGTTGATAGCAGCCCGGACTAAAGCATCATTACAGGCAAAGAAAAACAGGGGATTCAGACTTGGAAACCCGGAGCATCTGTTGGATAAACACAAGCAGGCAATTCAAAACAGCATAAAGACCTGTAAGGATAAAGCGGAAAATAACCCGAACAACAAAAGGGCTGTTGCCATGCTGAGAACATTGACAGGTAAAAATGCAACTTATCAGGAAATGGCAGATTTCCTGAATGAACAGGGCTTTACCACTTCCAAAGGATGCAGTTTCTCTAAATCAACGGTTTATAAATTAATCAAACGTTACGGATTATGAATTACTATTACAAATATCACTTCTGCGCCATACAGTATGGGAAAAAGATCAGATTTTATGTATGTGCCAATAATGTTTATTCTGCATACTCGAAGGTAAACAAGCTGTATCCGAAAGCAGAAAAAATAGAAATGTGGCGTACTGAAAGAATGTGATAGAGTAAAAACCAATGTCATCCCGGTTTCCTTCATGGTGGAGTTTAGGGAATGACACATTATTATATTATATGGAACCAAAATACGTCATAATATTAGATTATTGTATCGGAGCTTTAAATATTATAGAGCTGACAAATGAAGAGATAAACAAATCCTATGATTATGAGGATTTTGAATCTTTTCTTGAAACACTGGAGGAAAAGTATGGATTCAGATTAAATGATTGCAATTGGATGACTACAGAAAACCTGTCCATTTACAGATATAAAAACGGAAAGGAGGTCGAAAATGCCTAACTGGTGTGATTGTACCTACAAATGTGTAGGTGAACCGGAAGAAATAAGATCGCTGCATAAGATATTGAAGTATATGGACAAACGCAAGACTTCAATCATGGATAATGGTTTCGGCAAGTGGTGGCTCGGCAATCTCGTCATTAAACTTGGCGGTGATTGGGAGAAATACAGATGTCGTGGTGTAATTATCGGATATGATATGGAAGATAATGTACTTACAATCTATCAGTCCACTGCTTGGTGTGAACAGGAAGGAGTACGTCAAATAATAGAAGAAACGTTCCCTTCAATTAAAGTGTATTACCGAGAAGAAGAACTGGGATGTTGTGTGTACAATACTAATGATTCAAGCGGTGAGTATTTTCCAGAAAGATATTACTTGGATTCTTACGATGATAATGAGTATTTTCGGACAATGGAAGAAGCAGCCGGATGCGTCTCGGAAATCGTGGGGAAAACAATAAATCCCACAGAAAACGATATAGTTCAGGCTTTGGATGACTATGTGGAACAGCAGGATGATGAAGATATTTGGTACTCGTTCCATGTGTTTGAAGTGGTAGAATGATCCGGCAAAAGGAGAGGCTAAGGTTAAATCTTGGCTTCTCTTTTTATTTTTTCCTTTCAAGTATAAGCCGGAGGCGAAAGTCACGGTAAGAGGGGTTGGTTATATACATAGCACCTGAAAGGTGGAATAAAAAATTTCCAAAGACTTCAAAAACCTTTAAAAAAGATATAACTTCCTGTATAAAATATTCCATCCTGCGGTTATGTATAATACTATTACCCCTACCTTTGTTTTTGATTTTCTTTATCCCTTTACATATTGGGACAGTATGAGTGAGACAATTGTATAAATAATAAATATCTGATTATTAGCTATATTGAGTAGAATTATAATATAGTATAGATTGTCCCACTAATAAACTGGGACAAAGGCAAAGTGAGAAATATCCGATAAATTCCGTCCATTAAACAGCCAAAAACCTTATATTTGAAGAAATAATACTCAAAACAAGAGCGTTACATTGGACAAAAAATACTATCTTTGCGATGTCTGACCGGAGAAATGGTCGGATATATAGAAAGCGTTTTTTGCTTTTATCCTAAAATCGAAATCTGGAAAATTTCAAAGTGAAGGGGTAAGGGACAATGTAACGCTCATTTCTGTTTGCATGTACATGGTATAGCCAATGCTGTATCATTCTACATAGCTAATAGCGTGAGTATTGTTTCTTCATATTCATTTTCACAAGGCTTTTCCAGATGCCCGATTTTGATGAATAGCAGGACAAGTCCTCACGCTTTTCTTTTTATTAATCTAATACTGACTTCGGGGGCTTATAGGTGTTATGGTAACTTTAACCAAATGTAAAAAACAAACACATCAATTCAACAACTTTTTTCATAGAACATCTCTGTGCCGTAATAAAATATGCGGTACATATCATCAGGAATAACAGAGTAATTTTAAAACTTTAATGATATGAAGAAGATAACTTATTCGCTGTTTTTATTTGCATTCATATTCTTTTCATCATGTAGTGAAGAATATGACGATGCTGAATTACGTAATGATATTACCGATTTGGAGAACCGTGTACAGGCTTTGGAAGAGCTTTGTAAGAACATGAACACCAACATTTCATCCTTACAAACACTTGTTGATGCTCTACAAAGCAATGATTATATCACTAATATCACTCCTATCATGTCAGGAGAAGAAGAAATCGGATATACTATTGAATTTTCACATCATGACCCCATAACAATTTATCATGGTAAAGGTGGAGATAACGGTCATGATGGTACAAATGGTATTACTCCAAAGTTAAAGATTGAAAACAATTATTGGTATATATCCTATGATAATGGTAATACATGGGAGCGACTAGCTCCTGCCATAAGTGATAACGTTCAAATGCCTAAACTTAAAATAGAAAACGGTTATTGGCACGTGTCTTATGATGGAGGTCAAACTTGGGAACAGTTGGATAAAGCTACAGGAGAGGATGGACAAGACGGAAGCACTCCAGAAATAGGTATAAGACAAGATTCTGATGGAAATTATTACTGGACTTTAAACGGAGAATGGATGCTTGACGATGCTAATAATAAAATTCCAGCTCAGGGTTCTAAAGGGGAAGAAGGAGAATCAGGTACAGATGGTATTACTCCAAAACTCAAAATTGAAAACGGACATTGGTATGTTTCCTATGACAATGAAACGTCTTGGGTTGACCTCGGATTGGCTGGTGAAGTCCCAGGTGATTCCATGTTTGAGAGCGTAGATACAAGTAATGAAGGATATGTGACATTCAAACTATCTAATGGAACAAGTTTTACCATACCAAAATGTGAAGTGACAGACATAAAATTTGAACAGACAGATGATATTTTGATTTTCCCAAACATCTCAGTTGAAATTCCATACACATTAATAGGAGCCACGGAAAATACACAAGTAACCGCCATAGGTTCAGATGGCATAAAGGTAAGTGTTACCAAGACCAATGCAACGAGTGGAATACTAACCGTACTTGCAACGGAAGCTCCTGATATGTACAGCAAAGTACTTGTCATTTTAACCACAAATGGACAAACCGTAATTCGAGCCTTAACTTTTGAGGAAGGAATCATAAATATTGTCCAAGACACGTATTTTGTAGAGGCAAAAGGTGGCAATATATCTATTTCAGTAGATACAAATGTAGAATATTCTTATTCCATTGAAGAATCTGCAAAGGAATGGTTAAAGCCCATAAATACAAGAAATATACATACAGACCAGCTTTCTTTCCACGTTGACCCAAATGAAGGAAATTTACGCCATGCTACCATCACGTTTACCGACAAAAGTGGAAAATTCCAAAAACAAGCGGTTGTAACCCAAGAAGGTAATTTTATTCAGATTGAGGGAGAGCGTGCTACTGTCAATTTAGATGGAGTTTTAAATACTGAAAGATTGGAAGCAGCTATCATTAAAGCAAATGAACAATATGTTACCCATTATGCTTTTATTGGCGATTTTTCAAAATTAGGTATTAACTATAATTACAATCCATTACGTCAGGCTGACAATATGGAGACATTGGATTTAAGTGGGGTTACGAATTGTAATGAAATACCGATGGGAGCATTCACAAGTGGAGGATCGTTGGTGAGTGATGAAACGTTGTATTTTAAAAAGCTGAAAGGGGTAGTTCTTCCTAAAACTGCGACTAAAATTGGAGAAAAAGCGTTTTATCATTGTGAGTCTCTTGAAACAATTAATTTACAATATATTGAAGAAATAGATAATCTTGCTTTCAATTACTGTAAATCACTGACTGAAATAAATTTACCACAGGCTACTCATGTCGAAGGTTTCGGATATTGCACTTCTTTGGTACAGGTAATTTTACCCAAAGCTATTTCATTAGGATCTAATAGTTTTCAATATTGCAGTTCATTGGAGAGTGTTGATATTCCACAAGTTACCTCTATTGAAGGGTCAACTTTTTATGAATGCAGTTCACTAAAAAATGTAAATGCGCCACAAGCTACCTCGGTAGGAATTAATGCTTTCTCTCAATGTAAATCACTAGAGACATTGGACTTGACATCGGTTACTACTTGTGATGATAGTTCTTTTTTGGATTGCTCTAGTTTGACATCAATTAGTCTTCCGGCATTAACCATTGTTGGAGAAGCTGTATTTTATAATTGCACCTCATTAAAAGAATTGAATTTGCCACAGGTCATAACAATAGGGAGAATGGCTTTTAAAGGTTGTGATCAATTGATTTCATTAAAACTAACAAGTAATAAGGATATAACAATAGGAGAACTTGGATTAGATTACTTCCCGTCAGAAAATTGTGCCCTCTATTTGAATGAAAATAAAATACTGGAAGTAACAAATAAAAATGAATGGAAGGGAATTACTTGGAAATCCATAACATTTGAGTAGTACGTTTCTCATCAATTTGTAAAAGCTCTCTTGTCCGGTATGGATGAGAGAGCTTTTATTTTTGTAACCTTATATTCTCAGAAAATGACAAAACGCGCTTCTAGGGGATTGAAACTCTAACTAATGACAAATATAATACCTATTCTTATGTGGGGAAACTTAATGAATATATTCTTTGACGGTACTTTAGAAGAATCGTCAGAGCGTCAGGTTGGAGAGAGCGATGTTTGTCCTGACGTCAGCGAGAAAACAAACAACAAGTATAAGAAAGACATTGAAGCATTACAAGCTAGGTACGGTTCTTCTTTCTTAACCGGACTCTGCATTGAAGTTACATTGAGGGAGCTTCTGGAGATATGTCCAAGAGAAAGAAGGAGAACTGACGCTTATACAGGATTAGTAACATATCTTTCTAAAGAACTGGGAATTACATTAATAATCAAATCACAAAAATCTAAACTATGAAAAACAATATATTTATAGCAGCCGGAGAAGTATTAGATACCGGCATGAGCGTCGAAGAAATAGAATATTTGGTACAGACAACCTTGGATGAAGATGTTAAAGGTTTTGCAAGTTTCTATATAAGGGAGTTATCACCGGAAAAAGTCGTAATGGAGTTTAAAAGAGACGCACTTATAGATTCCACTAAACAGATTATTTACGACCACGACATGTCCCTTATAACCGGAATTGATGTAAAATGTTTCCAGCTTAAACCGATAGGCAATCCAATGATTTACCCTCTTGGTCTGAATGCGACACGCAGAAGTTTTTATACTGACACAACCGCATTTCTGAGATTTTATAAAAATCTTCTAGTATGGATTGATGGTCAAGGAGTCGAAGATTTGAGGATTCGTTGCTACGCAGATAAAATCAGATTTCAAATAATATTCTAAAGGCGAAAGATTAAAGTATGAGATATATGGGAAGCAAACGGAGGATATGGAAATACATATCTCCAATCATTCTTAAAGACAGGAAGCCGGGGCAGTACTATGTAGAGCCGTTTTGTGGCGGATGCAACTCAATAGCCAACGTTGACGGTAAAAGGATTGCATCGGACATAAATCCCTACCTTATCGGAATGTGGAAAGGTCTGCTGTGCGGTGAGAACTATCCCGATGCAATCAGCAGGGAAACATATAATGAAGCGAGGAGTGCTTATAATGAACAGAATTATACCACCTATTCACAGTCTGAATTAGGCTGGATTGGTTATATGGGTTCTTATAATGGGCTTTTTTATCATTCGTATTCGGGTATAGGTTCAGATGGAAGGGATTATATAAAAACAAGTATTGCAAATATCATGTCTCAAGTGCCTTTGTTGCAAGGTTGTGAGTTTTGTTGCTGTTCTTATGATTCGTTAGAGATACCGGAACATTCCATAATCTATTGCGACATTCCGTATAAGGGGACAAAAGATTATGGAGTGGAATTTGACTATCCAAAGTTTTACGATTGGTGCTTCAGTAAGAAAACTGAAGGGCATACGGTTTTCATTTCAGAGTACTCGATGCCGCCGGAGTTCACCTGTATATGGTCTATGGAAGTGAGTAATTCTTTAGACAGGTATTCAAAAATGAAGGGTAAAAGAACGGAAAAATTGTTTACAGTATAATTATAGTTGCTTAGTGTGATATTAAGAAGTCGTTGTACGTGTGTATGACGGCTTCTTTTTTGTCATTTAATAAAAAAGGGAAATTTGAAGGACCTGAAAACTTTATATCTGAATGAAAAATTTAATAACAACAAATAAAGCAATATGAAAAAAGGATTATTTACTTATCTGCAAAGAATTAATTACACAAAGTATAATTTACAGTATATTGATTTTAATGAAGTTGTAGAAGTTATTCGTAATGGGGATTTGATATTGTATGATAGTGAATATGGGAAATATACACTAAGACAAGCAATTGAACACATCAGAACTGTAGCGGAAGAAGATAGGCAATATTGGAAATCCCGATTATTGCCTGCTGTTGCTTATAATGCCCGATTTTTAGAGGTTCATAGTAAGGGACTGGATGAGTATTCGTGTATTACAGCTATGGATTTCGACCATATTGCCACAAAGGATGAAATGGAGCATCTACGGAAACGTCTGATAGCTACTCCCTGTGTGGTTTGTGTGTTTGTTACTCCCAGCGAAGAAGGACTGAAAGCTCTTGTACTGCATGACAACGACAATCCGAATTTCCATCGTGACTTGTATGAACAGTTATTGCAGAAATTCAATGTGGCAAGCAAAGATGAAGGCTGTAAGGATATAGCCAGAAGAAACTATCTTAGCTATGATCCGGATATTTGGGTTAATCGTAGTCCGGTTGCTTTTCATTATATCCCAACCATAAAGCCTCAAAATAATTCAAAACAATATTCCGGTAATAGTGTAAAGAGCGTTTCGGATGAAAGTATTATTCGAATTATGGATTCAGTATGGAAGAAGAAATATCCTGAATATTGGCTGGAAGGTCAAAGAGCTAATAGTATATTTAAATTGGCTTGTCTGATGTGCAAATGGGGAGTAGATGAAGACCTTGCTATTGAGTACTTTGTTGGTGGTTGGGAAGATCGGACTATGAGTGAAGATGAAATTGTAAGCCATGTAAGAAATGCTTATAAGGCAGAATCTGATAACTTTGGAATATTGCAATTTAGGATATATTGAAAGTTTATATAGAATGAGTAAACCGAAGGCAGACATAACAAGTGTATTATACCACTCAAGCGGCGTTTGCCTACAACAAACGAAAGAATGCAACTTTTTTTCTTGAAATCAGGAATATTACTTAAAAGAATATGCTTTATATAGAAAAAATATTGCATTCTGTTTACTCATTAATGATGGTATTTTATGAATAAAAAATTGCAAAGGATAATGAATGATACTATGAATCAACTACAAATAATTAATATGCCTAAAGGCTGTAGGTATATGAGCGATTATAGTCAACTTATTGATAATATTTTACCGATAGACGGAAAGTTTATTCTAAACAAGACATTGACAGGTTGTGGAGGTACATCATTGTTTCTAAACTCCAGCTTGTCTGTTGTGATAATTTCTCCACGTATTCAAGTGTTGAAGGATAAGCACATCCAACATCCTGATACCTTCTTGTTCCATATTCCCTTATGTAACGATAGAGAAGAAGCAATTAAAGAAAAAATGTCGCAATTGGGATGTTATCTTAGCTATCATGGGAAAAATCCTTTCTGTCATTCACCGAAACCGGCTAAAATATTGGTCACACTGGACTCATCGGGAAAGGTGCTTGACGTACTCAATTCAAGAAGGGAAACGGATTCATTCCTCTTTGTAGTGGATGAATTTCAATGTCTGATTGGGGATGCCGCATTCAAAGGAAATACGGATATGAATTTTCTGATGCGTTTGGATAATGAAGTAAGCCGTATCTGTTATCTCTCTGCCACACCTATACCGGATATGTATCTTAACTATATACCTCAGTTTGCAAATATTCCTTATTGCAAGCTGGAATGGGATCCTGATGTGATTGAAGAACCGACTTTGAAAGAAGTCCAGATGAAGAGAGGCGAGAGTGCAGAAAAAATATGTGGTCAATTAATAGAACGGTATAGAAAGACGGGCTATTTTGAAAGGAAATTCGTACAAGGTCTTGTTGTAGAATCTCACGAAGCTTGCATTTTCTTAAATGAAGTCAAGTCCATACTAAATATTATCAAGCAAAATAATTTGAAACCGGAGGAAGTGACGATTCTATGTTCTGACAGCAAATCATCACTTTTACCGGAAGGCTTTGTAATAGGTGGTTTATGTACAGACAGGAATAATCCAGTAAACAAGCCTTTCACTTTTTGTACAAAAGCCTCCTTCGAGGGTGTTGATTTTTATTCCACTAACGCTAGTACTTATATATTCATTAATGCTGGGAAAGAATGGCAGACACTGGATATTGTGCTTGATGTTCCACAAATACTTGGAAGGCAGAGGTTGTATGCAAATCATTTCAGAAACGATGCTACTATCTATTACAAGACAAAGCCTGAAGTGATAAATAAAGAGGAATTCATGCAGAAACAAAATGAAATGGAAGAGAATTCAAAAAATATTTTGGAAATCTTTCAGACTGCTCCAGCTGATGCGAAAGATCTGCTTATCCAGCTATACCGTGATAAGGCAGCGGATAAAAAGTTTACGGATGATTATATTGACGTTCTACAGGAGAACGGCTGTGAAACTCTTGGGTTCAATCATCTAGTAATGGTAGCGAGATGGAATAAGTGGTATCAAAGGTTTTTCTACTATCAAAATTCCTGCCAACTTTTGACCGGAATTCAGTCTGTATTAAAGATGCGTCAGAAGCCTCAGGACGTTAAGAATTTTGAAAATAAATACTACAATACACCCGAAGAAGATCGGCTATCTATATATGCCGATTTTAGGCATTGCTGTCCTCAGTATGATGAAATTCTTTTACAGAATCCATTCATTGATTTAAGTTTTCATGTTTGGTATGACATGTTCGGTTATGATGTATTGCAGAAACTTTATTTTCAGGAATCAGAAGTGGAAAAAGCTTACAATGAACGACTCGTTCAAGAACCAATAAGGAAGGCTTGCCAACAAGCTTTCGAGGTTGGTGTACTTTATTCTAAACGAGACGTAAAAAACATGCTCCAACAGATATATGATAATCTTGGGCTTTGGGGTAAGACTGCTAAAGCAACAGATCTTTCTGCTTATTTGTCAGTCAAAGAAAAGCAGTGTAAAAATGCGGAAGGAAAGCGAGTGTTTTTTATTGATATAATGTAATCAAATTTTATTCAAAGATGATCGTTCGAGGCGGTGTAGGCTCGTTGGCATAATGCAATAATTCCTTCTCCCGGAGCTGCATTGAAAATAAACCTTTAATTCTGGTGTGAATTCTGGAAGTAAGCTACATAACAGCTTACTTCCATTTTTTAGTGCCCTGTTTCTTTATTAAGGTAGGTAGGAGGGACAAATTATGATATACATATATAATAATTGTATTATGCTGTATATCAATTTGCTGACAGAAGGCGAATATGGATGTAATGGGGAATTTGTCCTCCCTGCTTTCTTTGTGTTTGGAATCATTTAAGAACGCTGAATCCGTTTTTTTATTGCGTCTTTTGATATGCCATAGGCTTCTTCAACTTCTTTATACGTATATGCACCAGATTGTATCTCTTTGTAAAGGAATTTTATTTCCTCAAGGGAATAACGCGATTTTCTTCCTCGTTTTTGTTTGCTATTTTTACTATTATCTTCACTGGGAGGTATACCAATGTCATTTTTGTTCCCCTCTTTCACATAACAAAACTGATTGATTTTCGTATTCGCATATTCCAATATATATGCGATATTCTTATTACCATGCTTTAATTTTATAAATCCAAGTACACGCTGTTCATTACTATGCTTGCAGTATGTGAAGTATAGGAAGTTTTGCGTGAAATAAACATTATTTTTATTGCCTCTGACATTATCAGATGTTAATGGTTGTGTTGGTTTCCAATCTGATTTTGTATGATATACTTTTAGTGGAGTTATAGGTTTATTGGGTGCTGAATTCTCTAGACGGAGTTTTTCTAATTTTTCGCTGAATTCTTTCATGGCTTTGACTCCATAAAGTTCTTCAAGTTTTGTGTAATTATCAATAAAAACAGCAATTCCTTTGTTTTTATGTTTGTTCTTTTCGATTACTATTATTTCAATTATCTCTGATGGGTATATTTTAGTATTTCCGTAAACTTCAAGTAAGGGTGTTTTGTCAATAATTTCTCCATAATATTTTTGGATTTCGCTGTAATTTTGTTCTAATGTGAATACAATAACCGGGGTTGGAGGTGTTTCAAGCCATTCTTGTGATAAAAGATTGTTACATTCTCCTCTTGCTAATGAAATAGCTAACTGCATAATGAAAGTTGTTTTTCCACAGTCCGTTGGACCGACAAGCCCTGTGTCATACCCTTCTTTTAGCCAAGAGTATCCTAAACAACGTTCTATAGTCTTATCAACTGTTCCATTTAGTACTGCTTCACGATAGCTTTCAATCTTATTTTTTGACATATCATTGGTGGCAAATAAAGGAGTCGTTTTTGCCTTATCCCTTTCCATTTTTTGTTGGTGTTGTAGATTTTTTATTTCAATAGTTGCTTCTTTTTTTGCGTTAATAATTTTTATTTTTTCTTCTGTTTTTGCTTTATATTCTTCCATCCTGCATGAAGAAGCAAATTTTGTTTCTTGTTTGCGGTTTTTCGATAAATTGTTTTGATTTGCTTTTTTTATTTCCATAAAGAGGTAGTAACCTCCTGCTATGGCAAGCAAACTTAAAACAGTGTATCCGCTACCTTTTTTCCAACCATACTTACTGTATAGGTCAGCTATTGTATTAATTGCTTTTGCTGAAAATTCCATAGTTTAATTATTTAGCAATAAAAATGGGCATAAATAACTTTTTATATTTAAGTCATTTATGCCCATTAATTCTATTAATTATTTCTACTCTATTTTATATCTCTATGTTTTTTATATCTGTTTTTGTTAGTTTAAATAGTTTATTCAATAATATGATCATACTTTTGAAAAAAATTATGAAATAAATGGGGCATTTGTGACTAAATGCAGATTTTTTCCTGTCATTTTTTCCAAAATAATTATTCTTCCTTTAGATAAGTTCATATCAAAAAAAGAAATACTATATGTTGCTTTTTTAGCTTCCATATTGATTGCAAATATCCTATTTTTTTTCTTGACAACGATAATTTGATTTATTTTTTAAGCAATTTTAATATATAGTACATGTGCTTCAGCTATGAAAACCATTAATGCAATAAACTACAACAAGTTTTTCATTGCTTCATCTACTTGTTCGTTATCAAAACGGCTAAGGTAGATTTGAGTGGTTTTAATATCTTGATGCCCCAATGCTTCAGATATGATTCCTATATTAACTCCTGATTTTTTTAAAATGGTTGCAAATGAATGACGGGCGGTGTAGGTTGTGACCTCTGATTTTATATTCAGTTCTTTAGCGAATATTTTTAACTCTTGGTTTATTTGATGGCAGACCTTGTGTACCCTATTACTTTTTTGCATAGGAGTAATATGTTTCTTTCCATGTAGAATAGGAAATAGATAGATTGCTTGCTTCTGATAGTCAATGTATTTATCTATAATTTTCTGTGCTTTGTCTGAAAGAGGGAGGTTGATGTTTCCATGTGTCTTTTGCCGTTGATAGATAAGCCTACCATCCACTATGTTTTTAGGGGTTAAATTGGCAATATCCACAAATGAGATTCCTCCACATAAATATGAGAATGAAAATAAGTCATGCGTAAGCTGTCTAAGCTCGCTCTTCCCAATACAATTCGCATTGATAATTTTCATAATATCTTTCTTGGATAAAGCTCGTTTAATAGTCTTTGTGTTGAAATGGCTTAATTTGTATTCAATGAACGGATTCTTTTCTCGTGCTACAATTTTAGCTTCAATTGCCTTGTTGAATGCAGCACGTAGAGTCCGAAATTGATAGCTGAGAGTTGTATCTTTGTTTCCTTTACTACGCATCCAATCTTCAAACTTACGACAGAAGGTTACATCAATGTGGCTGAAAGTATAGTTCAATTTCTTCCCATGATTAAAATTTCTCAAAGTATTGTATGAGTTCAAGTAAGCGTAACTATTACCAATTCTGCCTTTTTGCTTTAATTCTTCTATTAATGACAAGTAAAACTCTTCAACTGTTTTAGCCTTGATTTCTTCTTTTTGCTCGTTGATTAATGAAGAGGCGGTAAATTCTTCATTTTTTGATAACTTCTCTAAGATTAAATGTTGATATTCAGATTTTACTTTTAGAATGATGTTTTGGATTAATTCGTAATCCGGGCATTTAGGTTTAGGTTCTTCTTTGCCGAAATCCCAATATTTAGGGTTTATGGAGATTCCTAAACTTTTCATCACTCGTTTTTTGTTCTCTGTAATGCGTAACATAAGAGGGTGGTTTCCATTTGATAACACCTTGCTCTTAAAACAAATCACTGAAACCTTGATACTCATAGTTTTAAAGGTTGTGCAGCGGTTTACACTACGGTTTACACCAATGCCATTTTTTACCCTTTTTAGGCGTAAAATCATGAACTATATAAAAACAAAAAGCATCGACAATCATCAGATTATCAATGCTTACAACCAGTCGGGGTGACTGGATTCGAACCAGCGACCACACGCCCCCCAGACGCGTACTCTAACCGGGCTGAGCTACACCCCGAATTGCGGATGCAAAGGTACTGCTTTATTCGGAATAACCAAATATTTTCCGCAATAATTTCTTAGTATTTTTAGTTTACGTTTAAACGCTGTTTGAACACGACAAAACTTATCCCATGGTTTCGCGGTAGAAATCAAGCAGTTCGTAGATTTCCTCTTGTGAAGCGGTCTGGTTGATACGAATGTCACCGATTCCTCCTAAAAGAGTGAAATTGATGACGCCACATGAGGCATTCTTTTTGTCGTGCTTCATGAAGTCGTACAGACATTCGTAGTCATCGCAGGTGAAATAAAGGCTGCCATAGTTTTCCTCGATGAACTGAATGGTGGCGCGCAACGCTTCTTTCGGGAAACCGCAGCGGATGTGTGACAGATAAAGTTCGCAGACCATACCCCAGGCTACAGCATATCCATGAAGCACCGGATGGTTAGTCTTTAGGGCGAAACTTTCAAAGGCATGTCCGATGGTATGTCCGAAATTCAACGCTTTCCGGATGCTTTGCTCATAGGGGTCTTTTTCTACAATGTCTTCCTTGACTTGCACGGACTGGCCGATAAGTTTCTGCAGCAATGCGTAGTCTATGTGAGCAAAGTCAAATGTAAGCAGTTCGCTCCAGTGTGACGGCTGACTGATTAGACCGTGCTTCAGCATTTCTCCGTAACCGGACAGCAGGTTTGGCATATCGAGGGTTTTCAGAAACTGGCTGTCAATCATTACCTGGTCGGCAGGATAGAAGGAACCGATTTCATTCTTGAGTCCGTTGAAGTTGATACCGGTTTTTCCGCCTACTGCAGCATCAATCATGGAAAGCAAGGTGGTGGGGATGTTGATACAAGCGATACCTCGTTTGAAGGTGGCTGCGGCAAATCCTCCCAAGTCGGTTACCATACCTCCTCCTAAGTTTATGAGCAGCGAGTGGCGGGTGGCTCCCCGGTTGCTGAGCTGGTTCCATACATAGGCCAGTGTCTCCAAGTTTTTATGCACATCTTCCGGACCAATGACAATTTGTTCTGCATCCTTCAGCAAGGCGATGTCTTGCAGCAGAGGGAGGCAAAGACGAAAAGTATGTTCGTCGGTCAGGATAAAAATCTTGTCGTATGAATGTGCAGATAACTTCTGGCTGAGTTCCGTATTGAAATTTTGGCAAATAATGACTTCTTGTTTACTCATAAGTGTATTTGTTTTGGTCGCAAATTTAGAAAAAAAGTTAGAAGAAGTCGGATGTTGGCTTACAATTAAGTATTTTTGTGCGAATAAAAAATAATCAAGTTATGAAAGGAATTTTTCCGGCTTCGTGCCGTTTGTTGGGGTATGTGTTACTGTTATTGTCAGTATTTGTTCCGTTATTGATGTATATGTTCGGACAGGTGAATGACGCTAACTTATTGTATGTGAAACTAGGTATGAAGTTAGTCATCTGGATTTCATTGTTTATGGTTTTTCTGGCCAGAATGAAAGACGAAAATGAGGAAGCTTTTTCTATTCGGAGGAAAGCAATGGTGATTTCACTTTATTTGTGGGGAATTTATTATGTGGGTATGTTGCTGAATGTAGCTTATGGAGGAAATCTGCAGGAAGCTGACAATTCAGTAGGTATTGTGTACATGGTTATTTGTGTTTTCTGTAAAGAGTTTTTGATGCAGAAAGCAAAGATTGAAAAGAACTTTAGACAAAAATAAGTTAAAAAATAAAGAGTAGGGGTAAACCTTTTTTGTCGATAATTGTCAAAGGTACAATTAAATCAACAAGGAAGAGATAAAGGCAATGAAAAAAGTTTTATTGGGATTGCTGCTGATGGTGGGGGTAACCATTTCTGCTTTTGCACAAAGCAGCGGCAGCCGTGGAATCGTAACAGGAACGGTTCTTGATGAGGGGGATAAATCGCCTGTCATTCAGGCTACAGTACAGCTCCTTTCTGTGAAGGATAGTTCAATGGTAGTGGGAAATGTGACTAATTTAGACGGACATTTCTCTTTATCAGTGAGTCCGGGAAAGTATCTGCTGAAGGTTTCGTATATTGGATATACTCCATTTTTCAAGCAGGTTGCATTGACTCGCAACAATCCACGTTTGAATGTAGGTAAAGTTGAATTGGCTTCGGATGCCATTATGCTGGCAGAAGCTGTAGTGGTAGCTGAAGCTCCGGAGGTGACGGCGGTGGCCGATACGCTGGTGTACAACAGTTCTGCCTATCGTGTGCCTGAAGGTTCGGCTTTGGAGGAACTGGTGAAGAAGCTTCCGGGGGCTGAAGTGGATGAAAACGGAAAAATCACGATAAACGGGAAGGAAATCAAGAAAATCATGATTGATGGAAAAGAATTCTTTGCCGATGATCCGAATATTGCCATGAAAAATCTTCCGGTAAATATTATCGATAAGGTACGTGCGTATGATAAACAATCGGACTTGGCCCGTGTGACAGGTATTGATGACGGCGAAGAAGAAACCGTGCTCGACCTGAGTGTGAAGCCGGGTATGAATAAAGGATGGTTTGGTAATGCGGACGTAGCAGCCGGAACGGAAGACCGTTACAGTGGCAAATTAATGCTGAACCGTTTTGTCGGAGAAAATCAGTTTACGGTGATTGGGGCAATGAACAATGTGAATGATAATGGCTATCCGGGAGGAGGTGGCGGCTTCCGTGGAGGAGGCCAGAATGGTCTGACCAGTATCAAAATGGGTGGTTTTAACTTTAGCACACAGAGTGAAAAACTGGAAACTGGTGGTAGTGTGAATTACAACTACAAGGATGCAGATATTATCAGCAAACAGGCTTCAGAAACATTTGTTTCTTCAGAAACCAGCTCTTTCAAGAATGCTTGGAATGCTAACCGCAATAAGACTACCTCGCTTACGGCCGATTTTCGTATAGAATGGAAGCCGGATACTATGACAACGGTGATTTTCCGTCCGCGTCTGACATACGGAAAGAATGATAATTGGAGTGCAACAAATTCTTTTACCTTCAGTCAGGATCCGGGGTATACGACCGATGAGATTTTGAATGCAGCTGACAATCTTTCGTCATTGATTCCGGAAGAAAATATTGTTAATACAATTGCTCGTAACAGTTTGCAGAAAGGTGATAATTTTAATGTAGGAGGTTCGGCAATGATTAACCGTCGTTTGGGAAAGCCTGGGCGTAATATTACTTTCCGTGGCTCCTATAATTATACGAACAGTTCGAGTGAACAGTTCTCGGTATCTGAAACTGACTATTACCAGAAAACAGAGGAGGAGCGGCTGGAAATTTTGAACCGTTATATCTCTACGCCTACTTTGAACTATAATTATGGTGCGCGCTTTACTTATAGCGAACCGATATTTAAAGGTGGCTTCTTGCAGTTCAGTTACTATTTCCAGTATAAGCGTTCAAAGAGTGATAATTCTACTTATACAATGCCGGATGACTGGGAGATAGCACAAGGTTATGGAGGAGATAATGTGGGAGTGCTGGATGAAAAGAACAGCAAGAGTGCACAGTACACATATTACAACCATCAGGCAGATGTTTCTTTGCGTTGGATTCGGGAAAAAATGAGTTTGAATGCAGGTGTTTCTTTCCAGCCGCAGAAATCGAAATTGTCTTATAAGAAAGACCAGTTAGATACGGTGGCCGTACGAAATGTATTTAACTTTACTCCGACATTTGATTTCCGTTATAAATTCTCGAAAACAAGCCAGTTGAGAATTAACTACCGCGGAAGAAGCTCTCAGCCGAGTATGACGGATTTGCTACCTATTGAGGATACGACCGACCCGCTGAACATTCGTCGCGGAAATCCGGGGTTGAAGCCGGCATTTACCAACTCGTTCATGGCTTTTTATAATACATTTGATACAGAGAAACAGCGGGGCATCATGACGCACTTCCGTTTTGAAAATGTATTGAACAGCATTAGTAATCGTAGTACATACGACCCGCAAACCGGTGGAACGGTAACCATGCCGGAGAATATCAATGGCAACTGGAACTTGTTTGGTATCTTGGGTTCTAATACGGCTTTGCGTAATAAGAAATATACCATCAATACCTTTACGATGGCTCGTTATAATAACATTGTAAGTTATATGAGCGATGCACAGGCTGAGAATGTGTCAGATAAGAACAAAACACGTCAGTTGTCTTTGAGCGAACGCTTGAGAGGTACTTACCGTAATGACTGGTGGGAATTCTCTCTGAACGGTTCATTGGCTTATACGCATTCGCGCAATAGCTTCAAGGAAGAGAATAATATGGATACCTACCAGTTCTCGTACGGAGCAAGTACCAATGTCCGTTTGCCCTGGAATATGTCAATTGCTACAGATATCTCTCAGAACTCACGTCGTGGATATGCGGATGCAAGCATGAACCGTGATGAGTTAATCTGGAATGCACAGCTCTCGCAAGACTTTCTGAAAGGAAATGCAGCTACGGTCAGCATTCAGTTCTATGATATTTTGCGTAATCAGAGCAATATCAGTCGTGTAATCAGTGCCGCTATGCGAAGTGATACGGAATACAACGCGATTTACAGCTATTGCATGGTACACTTTATTTACCGTCTGAATCTGTTTGGTGGAAAGGGTGCCGGCCCGAGAATGGGCGGACCGGGTAGAGGTCCTGGGTTTGGTCCTGGATCGGGACATGGACCTCGCAGATTCTAAGGTTGAACGCATATACCGCAAAAGTCAATTCCACTTTTGCGGTATTTTTTTTGCCTTTTTCCAGATTACTCGTAATTTTGTTGAAAACGAAGTCGTAAGATGGACGTAGCAGTTTGGAATAGCATCTTTGTAGCCGTAATCTACTTTCTTTATTTTGCGGTGATACTGACAACTATCTTTGTCGTGATTCTTGACAATCGTAGTCCGGTAAAGACTATGGCCTGGATTCTGGTTCTCTTTTTTCTTCCTGTAGCCGGATGGATTCTGTACTTGTTTTTTGGGCGTAGTACACGTAAGGAACGCCTTATCAGCCGGAAAGGCTATGCTCGCTTGAGCAAGCGCCCTATGGCGGCTTATCAGGAACAACCGTCCGTAATGGCAGAACATGGCAAACAGCGTTTGATGGATTTCTTTTCACGCGTAAATAATGCGCTGCCTTTCTCTGGAAATAGAGTTACAGTTTATACGGATGCTGTTTCCATGTTGTCGGATTTGTTGAAAGATATTTACAGGGCTCGTCGTCACATCCATCTGGAGTTTTATATTTTTGAGGATGATGCAGTAGGTCGGTTGGTTAGGGACGCCTTGATTGACCGGGCTCGTGACGGGGTGAAGATACGGGTACTGTATGACGATGTGGGATGCTGGAAAGTGCCTCTTGATTTTTATGAACAAATGCTTTGTGAAGGCATAGAAGTTCTTTCGTTCCTGAAAGTCCGTTTCCCAAGATTTACCAGTAAAGTGAATTATCGCAATCATCGGAAGATTGTGGTCATAGATGGTTGTGTGGGTTTTATTGGTGGAATGAATTTAGCTGAACGCTATGTGAAAGGACTAGGAAAAGGGAATTGGAGAGATACGCATGTCAGGCTGGAAGGTAAGGTCGTATATGGACTGCAGACTGCATTCCTTACTGACTGGTATGCTATTGACCGTACTTTGCTTACTTCAGCAGAATATTTTCCTCCGATTTCGGTGAAGGGAGGTGTGCTGGGACAAATTGTGACTTCCGATCCGGTAGGTGAATGGAGAGATATTATGCAAGGACTGATGATGGCTATCTGTTCTGCCCGGAGATATTTTTATGTGCAGACTCCTTATTTTTTACCGAACGAGGAAGTGATGACCGCTTTGCAGACAGTTGCATTGGCAGGGGTTGATGTGCGACTTATGCTTCCTAAAAGAGGGGATACCTGGCTCATTCATAAAGGTTCGCTATCTTATCTTTCGGAGATGATGAAGGCAGGGGTGAAAATTTACCTCTACAAAAAAGGATTCCTGCATTCTAAGTTGATGGTGTGTGATGACGAATTGTCTACGGTGGGCTCTACGAATATGGATTTTCGAAGTTTTGAGCATAACTTCGAGGCCAATGCCTTTTTTTATGACAAGGAAACGGCCATGACTTTAAAAGAAATATTCCTGGCCGATCAGAAGGATTGTTTTCTGTTGTCAGCCAGGATTTGGGAAAAACGTTCTTGGAAAAATAAGATTACTGAATCTGTTGTGCGTCTTCTTGCTCCTTTACTCTGAAGAAGGAAAAATTGACGCTTCCGTAGTGACGGTGTTCGAAGAAGCAGGGATGATTCTCAAAGTTGAGGTCTTTTCCATGCTCCAGAACGAAAATACCTTCCGGCTTGAGCAGGTTGTACTGAAATATCAGGTCGGGTATACTTGCCAACTCTTTTAGGGCATACGGAGGGTCAGCAAAGATAAAATCGAATTGTAGTCTGCATTTTTCGATGTATTTAAAAACATCGGCTCTTAAAAGGATGCACTTGTCTGTTTTGACTTCACGCATGACTTTGCTGATGAATGCATGGTGCTGTGGGTCTTTTTCTACTGAAATGACCTGATCACACCCTCTTGACACAAGTTCTATACTGATACTGCCTGTTCCGGCAAACAAATCAAGTGCTGTTATTCCATCTTCAAAGTCAATATAGTTGTTGAGCACATTGAACAAGTTTTCTTTGGCAAAGTCTGTTGTAGGACGTGCCTTGAATGTATGGGGGACGTCAAAACGCCTCCGTTTGTATATTCCGCTTATTACTCGCATGAGATTAAAGATAGCATATCAAATGGAATATCCTTGATACGGCTCATTGCTGAGTCGTTGAATTCCATCTGAGGATTAATGATGAATAGTTTTCGTATATATTTTTTTAGTCGCAATGGCAATTCTTCCCATTGTGGAACTCGATTGTTTCCACAAATGTATAGCTGGTCATCTTCTTGATTGTAGCCAGCCTGCAGCCAGATGTTCAACAGGTAGTAGCATGAATCATTCAGACCGGAAATGGGGTAAGTGTTCAGTAGCAGTAGTTTTTCTTTTTCGAAAGCTATCACTTCTACACTTTCGGGATGGAAGATGGCAAATAATTTACGGCAGTCACTCGGTTTGACCTTATGTGCGAGGTATTCGGTAATTGGACTTACAGATGCAAACAAACGAGCATTGGGAAAATGCTCTGTCAGGAACAGATGGGTGAGCTTGTCCAGTCCAAAAAGAATAACAAGGTTGCTCTTTCCTAAAATATTACAAAGTACGACTTCGTTATTTTGTGGTGGCAGGTTCTGATAGAATAGAAGGTCAGTCTGTTCGTCCTCATACAATTCCAGCGGAAGTGTGGTATAACGTGAAGTATGAATAAGAATATTAACCTGCTTGAAACGATGCTTCAGTTCTTCTGTCTCTGTCAAATAGGTTTTTACATTGGCAGCCATTGAGCGCTGTGTATTGACTGGTGAGGAACTGAAGTAGACTTCCTCTGATTGCTGAGGGTGATAGATAGAAAAAGAAAATCCATCCGTACTCAGACGGATGGATAATATATACTGTTCTGATTTATTAAAATCAATAGGTTGGGCCATAGGATTATTCCCAGTTTCCTGCATTGTTGTTCGGCTGTTCGATGTCACCAACTCTCAAACCGCAATATTTACCCAATTTTGACTGCATGTCTTTCAAGTTGATCAATTCCTGGCTGTTCAAGTCACCCAAGTATACATCGTATGCAACCTGTGCCTGGAATAAGTTCAGAGGAGCACCAGATTTTGTAGTATCCTGACGGATAGCCATTTCAAATTTAGCTCCGTTTCCGTAAGGAACGTATGCCAAAGAGTCCGGATTAAATCCTTTAGCAAAGATAGTATCCATTACAGCTACCCACATTGTATCACGACGGAAGTTCTGTAAGCCTTCTTTTTCAACTTCGCTCCAGTTTCCAGTTTTCTTAGCCTTGTTAATCAAGTCCATAGCCTTCTTTTCAGTCATACCGTTGTTCAACTGATCATCTGTCAATGAACCTACTTTCATGATGAAAGGAAGTTTAGCAGTCTTTACGAAAGTAATCAGGCTGTCGAAGTTTGCTGTATAAGCACCGTTATGAACGGTACGATATTCCTGCTGAGCCTTACGGATGTCAATCAGGCGGGCAATAATTGCTTTTTCTCTGGTTTTTTTCGCATTGTCAAAGTTGATAGGGCCCATAATACTGCCATAGCATATATATACCAAGCAGATAACGCAGGCGGCTAACACAAGATTAAGAACTGTTTTCATGATAATATTGTTTTTTTAGTTTATATTCGTAGCGCAAAAATAAGTAAATTAGTTGAACCACGTCAATCTTACGTAAACTTTTTATACTGGCATTATGTTAAATAATGATTTATCGCAACAAATTAAGCGAAATTTTCCTTATAAACCAACAGAAGAGCAGGAAAATGCGGTGAAAAGTTTTGCCGAATTCCTGTTTTCGCCTTCCGCTGACAGTGTGTTTCTGATGAAAGGTTATGCCGGCACGGGTAAGACTACATTGACATCTGCATTGGTTCGTACGCTTGATTCATTGCAACGGAAAGTGATTCTGTTGGCTCCTACAGGAAGGGCAGCCAAAGTCTTTTCTGGATATGCGGAACATCCGGCTTATACGATTCATAAGAAGATATATCGCCAGAAAGTCTTTTCGAATGAGACAGATAATTTTGTGGCTAATCAGAATTTGCACCGAAATACGCTGTTCATTGTGGATGAGGCTTCCATGATTGCGAATGAAGGACTTTCAGGCGGCCATTTTGGTAGCGGACGTTTATTGGATGATCTCGTGCAATATGTATACAATGGATTGGGTTGCCGGTTGATGTTGATTGGAGATACAGCACAGCTTCCGCCGATAGGGGAAGAGGAGAGTCCGGCACTGTCTGTAGCGGCATTGCAGGGCTATGGACTGGAGGTGACAGAGTGTGTGCTTACAAAAGTGGTACGACAAACCGAAGGTTCCGGCATCTTGTCGAATGCTACTGCCTTGCGTGAAAGGATTGTAAACGAGGATTTCTTTGAATATCCTAAAATCTGTTGTAAGAACTATCCTGATGTACGTATCCTTCCTGGAAGTGAACTGATTGAAGCCATAGACGAATGTTATGGTCATGTGGGGTTGGATGAAACGATTGTTATCTGTCGCTCCAATAAACGTGCTTCTCTATATAATAAAGGTATAAGAAATACGGTACTGTACAGGGAAGATGAACTAAACACGGGAGATATGCTGATGGTGGCCAAGAATAATTATTTCTGGGGAGCAGACTGCAAGGAACTTGATTTCATTGCAAATGGAGATGTGGCAGTGGTACGTAGGGTACGGCGTATTCGGGAAATGTATGGTTTTCGCTTCGCAGATGTAGTGCTTGCTTTTCCTGATTATGACGGGATTGAATTGGAAGTAAAGATTTTATTGGATACTCTTCATTCGGAACTTCCTTCGTTGTCGAAAGAAGAAAATGACCGTCTGTTCTATGCTGTGTTAGAAGATTATGCTGACTTACCGACCAAGCGGGAACGAATGAAAAAAATGAAGGAAGACCCTTATTACAATGCGTTGCAGATAAAATATGCGTATGCTGTTACATGTCATAAAGCGCAAGGTGGTCAGTGGAAAAGAGTTTTTCTTGATCAAGGCTACATGACGGAAGATATGCTTTCGCCCGATTATTTCCGCTGGTTGTATACCGCATTTACCCGTGCTACAGAATTATTGTATCTGGTGAACTGGCCGGAAGAGCAGACAGAAAAATAATTATAGGGTTGGAGATACAGGATGGTGATATTTTAATGGGCATATATAAAGGAAAGGCTGCCCCTCTTAATGGATGTGGAAGGACAGCCTTTCGTTGTGTGATTTTTATAATAGTAGTTTATTTAATGACATTTAGTTCTTTTCCTACCTTGATGAAAGCCTGAATTGCCTTGTCCAAATGACATTGTTCATGACCGGCAGAAAGCTGTACGCGAATACGCGCCTGGCCTTTCGGCACTACTGGATAGTAGAATCCGGTTACATAAATGCCTTCCTCCTGCATGCGGGCAGCAAAATCCTGTGACAGTTTGGCATCATACAACATGACAGCGCAGATAGCACTCTGTGTAGGTTTGATATCGAATCCGGCAGCAATCATCTTGTCGCGGAAATAGTTGACATTGCTCATCAGTTTGTCATGCAAGGCATTGCTTTCTTTGAGCATGCGGAACATTTCCAAACTTGCTCCTACGATAGCGGGTGCTACAGAGTTAGAGAACAAGTAAGGACGAGAGCGCTGGCGCAGCATATCGATAATTTCTTTCTTACCAGTGGTAAATCCACCCATGGCTCCACCAAAAGCTTTTCCTAATGTACCTGTAAAGATGTCAATCTTATCGTATACACCAAATTGTTCAGCCACTCCGTGTCCTGTAGGACCTACTACTCCAGCAGAGTGTGATTCGTCTACCATTACGAGTGCATTGTATTTTTCTGCCAGTTCGCAGATTTTGTCCATTGGAGCCACATTACCATCCATAGAGAATACGCCGTCAGTGGCAATGATACGGTGACGCTGTGCTTGTGCTTCCTGAAGACAACGTTCCAAATCTGCCATATCAGCATTGGCGTAGCGATAACGTTTAGCTTTACATAAACGTACACCATCAATAATGGATGCATGGTTCAAGGCATCTGAAATAATGGCATCTTCTTCTGTGAAGAGAGGTTCAAACAAACCACCATTTGCATCAAAGCATGCAGCATACAAGATAGTGTCTTCTGTATGGAAATAATCAGAAATGGCAGCTTCCAGTTGTTTGTGAAGGTCTTGTGTTCCACAAATGAAGCGTACGGACGACATACCATAACCATGAGTGTCCATGGCTTTTTGGGCTGCCTCAATCAGGCGTGTGTTGTCCGACAATCCTAAATAGTTGTTGGCACAGAAATTAAGCACTTCCTCTCCTGCGTTGACTTTGATGTCTGCACGCTGTGGAGTGGTTATTACACGTTCTTTCTTATATAAGCCGGCTGCTTCTATGTCGGCAAGTTCCTTTTTAAGGAAATCTCTAAAGTTTGTATACATATATTAATATTAAGGTTTTGCTTATGCAAATATGCAATTTTTTTATTTAGAAAAAAAGAGCTCGCATATTTTTATTTCATTTATAAGAACTTTTGTATATTTGCTCCGAATTTAAAAATCTAGCTCGTTAATGAAAAACATTTTAATAATTGGAGCTACTGGACAGATTGGTTCGGAGCTCACGATGCTTTTGAGAAGAAATTATTCAGGTAATGTAGTGGCTGGTTATATTCCTGGTGCTGAGCCTAAAGGAGAATTGAAAGAATCTGGTCCTTCAGCTATTGTTGATATTACGAATCCGCAACAAATTGCTGATGCGGTAAGTCAATATCAAGTAGATACAATTTATAATTTGGCTGCATTGCTTTCGGCTGTAGCAGAAAACAAGCCTCAACTAGCTTGGAAAATTGGGCTTGGGGGATTGTTTAATACACTTGAAGTAGCGCGTGAAAAACATTGTGCTGTATTTACTCCGAGTTCTATTGGTTCGTTTGGACCTGGTACTCCTAAGGATAAGACTCCTCAGGATACAGTACAGCGTCCTAAAACAATGTATGGTGTCACTAAGGTTTCTGGAGAATTGTTGAGTGACTATTATTTCACTCGTTTTGGTGTGGATACCCGTTCTGTTCGTTTCCCGGGATTGATTTCGTATGTGACTCCTCCGGGTGGTGGTACTACAGACTATGCTGTTGATATTTATTATTCTGCTGCTAAAGGTGAAAAATTTGTCTGCCCGATTGCTGAGGGTACTTATATGGATATGATGTATATGCCGGATGCCTTGCGTGCAGCGGTAGAAATTATGGAAGCAGATCCGTCTAAGTTGGTTCATCGTAATTCATTCAACATCGCTTCTATGAGTTTTGAACCAAATACAATCTATCAGAATATCCGTAAATATCTTCCGGAATTTGAAATGCAGTATCAGGTAGATCCATTGCGTCAGGCTATTGCAGAGTCTTGGCCAAATTCATTGGATGATACATGTGCCCGTGAGGAATGGGGTTGGAAACCGGAATATGATTTGGATGCCATGACTCAAGACATGCTTGCGAAACTGAAAGAACGTTTTGGACGTTAATTGTTAACAGATTTGATGCTATATAATTGAAATCCCCTCACTCTTCCTGATTATAGAAAAGAGTGAGGGGGTTTTTTGTATAAGAATTTCTTTTGTTAGAATATACTTTGGAAAAATGCCTTGATGGCTTCTGGCTTTATGTAATGAAGTGTATGCTTTTTTACTTTTATAGAATCCATCAGGCAATGTAGCCCTTTATAGCCGTCAGCAGATTCTTTCAGCACTTTTTCTGTATAGAAGTTTTCGGCTTTCTTGTTTTTCGGGCTTTCCGGTAGATTTTTAAACTGCCCGATGTAGATGTTTTCTTCGAAAGCATTTCGGGTAGAAGATGTAAAATCAAAACGGCTGGGTTCTGCTGCATAATAGATATTTTGACGGAAACAAGTATTGTCTGCATATCCATCCCAAGAGTCAGAGGTGATCATCGTACGGTCTATTATATCAGAAGGTTTAAGGTTAGCGTGGATGATATTACGTTCGACTAATGTTTGCTTTACGGGACCAGCAATGTGGATACTGGGAGAAAACATACCTTGACGTGTTTCTTTCGGGCGTATACCGTCTCCTATACTGATATTATATCGAACAATGCTTCCGATGTTTCCGCAGCTATAATCTCCTGCATTTCCACTGTTGCATATAAGTACCATTCCTCCGTAATTGTCGTGACTGTAATTGTATTGTATAAGGGTATTCTGGCAATTGTAGTCGGAGTCGAATCCTTGTGCATCCCATGGCGCTTTATGTCCCCATACTTCATTATATTGTATGATGGTATTGTCACAACTCCAAGGCCAGATACCTGCTGCTGCCTCTGTCATCGGAAGAATGTCGGGTGAATCGCACATGAGATTATATTCAATCAGTGTACTGTCACAACCTATGGGGACAATGCCGTCACCAGGTACTCTTTCAATCACATTGTTTCTTACGATGGTATGTTTATTGTAAGCATCCGATAAAATACACATTGTAAAGCCCTCCACTCTTCCGTTACTTTGCCAATAAAAAGACCATAAAACGAGTAATGAGTAAAGAAGAGTTCCTGTCTGTTTATGAAAGACAACAGGCCAGTGGCCTGACCATAAAAGATTTCTGTGAGAATGAGTCCTATTCCTCCTCCTGTTTCCATTATTGAAAGAAGAAATTCGGCCTGAGCCGTACTTACACCAGCCATCCGGACAAGCTTCCTGATGATACATTCATTCCATTGGATCTGCGTCGCAGGGGCAATCTCCCGCCAGGTGCGGGTGGCGACGTAACGATAGAACTTCCTTCCGGAATCAGGATCCCCCTTGACAGCCATGGAAACCCTGAACTGACATTTGGATTGATACACAAATTATGCGGCCATGTTCTGTCTGAATGATACCATGCGCTATTTCCTGTGTCCCGGAAAGACGGACATGCGCAAGGGGATCAATTCTCTGTGCGGAGTGGTTCACGACCGGATGGGACATGACGTCCGTCTGGGCGATGTCTTCATCTTCATAAACAGAAGCAGGAGCACCATGAAGCTCCTCCATGCTGAAGACGGCGGCATGGTATTGTATGTGAAACGTCTGGAAGAGGGCACGTTCCGGCTTCCGGCCTACGACAGCCGAAGCAGGTCTTATCCGATGGAATGGCGCGACCTGGTCATGATGGTGGAAGGAATCAGTGACAATCCGAACGAGAGGCTGAAAAGGTTGAAAGCCAGTAGAAAGGATGGCTTCTATTGAAAGTATTTTCATGTATCCGGTTGCGTATCTGCCGAAAAATCAGTATCTTTACATCATATAAAGAGATAGAAACGGATGATTCAGCAGGATACAATGGAACAGATAATCAGGAGTCAGCAGGAGCAGATAGCCGATCTCCTGGAGACTAACCGTTCCCTTGTCGAATCCAACGGGAAACTGCTGGAACAGACGGATGCGCTGCAACAGAAGATACAGGAACTGCTTTCACAGATAGCATGGCTGAACCGTCAGCTTTTCGGGCGGAGAAGTGAAAAGCTGGCAGCCTTGGATCCCAACCAGCTCTCCCTGTTCGATCCCGTTCCTGCAACCGGACAGAGTGAAGACATCCGGGAAGAGGACAGCAGCGCAGCGGTTCCTTCAAAAGCAAAGCCCGATGGAAAGAAGAAGGAATCCCGGCGTAACCGTGAACTCCTGTAGGGACTGCCGGTAGTTGAAGTGGTGATTGAACCCGACCGGGTGGATTTGGACCGTTACAGGCAGGTCAAGGAGTTCCGCCATCTGGGTGTCCGTCTTTCCGAAAGCACGCTGAGCGGCTGGTTCAAGCCTGTGTGTGAACTGCTGAGACCACTTTATGACGAGCTGGTCCGGCTAGTTGTCGGCTGCAGGTATGTTCAGGCGGACGAGACCACTGTAAGGGTAATCAGCAAGGGAAAGGGGAAGGCCGACAAGGAGTATCTGTGGATGGTCAGGGCGGTCATGGAAAAGCTGGTCATTTTCCATGACGATGACGGCTCCCGTTCGGGACAGACTATAAGGAAACTGCTGAAGGACTTCAAGGGATATCTGCAGAGTGACAGTTACAGTGCCTACAATGTATTTGAAGGTACTGAAGGAGTGTGCCTCATTGCCTGCCTGGCCCATATCAGACATCATTTTAAGATGGCTCTGGAGGAAAACAGAAGTCTGGCGGAGCATGCCTTGAAAATAATACAGGAGATTTATCGGACAGAGCACTTTGCCGACTTTCGGGAATATACGCCGGAAGAACGGCGTGAACTGCGGATACGTCAGTCCGCACCCCTGCTGGATTCCTTTGAAAAGTGGATGGAAAGCACATATATCAAGGTTCCGCCCAAAAGCCGGATGGGACAGGCCATCTCCTATGCGTATCCGTTATGGCCCAGAATGAAGGCCTGTCTTAAAGACGGCAATATAAAGATAGACAATAATCTGGCTGAAAATGCGATACGTCCTCTGACGCTCTCAAGAAAGAGCTTCCTCTTCTGTGGGAATCATGAGGCCGCGGAAAATACAGCGGTCATCTGTTCATTGCTTGCCACCTGCAAGGCACAGGAAGTCAATCCAAGAGAATGGCTGAATGATGTCATTGCCAGGCTTCCATATTATCAGGAAAAAGATTCCGGCAAAGATATCCGGGAACTGCTACCGGATGTCTGGAAGTTGAAGAAGTCCAACGAAAATCCAATTGAAGTCTAATAGAGATACAATAGAATAGCAAACTCTTCCTGTCAACTTTATATTCGTTGATAAGAAGAGTTTATTGTTTTATGAATCTACAATGTGTACTTTATCGGATGCTTACGAACAAAAGATAATTTGCGATAGAGACTATATATAAAATTTCCCCTTATCCCTGTTTTGAATGAAGGGATAAGGGGAATTTCATATATAATATCCTGAGATTATCTTACTTGGATTACCAAATAACGTGATACACTCCAGAATTCATTCGGATTGTTGATTTTCAAAGTCAACTGACCTTTGTCGTCTTTTACAAGTTCGTATGAACTCTGTGGATGAGTAGTCAGCAATTCAGCTCGTTTGGAGTAAAGTTTGATTTCTTTTTCCTTACGAATATCAATCTGGGTAAAGTAATCTTTGTTGAAATCATTGTCTTTCAGTACGTCACCTTTCTTTAAAATCTTCTGGTCTTTCAACTCAGATTTAGTGCCGAATACATACCAGGCTGTGTTGAGGGCTTTGTCTTGAGCTTCTACGGTCTTAGTCTTTGCTTCATTTTCTGCACTCAGCTCGTCTACGTTCTTATTCAAGTCCATAACAGCTTCATCCAATTCTGCAATACGGATATTCTTTGCAGCCAATTCTGCTTGCAGGGTTTCAATCTGCTGCTGCTTTGCAGCCAGTTCAGCAGTAAGGTTCTTTACAGCTTTTTTCAACTGGGCAGATTGGTATTTGCTATTTTTCAGTTGCTCTTCTAATTTTGCAATCTGTTCGCGGTTTGATTTCAGTTTTTCGCTAATGAAACGAATATCATCTTTTATCTTATCGGCAGCCGACTGGCTTTCTAATGTACCTTCTTTCAAGTCTACACGGTTTTCAGCTTCGTTGATTTCGCGGAATCCTTCTTGAATTTCATTAAAGGCTCCCATGATTTCGTCCAGTTCTGTGTCGCGGTTAGAGAGTTCAAGCATCAGTGAATCGTTCTGAGCTTGTAAAGTGCTTTTGTTCTGGCCTGAATTATTACATGCTGTCAGCAGGGCAGCAGCACATAAAGCAGATAAAACAACCTTTCTCATAGTTTTTGAATTTAGAATTATAATTTAGTTATCTTTTCCTCCTAATATAATGACGATTTCTCCTCTTGGTTCAGTCTCTGTGAAGTGTGTAATTACTTCCTGAAGGGTTCCTCTGACGCTTTCTTCATGTATTTTAGAAATCTCCCGACATACGGAAACCGGGCGGTCTGCTCCAAAAATTTCCGCAAACTGGGTCAGCGTTTTTAGCAGACGGTAAGGAGATTCGTAGAAAATCATGGTACGGGTTTCTTCTTTCAGGGCATTCAGCCGTGTCATGCGACCTTTTTTCTGAGGGAGGAAACCTTCAAAACAGAAACGCTCATCCGGAAGTCCTGATGAGACCAGTGCCGGTACAAAGGCCGTAGCTCCAGGCAGGCATTGTACTTCGATGCCGTTTCTTACACATTCTCTTACCACAAGGAAACCGGGGTCGGAAATTCCGGGAGTGCCGGCATCTGAAATTAAAGCTACCGTTTGCCCTCCTTTTATGCGGTTAACAATGCTTTCCACCGTTTGATGTTCATTGAACTTGTGGTGTGACTGCATTGCATTCTTGATTTCATAATGTTTCAAGAGGATACCCGATGTACGTGTATCTTCAGCTAATATCAAATCCGCTTCTTTCAATATGCGGATAGCTCGAAAAGTCATGTCTTCCATATTACCTACCGGAGTAGGTACGACATATAGTTTTCCCATACTTTGTACTTCATGTTATAAAAGCAAAGGTAAAAAGTTTTCGTATTTACGTGTTCTATTTGTCAAACATTTAACAGAAGTTTTCTCTTTACATGCTGTTTTCGTCCCTATTAATAAAAATACGTCGATTTTTCGTGGATTTCGATTCGTCGTTGTAATTTTGCAATTGTTTTTATGTCATGAAAGAAAATATGGTAGTATATTCAGAAGATCATCGGGAGGAGACCTGCCGCAGAGGAAGGATTGAAGTGATATGTGGTTCTATGTTTTCCGGTAAAACGGAAGAGTTGATACGGCGTTTGCGCAGGGCTACTTTTGCGCATCAGCGGGTAGAGATATTCAAGCCGTCTATCGATACCCGTTATTCAGAGGAAGAAGTGGTGTCACACGATAATAACAGTATCAAATCAACCCCGATTGATTCTTCCGCCAGTATCCTTTTGTTTACTTCGGAGATAGACGTGGTAGGCATTGATGAAGCGCAGTTTTTTGATGATGGATTACCCGAAGTGTGTAATGAACTGGCTAATCGGGGCGTCCGTGTTATTATCGCAGGGCTTGATATGGATTTTAAGGGAGTTCCGTTTGGACCGATTCCTGCGTTGTGTGCCATTGCCGATGAGGTGACTAAAGTGCATGCCATTTGTGTGAAATGTGGTAACTTGGCTTATGTTTCGCATCGTACCGTGCTCAATGACAAAAGAGTGTTGTTGGGGGAAAAAGAAGAATATGAACCCTTATGCCGCTGCTGTTATCAGAAAGCTTTAAAAGAAGGCGTGTCTAAGTAGTTGATAATTAGTGGATGTTTAAATTTATTGAAAAAATATTCCAATAATGTTTGGTAGTTATCATAAAAATATCTACCTTTGCAATCGCAATCGGGAAATAACCGATGCGACAAAGGACTGATTCGCTAGCTCAGCAGGTAGAGCACAACACTTTTAATGTTGGGGTCCTGGGTTCGAGCCCCAGGCGGATCACTCGGAAGAGCGATTATCTTTAAAAGATAGTCGCTTTTTTTATTGTTAAATCTTTTGTGAGTCGATAAAAATAAAAGGAGACACCAAATAAATGATGTCTCCTTTTATTTTGTCTTTTTCAGGGAATACTGAATTACACGTTTGCACGTTTTTCCTGAATTCTGGCTTTCTTGCCGGTAAGTGCACGCAAGTAGTACAATTTAGCGCGACGAACTTTACCAACTTTGTTGACAGTGATGCTGTCGATAGCCGGAGATTCCAATGGGAAGATACGTTCAACACCCACTGTTCCTGACATTTTACGTACAGTGAAACGTTTCTTTTCACCGTGACCTGAAATTTTGATAACAACACCGCGATACAACTGTACACGTTCCTTGCTACCTTCAACGATACGGTATGCTACTGTGATTGTGTCACCAGCTTTGAATGAAGGATGCTGTTTGCCAGTAGCAAATGCTTCTTCTGCAATTTTAATTAAATCCATGTTTTGTAATAAATTAAATTGTTTGATCGTTACAACGCAACATATCAAGTAACTCTTCTTTGACAGCGATTGCGCGAAAGCGGGGCAAAGGTAGTGTTTTTCTGCGAAGTAGCCAAATGTTTCCTGCGTATTTTATTAAAAAATGAGAAGTCTTGTGGATAGCTTTTACCATTCTTTTGAGCATGTTCCTTTTTTCCGTATTTTTGACTGCAAATAAACCTTGTTTTATGAATTATCTCAATGTTAGACTTGTAAAAAGTGCAGTTGCCGGCGTGTTGGCCGGGTGGCTGCTGGCCAGCTGTAGCTCAGGTTATTCGCTGGCAGGTGTGGAAGGCGGAAGGGTGGTCATTACTGATGTGTACGACCGTAAACCGGATGCCGAAGCGTTGAATATCTTGAAACCTTATCAGCAGAAAGTCGATAGTATTATGTCGCCGGTCATCGGACATTCGGCAAAGAACCTGACCGCATACCGTCCGGAATCTCCGTTGTCTAATCTGATGGCCGATGTACTTCGTCAGGCAGCGGTGCGGGCGATTGGCAAGCCGGCTGATGTCGCTGTCATGAATATGGGTGGTATCCGGAATGCAATGCCTGAAGGTGAAATTACCTTTGGAACGGTGTATGAAATTGCTCCCTTCGATAATGCCTTGTGTGTGCTGACAATGGATGGGGCCACCTTGAAAGAGTTGTTCGGACAAATAGCTTCTGTACATGGAGAGGGCCTTAGTGGTGCCGCTTTGAAAATAGATGCTGAGGGAAATCTCTTGGAAGCGAAGGTGAATGGCCGGCAGATTGATGTAAAGAAAACCTATACAGTAGCTACCATTGATTATTTGGCTGAGGGAAATGATAAGATGGAAGCGTTCCGTCGGGCTTCTTCCAAAATATTCCCGAAAGATGCGTTGTTGCGCAACTTGTTGCTTGACTATGTAAAACAGTGTGAGCAGAAAGGACAATTTGTGATTTCGCAGGTAGAAGGAAGAATAAAAGTGAGTGCGTCCAATTGAAAAATAGAAAAGAGATGAAAAAGATATATTGTTTATGTCTGGCGTGTCTGCTGGTGAGTGTGGTGGCCGCACAGTCGGTAAAAGAATTGTATATATTTCATACGAACGACATGCATAGTCGTATCGAACCCTTTGCCTCTTATTTCCCTGATACGGTACTGGCCGGAAAGGCAGGTGTGTTGCGTCGGGCGGCTTTTGTGAAAGAACAGCGCCGTGAGCACAAAGATATGTTGCTGTTCGATTCTGGTGATTTTTCTCAGGGAAGTCCCTATTATAATTTGTTTAAGGGAGAGGTAGAAATCAAGATGATGAATGAGATGGGGTATGATGCAGGTACGATTGGAAATCATGAGTTTGATTTTGGCCTGGACAATATGGCCCGCTTGTTCAAGATGGCAAATTTCCCGATTGTATGTGCCAATTATGATGTGGCAGGTACTGTGCTGGAAGGTTTGGTGAAGGAGTATACCGTCATTGAACGCGATGGAATACGTATCGGTGTGTTTGGACTGGGACCGGAGCTTGACGGTCTGGTGGCGCATGCCAATTACGGGAATGTAAAATTTGAAGATCCTGTTTCTGAAGGCCAGCGTGTAGCCGACTTGCTGAAGAGCCAGGAACATTGTGACTTGGTGATTTGCCTGTCGCATTTGGGATGGAAAGGTGAACCTTATTCGGATATAGAACTGATAGAGAATACCCGTAACATTGACATTGTATTAGGCGGACATTCTCATTCCTTCTTTGAAGGTCCGGAGTTTTATAAGAATCTTGACGGAATAGAGGTGCCTGTGCAGCAGATGGGAAAAAGTGCGGCATTTGTCGGGCGTATGGTTGTCAAGATGCAGAAAAATTAAACAGATAGGATAGAATGAAAAGACGGATTTTGTGGTGTATATTGTGTGTTTGTCTGGCCTCGACTAGTCTCTTTGCACAAGAACCTGCGCTCTTGAGCCGGGTACACGACACGGAAGCCTGCCGGAAATGGGTAGACGGGCAGATGGAGAAAATGACGCTGAAACAGAAAGTGGGTCAGTTGTTCATTTATACTCTCCAGCCGGTGACAAATCAATACAGCAAGAATGTTTTGCGAAAGATGGTCGATGATTATGGAGTAGGAGGGCTGTTGTTTACCGGTGGAGAACTTCGGAAGCAGGTGCAGATGACCAACTATGCCCAGGCTCATGCGTCGGTGCCTTTGATGGTGACTTTTGATGGTGAGTGGGGATTGGGAATGCGCTTGAAAGATACCCCTTCTTTTCCCTACAATCGTGTGTTAGGATGTATACAGAATGATTCACTGCTTTATGAATATGGTAAAGAAGTGGCTCGCCAGTGTCGTCTGATAGGTGTGCAGATTAATTTTGCACCGGTAGCCGATGTGGATAACAATCCCAATAATCCGGTAATCAATTTCCGCTCTTTTGGCAGTGACCCGAAGAGGGTGGCCGAAAAAGTGGCAGCTTATGTAAAAGGATTGGAGGACAATGGCGTAATGGCGGTGTGTAAGCATTTTCCCGGGCATGGAGATACAGAAATTGATTCACACAATGCGTTGCCTGAATTGAACTTTGATCGCGCTCGTCTGGATAGTATCGAGTTGTATCCTTTTAAGAAAGCCGTTGAGGCGGGAATTGGCGGTGTGATGGTAGGTCATTTGCATGCTCCGAGTTTAGGTGAAGGACCTGCTTCCATTTCGCAGGAAGTAATTATGCATACACTGATTGATGAATTGCGTTTTCATGGACTGGTGGTAACGGATGCCCTGGAGATGAAAGGCATTGCCGGGCATGATGATGTGTGTGCCCGTGCCTTGATAGCAGGAAACGATGTGGTTTTATCTCCTCGTAATTTGAAAAAAGAAATTGACGGTGTGATGTCGGCGCTTAAAAAAGGTCGTCTGTCGGAAGCTGATATTGACCGGAAATGTCGGAAAGTACTGTCATTTAAATATGCGCTGGGACTTTCTTCCTGGAAAAAAGTGGAAGAAGAAGGACTTGCAGAAAAACTGGTAACGCCGGAGCTTCTGTCGCTTCAGCAGGAATTGTCAAAAGCGGCAGTGACGGTACTGAAGGATTCTTCGTCATTGGTTCCGCTTGATTTATCTGTATCGGGAACGGTGCTGTTGAGTGTCTCTCCTTCCTTGTCGGAAGCTTATCCGTTTTATCATCAGTTGAAGCAGACTTTTCCGGTTGGCTGGCTGCATGCGAATGTAGATTCATTGGATGCCGTAGAGGCACGTTTGCGCCCGACGCAGCGAGTATTGGTGGCCTTACATGCCGATAAGGTGGAACCGTATGCAGCTTTGCTGGAAAAGCTGGCCAAAGACAAGCCTTTGGCTTTGATTTGCTTTGGCGATATGAAGATGCTGGAAAAGATTCCGGAAGTGGTCCGCCATGCTTCTACTGTAATATTGGCGCATTCTGATGAGAAGTTTGTGCAGCGTCATGTGGCCGATTTGTTCTTAGACAATGCGTATGCTGACGGACGTTTGTCTATTCCGTTGTCGGGATTGTTTAAGGCGGGGGATGGACTGACTGTCGACCCGGAAGCTCCTCGTCAATATAGTCCGGAGGATGTGGGGATGAATGCTTCGATATTGTCACAGATAGACAGCATTGCAGAAGAAGGTATCCGGCTGAAGGCTTATCCAGGATGCCATGTAATGATTTTGCGGGAAGGTCTTCCGGTCTACAACAAGTGTTTCGGCAGTTATACCTATGAGGGTAAGGAACCGGTCAAGGAAAATAGCTTGTATGACCTGGCCTCTTTGACGAAAGTCACGGCTACGCTGCTGGCAGTGATGAAGCTTTATGATGAGGGAAAATTCGGACTGACCGACCGGGTAGCTGATTATTTGCCTATACTGAAAAAAACGGATAAGTCGCGTATTACGGTCCAGGATTTACTTTTCCATGAATCTGGGTTACCTGCCTATTGGCCTTTCTATGAGGAGGCTGTGGATATGAAGTCTTGCAAAGGAGGATTGTTCCGTAAGAAGCCTGATAAAAATCACACGTTGAAACTGGCCGAGAATGTGTATGCCTGCAATGATTTCCGTTATAATCCGGAGTGGGTATCGCATGTTCCTTCTGCTGAATATCCGCTTCAGGTAGCAGACAGTTTGTTCTTGAGAAGTGATTTCAGTAAGAATATAGTGGAGCAGATTGTAAAGCTTCCTTTGAAGGGGAAGTCCTATCGTTACAGTTGCCTGAACTTTATGCTGCTGAAAGAAATGGTGGAAAAGATAGCGGGTATGCCAATGGATATGTATTTGGATAGCGTATTCTATGCCCCGATGGGGTTACGTCATACAGCTTTCTTGCCCTTGCGTAAATTCCCTAAGGAGCAGATTGTTCCTTCTGTAGAGACTGATTTTCTTCGTGGAGGCAGGTTGCAGGGATTTGTGCAGGATGAGGCGGCTGCTTTTATGGGTGGTGTATCCGGAAATGCCGGTTTGTTTTCTACTACGCAGGATGTGGCAAGAATAGCACAGATGTGGCTGGACAAAGGAATCTGCGGTGACCGGAGATACCTTAGCCGGGCAACTTGTGAGCTTTTCACTACATTGAAGTCGCGTGACAGTCGGCGGGGCTTAGGTTTTGATAAACCCGATGCGGAACATACGGACAACAGTCCTTGTAGTCCAGAAGCACCAGCTTCAGTGTTTGGACATACAGGTTTCACGGGAACTTGCGTGTGGATAGACCCGGATAACGAGCTGATTTTTGTGTTCTTGAGCAACCGGACTTATCCATCTGTCTATGAACCGAATAACCTGGTCCGTTATAACATACGCACGCGGATGCAGCAGGTGATGTATCAGTCTATCCTGTATTGATGCTATTTAGACATGATATAAATTGGATAGAAAATGCAAAGTGGATGTGACAACTGATTGGAAAAAGATTAACTTTGCACTATCAATTTAGGACTAATAATAACTTAACTTTTTTACTACAATGGCTTACGTAATTAGTGACGATTGTATCGCTTGCGGTACTTGTATCGATGAATGCCCGGTTGGAGCAATCTCAGAAGGTGATAAATATTCAATCAATCCGGACGCTTGCACAGAATGTGGAACTTGTGCTGACGTTTGTCCTTCTGAAGCAATTCACTTGGGATAATCGAATCGTCTGTATGACACACAATAAGGGAATTCTTTTTGGAGAATTCCCTTATTTTTTTGTTCTTGAGGAGATCTGGAAAAACGCCCTTGCGTTTTGTGGAAGAAGCTAAAGTGATTGGAAAGGCATAAAAAAAGCAGCCTCAGAGTTATCCGAGACTGCTTTGTCTGTATGTAATTTGTAGCTTATTTATTTCAAGCGAGCTAATGTTTCCTTGATACGGCGCATAGCTTCAACAATGTTTTCGTCAGAAGTTGCGTAGCTCATACGGATGCATTCAGGTGCACCGAAAGAAGTTCCACCTACGCAAGCTACGTGGCCTACTTCCAACAGGTACATAGCCAGATCATCTGCATTATTGATTACACGGTCTCCGTCTTTCTTACCGAAGAAAGAATCACATTTCGGGAAGAGGTAGAAAGCTCCCTGCGGGAAGTTTACTTCGAATCCCGGAATTTCTTTTGCCAGTTTCACAATCAGGTCACGGCGGCGTTCAAATGCCTTGCGCATTTCTTCTACCGGAGCTTGAGTACCAGTGTAAGCGGCTTCAGCTGCTTTCTGTGATACAGAGCATGGACCTGAAGTATATTGTCCCTGCAGTTTGTTTACACCTTTTACAATCCATTCCGGTCCGGCAATGAAACCGATTCTCCATCCGGTCATGGCGTATGCTTTAGACACACCGTTTACAATCACTACGCGGTCTTTGATTTCTGCAAACTGAGCAATGCTCTGATGCTTGCCGATGTAGTTGATGTGTTCGTAAATTTCGTCAGCGATAACGATTACGCGTTCGTGTTTAGCCAATACTTCAGCCAGTCCCTGCAATTCTTCTTTGGTGTATACTGAACCAGTCGGGTTAGACGGAGAGCAAAGAATCAGGGCACGAGTGTTCGGAGTGATAGCTGCTTCCAGCTGAGCAGGAGTAATCTTGAAATCCTGTTCAATACCGGCACGTACAATGACAGGAGTACCTTCTGCCAGTTTCACCATTTCCGGATAGCTCACCCAGTAAGGAGCTGGAACGATTACTTCGTCACCTTTGTTAATCAAAGCCATGATGGTGTTGCAGACAGACTGCTTGGCACCGTTTGCACAGCTGATTTGAGCGGCTGTATATTCCAGACCGTTTTCATTTTTCAATTTTGCCACGATGGCGTTGCGCAAAGCCGGGTATCCGGCAACTGGAGAATAACGAGAGTAGTTTTCGTCAATAGCTTTTTTAGCGGCTTCCTTGATGTGATCCGGTGTATTGAAATCCGGTTCTCCTACGCTCAGATTGATTACGTCAACCCCCTGAGCTTTAAGTTCACTACTTTTCTGTGACATAGCCAATGTAGCTGAAGGCGACAGGCTATTCAAACGATCTGAAAGTTGGTTCATGTTATTGTGTTATTAAAGTTGGAATTTTTTTTGCAAAAGAAGCTAATTTCTTCCATATATAAAAGAAATTAGCTTCTAAAAAGGTTTATTTTCTGTCTCCAAGTATCCGGAGAAGGTAAATGAACAAGTTGATGAAGTCGAGATACAGTGTCAAGGCTCCCATCAGGGCAATCTTCTGTGTGGTTTCGTTGACTTCAATGTCATCGTGCGACAGGAGTTGCTTGATTTTCTGTGAATCGTAGGCCGTCAGTCCCACAAAGAGTAGCACACCGATATAGGAAATAATCATGTCCATCATCGAATTGTGCAGGAACATATTGACCAGCGAAGCGATAATCAGTCCGATGACTCCCATCAGGCAGAGACTGCCGATACGGGTAAGGTCTTTCTTGGTTACATACCCGTAAAGGGCAGTTACTCCGAATGTACCGGCTGTCACGAAGAAAGTGGTAGCAATGGAGCTTAACGTGTAAATCAGGAACAAGACGGACATCGTGACACCGTTCAATACCGAATAGGCGATAAACAGGAGGGTAGCCGTAGTGAAACTGATTTTATGTATACGGGCAGAAAGATACATCACCAGTCCTACTTCAGCAATCAGCAATCCCCAGAACATGATGGAGTTCTGCATGATGGTTTCAATCAGGGTGTACGACTTAGCTACGTACATGGCTACAAAGCCCGTGATGACGAGTGCCAGTGTCATCCACAGATATACGCTGCGGAACAAAGCGGTTTGAGCAGCTTTGCTGGCATAGCTTTTTACTAAGTTATTTGTTTCCATAATCCTTCTTAATTATTTATTGAAATGTAGGGTATGTCCCATTCTTTCTTTCTTGGTGTGCAGGTATCGCTCGTTGTATGGGTTGGGAGTGACTTCGATAGGTACGTTTTCTACAATTTCCAGTCCGTAAGCTTCCAGTCCCACGCGTTTCACCGGATTGTTGGTCAGCAAGCGCATTTTGTGGATACCAATCTCACGCAAAATCTGAGCACCTACTCCGTAGTCGCGTTCGTCGGCCTGATGGCCCAGGCAGATGTTGGCGTCTACCGTATCCATGCCTTCTTCCTGCAGCTTATAGGCTTTCATTTTTTCCATAAGTCCGATGCCACGTCCTTCCTGGTTCAGGTAGATAACGGCTCCTTTTCCCTCTTTTTCAATCTGTTCCATGGCTTTGTGCAACTGGTCGCCGCAATCACAACGCATAGAGCCGAAGATGTCGCCGGTAGCACATGAAGAATGTACACGTACCAGTACCGGTTCGTCTTCTGAGAATGTACCTTTAATTAAAGCTACATGTTCCAGACCGTTGCTTTTCTGACGGAACGGAATCAGACGGAAATGACCATGTTCGGTAGGCATGTCTACTTCCACTCCTTTTTCTACCAGTGATTCCTGTTTCAGGCGGTAAGCGATGAGGTCGGCAATGGAAATCAGTTTAAAACCATATTCGTCTGCCATCTTTTTCAGTTCCGGCAGACGGGCCATGGTGCCGTCTTCGTTCATAACTTCCATCAGGGCAGCAGCAGGATATAAACCGGCCAGGCGTGCCATATCTACGCAGGCTTCTGTATGTCCAGCGCGGCGCAATACACCTTTTTCTTGTGCATATAAGGGGTTGACATGTCCCGGGCGGCCGAATGTTTCCGGTTTGGAAGTAGGATCAGCCAAGGCACGGATGGTTGCGGCACGGTCGGCAGCCGATACACCTGTAGTACATCCCTCCAGTTTATCAATGGTAACGGTAAACGGAGTTCCTAATACAGAAGTATTGTTAGATACCTGATGCGGTAAATCCAGTTCTTCGCAACGTGATATGGTGATAGGGGCGCAAAGTACACCTCTTGCATGTTTCAGCATGAAATTTACTTTTTCCGGGGTAATCAGTTCTGCAGCCACTACCAGGTCGCCTTCATTCTCGCGGTCTTCGTCGTCTACGATGATGACGAATTCTCCTTTGCGGAAATCTTCGATTGCCTCTTCAATTGTATTCAGTTTGATTTTCTCCATAATGATATTGATAGTTTTAGAATGTTTTTTTGATTCTTTCTTGTATGTCGCGGCTATTCTTGACAATGGTTTTCAAATCCTTGTCCAGACGCACGCGATAGCGCCAGATGTTCAGCCAGATAAGCAGTCCGGCCGGAACGATGATTCCAATCAGCAGATTCAACCATCGGTTGTCTGATACGCTCTTGTGAGCCTTTACAGATAAGAACGGATAATTGTTCAATAAGTTCAGCAATACTCCGTCTTTTGTATTGGACATCTCTTCTACGAGCCCTTCCATTTGCAGGCTGATTTCCTTGATGGCATCATCATGCTTGTTGTTGGTGAACACCTGATAATAGTTCGGTGGCCCCAGCAGTTTGTGATTCGCTCCATAAGTTTCGCATTCCTGACACAACTTGTCCAAATCCTGATAGATGCGGGTATAGTCTGGTGTGTGGATAATGACCTCTTTCTTAAAGACATGGCGTGAAACTCTTATTCCAAACAGTTTGCGGAAGAAGTTTACATACACATCGATGTTGAATACCACAGAGTCCTTATTTGATTTGTAAGTAAGGAAACCGCCTAGCGGAGCCAGTATGATGGTACTCATCCATGTTCCAAGTATAATATTCATTTCTCCACTTTTGGCTACACGCGTAGCTCCGGAGTCGATAATATAGTAAAGTACGAAAATCAATACGGAAATCACTACAGGCATACCCAGTCCTCCTTTACGGATGATGGCTCCTAGTGGAGCACCGATGAAGAAGAAAATGATACAAGCCAGTGAAAGAGTGATTTTTTTATGCCAGTCCGACTGATGACGGCGGATATTGTTGTCGGCATCTCGGGTCATATAACTCTTCATGCTCCAGTCTGACATGAGTGAAGAAAGGCGCATCTCGGTCGAATTCAGTGTCTTCAACTTTTGGGCAGAGGTCATACCGTTCAAGATACTGTCTGTATTAATAATGGCGAGATGTTCTTTCTCAATCTTTGTAGAGTCTGTTTTAGTAAGTACCGGTTTCCGATAGGCTGTTTTCATGGCATCTGAATACATGGCACGTCCCACGCTGTCGGCATACATGTTGAGGGAGTCGATAGCCAGGGAGATTTCATTCATGTTCTTTATGTCTGAGCGTTGGTTCAGAAAATTGCCGTCCACCATCTCAAAATTGGTGTCAAAAGCAATCAGGGTATGTTTTTCCTTGAACGTTTCCCGACGATAAGGGACATTCCGTGAAATGACAGACTGTGACTTCAGATTCTCAAATTGTTCTCCGTTATACAGGTGCAGATACAAGTGCTTTTTGTCTGCTGTCAGTTCCAGCTTCCCTTCTTCTGCCCAGATAATATGGGCGTTTTCAAATCCGTCAGAGAAGTTGTAAATCAGTACATCTTTCAGAATACCCGTATCACGATCTTTTTTCTTTACATAGATATTGTATCCTTCAATATCGCTGTAAAACACTCCTTCCGGAATATCTACTTCCGGAGACTTTTGTTTCATAGACACCAGCAGTGTCCAAAGCTCTTTTTGTGCTTTAGGACCAATGACATTCTGGAAAAAGAATGACATGACTCCCAAGAACATGCAGAACAGCACGACCGGGCGGATAATGCGAAACAGAGGAATTCCTGCTGCCTTCATGGACAGAAGTTCATAGCGTTCTCCGAAGTTACCGAATGTCATCAGGGCAGCCAGTAGAATGGCCAAAGGAAGAGACAACGGAATCAATGTCAGAGCTGATAAAAAGAAAAACTGGGCAAGAACATTGATTTCCAAACCTTTTCCTACCAGTTCATCGACATATCTCCATAAGAACTGCATCATGAAAATGAAAAGGCAGATAAAGAATGTCCCCGAAAAGAGCAGCAGAAAACTCTTTAAAACGAATATATCAAGTTTTTTTATGCGTAGCATTCCTGTCTTATATTATCAGTATGCAAAAGTAGCACAAAAAACGGACAGCAAAATAAAGTTTTGTATATTTTATAGATTTATACTCCGAAAACTCTCTTTAAGGTTTCAATTTGTGAGCCCCAAAGGCTGCGTACATCTTCTTCTTCTCCAGGCTCTACAAAATCTGTGATTTCCAGAGAGTGGTCGGTGGTCAGTTCATTGTAGTGGATTTTCAGTTCAAAATAGCTTTTAGCCTCTTCATCATCCAGCCAGTGGAAGCGGATGAAAAATTCAGGTCGGCTGTTTACCACGATAGCTTGTCGTGTTTCAGTTTTTCCCCAGCGGAAGGTATAAGTTTTTCCTTCTTTGGTTACGCGGTCGGCAAACCAGCGTTCCAAACCGGCTGCACTGCTGATAGCGTTCCATATAATGACACTTGAAGAGGGATTGAGCGGATATTCGATTTGTGTTTTTCTTTTCATGATGTTTCTTGTGTTTTTACTTGTATCTTATTTTTAGCAACGGCGGCAAATTAAAGTATTTTTTTGTTTATATCCATAATGAATGAAGATTTTTTTTGGTGATTTATTTTACTTCTTAGAATTCATGGAGAGGAGAGCGTTTGCTGATGTAAAGCTTCTTATTTTATGAAAAATAGGCAAATGTGTCGTTTTCAATCGGTTATTAACTTGTTGTTGAGGCGGTAACATTATCTTTTGCAGAAAAATAGCAAAAAAGAGAGGATAAATTTGCGTAATTCAAAAACTTGCTCTATCTTTGCACCCGCAATCACGAAATGATGGCGGGATAGCTCAGCTGGTTAGAGCGCATGATTCATAATCATGAGGTCCCCGGTTCAATCCCGGGTCCCGCTACAAAGAATGATTTAGCCGTTGGGTGGCTTCCACGCCTGGCGGTTTTTTTTATGAAAATGGCGGGATAGCTCAGCTGGTTAGAGCGC